>ERZ772770.50-NODE-50-length-26550-cov-3.53387_pt1 | contig 26550 bp, 19 predicted proteins | sample MGYA00511361_ERZ772770 | MGnify/ENA primary metagenome ERZ772770 (study PRJEB29015, sample SAMEA2738026) | human oral metagenome | biome: human oral; feature: human-associated habitat; material: saliva | place: China | collected 2251 ... | reverse complement strand
CATTAAGGCTAAGCAGCCAGGTACTCGCTTTGGTATTTCTGTGGCCTTCTCTGGCGCTTTCCCGACCGAACCGCCTATTTTGGTAGCTGGCGCTGACAATGCCACCAAGCAAACGCCTGCTAGCGCCGCTGATTTTGGCCCCAACGCCTATATTCAGGTCATGTATTTAGGCCCGGCAGCAACCCCCACGCCTGCACCCACCGAGACAGCGCCCGCAGCCCCCACCCAGGAGCCCACTGCGGAACCTACCCAGGCGCCTACTGCGGCCCCCACCCAGGAGCCCACGGCTATCGCTATCCCGCAGGAGCCTAGGACCCCGCTTTCGCCACTGCCGGTTGTGCCCGCTAAGCCTTCACCGCTACCTGCCCCGGTTGACGCTGGCGTGTTGGTAACTGACAAGCTGCCTAGCGCTAACGCCAAGGTTAAGACTGGTGCTGTGCACTCTTCTAAGCTGGCTATCACCGGTTTGGATGCCGCTAGCGGCCTAGTAGCCCTGGCTCTGTTGACTACTGGTGCGGGCGCGCTGGTTTTGCGCTCTCGCCGTAGCGCCTGAGCTGAGTAAACTGAGGGCGTGAAAGACCCTCAGATTGCTCGCCGTAATCTATATGTACGCGTAGCCGCCTCACCTGGTTTCAGTGGGGCGGCTCGTGCTAAACGCGCACGTAGACGCGCGCGCCACGGGCGAAACCTGGGTCTGCCCCTGTTGCGCCCCAACCACCCAGGTTGGAATACTCGCTCAGCCCAGTTTGATCAGGTTGCAGTGGAGATTTTTAGGGAGCTATCCCAGCGCCATCCCAAGCTTGGCCAAGTTGAGCTAGCTGTGGAGGCAGTGCCGGCCTCAGACCCGGCCCCTTGGGAGGATGCCACCTGCCTGGCCCGGTTCTTCCCGGCTGAGCATAAAGCAGGTTTACACGCCCGAATTGTGCTCTACCAGCGCCCTATCCGCTCCCAGTGTATTAGCCCTGAGCAGCTGCAAGAGGTGCTTTATATAGTGCTGTTAGAGCAGTGTGCCCAGGCACTTGGGGTTTTACCCCAAGACCTGGACCCTGATTACTAAGCGGGCACTACAGCCGAATGCGCCGCTGGGCGGTGGCTTCAGTTACTTCAATACAGTCAATCACCGAGATCAGTGTGCCTGCCTGATCACCAGAGGTTTCGCGGCTAACCAAGGTGGCTGGAACTGCGCCGCTAACACTAACCGCCTGTACACTCTCAGGAACCTGCGCTACCTGGGTTGACAGCGCTGGCAGGGTCAGCGTGCTGGTCCAGTTAGAGCCGATCGCGCTAAGCGTGACCTGCTTGGGCTGGGCTGAGGGGTTAGTTAGCAGCAGCTGGCTAGTTACGTCTTGGCGTGGCAGCATAGCTACCCCACCCTGGCCAGTTTGGGCCTGCGACCAGGTGAAATCGTGAATGTGCTGGCCTGACAGCTCCGGGTATTCACTACCTTGTGAGGTAGACAGCGCGGCGGCGCTTACCGGCTGGTCAGAGTCAATTTTTACGCCGTAAGTACCCTGGGCTAGCCCACCTAGCGGCAGGTCAGCCACTTGACCGGCTTTAACATTTAGGGCGCTGGCGGGCGCAAATTCCACCGGCCCGCTTTTACCCAGCAAGGTTACTTTCACATGCGCAGTTTTGGTGCCGGGGTTAAGCACCCGCAGGCGCGGCTCGTTAAGGGACCCGCTTAGGTCCAGGCTCTCTGCGCTAGCAGTGGGGTTGGGCGTCGCGGCAGCTGCGGTTGGGCTGGGCGACGGCGTCGCAGCGGCTGTAGTCGCAGTAGCGGTAGCGCTAGGGGTAGCTTTGGCACTTGCTTTAGCGCTGGGGGTGGCACCTGCTTTAGCAGCGCCGCTAGCTTTTGCACTCGCTTTGGCAGTGGCTTTAGCGCTGGGGGTAGCTGTGGCACTGGCAGCTGCGCTGGGCGACGGCGTCGCAGCGGCATCAGCAGCAGCTGCCTGGGGGGTGATTTGCGAGGCAGCCTTATCAATACTTAGCGCCCCAATGGTCAGTGAAGTGCCCGCCGAGGCCGTAGAAGTAATAATGTCACTGCCTGCCGCAGATTCGCCGTCGAGCTTTTGTGAGGCCACCCAGGCGGCCACGCGACCACCTTCAGCCTGTACCCGCAAAGCTAGCTGAGGGTCGGCGTCGGCAGAGTTTTCCAAAGCCAACTGGGTGGCTTTACCGGGAGCAATAGACAGCTGGCCGTCACTAGGCAAAGAAATCTCGCCGCTAGCACCCCAGGCGGTGACCTTAACGTTAACAGTGGTGTTACCCGGGTTAGCCACATACAGTGTCGAGGAGCTACCCACAATAGTGGCCCCACCAACAATCCAGCTGGTCACTGAGCTTTGAACGCAGCCGCCGGCAGTTAAAGAACGCAGGTCTCCACTATCGGAGTAAGCCACCATGGCCCCACCCGCTTTAGTGCGGGAGGCGGATTGATCCAGCTTAATGGTGGCGCCTGAAATGTCGTAGCTAGAGACCACGCCATCTTTAATGGAGGCCTGGCTACCGCCGGCACGTTTAATGTCGCCAACGCTTAGGGTGTAGCCCACCGGTTGGGTGTAAGCCGGGGCCTGTAGGTTATTTTCGGCGCTAGCAGGGCAAATCAGATCATCACTGGCACTGGTAACCGTAACTGTTTGCTCAATACCAGGCGCGTATTTATATACCGACCAGCCATTAGCTTGCCAGGCCAGCGCTCCCCCAGTGCAGGTCAAGGCTAGGGCCCCCACGCTAGCTAGGGCACCTTTCCAGGTCAGACGCTCAGGGCGGGTAAATATTTTGAGCTGCTTCATGACTGCTTCCTAAACGGCACGGCTGCCAACACGTAGAGCCCGGCAAAAACCATCAGGGCCAGGCCCAGCGGGGCGCTAGTGCCGTACTCGATTTCAACGCGTCCAGCTTGGGAGGGCAAAACATAGGCTTGACGCCACTTATCCACCTTGGTGGGGGTTAAAGCCTGACCGTTGAAGCTAGCTTTCCAATGGCTAGAGGCACGTTCGTTAAGAATCAGGGTGCGGCTAGCGGAGCTGGCTGGCAGCTGAGCTCCAGAAGTGAGCATGGAGGCAGAAACTGCTTTGACTGTATTGTCTGCGCCCTGTACATGCACCCGCGCGGACAGGTCCGCATGGGAGGGGTTAACGCGCCAAACCATGGCGGTGGGGGTGTCAGCTAGACGCTCCAGGCCCGGGGTGGCGTCCAGGGCACTGGCGGTATCTGCCGCAATCGCGGTGGACTGGCCTTTTTGGAGCAAAATCAGGCTGACACCGTGGCTAGCTAGGCTATCGACAGCCCCAGATTGCTGGCCTTTAAGTAGCGCGCCAACGCTGCTAAGCAAAGCCAGGTTAGCTTCGTCGTAGCTGCGCGATGCGTTAATGACACTGGCCGGAGCCACATCAGCCAGCTGGACGCCGTCGCCACGCCACAACTGCACCCGCAGCTGATCTGCCTGGCTGGAAAGGTACAAAACCCGCTGCTTAGTGGTTGAACGCTGGGACTCTAAACCAATCGCGTTTAGCTGCGTGGAGCTTTGGCTAACCTCCAGCTGGGGGGCGCTTAACACGCCACCCACGCCGGCAGCCAAAATCGCTAAGGCGCTAAAGGCGGTGATGGTGCGGCCGGGACGAGCCAGGGTGAAACGCTTAGCGCGGCTAAACACGTCGGCGCTAGCCAAAGCCCCTGCCAGGCTCAGCGCGAAGGCAAAACTGACCAGGCCAAGGGGGCTCTGCCCAAAGCGATGGGCAAACACCACCAGCGCCAGGCTAGCTACCCAACCAAACAGGGCCAGTCGCGCTAAGGCCAGCGCCTGCATTCCACTAAGCGCCCCGATAACCATCAAAGCCAGCGCCAACAGCACGGTAAAGGCAGCTAGTACCCAGGCGGCCGGTGTTAGAGCAGTACCAATCAGCAGCTGGTAGAGGCTGCGGGGCGAGCCGTTAAGCTCACCGGCTTGTCCCCAGGTAAGCGCCAGGGCACTGCCGCGCATACCGCTGCGTAGCAAGGACAAGCTGGCACCAATAGTGGGGATTAACACCACCAGGGTGGGGGCGGCCAAAACCGCTAAACGTACCCATTCTCTGCGATGCCATAGCCCATATAGCAGCATCATTAGCACCACCACCGGGCCCACTAGCGGGGCCAGGCAGGTAATTAGAGCCCAGGCTAGGGCGGCGCTGGCCAGAGCATGGTAGTTAACGTCCCAACGCTTGAGCGGGCGGGCCAGGGCCAGGGGCAGGGCTGTTTCGGGAGCTTCAGCTTCAGTGGCGTCCTCATCGTGTTCACGTGAACCCACAGTTCCGCGAGCCACCGCTTCCCGGCGCGCCCAGCCCAGGCCGCGCAGGGTGGTAGCTAGGGCGAAGGGAAGCAGTAGGTGCACTAGCGCCGAGTTAATACGCCCCTGCATCAGGTAGGTCAGGCTCAGCGGGTTAATCACCCAGGCCGCCGCCGCCCAGGCGCGCAGCGCGATACGCCGGGTTAGCGCCCCGGCTGCGATCCAGGCCCCTAGCAGGCTCAGCGGCAAGAAGGCCACCAGCAGCACATAGTTCAGGTTTGCGCTGGTTAGGGCTAGGGGCGCAGTGATTGTGCGCGCCAGTGCGAAAGGAATAAAGGTGGCTACCGGCCAGGTGGCCACGCCGTCGCCGCTGGGCAACCAGTTACTGGTGACTAACTGCCAGCCTTCGCGCACGGAGTAGTCGTAACCAAAGGTGAAGTGGCCAGAAACTGCGCCTGCTAACGCCACTGAGCGCAGCAACCAGCCGCCCACTCCTAGCGTTAGCACTAGCAGCAGGCTAAAGACTTGTAGACGACGGCGGGCAATGAAGGCTAGTTCGCGGCTTTCAAGCTCACTGGGGGCCTGCTCACGTTCGCGCTGTTGGCGCACCTGACGCACCTGGTCGCGATTGACCTGGCGAATTTCACTGGCAGGCAGGTACAGCTCGTTTAGGGCGCGCCTGGGCAGGCGAGCGTTGCGCGTAAGCCGGGTGCGCAGCCCGTGCACTACACGCGGGTGGCTTAGCAACCAGTAGGCTGAGGCGATTTCGTCTCGTGCCAGTTGTCCCTGGCCAGCCAGGGCGCGAGCCAGGCCACGGCCTAGGCCTAGGGGAAGAATCCACAGCCATACCAAAATCGGTGCGGGTACTGCGCTTACCTGCAGCCAGTTCAGCAGCTGGGCGATGCGACGCTGACGGAAGGAAAGTTCCGGGTTGGGGGTGGTTGTCGCCTTGGCGCGCTCAGTAGTTTCGACGTCGCCCGCCTCAGCGGTATCTGCTGCGCCCGTTGCGTCAGGCGCAGTTTCTGCCGCCTGCGCGTCATCGACGTCGCCGGGGCTGCCTGCGCTCTCAGCGTCTGTGGCGAGCTTGGCGCCGCTGTCAGCTTCTGACGCATCTGCAGCGGCGGCGTCGTTGGAGCCAACCCCACGTAAGCCTAAATAGCTGGCTTGCCGGTGGCGGATCACGGCCTCGGGCACCACAATTACACGGTAACCAGCCAGGCGCATGACTTTAGACAGTTCTAGACCGTCACCGAAGGGGCCAAAGTGCTCACTAAAGCCACCAAGTTTAATGAAGGGGTGGTAATCCACCAGGACGCCGGCGCTACCAACCGCTAGTACGTCAACCCGGTCATCGTATTGGCCCTGATCGATCTCGCCTGGCACGATCTCATTGGCGCGGCGAGCACTGGCGGTAACGCGCAGACCTACCTCTAAAAGTTTGCCGGGATTGTCCCAGTCCACCTGTTTAGGCCCGGCCATAGCTACCGAGCGGGCATTGGCGGTGGCGCTTTGTAGATTCTCTAAGCAGTCAACTTGCGGAGCACTGTCATCGTGAAGCAGCCACAGCCAAAGCGGGGTGTTGGTGTTGACGTGACTGCGGTAGTGTCCGCTTTCAATTAATTCGACGGCGCGCGCTACAGCCTGGCCAAAATTCATGGCTTCGGGGGCGTTTATCAGCTCTGTGTGGCTTAGCGTGGTTAAACCGGAGGCTTGCACCAGTGCCTGTAAATCTTCGGTGGAGGCACTGGTGGCCTCAACATTAACTACCAGGGTTAGCTGCGGGGCGCGGGTTTGTAGCGCCAGCGCAGTTAGAGTCTGGTTCAGATACGGGCTAACACCCGACGTAACCAGGATGGCAATGGTTTGGGTCAGGCTTTTAGTCGTTAGCACACTCATCGATTCTGCTTAATATCACGCCTTTCGCGCTCAGACAAGCCACCCCAGATACCGAAGCGTTCATCATACGCGAGTGCATATTCTAAACATTCGCGTCGCACCTTGCAGGTCTTGCATACGCTCTTAGCGTCGCGAGTGGAGCCGCCTTTTTCGGGGAAGAAAATATCTCCGGGCATGCCCTCGCAAGGTGCGCCTGCCTGCCAGCTTATATCACCCTTTTTGAAAATGGAGGTGAATACGATGGTTGGCTTGCGCGAAGAGTTTGAGCAGTCATCAGTTGACTGGGCACCGACACCACTGTCGGTGGTGTCCTCATCGCTGAGGCCACCACTAGCAATCGGTCCATTCGAGAAGATCTCGTACATAACACGCCCTAACGTTTTGTAATGATGAGCATAGTTGGGGTCAGTTAAAGACACATAGGTCTAGCTGGGACTAGATACCTACGCATCATTGACGTGATCCGCGTGTGGGGGAAAGGGGGGAATCTGGTCTAATTTTGCCATGGTCTCTAGAAGCTTGTCATTTGAACGCTTGTTCGATTTGTTACCGAACCTTTATAAACCGGCCGTCATCTGGTATGGAATTGACGAGCGCATCGAATTGAGCGGACACGTAGTCAATATGTGGTCTTCGAAGGTGGCCGCGCTACTAGATAGTGAGATTGGCGCCCCCAGTCTAACCGTTCATATGGCTCTGCCGCCACACTGGCGCTCGATTGTGTGGGCGGCTGGAATTTGGCGTGCTGGCAACGTTTTAACGCTAGACAGTGACCAGGAAGCAGAGTTGTCACTGGCTTGCAGCGAGGAAAATTTAAATCCTGGAGCTGAAGTTAGTGTGCTCACTCCCCTGGCTTCTTTGGCACTACGCTGGCCCGGAACGCTACCGCCACTTACTCTCGACGGCGCCGCCGACTTGATGTCTTATCCCGACAGTTTTACACCAATCGCCTGCCCGCCAGGCGCGCCCGCTTGGCTAAGCAATGGTGAGCTTGAATCTCGTCAGCAAATTTTGGACCAGTCGGGACTTTATGCCCAAACATTAGCGGATATTAACTATTCACAAAAACCTCAGAAGATAACAGCTTTAACAGCATCAAGCCCAAATCAAGCCACTATCAACCTCGGGCAAACAAATAGGACCAGTCAATCTTCAAGCCCGAACTCCAAGACGACACGCCCGAACAGCGAAGAAAGTTACACTAACGAGATTACGCCATTAGCGATATCCACTTCGGATACCTGCCAGGCTTTACTGGCAACCTTGGGGGCTTGGCTAAATGGTCGCACCGCTCTACTGCTGGACCCGCAACTACCGACAGACCAGATGCGGCGCGCCCTAACCCAAGAAGGCTGCAGCTAGGCGCAGACAATAGGGGCGAAAGCTTAGCTTTCGCCCCCCTTGTTTAAACGCAGCCTTTAGAGCCCGCCGCACTTACGACGTGAAGCTGGCCGCTTTAGCTGGCTTACGGTACGTCAGCCTGGACCAGGGTGCCGTGACCGCTAACGTTAACGGCGCCGTCGTCGGCACGCACAAAAACAGCCTGACCGCGACGCAGCGGCAAACTCTTACCGCCCGCATTAACAGTTAGCTCGCCATCAACGTTTAGCAACGTGCGCGGCCCGCGTCCGGACACCTTAACAGAGCCATCTGCCTCACTGACTGTGGTAACTACCAGTTCAAAATCCTCCACCGGCACGTTATAGGCGCGGCAGTGCTCGCTGAGGCACTCTGGGGCCGGGCGCATAGGCGGGGCCGCCACATAGTCCACGCAGGCCAGCATCTCGGGGGCATCAACATGCTTGTGAGTCAAGCCTGCACGCAGCACATTGTCACTGGCAGACATGATCTCCACAGCCAAACCAGAAATATATGCGTGCACCGCACCTGCGGGCACAAACAACGCCTCCCCCGGGTTCAAAGTAACCGGGTTTAATAGCAGCGCCGCTGCCACCCCCGGGTCACCTGGGAAAGCCGCCTGCATAGCCAAGATGTAAGCATCAAGGCGAGGAGACGGCGAGGCCCCCGCCGCCGCTCGCGCCGAAACCTCATCCACCAGCTGCTCAACCTGCTCAGCTGTAGGGCGAGTCTGCGGGCTAAGCAGCCAACTAAAAGCCTTCTTAATCCCAAAACGAGTGGGGTTAGCATGCAAGAACTCCGCTACCGTACACGCCAGCGGCGACTTAAGGCCGTCAACCACCTCAATGGCACGCCGAGGAGTACGGAAACCACTAACCGCCTCATAGCGGGTCAAGGCCAGCACCATTTCCGGCTTGTGATTGCGGTCCTTGTAATTGCGGTTAGGAGCATCAATGGCAATGCCAGCTGCATCCTCATCATCAAAGCGAATGCGTGCCCGCTCAATATCAGGGTGCACCTGCAGCGACAGCGGCTGGTTAGGAGCAATCACCTTAAACAAGTAAGGCAGCTGATCGCCAAAGCGCGCCACAATATCAGCGCCCATCACCCCCACCGGATCGCTAGCTACCAGCTGGTCCAAGGTGGTAGGCGAGGTGGTTAATGCGCTGCCATCATCTGCGAGCAGGTGAGTTGGGCCGCCAGCATGGCCGCCAAACCACAACTCCCCGAAGGGTTTACCGTCTGCGGGAACATTCAAAAACTCGGGGATAGCATTTGGGGAGCCCCAGTCATAGTTCTTAACCGCACCACTGAGTCGATCCATCAAATTTGCTTTCATCTGGTGTGTAAGACTAGATCTACGCTAGCCGATAAGTCCTAGATTGTCAGTTAAACGTGGCCCGCTGTACCCGTTTTGTGGCGCACACAAGCCTTTAACCAGCATTTTCGCCTTAACAAGACCCCTTATGCCCCAGCCACTACCCGCATTTAGCAAGCCTACCGGGGCAAATAGGTGCATTTAGAGCGCAAATAAGAAACAATGGGACTTATGCGTGGCATCGTACTAGCCGGTGGTTCCGGCACTCGACTAAACCCCATCACCCTTGGCACCTCAAAGCAGCTGGTGCCCGTCTACGACAAGCCCATGATTTACTACCCGCTGAGCACTCTTATGATTGCCGGCATTAGTGAAATCCTGGTTATCACTACCCCCCACGACGCGCCGGCCTTCCACCGTCTACTAGGCGACGGCTCGCAGCTGGGCGTAAACCTGTCCTACACCGTACAAAAAGAACCCAACGGCCTGGCTCAGGCTTTCGTACTGGGCGCAGACTTCATCGGCAATGAGTCTGCCGCCCTGGTACTGGGTGACAACATCTTCTACGGCCCTGGCATGGGCACGCGCCTGCGCCGCCACACCCAGCCTGACGGCGGCGTGGTCTTTGCCTACCAGGTGGCCAACCCCAGCGATTACGGCGTGGTGGAGTTTGACGCTGACTTCAAGGCCCTGTCCATTGAAGAAAAGCCGGCCAAGCCGCGCTCCAACTGGGCCGTGCCCGGCCTGTACTTCTACGACAACGACGTAGTTTCCATCGCCCGCGACCTCAAGCCCAGCGCTCGCGGCGAATACGAAATTACCGACATTAACCGCACCTACCTTGAGCAAGGCCGCCTGCAGGTAGAGCCGCTGCCGCGTGGCACCGCCTGGCTAGACACCGGTACTTTCGACTCCCTGGCTGACGCCACCAACTTTGTGCGCACCATCCAGGCCCGTCAGGGTCTGAGCGTGGGTTGCCCCGAGGAGATCGCCTGGCGCAACGGCTTTATCGACGACGACGGCCTGCGTCAGCGCGCCGAGCCGCTGGTTAAGTCCGGTTACGGCCAGTACCTACTAGACCTACTAGAGCGCGGCAAGTAAATCAGCGTCGCACCAGCTAACCGGCTTTAGCTGAAAGCTACTAATGCCGGCTAGCGCCACAGCCTTTTAGGCTCCTAGGCCCCGCCAATGGCGGGGCCTATTTCGTCTCTACCTGGGCTTTAAACGGGCTTTAAGCGGGCTTTAACTGCACTTTAACTAGTCTCTAAGCAGGCCCTAAGCGGGCCTAGCACAAGGCAACTTTGTACAGCGCATCACTTTTACAGCCAAATATGTTCACATTTATTGCTTAAAGGAATATATTCGAACACGCAAGTTAGTAACGCCACGGTGAACGGATTGTTATGAGTTCCTCCAGCCCCACCACACTATCGCAGCTGCAGTTTGAGGTTTTACGCGCCCTACTGCACGCAGATAAAGCCCTCACCCAGCGCGAACTGCAACAGCTCACCGGCATCTCCCTGGGCAGCGTCAACTCCACCGTGCGCCAATGTGAAGCCGCCGGTTACATCAGTGAGCGTGCCCTAACTGATGCCGGCCGCCAAGCCTTAGCCCCCTACAAGGTGGATAACGCCATCATTATGGCGGCGGGCCTATCCCAGCGTTTTGCCCCTATCTCCTATGAGCGCCCCAAGGGTACCTTGCGCGTGCGAGGCCAGGCCCTAATTGACCGCCAAATTGAGCAGCTGCATGAGGCTGGCATTAATGACATCACGGTAGTGGTGGGCTACAAGAAGGAGCATTTCTTCTACCTGGCCGCTAAGTACGGGGTCAAAATCGTGGTCAACTCTGACTATGCCACCCGTAACAACAACGGCTCACTGTGGCTGGTACGTGAGCAGCTGGCCAACACCTACATTTGTTCCTCGGATGACTACTTCACGGTCAATCCTTTTGAAGACTACGTTTACCAGGCCTACTACTCGGCCCAGTATGCCCAGGGCCCCACAGCTGAATGGTGCATTACTACCGGTGCTGGCGGACGCATTACTGGCGCTAGCGTAGGCGGCGCCAACGCCTGGTACATGCTTGGCCACGTCTACTTTGACCGGGCTTTTTCCGCTGCTTTCCGCCGCATTTTGGAAAGTGTCTACCACCTGCCTGAAACTGCCCCCAAGCTGTGGGAGTCAATCTACTTAGACCACATTCGTGAACTGAATATGGTGATGCGCCCCTACCCGGAGGGGGTAATTAAAGAGTTTGATTCGATAGATGAGATTCGCTCCTTTGACCCGCTGTTCCTGGAGAATCTTGACTCTGATATTTTCACCAACATCACCTCCACGCTGGGTTGCCAGGTTGACGAGGTAACCGATTTTTACCCGCTTAAGCAGGGCATCACTAACCTGTCTTGCCACTTTAGGGTGGGCGATCACGAGTACGTCTACCGTCACCCGGGTGCGGGCACAGACAAGATTGTGGATCGCGCCGCTGAGTTTGAGGCCTTAAATTTGGCCCGCGATCTGGGCATTGACCACACCTTCATCACCGGCGACACGGCTAAAGGTTGGAAGATTTCACGTTTCATTCCTGACGCCGCCAACCTGGACGTTAATGATCCAGCCCAACTCACCCGGGCTATGGATATGGCCCGCACGCTGCACAGCAGTGACATGCGTCTGTCGCGCCACTTTGACTTTGTCACCGAGGGTCTAAAGTATGAGTCAATTTTGCGTCAGTTTGGGCCTATTGATGTGCCCGACTATCAGGTGATGCGCGACAAGATCATGCGCCTAAAGCGTTTCACTGAGGCTGATGGCTACCAGTTGGTGCCCAGCCACAATGACTTCTTCCCGCTTAACTTCCTGGTTTCTAACGACGAAATCGACCTAATCGACTGGGAATATGCGGGCATGTCAGACCCGGCCGCCGACTTTGGCACCATGGTGGTTTGCGCCAGCTTGAGCCGGGCCCAGTCCGACGCCGCCTTGGCCGCCTATCTTGAGGCTGAGCCCACCGCCGCCCAGCAGCGTCACTTCTACGCCTACGTGGTTTTCGCTGGTTGGTGCTGGTACGTGTGGTCTTTAGTTAAGGAGGCTGAAGGCGACGACGTGGGCCAGTGGCTCTACATCTACTACCAGGCCGCCAGTGACAATATTGACTGGGTGCTAGCCGCCTACGAGCAGGCCGCAGCCGCCAGCCAAGCCGAATAGGAGTAAAACCATGCGTTACGGAATTGGTTCAGGTGCCCTGTGGGGCCTAGACACCGTCATTTTAGCTATCGCGCTGGCACTTAACCCCTTTGCCACCGACGCCCACGCCTCCCTAGTTTCAGCGGCTTTACACGACGCTGTTTGCGCCCTGATCCTGCTGATCTTTATGGCCATGCGCGGGCGTCTAAAGGACACTTGGCGGGCAATTCACACGCGCAGTGGCCGCGCAGTTATGGTGGCCGCGCTGCTGGGTGGGCCTATCGGTATGAGCGGTTACCTGCTGGCTATTGACCAGATCGGCGCCGGTTACACCGCCATCATCTCCACCTTCTACCCAGCTTTGGGCACGGCCCTGGCAGTGGCGGTGCTTAAAGAGCGGATGCGTCCGCGTCAGGTGATTGCCCTGGCCGTGGCTATTGGCGCCATTATTGCCACCAGCTACACCTCCACCAGTGTTTCTGGCTCAGCGCTTTGGGGTGTGCTGGGCGCCCTGGCGGCTGTGGTCGGCTGGGGCTGTGAAGCCGTAATTTTGGCTTGGGGTATGCGCGACGACGCCGTTGACAATGAGACGGCCCTGCAGATCCGCGAAACTACCTCGGGGCTAACCTACCTGGTGCTAGTGGTGCCGTTAGGTGGCGCTTTAAGCAGCACTGGACAGGCTTTGACCAGCCCTGGCGCGATGGGCCTGGTGGCTTTGGCTGCCGCTGCGGGCACTGCCTCCTACCTGTTCTATTACAAGGCCATTGATCTGCTGGGGGCCGCGCGGGCCATGGCGCTTAACATTTCCTACTCGGCTTGGGCAGTGCTGTTTGCCTTCCTTTTGCAGTCGATCGTGCCTGCGCCTATCCAAATCGTGCTGTGTGTAGTGATTTTGGTTGGCACCGTGCTGGCGGCTACCGAAAACTGGCGTGAGCTGACTTCTTTCAAGACCCAAAGCCGCTAGAATCGCTGTATTGCCCATCCAAGTTAGGAAACCTATGAGCGACCAGCAGCTCCTAGACAATATTCACGCCCTGCTGAAAGAAATTTTGGCGGAGTTTGACCGTGTATGCACCAAGCTGGAGATTCCTTACGCCGTCTATGGGGGCACCGCCATTGGCGCGGTGCGTCACCAGGGCTTTATCCCTTGGGACGACGACGTGGATGTGCTTATGCGGCGCAGTGACTATGAACGCTTCTTAAGCCTGGCCCCCCAGGTTATAGATGAACGCTTTGCGCTACACAACACGCGCACAGTGGTCAACTTCCCGTTCATGTTCACCAAGATGGTGCTTAAAGACACCCTGCTGATTCCTGACTTTGCGGTGGACAGCGACTACCGGATGCCTTTCTTTATCGATGTGCTGCCGGTAGACAATATTCCGGCCGACCCGGCTGCCTTTAAGCGCATGTCTAGGGCCTCTTGGCTGTGGGGGCGGCTACTGTTCCTGCACGGCACTGCTAAGCCTTTCCTGCCCGGTGTTAACGGCACTAAAAAGCAGCTCATTTACACTGCCACCACCGGCGCTAACTGGGCTCTTAAAGCCGCTAAGCTCTCGCCGCAAACCTTGCAGCGGCGTTGGGAAAAAGCTGTGCGGGCCTGGGAGCACACCCCCACCACACGCATGGCTGACTTCACTATGCGCGACCCGGAAAACTGGATTATCACTAACTCTGAGCTGCTACCTACAGTGCGGGTGCCCTTTGAGGACATCACCGTGCAGCTGCCGGCCCAGTATGACGCCTGGCTGCGACGCGGCTACGGCGACTATATGCAATTGCCCCCGCCCGAGGCGCGTATCGGTCACATCCCGCGCATCGTGGATTTTGGCCCCTACACGGATCTACTGCCCTACCCGCAGGTAACCGGTATTGGTTTAGAAGGCTCCCCTGATGCAGCTACCAGCCCCGCAGCTAGCGGGCAGGGCCAGGGACAAGCCGGCGTCGGCGCTGGGGCCGCTGCCAGCAGCGCTATTGACCCAGATGAGGGCCTAGACCTAGCCAGTTTGCGCCAGGTACAGCTAGCCACCACCTATGTTCTAGGTGAGCTTGACCGGGTATGCAAACAGCTGGGGCTAAACTACGCGGCCTACGGGGGCACTGCCATTGGCGCGGTACGTCACCAGGGCTTTATCCCTTGGGACGACGACGCTGACGTGTGCATGGCGCGCGCCGACTACGAAAAACTACTAGCCCAGGCTCCGGCCCTACTGGGTGAGGACTTTGAGCTGCTCAGCCACCACAGCCACGCCAACTACCCCAGCACTGTGGCCGTACTTGGGCTTAAAGGCACCAAGTTCATCTCGCAGGCAGCTGCCGGGCGTGACTTTGAGATGCCAATCGGGGTGGATATTTTCCCGCTTGATGCACGCCCAGCCAACCAGCGGGCTTTTAAAGCCCAATGCGCCCGCACCTGGGTATGGTCACGGGCCCTGTACCTGCGCGGTAGTGCCACCGCCTCCACCGGTTTAAGCGGCGGCGTAGACAGGGCCGTGCAACTAGCTATGCGCACAGTACACACAGGCCTTAAAACTGCTCATCTAAGCCAAGCCAAGCTCATTAAGCACTGGGAGCGCGCCGCCCGCAGCTACGAAAAGCAGGCTGGGGCTAAGACTTGGCTGGCAGATTTCTCCACCCGCAACCCCCAGCAGTGGTCACTGCCGGCAGCGGAGCTTAAAGACACAGTTGAGCTGCCTTTTGAGTACCTGACCATTAAACTGCCGGCTAACTATGATGCTTGGCTTAAGCGCGGTTTTGGTGACTATATGACTCCTCCCCCGCCCCAGCAGCGTGTGGGCCACCGCCCCTACCGGCTAGAGTTTGGTGGCTGGCACTTTAACGAAGACGGTAGCCACACCCGGGATCCCCAGTGAGCGCTTCGCAGCTTAGCCGCGACTATTTTTGGAACACCGCCTCCAGCCTGATCAGTTCATTTTCTATTGTGATCATGCTGGCTGTGGTCACCCATAGCGCCGGCGTGGCCGCAGGTGGGGTGTTCTCACTAGCCATTGCTATTGGTCAGCAGTGGCAGACCCTGGGCATGTATGAGGTGCGTACCTTCCACGTCACCGATGTGCGCCGCGAGTTCAATTTCCCCATCTACCTGGCCACCCGCATCCTTACCGTGGCCGCCATGATTGGCGGCATAGTGATCTACTCGCTGGTTTCTAGCGGGTTGAGCACCAGCGTGGGGCTGGTTATTGCGATTGCTTTACTGCGGGTTTTTGACGCCTATGAGGATGTTTTTTACAGCGAGTTTCAGCGTGAAGGCCGCCTAGATTTAGGGGCGCGCGCCTCATTTTGGCGTATTTTCACCACTATGGCGGTTTTCTGCCTGCTGGTGGTGCTAACCGATTCGCTGTTTATCGCTTCCCTAGTTTCCCTGGCGGTATCAGTGGTGGCGCTAGTGGTGGCCTTCTACCCCGGCGCGCGCGCCAGTTTTGGTATCACCCCCAGCTGGAATTGGGCGGCTATTAAGCGTCTCTTGATTGAATGCGCGCCCCTGTTTTTGGCGTCATTTACAGCTATGTACCTGTCTAACGCCCCGCGTTATGGCATCAAGTACTTTATGGATTTCACCGCCCAGGGCTACTTCGCTATCATCTACATGCCGGCGGTGGCTATCAATATGCTTTCCCTGCTGGTGTTTAGGCCGCTGCTGACGCGCATGGCCACCTACTGGGTGGAAAATAACTGGGACGGTTTTAACGCCATTGTGCGCCGGGGTCTGCTGGCCACAGTGGGGGCCTTTGCCGCAGTGGCTTTAGCTACGGTAACTATTGGTGTGCCCATCTTGAATCTGTTCTTTGGCCAGGACATTTCCGGCTACCGTCTGGAATTGGTGGTGTTGGTAGGGGGCGGGGCTTTAAACGCTGCCGCCGTGATTTTGTATTACGCACTTACCACCATGCGCCTGCAACGGGCTGTATTCTGGGGTTATGCTGCCGCCGCTGTGGTCATTACCATGCTGGTGGTGGCAGCTATCCCGCCATTAGGGTTGCTTGGTGCTTCACTAGCCTATCTGGGGGCAATGGCCACCACGGTAATCTGTTTTTGGCTCACTATGCAGCTGCGTCGCCCTAAGGAGAAGTAATGCGTTTCGCAATGGTGTTGAACACCTACCCGCCGCGTTTAGGTGGCGTAGAGATGCACGCATTTAACCTGGCTGATCAGCTCACCCAGCTGGGCCATAAGGTGTGGGTGCTGACTTTAGACTCTAAGCGTTCTATCCGCCAAGACGGCAAAGTGCAGGTGCTTACCGGTATCGGATATCTACCTATTGCTGAGGTAATCAGTTACCCCGCCCTGGGTAGTGCCAACGCTATTAGCCGCTTCCTTAAAGCCAAGCATATTGATGTGGTTTCCACCCACACTCGCTTTTTCCCGATGAGTTTTGTGGGGGCCCGCGCCGCTCAAAAAGCTTCTATCCCCTATATCCACACCGAGCACGGCTCCAACTTTGTTAACAACTCCAACCCGATTATTGCTATCGGTTCGCGGGTTGTAGACCTGAGTTTAGGTCGCTACGTAACCACCCATGCCGCCCAGGTTTTGGGGGTTTCTGAGGCTGCCACTAATTTTGCTGGTCGCCTAGGTGCCAAAGACCCGCAGGTGTTCTATAACGCCATTAACCTGCCTGAAACCTCCTACAGCGGCCCACAGCGCCCCAACCACCTGGTGTTTATTGGTCGTATGGTGGAGGGTAAAGGTTGGGAAACCTACCTGCGTTGCTTGGCTCAGCTGCGCAATGCAGGCCAGCAGGTAACTGGGCAGATGCTTGGTGACGGCGCCCAACTGCAGGCGGCCCGTGACTTGGCGGCTGAGCTTAAGCTCGACGACGTCGTCGACATCCCCGGGCGCGTCACCCCAACCCAGGTACGCCAAGCCATTGCTGGAGCCACTCTAGTAAACCCCACGGTCTTGTCTGAGGGCTTCCAAACCACCCTGCTGGAGGCTATCGCTGAAGGTGGGCGGGTAGTTACCTTCCCCGTGCCTGGAGCCCAACTGCTTGAGGCTCAAGGAGCGCCGGTAAGCATCACTAGCACCCGCACGGTGGCGGCCATGACTAAGGCCATCACCGCTATGCTGCGCGCACCTAAGGCTCCTGCCAGCCGTGAGCTGCTTGAACAGTGGAGTTGGCCGGTGCGCGCACGCCAGTATGAGCAGATTGCCGCCCGGGTGCTAGCTAGCTGAGCTTGCTCTAACTAGCGGAGCACCTGCTCTAACTAGCGGGGCTGGTTTGCCAGCTAGCTGAGCTTGGTAGGTGGGCGCTGGTCGCGTTCTTGTTTTAGCTGCTCCACTTCTTGGCGCAGCAAGGCGATTTCTTCAGCTAAACGGCGGCGTTCGGCGTCGTCGTGAGATAAATCCACGCTTAACCGCAGCGACAGCAGCAATAGCACCACCCCGGCACCAAAAAACGCCAGGTTCATGGAGGAGAGCACCCCCAGAGCCCGCGACAAGCCATTTAGCAGGTTGGGGAACACCGAAAACAGCACTGAACCAACCGCAATAACAATCCACCAGGTGCAGTAGCGTTCCTTCATGCCGTAGTTACGCAGGCGAATAAACACCGTCACGAACACAATGACGCCAAAAACAACGCCTAACCAGTAGCTTGACTGATGATGCATTATGCCTCCACAGTGCTAGCTTTGTTTTGGGTTAGGGCCACACCCAAGGCCAAAATAGCACGCAACAAGAACTTGGCAGCCCTAAAGGGATTTTGGGAGGGTTCTCCCCCGGCGCGCGGACGCATATGCACCGGCACCTGGGTGACTTTTAAGCCTGAGCGGGCGGCAATAACCAGGGCTTCTACCGTGTCGCCTAGATATTCCGCCGGGTAGTTGGCTGCAAACAGTTTAATTGCGCGCTTATCGCAGAGTTTAAAGCCGCTAGTGGTGTCAGTAAGGCGGGTATGGGTTACCCGTGAAAGCACCACTGAAAGTAGCTTCATAGCCCAGGCACGCGGACCGCGTACCTTGTAGTTACCCTGGCCCGCAAAGCGGGCCCCAATCACCACATTGGCGCCGCTTTGGGTGGCTGCCTGTAGCAGCTGGGGAATATCAGCTGGGTTGTGTTGGCCGTCGGCGTCAAGCTGTAGGGCGTAGTCATAGCCGTGGCGTTGAGCGTACAGGTAGCCAGCGCGCATAGCTCCACCCACCCCCAGGTTGTAGGGCAGCTCCAGTACTTTAGCGCCATGGGCGCGAGCCACCTGGGCGGTGGCGTCAGTGGAGCCATCAGAGACCACCAACACCTGGGCGTCAGGGTAGAAATCGGTAAGCTCTTCAAGCACTGAGCCAATAACCTCAGCCTCATTCCAGGCCGGGATAATAATCAGTAAAGAGTTAAGCACTAATTTCCTTAGGATGCGCTGGTGGCTTCAGAGCCGACGGCGGCCTCAGCGGTGCCAGCAGGCTCAGGGGCGCTGGCCTTGGCAGCAGCGGCCTTGGCAACAGGCTCAGGGGCGTCGTCGGCTATAACAGCGCCACTTGGGGCTGCTAACTCAGCCGGCGCGCTAATAGCTCCAGGCCCAAACAGCAGCCAGATAGCAATACCTGAGGCCAGCGCGAAAGCCAAGGCCCCCACCATCCAGGTGCTCATAGGGGTCAGCTGGGCGTCTTGCCACCACCATTGCACATCAAAGTTGAGGTTTAAGAAGTGGCGTCCACCCACCAGGCCATGGGTGTAGCGGAAAATCAGTTTATGCATGAACACCGCGTTGACGGCCACCATACCAGCCCAGTACAGCGCGGCCTGTGAGCGGCTCAGTAGCGGGCGTTTAATACCCAGGAACAACCAGGGCAGCAGCCAGGCAAACAGTAGCGGCTGCGCATAGCGTGGCTGATAGGCAAACATGCTGGGGAAAGCCGGCGGAGTAGCTACCAGCACCGAAATACCGGCCATAGCCCCCAGGGTAATAATCACCCCCATAGCCTTGCGCCAACCAATACGCTCAGCGCCCAGCATGACAATGAAGCCCACCAGCAAAATGGCGATCATGCCCGAGTAGCCGTCAGAAGGAATATCCTTCCAGCCGGCCCCAGCCCACAGACCCCAAAAACCAGAGAAGAACTTAGCTAGGTGGGTTACGTTAAGTTCTATAGCTTCAAGCTTCTGCTGCGGGGAAACCGCCTCAGCGTGTCCCTCAGCGATAGTGGCTGACCCCGAAGAAAGCATCAGATACACGCCAATTACACTGGCCAAGGTGGCCACAGCCAGCTGCACCTTATGTGGGCGCCACTTAGCGCAGGCAACGCAGATAGCTAGCGCCACCACAAAAATGTGGAAGGAAGCATCTGCCCGCGAGGTGTAGCACAGCAGCGCCCCCACGCAAGCCAAAGCCAGCAGGTACCAGCGCCGTCGTCCACTGGCATAAAGGGAGGCCAGCAACCCCGCGCTAAAGCCGGCAACACCCGTAATGGACCAGCTAGAGGGGTTATTAGAAGTTATGAAATAGATGCCAATTGGCATCCAGGCCGCCCCCATTGCCAGCAGGTAAGCCCCGCGTAGTTTTGGCGGCGCCAGCAAGCCAATTGAGCCCAGTAAAGCCAGGGCTATAACCATATTGGCGGTGCGTGAAGCTATCACCAGGCCCTGCACACCCAGGGGCTTAAACATGTGGTGGAAGTGGTAGTAGCCGTAAGGGTAGTTACCGTTGTCGTAGCGCAGCGAGTAGCTAATGCGCTTATCGGAATAGCGATTACACATCGCCTGCGAAATATCGACGTGGAAAGAAGAGCAGGTAGCACCCGGTAAAGCCTCGGGCACGCCCACCCGCAGCTGGCCCTCAACCACCTTAGTAGCGCAGCTTTCAGTAACCGGACGCGGACACCACATGGACACCAGGTGGTAGTCGTCATCGGGGCTAGAGCCAGGCGCAGAGGCCACAACCCAACTAAAGCCGCTGACTAATGCGAAGCAAAAAGCCAGCACCACCAATGCTGCTCGGGGTACACGCGGTAGCTTCACGAGGCCGCACCTTTCGTATATAAATTTAACCCTGGACCTAAATTAACAGGTCCAGGGTTAATTCATGCGTTAGGAACGCAGGGTTTGCACGTATGCTTCTAGCAACTGCATGGAATCAGAAGGCTTAAAACCAAGGGCCTCAATCTTGCTCAGATCCATGGTGGACACCAGCGGGCGGGGAGCTACCTGCTTACCAGCAAAGTACTCGGCGGTGCTGATGGGGGTTACGTCAGCGGGGTCATGGCCGGTTAGCTCATAGACACGCTTAGCTACCTGCGCCCAAGACACTACCTCGCCGCCACCGGTGAGGTTGTAGGTGCCGTAGGGGGCCTGCTGACCCAGCAGGTAGATAATGCCGCTAGCCAGATCGCTGGTGAAGGTCAGGCGACCCACCTGGTCATCAACTACGGACGGCTTAACGCCGCGCTCAGCTAGGCCAGCCATAGTGCGGATGAAGTTCTTGCCCTCACCCACCACCCAGCTGGTGCGTACCAGGTAGTGCTTGGGGGCGGCGCTGACGGCGGCGTCACCACCAGCCTTGGACTGGGCGTATACACCTAGCGGGCTGGGCGGCTCAGTTTCAGTGTGAGCCTGGGCGGTGCCGTCAAAAACATACTCGGTGGAAATGTGCACCAGGGTGAAGCCGTGCTTGGCGGCGGCGCGGGCCAGGTTAGCCGGGCCGGTAGCGTTGGCCTTCCAAGCTAGCGGGCGGCCCTGGGCAGTTTCAGCACCATCCACGTCAGTCCAGGCGGCGGCGTTAATCACCACGTCGTAGGCGGAGAAATCAAAAGCCTCCATGGCCTCAGTGTCAGAAATGTCTACCTCAGGTAGATCCACCCCGGTGACCTGGTAGCCCGCCTGGGGTAGCTGACGCATCAGCTCGCGGCCCAGCTGGCCGTGGGCGCCGGTTACCAGCGCACGCTTAGCTGCCGGCGGGAAGGGGGTCACTGCTTCTAGACGCGGGTGAGCTAGGTCTTTGTCAGACAAGATGGCTTTATCCAGGCTGATGGGCCAGTCAATGGCCACAGTTTCATCAGCTAGGTTCAAGAAGGTGTATTCGGCGTCCGGCGACCAGTGGTCATTGACCAGGTAAGTGTAGGCCGTGTTGGGCTCTAAGGTCTGGTAGGAGTTACCCACCCCGCGCGGCACATATACGGCCACGCCCGGCTCAATGATGGTGGTGTAGACCTGGCCGAAGCTAGGGCCTTCACGCAAATCCACCCAGGCACCAAAAACCTTACCGGTGGCTACCGAAACGTACTTATCCCAAGGCTCGGCGTGAATACCACGGGTAACACCCACCTCATCGTTAAATGAGATGTTGTTTTGCACCGGGCCAAAATCGGGCAGACCCAGCGCCACCATCTTTTCACGCTGCCAGTTTTCCTTGAACCAACCGCGGTTGTCTCCATGGACAGGCAAAGTCAGGCGTAGGAATCCGGGGATAGGAGTAGATTCAACGGTTAACTGATCGGGCATTGCTTTTCCGTTCTCAAACTGACGCGGCCTAATAATAGGTTAGCCGCTACCGTGACTTTATGCTTTAAAAAGCTAGAAATATTACACATAGAAGCGCTCGAAGATAACCCCCAGCCCCGCTAAGTTCAGCGCCATGACTGCGGCGAAAACCACTAAGGCCACGGCTGGCACTAGTTTATCTAGCCACGCGCCACGCACTGGACGCCAGGGATTATTTTGCAGGCTTTGCACTGCTGCCTGGGTTAACAGGGCAGGCAGAGCGTATAGCCCTGCCACGGCAGGCAGGATATAGCGGCCTTGGAGCAGGTCGTCGTGTCCAGCCATGATGGAGTAGATAAAGCCCAGTAGGTTAATAGCTACCAGGTAGCCTACGGTTAACGCCAGGCACCACCAGATCCAGGTGGCGGTTTGGTTGCGTTTAGCTCCCAGCTGCCCTGCCCGCTTTTCAGTAACGACGGCGCCCTCCTCTGCGCTTTCACTAGCGTCTGTAGCCGCAACGTCACCACTGCCCCCAGCAGCGTCGTCGGCCTTTACCGCCAGGGGACGCAACCGGTTAAGCACCAGCCGCACACAGCGCTGGGCCACCCAGATCAGGCAGATAATCGCAAACAACTCCATGGCCTGAGCCAGCAGGTGATAGACGCGCGTTGGGTAAAACACATCCAACCACCCAAAGTTACCGAAGAACTGCTTAATCCAGCGAGCCTTAAACAGGGTGTAGTCATCTGCACTCTGGTCATTCCAAAACAGCTGCCACTGCTCCCACAAGCTACGCTGACGCACAGCCCCCATAGCTAGGCCTCCCCCGGCGTTTACCAGGTTCACCTGTGGGCGCGGGGCGGCAACCACTGAGCTAAAGCCCAGCATGACGCGGTAAATCGGCCACCAGATATACACGGCGATAAACCCGCCGCCGCTAAGCAAGCCGCCTTTAAGAGCTAGCTTGAAGCTACGAGCACGCACCGCCACCACAATGAGTGCCAAAGCCACCATGGCCGCAATCAAAATACCTTGCGGTTTAGCCATGGCCACGCCTGTAGCCAGGCCCGCACCAGCCAGCCAGCGCAAGGGACGCTGCGCATTTAGGGCGCGGGTAGCTAAAGCCAAGGCCCACATGCTGGCGGCAATCACCAAAATGTCATTGTTAATAATGGCGCTTTGGTGGGCAATCATGGGGTGAGCCAGTGCCGACAGCGACACCAGTGTGGCCACCAAAGCCCGGCGCGGGAACAGCTGGCGAGCAAAGTAAGCCATACCCAGCGCCCCCACTACCGCTAAAGCCACCGACAGCAGGCGCACATCGTAGTACTGGCTCAGGCCCGTGTGCGGCGAAAGCTTATACACCAGAGCCCCAGCCAGGTAATAACCGGGCGGATACTGGGTCACTTGCGGACGTACCAGGGCGCGATCAGGCAGCTGATTGAGCTGTCCGTTTAGCGAGGAGATCTGGCTGTAGTCAAACCGGTCCGTGCCCCAGGCATAGAACAGGTTGGAGGATTCATAAGCGCGTACTAGCTGTGGAGAGTAGTTAGCTAAGCCCCGAGTTAGGCCGCTATCTGGGCCATTGTGGGTGGCTAAATACTGTATGTAGGACACATGCTGGTATTCATCCATCCCGTTGAAAATAGGGATAACTGCCGCCCACACTAGCGCCTGGAACAGGGCGAAGGCCCCAACCAACGCCATAGTCCAACGCGAGCGCCGCACCGCCAAAACAGCAGCTGCCACAGCACTGACGGCGGTAGCCGCAAACCAAATCACTAATGCGGGGGTGCTGACCCACCAGGGGCCTAGTCCTTGGGAGCGTTGCAGGCCGCGCTGCAAAGTACCCAACCAACCGGCATCGGAGTAGATGGGCAGCAGGGCGGTGGTAGTTACTTCCCCACTGCCACGCAGGTTCTCTTCACGCCCGGCCAGCTCTTGATCGTTTAGGGTAGCCCCACCAGCTTTAAGTACCTGCTCGCCGGTTTTGATCTGGTAATTGGTTTGATCCGAAACGTGACGTTTGCGCTTTTCATTGGGGCGGTCAGGGTCTGTAGCTGAGGCCGGGTTGTAGTAGCGGGTAACTACCACGGTAGGTTTGTCAGCTTTAACGCTTAGCGCCACTTGGTAGGTTTTGCCTTTAGAGTTGGCGATGGGTTTAAAACCCATAATTTTGGTGCCCGAGTCGTTTAGCAGGGCCTGGCTACAGGGCAGGCTTTGGCTGGCCACCTGGGTGAAGGTTGGGGTGGCTGCGGCGCTTTGGGCAGAGGTGCTTGGGGACGACGCCGCCGCTTGCGCTTGGGTGCTGCCTTGCGCTTGGGTGCTGCCTTGCGCTTGGGATTTACTCGGCGGGGGCAGCAAAGCTTGGGTGCCGGGCTGGGCGTGGACTTCGCTTAGCCGCAGCTCTAGGCGGCAGCTAGAGTCCATAACGCCCAGTTTGAATTGACCTTGCAGCCCGTCTAAACCGTTCTCGACGGCGGTAAAGCGCTGGCGCAGGGTCTCGCCGTCTTTAATTGACACAAAGCCGCCAGAAAGCGAGTCACGCAGCAACTGCTGTTTATCGGACAGGTGCCCACCCTTGGCGGGAACAATTAGCGCCGCTGCCGCAAAGGCCGCCGCCAGCGCCGCCACTACCGCCAAGGCGGTTAGAAAAGCCGCGTTTTGCCGCAGTTTTACCAACATTTTAGGATTTAGCTGCAACGGCATACTCATAGGCCTTAATGTGTTCTACCGCCGCGCGCTGCCAGGTAAATTCGCTGGCCCGCTTTTGGGCGGCTGCCCCTAGCTGCTGGCGCAAGGTGGCGTCAGCGCTAAGTGAGCTTAAAGCCTCGGCGATAGAGTCGACGTCGGGTTCACAGTAAGCTACGGCGTCGCCACCCACCTCAGGCAAAGACAGCTCCCGGGTGGTTAGCACGGCCGCGCCGCAAGCCATGGCTTCTAGCACCGGTAGGCCAAAGCCTTCGCCCACACTGGGGTAAGCCAAAACCTGGCAGCCGGAGAGGAAACCGGGCAGATCCTCTAGCGGCAGGTAGCCTGGGCGCAGTACGCGCATGTGGCTGGGCACGCCCGCCAAGGCCGGCTCGATTTCTTCATCCCAGCCTTTACCGCCCGCTAGCACCAGGGCCGGCGAGTTGGGCTGCTGGCTAAAGGCCTGCACCCAGGCGCGTACCAGTGCGGGCACGTTCTTACGCGGCTCTAGCGTGCCCAAGAAACCAATGTAGGGCTGGCCGGCTAGGCCTAGGGAGGCGGCTACGCGCTCACGCTCAGTATCTGAGACCGGGTAGAAACGCTTGGTGTCTACCCCATGGTAGGCCACGAAGTAGTTTTCGGGGCTACCCCCGGCGTATTTGATGGACTCGTCACGGGTGGCAATGGAGGGCACAATCAGCGCGTCGGCGTGGTTGGAGGCGCGGGTAATGGCGGCGGTGAAGAACCGCTGTTTTAACGGCGAGTGGGCCTGAGGGTGGGAGAAGAACGTGGCGTCATGCAAGGTTACGGCCACGCCCACATGGGGTAGCGCCAGGCGCGTGGGGTAAGTGTAGTGAGGGCAGTGCAGTACATCTGGGCGCCACTTACGTACCAGGGCCGGCAGGCCCGACTGCTCCCAAGCCATACGCACCGGGCGGCGTTCAAGCAGGTGCGGCACGGTGATGATGTGGGCGCGCGGGGCGCGGGCGGCAAAATGCTCGGCGTCGCGGCTTTGCACCGCCAAAGCCAAACTAACGCCCTGGGATACCAAACATGGCACCAAATCATCTACATAACGTCCCACGCCGCCCAAATTTGCAGGGATGGCCGTGGCATCTAGCAGCACCTTCATGTCACTAGCATAAAGGTAAAGCTATGGGCGGTAGTCTTGGCACATGCGCCTGTCGTTTGCTTCCGCCCCCGCCACTGAGTCTTCAACCGCTAAAGACGCCGCTCAAGACGCTTTTCAGGCGCCTAATGATGTGCGCGTGGCCATGGTGGTAGAGCAAATGTGGCAGCCGGTACCTGGCGGTTCTGGCACATATATCACTAACCTGGCCCACAGCCTGCGCGCCCAGGGGGTGAAGGTTGCCGGCATTGCCGCCCGCCGCAGCCATAATGACCCCGGTTCCAGCGCGGTGGGTTTGGAGACTATGCCGGTGCGTTACGCGAATTTGCCGCGCCCGGCCCTGTATGAGTCTTGGAACCGTTTGCGCTCTCCCCTGGCTGAGGCTATTTTGCCGGCCTCTGACCTGGTTCACGCCACCACTTGGGCTATTGCCCCCACCCGTAAGCCACTCGTGGTAACCGTGCACGACCTGGCCTTTTTGCGTAACCCCGAGCATTTCACTAAGCGCGGCAACAGCTATTTCCGTAAATCTTTACAACGCACCATTAATGAGGCCCAGGCGGTGATTGTGCCCTCCCAGGCCACCGCCGATGACTGCTATGAGGCCGGAATTGACTCTGAGCGCGTGCATGTGATTCCTCACGGCGTCAGCGTTCAGGAGGTAAGCGCCTCCCAGATTGATCTTTTCCGCACCGCTTATGGGCTTTCGCGTCCCTATGTGCTGTGGACTGGCACCCGTGAGCCGCGTAAAAACCTGCCCGGCTTGCTGCATGCTTTTTCCCGTATTGCCGGCGAGTTCCCGCAGTTGGATCTGGTTTTGGTGGGTCCCAGCGGGTGGGGCGACGACGCCGTGGAGCGCCAGTTGATTCAGGCTATCGGCACTTCCCGTGTGCACGTGCTCGGACACCTGGCCCAAGACACCCTGCAGCAGGCCTATGCGGGGGCGCGCGCCTTTGTGTTCCCCTCCTACTGGGAAGGTTTTGGTCTGCCGGTGCTTGAAGCTATGGCTCATTCGGTGCCGGTGGTGACCTCGCTGGGTACTTCAACCGCTGAGGTGGCCGCAGATTGCGGAATTTTAGTGGAGCCTAGTGACCCCGACCAGATTGCTGCCGGGCTGCGCCGAGTGCTTGGCCGCGAACATGACCACTTTGCTTTGGCCGGCTATGAGCGCGCCCAAGCTATGACTTGGAAGGCTTGCGCTAAGGCGCATCTGCGCGTCTACCAGCAGGTTATGGAGCAGGCCCAAAAGTGAGTCAGCAGCGTAAAAGCGTGC
>ERZ772770.49-NODE-49-length-26580-cov-3.39891_pt1 | contig 26580 bp, 25 predicted proteins | sample MGYA00511361_ERZ772770 | MGnify/ENA primary metagenome ERZ772770 (study PRJEB29015, sample SAMEA2738026) | human oral metagenome | biome: human oral; feature: human-associated habitat; material: saliva | place: China | collected 2251 ... | reverse complement strand
AGGTTGGCGCTCGCGGTCTATGGCGCATTGAAGTAGCTGCACTCGAAGACTACATCGACAAGCAGTATGCGCACACCCGCGAGGCCGTATCCGAAGGTGGATTAGACCTCTAAGCGCTATCGCTAGCACCCAATTTTGGCTAGCGATAGTGACCGCACGACCTAAATATTAGCCTCTTGCGGCTAAATACTGGTCACAATTTCAATTGCTGACAGGATAAGCGTGACCCGATCAGATAAGTCACGCTTATCCACACTCAGCACGTCCACATGATCCGCACCGACACGGATGATCCTGCCGGTAATATCACCTGCCGCCGTATTGAACCTGGCCGGTCGCTTAGTTCGCATAATTTGACGCAAAACTGCCGCAACCGTGTAGCTAACCCGCTGTGACGCCGTCGTCTCTAACTGGCGCCCCACACCCCGCACACTAACTACGGCTCCCATTGGCACCAGCATCTGACTGGCGTCGCCGGCACGCAGTAGCAAAAATTCTTGGCGTGCTTGCAGTAGCTTGCCGCTAGCTACCCGCCCACTGCGAGTGGTTAGGGTAAGCGCACCGCCTTCCACCGCGCGCAGACGATCTACCAACGCGCTTCTACCAGCTTCAGCCTCGGCTAGCTCCCAAGCCTGAGCTACCCGGGCAGAGCGTTCATACTGCTCAAACTGGCTATCTAGATCCGCCAGCAGGCTCTCTAAGTGCATGATTCAAGATTGCCATAACCAAAGTCACATTCGCTATTGACAGGTAAGTTCTGGCGAAACATAATTAAACATCACTGTTTCTCACCAAAGAAGGTGTACCGATGTCTAAGAGCCTAAAATGTTGGCTAGGTCTTCACCTGGTTGCCTGGCTCGGCACAGCGCTGAGCGTCTTGCTGCTAGCAGCCGCCGTGGCTTTGCTCAGGCCCTTGTCTTTACAGTATTTGTCGCTGTGGTCGATGGCGGATGTCAGCACTGCGCTGGCCGGCCTGGCCGCCGCAGCCGGCGCGGCACTGGTAGCCTGGCACGCACTGGGAGCCATATGGGTGCTGGCATGTGCTTGTACTCACCGCACTTTGAATTTGCGTCACAGCGCGCCTTTGGTGCGCAAACTGGCCACCGGGGCCGCCATTATTGCCCTTAGCTGCGCCCCGGCCAGCGCTAATGACGACAATCTGGGCTGGGGTGCACACGGCCCCTCCCCTAGCGCCACCGCAAGCACATCAGCCACAGCCACGCCCACTAGCCACGCCAGTACCTCACCCACTAGCCACGCCAGCGCCACGCCCACTAGCCACGCCAGCGCGCGAGCCAGGGCTACAACAAGCCCTAGCGCCTCAAGCCGGCCCAGCGCGCGATCGTCAGCCAGTCCCATCCGCTCTAGTGCTCATCCACGCACTGCCGGGGTCTAAAACCCCGGCAGTTAAAAGTCCAAGCCCCAAGGCTCCAGGGCTCAAGGCCAGCCCTAAAGCGGGCGGCGCTAAAGCAGGCGGCGCTAAAGCAGGCAGCAATGCCAGTCCCAACAGCGGCGGCTCCAATCCCGCCAGCGCGCAGCGCTCAGGTACTTGCGTCCCGGCTCCAGATGCTAAGCCCGCCCCAGTTATTCGCCAACACTTGGTTTTAGCTGGCGAGAGCCTATGGTCTATTTCCCTCCAGTGGCTGCAACAAAATGGGATCCCCTCCCCCACCAACGGGCAGGTAGCGCAACTGTCTAAGCAGATTTTTGCGGCCAATGCGGCACTCATCGGCTCTAATCCAGATTTGATTCGCCCCGGCCTGGCGCTAACAATCCCCACTAAGGGCTAGCCATGAGCACGCTTTATGCCCCCAGCTATGCCCCTAGTGCACAGCCGCAAGCCGCCCAAAAGCGCCAAGGTGCAGCGCCCACCCGCCGCGCCCTGCCAGGCCAGCCAAAGGGCGCCGTCGGACCTGGCTCACCCAAGCCACAGCAAAGCCATCAAAGCCAAACTCGACGCCAAAGCAGTCAAGGCCAAACTCAACAGCAAAGCCAGCAACTGCCTGATCCGGGGCGCTGGGCAGGGACGGTAGCCGTTTACGCCTGGGAAATCATGCACGGGATGCGCCAGCCGCAGCATTTAGCTCGCTGGCTCACCCCGGAACTGTACGACGCCCTCAGCCGCCGGGCACAGGTAGCCACACGCTGTCAGGGCAGCAAGCCAACCCGGATCCCCTACCTATATGCGGTGCGGGCCCAGGCCAGTGCCAGCGGCTGGGAAGTTAGCGTGCTTCTCTCCCACGACGGGCGCATCCACGCCTGTGCCTGCCAGATCCAGTTGCGCCACGGGCACTGGGTAATGACCTACCTGCACATGGGCTAATGGCCCCTTAAGTGCTTCGCGGCTTCGCCAGCCTGCTCAGCGAGTCTGACAGTCTGCTCAGCGGCGGCGGCGCTTCTTGTTGGAGCGGCGACGGCGCTCAGCGCGGTTACCCTGGTTGTCGCTGCCTTGAGTGTCGGCGTCGGAGTAGGTCACCGCAGTAGACAGGGCCTTACGGCCGGTGTCACCCATGATCGAGGCCTGCTCGCGGGCCTGAGCAGCTTCGCGGGCAGCCTGCTTAGCCTGAGCCTCAAAGCGGGCGCAGTAAGCAAAAATCTGCTCGATCGTATCTTCACGAATGGCTTCCATCATGGCCTTGAACATGTGGGCACCCTCGTTGGCGTATTCAACCAACGGGTCGCGCCGGGCCGATGCCCTCCTTGAGGTAGTCCATCTCGTACAGGTGCTCGCGCCAGTGCTGGTCCACCACGGCCAGCAGCAGGCGACGCTCCAGGGTGCGCATGGGTTCTTCACCCAGCTGCGCCACAGCTAGATCGTTAGCGGACAGGCTAGCTTCGGCGTCCTCATAGGCCACCGCAATATCCTCAGTGAGCTCTTCAGTTAGGCGCTCGCTGGTTAGCGCATCCAGGCCACCTACGCCGTCGACCACCTCATCCACGGTCAAACCCATCGGGTAGACAGTGGACAGGTCCTTCCACAGCTGGTCCAGGTCCCACTGGTCACTGCGCCCCTCGGCGGTGCGCTGGGCCACCACGTTGGCAATTACGCGCTCACGGAAGGCCTTGATGTGGGGTTCTAGATCCTCACCCTGCAGCACCTTGCGACGCTCGTCGTAAACCTTTTGACGCTGCTCGGTGAGCACGTCGTCGTACTTAAGCACGTTTTTACGGATCTCAAAGTTACGTGCCTCCAGCTGACGCTGGTAGGAAGCGATGTTGCGGGTGATCATCTTAGATTCCAGCGGCACGTCGTCGGGGTAACGGTCCGAGGAGATGATCTGCTGAGCCAAACCGGTGGCGTAGGTGCGCATCAGATCGTCCTGCATGGACAGGTAGAAGCGGCTCTCACCAGGGTCGCCCTGACGGCCACTACGACCACGCAGCTGGTTATCGATACGGCGCGACTCGTGGCGTTCGGTGCCCAGCACGTACAGACCACCGAGCTCCACCACCTCGTCGTGCTCCACCGAGACGGCTTCCTTGGCTGCCTTCAGGGCGGCCGGCCAAGCTTTTTCGTACTCGTCGGGGGTGTCGATGGGGTCTAGGCCGGCTTCCTTCAAGGAGGCCACGGCAATGAACTCAGCGTTACCACCCAGCATGATGTCGGTACCACGACCAGCCATGTTGGTGGCTACGGTTACCGCGCCTTTACGTCCGGCCATGGCCACGACGGCGGCTTCACGGGCGTGCTGCTTAGCGTTTAGTACCTCGTGGGGGATGTGGCGCTCACGCAGCAGGGCCGAGAGCTCCTCGCTCTTTTCCACACTGGTGGTACCTACCAAAACCGGCTGTCCGGCGTCGTGACGTTCTTCAATATCGTCAACTACCGCGTTCAGCTTGGACTTAACGGACTTGTACACCAGGTCCGGCTGGTCCTTGCGGATCATGGGCTTGTTGGTGGGGATGGGCACGACGCCGATCTTGTAGGTACCAGCGAATTCTGCGGCCTCGGTTTCAGCCGTACCGGTCATGCCTGAACGCGAACCTTCCGGGTACAAACGGAAGTAGTTCTGCAAGGTGATGGTGGCTAGAGTCTGGTTTTCACTCTTGATCTCTACCCGCTCTTTGGCCTCAATGGCCTGGTGTAGACCCTCGTTGTAACGGCGCCCAGCCAATACACGACCGGTGTGCTCATCAACAATCAGCACTTCGCCGTCGGCAACAATGTAGTCACGGTCGCGCTTGAACAGTTCCTTGGCGCGGATGGCATTGTTGAGGAAACCGATCAGGGCGGTGTTGCCGGCTTCGTAGAGGTTGTCGATACCTAGACGGTCCTCGATCTTCTCAATACCGGGGGCCAAAATACCTACGGTGCGTTTCTTCTCGTCAACCTCATAGTCCTTGTTGGGACTGAGGATCTCAGCTATATCAGCGAACTCGCGGTACCACTTGTTGTTGTTACCGTCGGCAGGGCCGGAAATAATCAGCGGGGTACGGGCTTCGTCAATAAGGATGGAGTCAACCTCGTCAACAATCACGAAGTTGTGCCCGCGCTGGACCATGTCCTCAGGGCGCTGGGCCATATTGTCGCGCAGGTAGTCGAAGCCCATCTCATTGTTGGTGCCGTAAGTGATGTCGCAGTCATACTGCTTGCGGCGTTCAGAGGGATCCTGACCAGCAAGTACACAACCGGTGGTCAGCCCCAGGAAACGGTGCACACGCCCCATTAGGTCAGACTGGTACTCAGCCAAGAAGTCGTTGACGGTAACCACGTGCACCCCCTTGCCTGTTAGTGCGCGCAGGTAGGAAGGCAAAGCAGCAACCAGGGTTTTACCTTCACCGGTTTTCATCTCAGCAATGTTGCCCAGGTGTAGGGCCGCACCACCCATTAGCTGCACCCGGTAGGGGCGCTGGCCTAGTACGCGGTCGGCGGCTTCACGCACAGTTGCAAAAGCTTCAGGCAAGATATCGTCGAGGGTTTCGCCCTCTTCTAGGCGCTCACGAAACTCTTTGGTCTGATTACGCAGTTCTTCGTCAGTGAATTGGCGGTAGTCATCTTCAAGAGCATCAACCTGGTCCGCGATAGCACTTAGCTTTCGCAAGGTCCGGCCTTCACCGATGCGTAGGATCCGGTCAACAATAGACACGCTTACAAGCTCCTTGCTGGCTTAAGCCTGTTACGGGCAGCCATTTGAATATATTCAACCTTGTCTATCGTACTATCGCCCGGCTAAGGCTTTGAATCTATTCGCTATTTGCTTTTCGTGCACCTGGCCTCACCATTGAGGCCTCCGCCCTTGCGATTTAGGACCCACCTTTGTGATTCGGGCCCCTGGCACGCGCCCAGACTTACCGCGTTAACCAGGACTTGTACTGCGTTGACCAGGGCTTGAGCGAGTTTTCCACAGATTTATTTTAGCTATTGGCGCCGGCAGTACATGTTAGAGATATTTAATTTATGTTTAACACTCTTACACCTCTTGCCCGCCTCACACTTCGAAAGTCAAAGCTACTTCCAGCTATAAGGCGGCGCCACCAGCTTCCTCCAAGGCCGCCACACTTAAGCTCGCCACCGCCATGAACCACCGCGCTTAAGGCCGCCGGTCAGCTGGTTTTACCGCGCCAATGCGCCGGTTGTGGCCTGTGGGATACAGACCTATGCCCACAGTGCCGCCAGCTACTAAGTCACAGCGCCACCTTGCTCAACAGCGATTTACTGCCGGCCACAGATCTGGACATCTGGAGCCAGGGCACCTATGCGGGAGCTTTGCGCCAGATTGTGCTCAGTTTTAAAAGCGGCCGTCACCGTGCCATCACCGCAGCCATATTGGCTGGGATTGACGACGGCGCCGCTGCCATGATCCCTTGGCTTACCTGCCAGATAGCTAGCGACAAACCCCTAGCGATCATCAACGCCCCCTCTAAGCTTTCACGACGTTGGCACGGCAACCTAGTGGCTCGCCAATTAGCCCAAGGCTTAGCTGATTTTTTAGCTCCACGGCTAGATATAGTTGTGGTTAGCGCCGATCCGCTACGCCTACGCTCCGGCAAACAGCTTGGTAAAAGCGCACGTCAGCGCGCTCAACGTCAAGTGCGGTGCCTAGCTGACGCCACCGGCTGGCAGGTAGTACTGGTAGACGACGTCGTCACTACCGGATCCACGCTGGAAGCCAGCGCTAAGGCTTTAGAGGAGGCGGGCGGCGTCGTCGTTTGCGCCTGGACCCTAGCTGCAGCGCCAAGCAAAAAACGTACACCACGGCCCTAAACTCAACGTAAAACATGATTTCGCCTACAGAATACTAGCCAAAATGATGGTGACACAGGACACGATCATGTACTATAGTGTGTCTTACAACACACCATCCCAATCGTTGGTATGTTACGGAAACAACCAAGGAGGGTTGATTCAACTATGGAAATCACGGTTGTAGGCCGCCACGCTGAAATTAGCTCCCGCTTCCGCGCTTACGCAGAAGAGAAGATCAGCAAGGTAACCCAGTACGACCCGCGCGCACAACGAGTAGAAATCGAAGTCAGCCACGAGCGCAACCCCCGTTTGGCAGACACTTCTGAGCGAGTTGAGCTCACGGTGATCTCCAAGGGCCCGGTTATCCGCGCAGAGGCCAGCTCCAGCGACCGCTACGCAGCTTTTGACTTGGCTATCGACAAGCTATTCGAGCGCCTACGTCGTGCACGTGATCGCAAGAAGGACCACCGCCGCTACCCGATGATCACTGCTGAGGTCGAACAGGCCCTAGTTGAGCAGGGTATCGAAGTAGCCCCCGAAGCCGAGGTTGAGGAAATCGTACTGCCCCCCACCAAGCCAGGCGAGGTAGTTGAATCCCAGATCGGCGACTCCCCGGTGATTGTGCGCCAGAAACTGCACCAGTCCACGCCTTTGACCATTGAAGAGGCACTTTACGAGATGGAACTGGTGGGCCACTCCTTCTACCTATTCATTGAAGCATCCTCCGGCCAACCTTGCGTGATCTACCACCGAAAAGGTTGGACCTACGGTCTACTGCGTCTAGAGACGGTGTAGACACCTAAAGCGGGGCATCGAGCGTTTTAAGACGCCTGCCCACAGCTGCTAATGCAGCACGGGTGGCTGGGGAAACCCAGCCACCCTTTTATGTCCTGTTTATGTTCTGGCGCGAGCAGCGCCGTCGGCAGTGCAAGCAGGCAAAGTACAGTTCAAGCAGACAAAGCACAGCTCAAGCAGACAAAGCGCCCGGCGCTGGCCCACATTTACACCCAAAATCGTCCGTCGCTGGCACACATTTACACCCAAAATCGTCCGTCGCCTATGAAAATACGCGTTTAAATTATAGGGAAGGGACGATTTTGCCTGTATTTGCCTGCGCCTGCCTATGGTTGCCTGTTTAGACGCGGCTGTAGGTGGCCGCCTTCAGGCCCGAATAGCTGGGCACCCAAGTAGCACCCGAAGAAACCATCAGCTGCCCCTGGTCAGTCAGTACCGACACCTGTCCACCGTGCCTACCTGAAACCAGACGCACGGCGTTAGTAACTTGAGTCACATCAGTCACCATCCCGCCCACCGGCGCATAGGCCAGCTGCGCCACCCCAGCAGTATTAGCTTTAGCCAGCACCGCCACGGTTACCTCATCAACCCAGCTCAGCGCGGCCACGTCAGTTTGGTAAATCGAATATGCCTCGCCCAGCCCAGTGGGTACGCCCTTATCGTCACGCACCACCGCACACACCGAAACCCGCATAGATTCACCCACAGCCACCGCGTAGGCTAGGCGGTAGCCGTCACTAGCCACATCAAAAGCCGCAATAGGCAAGTTTGAAGGCACCGCAAGCGTGTAACGGGCCCCTTGAGGCGAGTAAGCCAGCACATTAGCGCCTTGGCACAGCCACACCCAACCCAAGTTATCGGCACACACCGCCCCTAAATCAGTGTCGCCATTTACCTGCGTAAGGGTTTTAGTAGATACGGTTAACCGCTCCAAAGCATTATTGCGCTGTAGGTAAACGGTGTTGGCGTCAGCTACCGCCACCCCATTAATGCCTTCACCCAGGGCGCCGGCATCGAGCAACACCCGCGTGTTATTGCCCTCCAGACGCACCAGCCCCGCCGCGCTAGAGGCCACCACTGCACCGGGAGAACGCTGGCCCTGGCGGATTGTGGCGCTAGAACCAATAACTGTGCTGCCACAGTTAACTATCACCTGGTTAACTGATCCCAGCTGCCCCAAGGTAGTGGCCAGTTGACGCACAATTGCTTGCTTGTCGTTAGCTGAAGCGTTAGCCACCTCGCTGGATAAATCCACTGTGGCCACAGCCTGACTGACCTCAACTCCCGCGCTGCCTAAGGTGACGCCGTCGGGAATGGCACTAGAAAGAGTCTGGTTAAGCCACGGCGCCGGGCCGGTCAGCAGCGCACTAACCACATGGGTAGTTAATCTGCGGCGCAGAACCCAGCGCCTATCGGGCACCAAAGAGGTGCGCGTGCGGTTAAAAAAGTACAGGTTTTGCGCCACAAAAGCGTTCTGGAAAGAAGTAGCAGAGAGTAAAACGCCGTCGGGAAGCGCCGCAATACGCCACTGCCCGGCCCCATCGGTGGCTAGCGACAAGGTCAACTCATGGTTAGCTCCCCCAAAAGCCACCGAGTAGATACCTTTAGCATCCAGCGTGGCCAAGGCCGGGGCAGACACGTTCAAGGAACCGTCACTGGCGTCACTCACCCGCGCGTTGCCGGCAGAGTCATAAATCCACACTTGGGCGTCCGGGCGCCAGGAACTAGCAGCCTGCCCCAGCAGGAAGCTGCGGGCGGTAGCAAATTCGTCAGAGTAGCCGGCCGCGCAGGCCAGCAAAAAACCCTCCACGATCTGGGTGGGACTAGCGCCTTTAACCGGCCCCTGAGCGTATTGCAGCACCAGGTCGGCTTGACGCACGCCATGATCGGCCACTCGCACCGGCCCGCTAGTGGGCAGCGTGGCGCAGGCCCCTAACCCCAGCCCGGCCCCCGCCAGCAGCGAGGCTTTAAGCAGGCTGCGGCGTGAAGCAAGGACAGCAAAACGCTTGGAAGAGAAGTTAGGATGCATCGTTTTCCTCCTCCTCATCAGCCCAACGCGTGGCCGGAATCAGCAGCGGCAAGCCCAGCGACGGCGTAGGCACCGGCTCGGGGTTTGGCCCCATATGCCCGGCCACATCCTTAACCAAAGCCTCCAGCGGGGCGTCGGGTGGAATCACGTCCAGTGGCCCTCGACCTGCAGGAACATCTTGGTTGCGGGGAATTAGCAGCAAGAATGCGGCGCCGTCGCCAGGCCACCCCCAGGCGCTGAGGGTACCGTTGTGCAAGGCGGCGTCTTCACGCGAAATCGACAGGCCCAGACCGGTGCCCCCGCTTTTGCGCGCCCGCGAGGGATCGGCCCTGTAGAAGCGGTCAAAGACGTGCTCGGCCACCTCTTCGCTCATGCCAATGCCGTGGTCACGCACCCGCACAGCCACGGCCGTGTCGTCACCCACCACGTTAATATCGATAGGCTTACCTTCACCGTGTTCGGTTGCGTTAACCACCAGGTTGCGCAGGATTCGCTCAATTCGGGTGTGGTCGACGACGGCGGTCACCTTATTACCTTCAATGTGCAGGCGGATTTGGCAACCGTTAGCTTGAGCTAGTGGCTGGGCAAAATCAATGACGTCGCGGGCAATTTCGCCCACATCCCATTCCTGCAAAGATAGGGCCGCTGAGCCGGCGTCGAAACGCGAAATTTCTAGCAGATCCGCCAGCATCTTGTCGAAACGCTCAATTTGCCCAAATAGCAGCTCGGTGCTGCGTTTTAGGCGCGGATCACTGAAGTTATCGCGGGCATCAAACAGGGTCTCACCAGCCAGCAAAATGGTGGTCATGGGCGTGCGCAGCTCATGGGAAACATCAGAAACAAAACGCTGTTGCAGACGCGAAAGCTCACTTAGGCGATCAATTTGGGCTTCAATTGAATCAGCCATGTTGTTAAAAGACAGCGCTAGGGAGGCCGCCTCATCCTGGCTTTTAATTTCTAGACGCTCACCAAAATTGCCAGCGGCTAGGCGCTGGGCAGCTAGCGAGGTGCGTCTAACTGGCAGCAGCACACGCCAAGTAAGTAATGCCACGGCAATTCCCATGGCTACCACCAGCATGGCTCCACCCGACACCAGGGCGCGGGTGGCCACATCAAGTAGGTGTTGCTCATTTTTTAGCGAATACACCAGGAACACGTTGTAGGTGCCAGCCAAAGGCAAAGTCAGTTGGCTGGCCACCACAATGCCAGGTACCGTGTTGCCGTCGTCAACTACCTTGGCGTACTGCCAGTATTGGCGGTGCGGGTTAGATTCCAGCTGGGTGATTAGATCATTAGAAATGGCCTGGCGTAAGCCGGAGGTGGAAGACAGGTCGTTAATAACGATTGAAGAGTTGGAGCTACGCGAACGCATTAGCACCACCCCCACCCCGTTGGCGCCGCTAATGGCGTCTTTTAGGGAGGTGACTTGGCTTTGGGCCAAGGCCGAGACTTCAGCCGTGGTGTTGACGGCGGTGGCGTCCATTTGGCTTTGGGCTGTAGCCACGCGTGTATCAGCATCTGCGATTACTGCATCTAGGCGCTCACGCAGCAGATCTGAACGCACCCAGGAGGTGGCGAAGATAATCAGGGCTAGCACTGACACCATCCCCACCACCATGACCTGCACGGCTACGCGCAGCACTAGTGAACGCGCTAGGGCTAGGCGCAAGTATTTTAGGGGGCTATGCGCCAGCCACTGGCGTATAGCGTCTAGGCCACGCATCAGCCCTGGGCACTACCGGCGCGGTAACCTACGCCGCGCACAGTGATAACCACCTTGGGGTGCTCGGGGTCTAGTTCCACTTTGGCCCGCAGACGCTGCACATGCACGTTGACCAGGCGGTTGTCGGCGCTGTGCTGGTAACCCCACACACGCTCTAGTAGCTCTTCACGGGTAAACACCTTCCAGGGTTCACGCGCCAGGGTGACTACCAGGTCAAATTCCAGCGGGGTTAGCGGCACTACTTGGCCTGCACGGCGAGCCTCGTGGGCGAGCACGTCAATATCGATGTCGCCAATGCGCAGCTTGTCCTTGGGTGGCTCTGCATTGGCGGCGACGTCGCTGACACGGCGCAGGCGGGTACGTACCCGGGCCATAAGCTCACGGTTTTTGAAGGGCTTAGCCACATAGTCATCAGCCCCCGCCTCCAGCCCGGCCACCACATCCTGGGTGTCACTGCGGGCGGTGAGCATAATGATGGGCACATCAGAAATAGCCCTAATGCGGCGGCAGATTTCAATGCCATCCATGCCCGGCAGCATCAGATCCAGCAGTACTAGCTCTGGCTGGTTAATAGTAAAAGCTTGCAAAGCATGCGTACCGTCTGCGCAATAAACCACGTCATAACCCCCGCTTTCGAGGGTCATGCCAACCATTTCAGACAGGGCAGTATCATCATCTACCAGTAAGATACGCGTGCTCATAACTACATTGTGACACTTAAAGCATATTTTTGCATGGTTATACAGGAAGTAGCTAAACCTCCTCCTTAAGGCGTAGGCACAAGTTACGTAAACCTGGCAGGATTAGTTATGTAGCACATTCCCAAGGAGGTAACGGTGAGCGAGACTTGGCGCACGCCTAATTTCGACGAAAGCGCTGGAGAACAGCCATCTGGGCAGCCATCTGGCTCTGCCAGCAGCTCTGGTGGCTATGCCAACCCCTACCCTGGGCAAGGTTCCTACCCTGGTGCTGGTGACAACGACGGCGCTGGTGGCCCTGGTGCGGCTAGCGCTGCTGGGGCTGGTTACCCTAGCACTACTCCTGGTTACCCTGGCGCGGCTGGATACAACCCGGGGACTTACCCAGGCGGTAGCTATCCTGGCGCTGCTCCTGGTTACCCCGGCACTGGTAGTTACCCAGGTGGCGGCGGTGCTTATCCGGGCGCTGGCTATGGACAATCTAACGGCGCCGCAAACTTCTATGTCTACAAGCCTGGCATTATTCCCCTGCGCCCCCTGTCTATTGGCGACATCTATCAGGGCGCATTTGCGGCAATTAAAACTAATGCGCGCACCATGTTTGGTTTCACCGCCGCCCTGCTAGGGGTAGTGCTAGTAATTAGCATTGCCACAAATTACGCAATTATCAACCTGGTATTACCTAACTACCTCAGCTCCGACTCCCCTTACAGCGCTGCTTTCACTTCCTTATCCGGCTCTTTTTCTCAGCTAGGCGGCACTCTCTTACAAGCTTTAGCCACGGTTTTACTTTCAGGTTTAATTGTTGTAGCCGTATCTCGCTCTGTACTTGGGCGAGTAGCTTCCAGTAAAGAAGTATGGGAACGCACTAAATCAAAGTTCCTGCCATTAATTGGGCTAAATATAATCACCGGTATTATTAGCGGCCTGATGGTCATAATTGGAATCGTCGCATTTTTTGTGCTGTTAGCTAGCGTAGCCTCTACAGCTGAGACAGAAACAGAATTATGGCAAGGCATGGGTATAGCCCTAGTCGGCATATTTATACTGATAGTGGCTGGCGTAGTAGTAAGCTCCTACTTATCCATTAAATTCAGTGTTGCCTCACCAGCCATGGTGCTTGAAAACCTGGGAGTGTTTGCTGCTATTGGCCGCTCTTGGAGCCTGACTCGCAAAAACTTTTGGCGTCTGTTAGGCATCAATATCCTGACCACTATAATCACCTCTATGGTGGCCGGCGTCTTTGGCGGTATTGCTAGCGCACTAAGCGTAATTTTTGTTGTTGCCGGATCCTCGTCTCCTGAAGATGCGATCACATCCATAAATACTGCTTACATACTGACTATGGTTATGTCTTCCATCGCTCAGCTATTAATTCTACCTTTCACTTCCTCGGTCAACGCGCTGCTATATATCGATCTGCGTATGCGTAAAGAAGGCCTGGATGTGGAGCTGCGTAACGCTGTAGCAGAACAACAGGCGCAATGAATTTAATCTGGAAGTTTGCCCTTCTACCGGCTTGGAGTCAGCCTACTCCAAGCCCAGATGAAGCACGCCAACAAGCCCACCATGAGCTCAGTAAAATAGCTTATAAACCTAAACAAAATCTTTTAGAAAAGCTATTTAAATGGCTGGACTCCACACTAAGTAAAGCTAAACTAAATTTGGGTTTACCTGAATGGGTTGGGGCGCTGCTTACCTTTTTGATCTTTATGGCGCTGATAGCTTTGCTGCTCTACTTAGCCACAAAAATCACTTTGGCACGCCGTAAACGCAAATCAAAAGCGCTTTTTGACGATAAACGTGATGCTAGTACGCTCACGCTTAGCGCCAATAAGGCGGCTGCCGCCGGTGACTGGGTTAACGCCGTCGTAGACCGTTTCCGCGCCATTATCCGCTCTCTAGACGAGCGCGCCTTACTGGAAGATTATCCAGGCATGACCGCACAGGAGGCCGGCTATCTTGGCACCCAGGTAATGCCAACGCTAAGTGAGGGATTTGCTTACGCCGCTAACCTGTTTGACCGGGCTCGCTATGGCCATGAAGAAACCGGCCCTAGCGATGATCAGTGGATGCGTGATTTCGCCGTCACCGTCACAAACACCCCAGGCATAACCCAGCAAAGCGCCCATAACCTCACCCCGGAGTTAACTCACGGCTCAGCTGGCCCACTGGACGTTAACCCGTATGCGTCTAACCCCTACGCCACTGAAGGTAGGCGGCGATGAGTGTACAAACAACCCCCGCACAAGCCACTGCCAACTCTAAAAAGAGCGGATTTAAAGGCTGGAAACTGCTGGCAATCACACTTAGCTTGCTGCTGGCAGGCATGGTTATCTACGCCTCCATGAAAGAGGAACTCACTAAAGAGCCCTACGACATCCACAGCGTTAGCGATGAAGGGGTGCGGGCTTTAGCGCAGGTGCTCGGTGACCACTATGACGTCTCAGTGGACCAGGTGCCCTCAGCTGCAAAGGCTATCGAGGCTGCCCAGCAGGGCAAACCGGTAACCATCTTTAATGCTGGCCGGCTACGAAATTACGACTTTGAAACTCTACTAACTACCTCAAACGCTGATATCACCCTGGTTGGCTTCGAGTACTACCTGCCTGAGTCCCTGACTGAAAGCGGTTTGGAACCGCAAGGCTATAACGATAAACCTGCCTCTCGCGGCACCTGCTCTATATCCACCAAAGCCCAAACCATCAGCGCAACCGGAAACGCCATAATAGTGCGTGACCCGCAGGCGCTGGCCGATAGCCAGTACCTGGGCCGTGGCCCAGCCCAGCTGTGTTTCGCTTATGCCGACGGCTACGGCTATCTGGAACTGCCCTTAAAGTCAGGCAAAACCCTGCGCATCATCACTAATCCAGAGCTAGTTACCAACAAGTACCTAGACAAAGATGACAATGCAGCCTTGGCGCTTTACGCGACCGGCCGGGGCAGCGAAGTAGCTTTTTATAACGCCGAAAATGCTGACTCATTTAATTCGGCTCAGAAGCTTAAACCCTACCCATCCTGGCTGATGCCATTAATGTGGCAGTTTGGTCTATTGGCATTGGTGTGGGCATTTATTGTGGGCCGGCGCCAAGGCCGGATCGTTAATGAGCCACTGCCGGTAGTCGCGCAAGGCACCGAAACCACGATGGGACGCGCCGGACTGTATCAGAGAGCTAGAGCCAGTGAGCACAGTGGCCGTATTTTGCGTATAGCCACCATTATTAGGCTCGGCCGACGCTTGGGGATTGCCCCAAATGCTGACGCCACTTTGGTAGTGCAAACGGTATCTATGGCCTGCAACCGCACAGCTAAAGAAATTGAATACATACTCTATGGGCCCGAGCCAGCAAGTGCAGTAGAACTGACCCAGCTAAGCCAAGCCCTTGAACAATTAGAAGAAGAGGTAAAGCACTATGAGCGCTGAAAACCTAGACTATAGCGTTCCCACCCAGGCCCGCCTGGCAGCGGTGCGCAGCGAGGTCGCTAAAGCTGTGGTGGGCCAGGACGCCGCCGTCACCGGCCTAGTGGTAGCCCTGCTAGCGGGCGGTCACGTACTGCTTGAGGGCGTGCCCGGGGTGGCCAAAACCCTGCTGGTTAGGGCTTTGGCGGCGTCGTTAGAGCTAGACACTAAACGTATCCAGTTCACCCCAGACCTGATGCCTGGTGACGTAACCGGTTCGCTAATTTACAACTCGCGCACCGCCGAGTTTTCTTTGCGCCCGGGCCCGGTATTCACCAACCTGCTGCTGGCTGACGAAATTAACCGTACTCCCCCCAAAACTCAGGCAGCTTTGCTTGAGGCAATGGAGGAACGCCAGGTTTCTATTGACGGCACGCCTCGGGCTTTGCCGGAGCCTTTCATGGTTATTGCCACCCAGAACCCGGTTGAATATGAGGGCACCTATCCCCTACCTGAGGCGCAGCTGGACCGTTTCCTAATGAAACTGGTGCTGCCGCTACCTGAGCGTGACACTGAAATTGAGGTGCTCACCCGCCACGCCAACGGTTTTAACCCGCGTGACCTGGTTAGCGCCGGGTTGCAGGCAGTTACTAACGCCCAGGATCTGAGCCTGGCCCGCAGTGAGGTGGCCAAGGTTGGTGTTGGCCCTGAGGTGACCGCATATATTGTGGATTTGGTGCGGGCTACGCGGGTTTCGCCGTCGCTGTCACTGGGGGTATCCCCGCGTGGCGCCACCGCCCTGCTGGCTACTTCGCGGGCTTGGGCTTGGCTTAACGGGCGCTCTTTTGTCACTCCCGACGACGTCAAAAACTTTGCCCTGCCCACCTTGCGTCACCGCATTAAGCTGCGTCCTGAAGCTGAGCTTGAAGGGGTCAGCGCCGCTTCGGTTATCGACGGCGTGCTGCGTATGGTTGCGGTCCCGCGCTGAGGTAAATGCATGTTTGCCTCTAAACGGCTGGCTTTGCTGCTGGCCCCGTGTTTGCTGCTGGTTTTTCTTTCCACGCGCGCAGCCTTGACTTGGGACCTGGCGGTGATCTGCCTAGCCCTGCTGGATGCCTTTTTGGCGCCAAACCCCCTGGAGCTTAGGGTGGAGCGCGAAAATGGCCCCACTGTGCGTTTAGGGCAGCCCAGCTCCTCGCGTATTACGATCACTAACACTGCCAAGCGCGCTATGCGCGGGAGCCTGCATGACGCCTGGGTACCTAGCGCCGGGGCTAGCGATAACTTTTACCAGTTCAATTTGGGCCCCGGTGAAAGACGACGTTTTACTACCCCGCTGCAGCCTAAACGCCGAGGCAAACGCCGGGCTGACTACGCCACTGTACGTTCGCTTGGGCCGCTGGGCTTGGCTGGGCGCCAGCGTTCCCTGGTAGCGCCGGCACATGTACAGGTGCTGCCGCCGTTTAATTCACGTAAACATTTACCTTCACGCCTTAATCTGCTGCGCGAAATGGATGGGCGCAGCGCGGTTATGGTGCGTGGGGCAGGCACAGAATTTGATTCTTTGCGTCAGTATGTTCCCGGCGACGACGTGCGTTCCATTGACTGGCGTTCGACGGCGCGGCGCGGCGAAGTGGTGGTGCGTACCTGGCGCCCTGAGCGTGATAGGCATGTGCTGATCATTATTGACAGTGCTCGCCACAGCGCCACCCGCATGGAGGAGGGCACACGTTTAGACGTGGGCATTGATAGCTCATTTTTACTTTCTGCCCTAGCTAGCGCGGCTGGTGACCGGGTGGAGGTAATGGCGCTAGACACTAGGCGCCGGGCCTGGATCGCCGGTAAGAAGTCAGGTGAGTTGATTGCTGCCATGGCTAATGAGCTAGCTGATGTGGAGCCGTATCTGGGTGAGCTGTCAGCGCCGGCGCTTAACTTGGCAGCTTCCCAACGCCTAAGCCAACATGCCCTGGTGGTTTTGCTTAGCAGCCTTGAGGCGGTAAGCCACGATCAAGCCCTAACTGACGTGCTGGCCATGATTGCCCATAAGCACACGCTTATTTTTGCTAGCGCCATAAACCCGCAAATTGAGCAGATGAGCCATGAGCGTGACAACGCTGACCTGGCTTATCAGGCCGCCGCCGCTGAGCGCGCACTGCTAGAAACTAACCAGGCACGCAGCCAGCTAAAGCGTCTGGGCATTGAGGTGGTGGAGTCCGCTCCGGCCACTTTGGCGCCGGCTTTGGCTGACACTTATCTGGCTCTTAAGGCCGCTGGCCGTCTCTAGAGCGGCGCAGCCTTAGCTGACTGTTTAGGCTTGGGCAGCGTAAGCGCCGATTTGGCTTGGGTCCAAGTCGCCGTCGTCGCCTTGCAAAGCCGCACGGCGCCCCAAAATGAAGGTATAAGCCCACAAGCCCACAGCAGCACTGGCCCCCAGCGTAATCTTGATCCACAGCGGCAGATCCGAAGGGGTCACAAAGCCCTCCAAAGCCCCGGCCACAGCCAAGGCGGCAGTTAGGGAGATAACCGCTGAAACCAGCACGCGCCCTTCCTGGGCTAGGGCTTGGCCGCGAGTGCGCCTGCCGGGCACCAGCATGGTCCAAAACAGGCGCAGCCCCACCCCGCCGCTCATAAATACGCAGCTAAGTTCTAGCAGGCCGTGGGGGCTTATGTAGGCAAAGAATTTACCGATTTCGCCCTGCTCACTCATTACCGCACCCATTATCCCTACATTTAAGGCATTTTGCCATTGCACCAAGATCGGGAAAATACCGGTCAGGCCGCTAATGATGCTGATGGCGGCCACGCGGGCGTTATTGGTCCACACTTGGGAGGCAAACTCTGAATGGGCGTACTGAGAGTAGTAACCCACGAATTGACTTTGGGCAATAGAGCGGCGCGTAGCTGGAGGCACCAGGAGGTCAAAAACCGTCATATTGTTGAGCAGGTACAGCGCACAGATCAGCGATACTGCCAGGGACGCTACCATCACCCCAACTGAGAACCAGCGCGCCTTATATAGCCCCATGGGCATGGTGACAGTCACGAAGCGACGTACATTTGTGGCCCGCGCATCTTGGTGGTAGCCAATGCGTCCGCGTGCTCGCGACAGCAGGCGGCTGAGCTCCACAATTGCGTCAGGGTCGGGGGCTTGGCTGCGTACAGCGGAAAGCTGTTGGCCTACCTGACCGTAAAGCGAGATCAGCTCATCGGTTTCTTTGGCGCTGAGAATGCGTTTGTTGGCTAGCTTGCCCAGACGTTCCCACTGGTCTTTATGAGATTGGCGCAGCGCATCTATATCCACCCGGGTACTCTTTTCTTGTGGAGACTTTGAACAGCTCATCGGAAAGAATGATCGTCCCTGAGCAGGTTATCACTGGTGAAGGCGTGGTGGTTGATATCGCCCCGGCGCCTTTGCCTACCCGCATGGGCTCAGCAGTGATTGACTATGCCGTGTATTTCCTGGGTTTATCGTTCTCTCTGCGGCTTTTGTACAGCGCCGTTAACCAATCGACTGTGTCTGCGGCGGTTTTGGCAACCAGCGTGGCGTTGATGCTGGCTTTTTGGCTTATTTTCATGCCGTGGCTAGTGGAAGTGCTCAGCCGGGGGCGTAGTTTGGGCCGGTTAGTTATGGGCTTGCGGATTGTGCGCGACGACGGCGGCCCGGCTCACCCTTATCAGAGCTTTGTACGGGCTATCTGTGCTCCCTTTGAAGTGCTGTTCACCACCGGGATAGTAGCCGTGGTGGTGATGTTGTTTTCTAAGCGTTCTAAGCGCATTGGTGACATTCTGGCGGGTACCTATGCCGCCCAGGAGGACAACATTATTACCTCTCCACCGGTGCTGATCATGCCCCCTGAGCTGCGTTATTGGGCTCGTGGGGCGGATATTCGCGAACTGCCCACCCACCTGTCGCTTTCGGCTTATACCTTCTTGCAGCGCGCCTCCAGCTTGGATCTGCGCAGCCGCGCCTCCCTGGGGCAGGCTTTAGCTGATCAGGTCTCTGGTTTGGTCTCTCCCCCACCCCCGCCGCACACAAATCCAGAGCGGCTACTGGCGGCGGTTTTGGTGGAGCGACGTGACCGGGAGTATTTCTTGAATTTGCAACGCGAACGGCGCCACCAGCAGCAACAGGCAGCGGCAGCGCAGCTTCCTTATGGTTTAGGCACCCTATAACTAAGCCGGCCGACCAAGGTGGTCGGCCGGCTTGCGTTTGGCGCCGAGCCGGTGAGCGCAGACAGTTTTACTTCTTTACTTCCCGGCGTTGGCTTGATGCTAGGAGCTGGCGCTTAGGGGTAGATACTGGCGGCTTTTAGCGCGGCAGCAGCATAGCTACCCCGTCACGCACCGGGTAGGCTCGCGTAGCTTCGCGGTTAACCAGGTAGTAGTCGGCGCCAGGGGCCTGTACCTGCACCTGAGAGCCAGAGCCAGGGGCTACCTGGAGGGAGCCAAGCCCGGGCACCAGCAGCACCGTGGGGGGCATGTGATCGGCGTCGGTTAGCGGTGAAACATCCACCGGGTCACGCAGCAACTCACGTAGCCAAGGGGCAATCTGGCTCATCAGCCCTCCTTTTCGCCCTTTAACAGGCGCAGATGCGAACGACGCGTGACCTCTGTGTCTGAGCGTGGGTTACGTAGATCCGCCGGCATAGAGCTGCGGGCGCGGTCTACTGCTTCAGAGCGTTTAGGTGAACGCCGCGACGCCGCCCGCACCGCCTCAGCTAGCGCGTCTAGATCGTCTGGGGTGGGCGGGGCCGGCTCGAACTCGGTCACCAAACGCACCACCTGCCACTGGCGCGGAGCCGTGAAAGAATCCACGTGCACCTCACACAGATCATAAGCCTGTGGATCGGCCTCCACCGACAACGGCCCAATCACAATAGTTGAGTCCGCATAGTTGGAGGTCAACGTAGCTACCGCATTACGCCCACAGCCGGGGCGGCGGCACTTTCTGCCTCGCACTTGTGTTACACCAGCTTCTCTTGGCCGTCTGCCTTGAGGCCATCAACAATTGCCTTAACCTGCTGAGCGTGAGCTGGGTCTGCCACCAGTAGGGCGTCAGGGGTGTCCACAACCACCAGGTTGGGCACACCCAGCAAGGCCACTAGACGCCCGGCAGAGCTAGCCACCAGGGCGCCGTCGGAATCTACGTTACGCACCTGGGTGGCGCCAGATAGATCCAGCTGCTTAACCCCCGCGCCAGTGCCCTGCTTAGCGGCCGGGATCAACTCAATGAGGGCATCAAAGCCACCTACGTCATCCCAGCCCATAGCGGCCGGCACCACTGCCACGCCACCAGCGGCCGCCACCGGCTCAGCAATAGCGTGGTCAATGGCGATCTTTTCCAGGCCCGGCCAGGTGGCAGCCAGTACCTCTTCGCGCTGCGGAGTGTCCCAAACCTTGGCGATAGCCTCAATACCTGCAGCCAGAGCCGGCTTGGTGGTGGCCAGGTGGTCTAGCAAAACCCCGGCCTTAACCACAAACATGCCCGCATTCCAGCGGTAGTCGCCGCTAGCCAGGTAGGCGGCGGCAGTCTCAGCGTCAGGTTTTTCCGTAAAGCCAGCCACCGCGCGGCCGCTGGGGGCGCCGGGCACAGTGATGGGCTCAGCGCAGTGAATGTAACCAAAAGCAGTAGAAGGACCGCTAGCTTCGATCCCAATGGTGACCACATATCCGGCCAGGGCCAGCTCAGCAGCCTCACGTACAGCCGCGTGGAAAGCAGACTCATCAGCAATAGTTTGGTCGGCGGCAAAAGAACCCACCACAGCGTCGCGACCATTGCGGTTAGCGATCACTGCCGCTGCCAGGCCAATAGCGGCCATAGAGTCACGCGGGGCCGGCTCAGCAATTAGCTGCTCACGGTCAAGCTGCGGTAACTGATCAGCTACTGCAGCTACATGGGCGATACCGGTTACCACGGTGATCGAGTCAGATACCGGATCCAGGCGGGCCACAGTCCCCTGCAGCAGGGAGCGGCCAGCGCCGGTCAGATCGAGGAGAAACTTCGGACGCTCACGACGCGAAAGTGGCCATAAGCGGGTGCCGGCTCCACCGGCAGGGATGATGGCGTGGATTTGGGTCATAGACCAAGCCTAGCGGGTTTAGCTGTCGGTTAAAGCCGCGCCACCCGGGGCAGTTTCAGCTGTGCTTTTCTCTTTAGTAGCAACCGCCATCCAGGCGCTGGTATAAAGCAACACCATGGCCGCTGCATGCATCCAAATAAGCAGCACCACAACCGTCGAAAACGAGCCTAGCAGCGGGTTTACAGTGCCAGAGATTAAGCCCTGGCTACCTGCCAGGCGCAGCACTGTCATCGCGGCGGCTCCGGCAAGAGAGCCAATTAGTAATACTCGCCGGCGCACTTCAACCTTGGCGAGTATAACTATTGCAGTTAACACGCCGCCGTCGACAATAAAACCCAGCCCATAAGCAAACAGTTGCAACAGCGTAGTGGAGCCAGGAATATGCAGGTAACTATCAAGCTGGGCGTGCAGCGCCACAGCCAAAGCCAGGGCCGCTGAGCTCACACTCACCCCAATAACCACCACCACTACCATGGCGGCGTCGCGCAAACGCAAAGCCACAAAATTTGCGCGCAAAACCGGGGCTGAAAACATTGCCCGCACCCCGCCGCGCAAAACCGCCGGAATTTCCAGGGCCGTAGCCACCAGCGTCACCGTACCAATAAAAGTGGCTAGCCCAATACCCTGATTTAGCTCCAGCTGGTCCAAACGCACCAGCCCCGAGCTAGAGCCATCAGAAATAACCCCCGGCAGGGCCTGACTAAGCATTTTAACCATGGCCGCGCGCCAAGCCGGAAACATGTCCGAAAGCTGCAGCAGCGAGGAAACCACAAGCGTCAACGCCGCAAACAGGCTGATCAAGCCGGTATAGGCAATACCGGCCGCCAAAATCGTCCCACGCTCAGCCTTAAAACGCACATAGGCCCGGCCAAACGTGGTGGCCTGCCAGCGGGCATAAACCGCTTTACAGGCCACCACAATTTTACGGATCGCTGCTAACACTAGATACGGCCCATACCCGGGGGACGCAAATCCCCAGGGCCACCATAGTTACCGCCAGGGGTAACAATCGTGCCGCTGTGACCAGCGATGATATCTAGCGCATCTTCCAGGCGGCCAATTGCGGCCATATCCCCAGTTAGCTCCACGAAACGGCAAGCTGCCTCCACCTTGGGGCCCATAGAGCCAGCGGGCAGACCCATTTCGCGCAGACGCATCGGGGTGGCGCGCTTAACCATGCGGGCGTGGGCTGTGCCATAACCTTCGTAGACACCGTCTACGTCGGTGAGGATGATCAGCGCATCAGCTTCCAGGTCCTCAGCTAGCACCGCAGCGGTTAGATCCTTGTCAATAACCGCCTCGGCGCCTTGCAGCTGACCCTTTTCGTTACGGATCACGGGCACGCCACCGCCGCCAGCACAAATCACCACTGCCCCGGAGTTAACCAGGTTGCGGATCAGGCGGGTTTCAATCACTCGCTGCGGGGCGGGACTGCCCACCACGCGACGGAAGTGCTCGCCGTCGGCCTTAACTACCCAGCCGCGCTCGCGAGCAATGCGCTTGGCGGTTTCCTCGTCATAAACCTCACCTACAAACTTGGTGGGGTTGGCAAAGGCGGGGTCGCCAGAGAGCACCAGGGTTTGGCACACCATGGTGGCCACCTGGCGCCCCGGCAGGGCGTTTTGCATGGCTTGCAGCAGCCAGTAGCCGATCATGCCCTGGGTTTCAGCGCCCAGCGTGTCTAGCGGGTAGGCGCGGCTGAGGCGCTCGTCATTAGCACTTTCCAGGGCCAAGACGCCCACCTGGGGGCCGTTACCGTGGGTGATGATCAGCTCGTGCTCGTTAGCTAGCTTGGCCAGTTGGGCCGCAGCTAGCTGCACATTAGCAATCTGGATGTCGGCGTCGGGCTTGTCGCCGCGACGCAGCAGGGCGTTACCGCCCAGGGCAACCACAATGCGCAAAGGTCACTCCCCTAGGGTGGCCACCATAACGGCCTTGATGGTGTGCATACGGTTTTCGGCCTGGTCAAAGGCGATGTTCACGTCGCTTTCGAACACGTCGTTGGTAACCTCAAGGGCGTCCAGGCCGGTCTTTTCGTAGATGTCGCGGCCCACAGTGGTGTTTAGGTCGTGGAAGGCAGGCAGGCAGTGCAGGAACTTCACGTTGGGGTTGCCAGTCTTGGCTACCAGCTGCGCGTTAACCTGGTAGGGCAGTAGCAGCTTGATGCGCTCGTCCCAAACTTCCTTGGGCTCACCCATGGATACCCACACGTCGGTGTAGAGAAAGTCAACGCCCTTAACGCCTTCTTCTACGCTGTCGGTGAGGGTGATGCGCGCGCCGGTGGTCTTGGCGATTTCGCGGGCGGCCTCAACTACCTCGTCAGAGTTCTGCAGCTGGGTGGGGGCCACCATGCGCACGTCCATGCCCATCATGGCGCCGGAAACTAGCAGCGAGTTGGCTACGTTGTTGCGCGCGTCGCCTAGGTAGGCAAAAGCTACCTCGTTTAGGGGCTTGTCAGAGTGCTCGATCATGGTCAGCTGGTCGGCCAGCATCTGAGTGGGGTGCCAGTCGTCGGTTAGACCGTTCCATACGGGCACGCCAGAAAGCTGGGCTAGCTGCTCTACGTTGGACTGCTTGTCGCCACGGTATTCAATGCCGTCATAGAAGCGGCCTAGTACGCGGGCGGTGTCGGCTACGGATTCCTTGTGACCAATCTGTGAACCGGTGGGCTCCAGGTAGGTTACGTTGGCTCCCTGGTCGTAGGCGCCAACCTCGAAGGAGCAGCGAGTGCGGGTGGAGGTCTTTTCGAAGATCAGGGCGATGTTCTTGCCCTTGAGGTGCTGAACCTCGCGGCCTTCCTTCTTAGCAGCCTTGAGTTCAGCGGCCAGGTTTAGCAGGCCACGCCACTCTTCGGGGGTGAAGTCTAGTTCGCGCAGGAAGGAACGACCGTGCAGGGGGTATGCCATGAGTGGCTTCTCCGTTTCTTTGGCTTTAGAGGGTTTGGATTGGTCTAGGGGTGGATTGTGGCCAGTTTTTTACGACGACGCCGCCAGGCGCTTGGCCTTTAACGCCCGGGCGGGTGGTTAGCCGGTTATGCCCGCTCGGTGGCCCGATTGGCGGGCCACCAACTGGACTTAGACCGGCTGGCGCAGGGTCGGGCAGCTCATGCAGCGCGGGCCACCACGACCACGGCCGAGTTCACTGCCAGGTACGGTGAGTACCTCCAGGCCGCGACTTTGTAGGTAGGTGTTGGTGGCTACGTTACGTTCGTAAGTGACTACGGTGCCGGGGGAAATGGTTAGACAGTTGTTTGCGTCATCCCACTGCTCACGGGCGGCAGCCAGGGAGTCTTGCGGAGTGGTTAGCACCTCAATGTCGGCTAGGCCCAGGGCGCGAGCGATGACATGGTGCATGTCTTCAGCTGGGTGGGAGACGATAGCCGGGTGCTGGGGGTCATGCCCGGGGGTGATCACCAGGGAGGGGCGCATACCCAGACCCGCGTATTTGGTGAAGGTTCCCTGGTTGATCATGGTCATGACCGTGTCTAAGTGCATCTGCGAGCGCACTTTGGGCATGTCTAGGGCCACAATTCGGTTTACCTTGCCTGAGGTAAACAGTTTGCTAGCTAGGATTTCTACACCTTGGGTGGTGGAGCGTTCACCTAGACCAATTAGTACTGCGCCATTACCGATAATCAGTACGTCTCCACCTTCGACGGCGCCGGTGCCGTCCATGGAACCAAAGTTAAATACGGGGAATTCTTCGTTAGCAAACAGCGGGAGCCAACAGTAGATTGCCTGGTAGTTAACGGTTTCACGGCGTCGGGCCGGCAGGCGCATGGAGTTAATGGATACGCCGTTATAGATCCAGCAGGAGGTGTCGCGGGTAAAGAGGTGGTTTACCAACGGCTCTAGGACTAGATCGTCGCCGTCCATGCCAGCAATTACTACTGAGGAGGGGGCACTAGTGTTTTCTAGTAGCTCGTTCTTAGTTAGGCCGGCCACCAAAATGCGGGCGAGTTCCTCGCTGGGCAGGGTGCTGAAGTGGCTGCGGATATTGTCTACAGCTAGCGGGCCGAAGGTGGCCGGGGTGAAGGTGTTTTCTAGTACGTGAGTGCGGGCTTCGCTGTTGTCTAGCGATTGGGCCAGCAGGTCTTGCATATAAAGTACTTCGACGCCGCGTGAGCGCAGTACGTTTGCGAATTTATCGTGTTCTTCTTGCGCTTCGGCTAGCCACAAAATGTCGTCAAAGAGCAGGTCGTCTTTGTTTTGTGGGGTCAGGCGCTTCATCTCGTCACCAGGGCGGTGCAAGATAACTTGTTCTAGGCGACCAATTTCCGACTCAACAGCTAGAGCCATTTGCATCACTCCTCGGGATTTGACTGTGCCCATAGATACGCTCAGCTCGTCACTGTTTGCACGTTAACGAGGCTTCGACACATGCATTAAGGCCGCATTCCTAGGGCATTATATGTTGCCTCTTCGACCCTAACCAAGAACCCAGATAAGTCAAACCCTTTGCGCTTATAAAGCCAACAAGAAGCAACAATATGGCAAAATATCTACCGTGAGTGACAATACCGCAACCCCCATGCTGGCCCGCCAACGCCAGGACTTCATCATGGATTTAGTTACGCGCAACGGTGGCGTGCGCGTGGCAGAAGTAGTTGAGGCACTGGGCATCTCTGAGATGACTGTGCGCCGCGACATTACCGAGCTGGTTAGCGCCGGCCTAGTAGAGCGCGTCCACGGCGGCGCGGTAGCCGCTGGGCCCAGCTCTATGGAACCGCGCTTTGCCACTAAATCTGAGCAGCATACCAATGAAAAACGCCAAATTGCGCTAGCTGCCGCTAAGCTCGTGCGCCCCCAGGATTCTTTGGCCCTCTCTGGAGGCACCACCACTTTGGCAGTGGCACGCGCGCTAACTGAGTTGGAACATTTTCCAACTTTGACCATCATTACTAACTCGCTGCCGGCAGCTAATTTGCTCTTCGACGCCGCAGATACGGCCCGCGAGCAGGGCCACCCTGCCCCCACAGTGATTTTGATTGGCGGCGAGCGCACCCCCTCTGCCGCCTTGGTGGGGCTGACCGGGATTGATGCGCTCTCTTCGCTACGCGTGGAATGGTCATTTATGGGTACTCACGCTTTCGATGCGCGCGTAGGTTTGATGACCCCGAACCTCTCCGAGGCTGCCACTAACCGTGCGCTGGTGCGTTGTGCGCGCACCACGGTGGCGGTTATGGACGTCTCTAAGTGGGATGCGCTCGGACTGCAATGCTTCTGCTCCCTCGATGACCTGGATGTTTTGATCACTGACCGCTCACCTGAGCCCCAGACCGTGGCCCGCCTGGAAGACCACGGCATCACGCTAACCATTGCGGACTAACTACTAGTGCAGGCTAACTACTAGCGTGGACTGACCATATATGAAGGAGCAAAGATGCTAAACCTGCCCGCTTTAAGCTTTAGTCAGGGCGCTAAAGGTGCCACAGATTTGTTTGTGGCTACCTTTGGCAGCCAGCCTGAGGGGGTGTGGCAAGCCCCTGGGCGCGTCAATGTTATTGGCGAACACACTGACTACAACGGTGGCCTGGCCTTCCCGATCGCCTTACCGCACCGCGCTTTTGTGGCTTTGCGCCGGCGCCCTGACCGCCTGGTACGCCTGGTTTCTTCAGCTGATCCTAGCGATGTGGTGAGCTTGGATTTGGATCAGGTGGCCCCTAAAA
>ERZ772770.46-NODE-46-length-26981-cov-4.80316_pt1 | contig 26981 bp, 22 predicted proteins | sample MGYA00511361_ERZ772770 | MGnify/ENA primary metagenome ERZ772770 (study PRJEB29015, sample SAMEA2738026) | human oral metagenome | biome: human oral; feature: human-associated habitat; material: saliva | place: China | collected 2251 ... | reverse complement strand
CAATATCAACGTAGCAGCCCGTACCTTCGCAAGCGACGGGGTTCATGCCGGCTTCTCGCAGTCGATTCATGAGGCGCTCAGTGGTTGCGATCTCGCGGAAGGAAAGCTCCGGGTTGGCGTGCACTTCGCGGCGGAACTGCACGAGGGTACCCATCATGCGCTCCACCCAGTCGTCAAAGACGGGGGTGGACAAATCGTAGCGAGAATTAGCGAAAACCATACACAGTAGAATAACGCCGCCCACCGAGGTTTACCTACCTACTCCCCCTTTCTGACGGCCCTCGAGAATATCTATGACTTTATGACAGATTGTGAAGAGTAATCCTGCCCGCCGGAGCCCCCGAAAATGCGCTGCTCCATCATTAACCCTCAACCCTTTTCTGTCAAACGATTCAAGCCGCCACCCGGTGTGGGTGACGGCTTGAATCGTCAATGCTGTATCAGCTGATACCGCGTGCTCCGATTAGAGCGAGCGGCTCAGGATTGCCTGCTTCACCTCGGCGATAGCCTTGGTGATCTGGATGCCACGGGGGCAAGCCTCGGTGCAGTTGAAGGTGGTACGGCAACGCCATACGCCTTCCTTGTCGTTGAGAATCTCCAGACGCAGGTCGCCTGCATCATCGCGCGAGTCGAAGATGAAGCGGTGTGCGTTCACAATAGCGGAGGGGCCGAAGTACTGACCGTCGGTCCAGAAGACCGGGCAGGACGAGGTACATGCTGCACAGAGGATGCACTTGGTGGTGTCATCGAAACGTGCACGGTCCTCAATGGTCTGCAGGCGCTCACGCTCAGGCTCGTTCGAGTCGTTGATGAAGAACGGCATGATTTCGCGGTATGCCTGGAAGAAGGGCTCCATGTCGACGATGAGGTCCTTTTCGCAGGGCAGACCCTTAATGGGCTCAACGGTAATCGGCTTGGACAGGTCAAGGTCCTTCAGCAGGGTCTTGCAAGCCAGGCGGTTACGGCCGTTGATGCGCATCGCGTCCGAACCACAGATGCCGTGTGCACAGGAGCGGCGGAAGGAGACGGAACCGTCCACTTCCCACTTGATCTTGTGCAGAGCATCCAGCACGCGGTCGGTGCGGTACATGGTCAGCGGGAATTCATCCCAGTACGCCTCGGAGGAAACTTCCGGGTTGTAGCGACGAATCTTGATGACCACATCGTAGGTGGGGATGGAGTCGGAGTCGCCGCCGGTCATACCCTCAAACAGCTTGACGGATTCCGGTTCGGGGAGTTCGTTTTCAGCCATTTTAGTACTTACGCTCCTTCGGCTCGTAACGGGTGTAGACAACGGGCTTGGTTTCGAATCGCAGGCCCTTCACACCCTCAAACTCAGATTCGGGGTCGAGGTAGACCATCGAGTGCTCCATGAAGTTGACATCGTCACGCTTGGGGAAGTCCTCGCGGTAGTGACCACCACGGGATTCCTTACGGTGCAGTGCACCAACGGACATGACCTTTGCCAGCTCAATCAGGAAGCCGAGCTCAACAGCCTCGAGCAGGTCGAGGTTGAAGCGCTTGCCCTTGTCCTGGATAGAGATGTTCTTGTAACGCTCTTCCAGCTTAGCGATGGTTGCCAGTGCTGCGCGGATGGTCTCTTCGGTACGGAACACCTGCATGTCAGCTTCCATAGCCTTCTGCAGGTCTGCGCGGATAGCGCCGACCTTCTCGGTGCCCTTGCCTTCGAGGATACCGTTGAGCATGTTCAGCACGCGATCTGCCGCGTCGTCCGGAACCGGTACGAACTCAGCGGATGCTGCGTACTCTGCTGCCTTGCGGCCTGCACGCTTACCGAATACGTTGATGTCCAGCAGGGAGTTGGTGCCCAGACGGTTTGCACCGTGGACGGACACGCAAGCAACCTCACCAGCTGCGTAGAGGCCGGGGATGGTCTCTTCGCTGTTGCGGTAGACCTCGGTCTCGTTGTTGGTGGGGATACCGCCCATTGCGTAGTGCGCGGTGGGGAACACCGGGATGGGCTGGTGGTGCGGTTCCACTGCCAGGTAGGTACGAGCGAACTCGGTAATATCGGGCAGCTTCTCGTCGATGTGGGAGGGCTCCAGGTGGGTCAGGTCCAGCAGCACGTAGTCCTTGTGGGGACCGCAGCCGCGGCCTTCGCGCACCTCGTTTGCCATTGCACGTGCCACGATATCGCGGGGTGCAAGGTCCTTAATGGTGGGTGCGTAGCGCTCCATGAAGCGCTCACCGTCAGCGTTACGGAGAATACCGCCTTCACCACGAGCACCCTCGGTGACGAGAATGCCCAGGCCAGCCAGGCCGGTCGGGTGGAACTGAACGAATTCCATGTCCTCCAGGGGCAGGCCTGCACGCAGTGCAATAGCCATACCGTCACCGGTGAGGGTGTGTGCGTTGGAGGTGGTCTTGAAGATCTTGCCGCAGCCGCCGGATGCGAAGATCACGGACTTAGCCTGGAAGACGTGGACCTCGCCGGTTGCCAGGTCGTAGGAGACGACGCCGGCGGGGCGGGGCTTGCCCTCTTCGTCCTTGACCAGGATCAGGTCGAGAACGTAGAACTCGTTGTAGAACTCCACATTGTGGCGAACGCAGTTCTGGTAGAGGGTCTGCAGAATCATGTGGCCGGTACGGTCAGCTGCGTAGCATGCGCGGCGCACAGCAGCCTTACCGTGGTCACGGGTGTGACCGCCGAAGCGGCGCTGGTCAATGCGGCCTTCGGGGGTTCGGTTGAAGGGAAGACCCATCTTTTCCAGGTCGAGCACAGCGTCAATAGCTTCCTTAGCCATGATTTCTGCTGCGTCCTGGTCAACCAGGTAGTCGCCACCCTTGACGGTGTCAAAGGTGTGCCACTCCCAGTTGTCCTCTTCAACGTTAGCCAGAGCGGCGCACATGCCACCCTGTGCTGCGCCGGTGTGGGAGCGGGTGGGGTATAGCTTGGTCAGTACCGCGGTGCGAACTCGCTGGCCGGCCTCAATAGCGGCACGCATACCTGCGCCGCCGGCACCGACGATCACTACATCGTACTTATGTACCTGCATGATGTTCTTTCTGTGTTTTAGATGTTTTCGTTTGTCTCGGATACGTCGCCGTTAGCGTGCCGAGCAGAAGCTGGGAAGCAGTTCAGCCGCTGCGCCAGAGGGGCAGGGGTCGAATGCGAAGATGGTGAGGGTACCAATCAGCAGGACGAATGCGCATGCTGCGAAGAGGATAACCTTCAGCCAAACGCGCAGGCGGTCCTTCTCAGCGTAGTCGTCAATGATGACGCGGATACCGTTAGCACCGTGCAGCATAGCCAGCCAGAGCAACAGCAGGTCCCAGACCTGCCAGAAGGGGTTAGCCCACTTGCCGCCCACGAAGCCGAAGTCGATAGCGTGGATGCCATCGCCGACCATCAGGTTGGAGAACAGGTGACCGAAAATCAGCACAACGAGTACAACGCCGGACAGGCGCATACCCAGCCAAGCGAACATCTCAAAGTTGTTGCGCTTGGAGGAGGAGCGGTTGTACTTCACACCGTCGATGCGGTTGTCACGCAGACGGGGTACATAGGTGCGGGGCTTAAGCGGAGTAGCCATAGTTTAGTGACCTCCCATGTGCGAGAAAACGATCGGCAGGTGACGTGCGGCGAAGCCAGCAACGGTGATTGCCCAGAGGAAAAGCACAACCCAGAGAATCTTGATGTGCGTGTAGGTTGCCTTCTGGCTGATTTCGACGTTGCCGTCCTTGTTCTTCGCCTGGATGTGCTCCACGTGCGAGTTGGTTGCCTTACCCCAGAAGTCAATGAGGATAATGCGAATACCGTTGAACGCGTGGTAGACGATGGCGGCGACAAGCGCGGTCTCACCCAGACCCATGATGGGGTTCTTGTACAGGCTCAGTACGCCATTGTAGGCCTCCGGGGAGATACGCACGACGGCAGTATCCAGGATGTGTACAAGAAGGAAGAAGAAAATCGCGATACCGGTAATGCGATGAGCAACCCAGGACCACATGCCCCAGCGGCCGCGGTAGAGGGTTCCTTTAGAACCATTCAACACTGAATAACCTCCTGCTGCGACGGCGAGCATCTGGGTTCTGGTACCGCATTTTTAGGCCCCAGCTTCCAGGCACAGCTGTGTGCTCACCGACTGCTTTTTGTTCGTCTGTTACTTCCAAGATATCAGGTAAATTCACAGCTTACTGACACCCTGTTTAGGGTTTTTTTACAGGTTCTAAAAGGGAATTAGGGCATGTTTTTATTGCGATATCGCCTACTTCCCCGTGTTTGTACGGAACTTACCTTAACCTAACCTCAAACATCGCCTAAATGAGAGCCGCCTGACACTTTTTTGTTAAAACCTAAAAGAATTCGATATATGACAAATTCACCCGCTATTCTTGAAGCGATGAATACTGCACTCACTCGATTCCGCCCGCTCATTCCCGCCGGCGGTGTTGGCTCGCGTTTGTGGCCCCTGTCCCGCGCGCACGCCCCGAAATTCCTGCTCGACCTCACCTCGTCGGGCAATTCCCTGCTGCGTGACACCTACGACCGTCTCATCGACCTCAGCAACGGTTCCGTCATGGTGGTTACCGGCACTTCGCACGCCAATGCGGTCACCCAGCAGATTCCTGAACTGCGTGCCGCTGACCTGGTGCTGGAGCCCTCCCCCAAGGATTCGGCTGCAGCTATCGGTCTGGCTTGCGCTATTATCCACCGCCGCGAACCGGACGCCATCATTGGCTCCTTCGCAGCTGACCATGTGATTAGCCCCGTGGATGAATTCCACCGCGTGGTGACCGAAGCTGTCGTCACCGCGGCAACCGGCAAGATTGTCACCATCGGCATTACTCCCACCGAGCCCTCCAGCGCGTTTGGCTACATTCACGCCAGCGAGCCCCTGGGCATCGAGGGTGCACCCAACGCTCACGCCGTGGACACCTTCGTGGAGAAGCCCGATACCGCCACCGCACAGAAGTACCTGGATTCCGGTGAGTACACCTGGAACGCAGGTATGTTCGTGGCACCGGCGGCCCTGATGCTCAAGCACCTCGAGGCAAACGAGCCCGAGCTGTACGCGGGCATTATGGAGATTGCTAACGCTTGGGACACCCCCGAGCGTGAGGCTGTTATGGACCGCGTCTGGGAGACCCTGCCGAAGACCGCTATCGACTACGCTGTGGCTGAGCCCGCAGCGGCAGCAGGCGACGTCGCAATGGTTCCCGGCTCCTTCAGCTGGGACGACGTTGGAGACTTCGACGCTGTGGCACGCCTGAACACCGAGAAGAGCGGCGAAGAGCTGACCATTCTCGGCGAGAAGGACAACGTCATCAACCACGGTTGCTCCGGCATTATTGTCGCGAACACTGACCGCAAGATCTCTATCATTGGCCTCGACGACATCGTTGTGGTGGATACCCCCGATGCTCTGCTGGTCGCTCCGCGCTCCAAGGCACAGGCTGTCAAGGACGCTGTGGGCGAGATTAAGGCACGAGGCCTGAACAACCTCCTCTAAATTTTTGGCTCTGAGTAGATAGCCCCGCGCAGTTAGCCCCACACAGTTAGCCCTGAGTAGTTAGCCCCGCGCAGATGCTTGAACCCTGCTCGAGCACAAGATACCTCTAGAAACCGGTTCTCTTCTTTTCAGAAGAGAGCCGGTTTTCTTATGCCCCGATGTTTATGCTCCGATGGATCATTTCGCGGGCGGATTCAAGGCTTTTGCCTAGTGGGGATCGAAAGGACGCTCCTTACGGTTGCACAGGGATCAGAATGCCATACTCACCCCGTGTAGAGCGCACTTCCAGAGTCTGATACAAACCGAGAACCACCCCTTATAGAGAACCATTCTCATGTTAGCCTTAGTAGATGCACATGACTCGTAAATTTTTCCTCACCCGCGCCGGCGCACTCGGCGCAGTAGCCGCCCTCGCCCTGACCGCATGCGGCGCCCAGAACGCACAGACCAGCCAGAATACCCAGACCAGCCCCAGCACCTCCACCTCCGCGAGCGCAACCCCCGCACCCATCACCGAAGGTAAGGGTCCGGCAAGCCGCGTCGCCATCACCTACGACGGTGGCGTGCTCGTCTACGACGCCAAGGATATGAAGCTGCTCGCTGACATCCCCAAGGAAGGCTTCCTGCGCCTCTCCGACGCTGGCGATAACCGCCACCTTGTCGTTGCAGACGGCAACAGCTACACCTTCCTGGACACCGGAGTATGGTCCGTAGCGCACGGCGACCACTCGCACTACTACACCACCGCCCCGTCCCTGTCTTCCCTGTCTCTTGCGGCTGACCACACCGGTCACGTCATCAAGGACAACGGCAAGGTTGCGGCATTTGCTGACGGTACCGGCTCCTTCGCCGTGTACGACCCGGCGAAGCTGACCCACGATAAGCGCACCGCTTCCTCCCTGGAGACCACCACCGTCACCCTGCCCAAGCCGCACCACGGCTTCGCAATCCCGCTACCCAACGACCAGTACCTGGTTGCGGTCGGCGACTCGAAGACCCGCACCGGTGCCGCTGTTGTGGACGCGCAGGGCAAGACCGTCACCGAGAGCCCCGCCTGCCCCGGCGTTCACGGTGAAGCCATCGCCAAGGACGGCGCGTTCTCCATCGGTTGCACCGACGGCGCGCTGATCTACAAGGACGGCAAGTTCACCAAGATCACCAACCCCGAGGACCCGTACTCGCGTTCCGGTAACCAGGCTGGTAAGGCTGACTCCCAGTACGTTCTGGCGGACTACAAGACCGACAAGGACGCTAAGCTGGAGCGCCCCGAGAAGTTCTCCATTATCGACACCGTTGCAGCAACCCGCACCGTCTACTCCCTGCCTTCTGGCGTGAGCTACACCTTCCGTTCGCTGGCTCGCGGCCCCCAGGGTGAAGCACTGTTGCTGACCACCGACGGCAAGCTGCGCGTCTTCGACCCGGCAACCGGCGCCGAGCTGGGCTCCGTACAGCTCATGGAGGCGTGGACCGAGTCTGAGACCTGGCAGGATGAGCGTCCGGCACTGTGGGTGGACGGTAAGACCGCCTACGTGACCGACCCGGCGACCAAGAAGCTCATTGCGGTGTCCCTGTCGAATCCGGCAGCGCCGAAGGAGCTGATGAGCGTGGAGCTTCCGAAGACCCCGAACGAGATTCTGGGTGTCTCCTCCTCGAATGCTGCACCGGTTGAGGCTGAGGCGCACGGCGCTGCTTCCTCCTCGGCTTCGGCTGATGCGCACGAGTCCGGCGAGGCTCACGAGGGCCACTCCCACTAGGACTCTCAGGCTAGGACTCTCACGCTGAGATAAACCTAGCGAAAGCACAAAGAGAGATGCGACCGATAACTTATCGGTCGCATCTCTCTTGCTATATTCCAGGTTTGTACGCCGGCTACTACCGCAGCGGCAGAACGCTGATTTCTTCCCAGTCCTGCCCGTCGTAGGAGTAGCAGTGCAGGTGATCCACGGTGAAGGTACGCTGCTCGGCGGGCAGAGCGTCAAACACCTCACGGGCGTGATCAACCTGCTCCTGCGTAAGCCCCTGGCCCAAGGTCACGTGCGGCACATAGGGGAAAGACGCCGCACCGGCACCGAATAGCTCAACCAGCTTCCGGTGAATCTGTTCGAACTCGACCTTGCCCGCCTCCAGGTTCAGGTACTCCACCTCGGTGACCGGGCGGAAGGAGTGCACCGAACCCCAGCGCGCCTCAAAACGCGGCGTGTCCAGCGCCTCGCGGAACTGGGGGGACTGCACCGCAGCCAGGAGAGACTCAGTCAGCTCCGTCAGGTACACGGTCACGTGGGTGCTGATAGGTGCCACCGCACCACCGGCTACCGCGCGCTTCCACTCTTCCAGGCGCTGAACATTCTCACCGCTCACGTGCGCAATAACGCTCAGGTAGCGGTGACCGGGCTTCAGGGTCGGGGATACAGGAGCCGTCGTAGGGCTCGAAGAGTTCTCTTGTGCTGTCATCTCAATCGTGCAGGTCATGCGGCGCCTCAGCCGAACTGGCTGAACAGCACGCTAGATTGCGGCGGCAGGCAGGAAGCCAACCTTCTTGTACACGTTCTCAATGGTGACCGTAGCGATCTCACGCGCAGCGGATGCGCCCACAGCCAGCAGGCGATCCAGCTCGGCGGGGTCGTCCATCAGCTCGAGGGTACGCTCACGCACCGGGGTGAGGCGCTCCACCACGATATCGGCAAGGTCAACCTTCAGATGGCCGTACATCTTGCCCTCGTAGCGTGCCACGATCTCGTCGATGCTCTCGCCGGTCATGGCGGAGTAGATGGAGAGCAGGTTGGAGACGCCGGGCTTAGCCTCGCGGTCGTAGGCGATGACGGAGCCGTCATCGGTCACGGCGGACTTAATCTTCTTCTGGGTTGCCTTAGGGGTGTCCAGAAGCTTGATCAGGCCCTTGTCGGTGGCTGCAGACTTGGACATCTTCGAGGTCGGGTCCTGCAGGTCGTAAATCTTAGCGGTTTCCTTCAGGATTACCGGCTCGGGCACCACGAAGGTCTCACCGAAACGGGAGTTGAAGCGCTGAGCCAGGTTACGGGTCAGCTCCAGGTGCTGACGCTGATCCTCGCCCACGGGCACGCCGTCCACCTGGTAGAGCAGAATGTCGGCAGCCATCAGAATCGGGTAGGTGAACAGACCCACGGAGGCGTTCTCAGCGCCCTGCTTCTGCGACTTGTCCTTGAACTGGGTCATACGGGACGCCTCACCGAAGCCGGTAAAGCAGTTCAGAATCCACGCCAGCTGGGCGTGCTCGGGCACGTGCGACTGCACGAACAGCGGGGTGCGGGTCGGGTCAATGCCGGAGGCGATGTACTGCGCCGCGGTCAGGCGGGTACGCTCACGCAACTCCTCGGGGTCCTGAGGAACGGTGATAGCGTGCATATCCGGGATAAAGAACAGACATTCGTTATTCGGGTCCTCCTGCAACGCCACCCAGTTGTTCACAGCACCAATGTAGTTACCCAGGTGCATCGAATCAGCCGACGGCTGCGCACCCGAGTAGATACGCGCCTTCTGCTGAGAGGCGTTAGGGATGAGGGACTTATCCTGCTTCTTTTCGTCTGCCATAGTTATTTCCTGTGCAGTTCTTCCTGTGCGGTGCTGCGAACGATGCAGCACATCTTCAAAAACTTATCTGTACGCGCAGTCCGCGTCTTACTCACCGATGCGGTAGTCAACCACGAGCGGCGCGTGATCGCTGAAACGCTCATCGTAGCTTGCCGCGCGGTCCACGACCGCCTCCACGGCGCTTTCGGCGAGCGCCGGGGTCGCCATGTGGTAGTCGATACGCCAGCCTGCGTCATTATCGAACGCCTTACCGCGGTAAGACCACCAGGTGTAGGGGCCGGGCACCTGACCCGCCAGCTCACGAGCCACATCGCGGTAGCCGATATCGCCGAAGAAGCGGTCAAAGTAGGCGCGTTCCTCCGGCAGGAAGCCCGCACGCTTCTGGTTAGCCTTCCAGTTCTTAATGTCCAGCTCGGTGTGGCCAACATTCAAATCGCCCACAATGAGCACGTGATCCGAGTGCTTTGCCAGCTCAGGCATGCGCACCAGCATGCGCTCCAGGAAGCGGTACTTATCGTCCTGCTTCTGGGTGCCGACCTCACCGGAGTGAACGTAGGCGCTGACCACGGTCAGGGTCTTACCGTTGGGCAGAACGTAGTCTGCTTCAACCCAGCGGCCCGAATCGTCAAAGTACTCTTCGCCAATATTCGAGCGGGTCGCCACCGGCTGGTTCTCCAGGACTTCACCGGCTGAGTTCGGGGTGCGGCGGGTCGCCACCAGCACGCCGGCACGGCCCTTCGCGGCAGCCTCCGCGTGCAGAATATGCCACTGGGATTCGTCCAGCAGCTCACGCACGATAGCGTCGGGGGCGCGCACCTCCTGCAGGCAGAGAATGTCGATGTCACGGCTCGCCAACCACGCCGCCATATCCTTCTTGTAGGCGGCTCGGATACCGTTCACATTCACGCTCGCCACGCGAAGCAGACCGCTCGGGCGCGGTGCAGGGGTGTTAGAAAAATGCATAGTCTTAATTATGCCAGTTTGAGGGAAGAGAAATTTTCACTCGTGCGCGTTTTTTCTCTGGCTGAACGGTAAACTATTGGGTGATGAATTCACACTCCTCACAGACCACCGACCACGGTGCCCCCTCACATTCTGCGGGCACCACCGCATCCGAAAGTACCGCTCACAACGCTGAGAGCCGCTACGAGCTACCCCCGATTCCCGGCCCGAAGTACGAGCAGGTTATCCACTACATTGAGCAGCGCTACATTATTCCCGGCAAGCCCGGCGATAAGCTACCCACCGAGCGCATGATTCAGCAGAACTTTGGGGTGAGCCGCCAGACGGTTCGTAGCGCCCTGAAGGTTCTGATTGAACGCGGCCTGCTCTACAACGTGCAGGGCTCCGGCACCTATGTTGCCGAGCGCACCGACGCCACCTACATTCCGCGCGTGGACACCTTCGTTGACGATATGCGCCGCCGCGGCTTTGAGGGCTCCACCCGCATGATTGCGACCCGCTGGATGGACGCCACCGAAGAGATCTCCACCCACCTGTCCGTACCGGTGGGCGAGCAGGTGCTGTTCGTGCGCCGTCTGCGTCTTGCCGACCAAGAAGTCATTGGCTTTGAGCGTTCCTACTTTGTGAAGGCCGCTGCAAGCAGCATCCTGGACGCCATGATGGCGGAAATGTCCGGCGCTTCGAGCTCCTTCGACCAGCTTGCCGACACCCCCAACGCCATTAAGCACGCCCGCGTACGCACCAGCGCAGCGCTCTTCACCGACGCCGACGCCGAGGCGTTCAACCACCAGGTTCCCGTGGGCGAGGCGGCGTTCAAGGTCTGCGCGACCGGTTACACCGAAGAAGGTAGCCCGGTCGAGTACTCAGAGACCCTGTACCTTGCCGACGCCTACTTCTACGAGATGATTCTCTAGCATCTGCCTTCTCTCGTGTGATGACAGTGTGAAGGGCGGTGCCCCGGTAGATTGTTCTACCGGGGCACCGCCCTTTTGAATTATCGGCTCTGAATCAGCTCTGAAATATTGCGAGCCTTATGCCGCCTGACGCTCCGCAGTCTCAACCACGTTCACCAGCAGCTCCGCGCGGGTCATCGGGCCCACACCGCCGGGGTTCGGGGAGACCCAGGACGCCTTCTGCGCAGCTTCCGGGGAGACGTCACCGAAGAGCTTCTTCTTGCCGGTCTCCGGGTCCTCAGCGCGGGACACACCAACGTCCAGCAGGATTGCGCCGTCCTTGACCTGGTGAGCCTTCAGCACGTGCGGAACACCCACAGCGGCAACAATGACATCAGCCTCGCGCAGTACCTCGTCCAGGTTCTCGGTACCGGTGTGCGCCAGGGTTGCGGTCGCGTTCACCTCACGGCGGGTCAGCAGCAGACCCAGCGGGCGGCCCACGGTAATGCCGCGGCCGAGCACCACAACGTTCTTACCGTTCCAGTCGATGCCGTGGCGCTTGACCAGCTCAATGACACCGTTGGGGGTGCAGGGCAGCGGGGAATCCAGCGGCTCAGAAACGTTCAGCACGAGCTTGCCGAGGTTGGTCGGGTGCAGGCCGTCAGCGTCCTTCTCGGGGGCGATGCGCTCCAGCACGCGGTTGGTGTCCAGGTGCTTGGGCAGGGGCAGCTGCACAATGTAGCTGGTGCACGCCGGGTCGTTGTTCAGCTTGTCGATCTCTGCGTCGAGCTCTTCCTGAGTGATGTCACCGGGCAGGTCCACGCGGATGGAGTTAATACCAATCTCTGCGCAGTCGCGGTGCTTAGCGCCCACGTACGAGCGGGATGCGGGGTCGTCACCGACCAGGACGGTACCCAGGCCGGGGGTAATACCCTTAGCCTTGAGCGCCTCGACGCGCTCCTTCAGCTCTTCCTTGATGGCTGCGGCGGTTGCGTTACCGTCTAGAATCTGGGGCATTGTTTTTCCTTCCATAGGTTGCGGCGGGTTCGCCGAAACGGACGGTCTGTGTGTTGAGTTCTAGGGTGTGTGCCTAGCAGGTACCACTCCCCCGCTACGTCCCGTAACGGGCGTAGCGGGCAGGGCGGTAAAAGTATCAGGGCGAAATAACCCCGCCCGCTCAGCACCCGCGGGGGATGTTGAGCGAACGGGGTCATTCATGGGTCTACCAGTTCTCGCTACCCTGGTAGAGGGGGTACTTGGCGCACAGCGCCTCAACGCGGGCACGCAGCGCAGCGATATCCGGGTTCGGCAGCAGTACGGAAGCGATAATGTCGGCTACCTCGGTGAAGCCCTCAGCGTCGAAGCCGCGGGTTGCCAGCGCGGGGGTGCCGATACGCAGACCGGAGGTCACCATCGGCGGGCGCGGGTCGTTCGGCACGGCGTTACGGTTGACGGTAATGCCGGCATCGTGCAGCAGGTCCTCTGCTTCCTTGCCGTTGAGGGCGTGGTTACGCAGGTCAACAAGAACCAGGTGAACGTCGGTACCGCCGGATGCGATGGAAACGCCGGCGTCCTTCATATCCTGCTGCAGCAGGCGGTTCGCGAGGATCTGTGCGCCCTCAACGGTGCGCTTCTGGCGATCCTTGAATGCGTCAGATGCGGCGACCTTGAACGCGGTAGCCTTCGCAGCGATCACGTGCATGAGCGGGCCGCCCTGCTGGCCGGGGAACACTGCGGAGTCAATCTTCTTCTTCAGTTCCTCGGTGCAGAGGATGAAGCCGGAGCGGGGACCGCCCAGGGTCTTGTGCACGGTGGAGGAGACCACGTGTGCGTGCGGGACGGGGTTCGGGTGCAGACCCGCAGCCACCAGGCCCGCGAAGTGAGCCATGTCCACCCACAGGTACGCACCGATTTCGTCAGCAATCGCGCGGAACGCAGCGAAGTCCAGCTGACGGGGGTACGCGGACCAGCCGGCAATAATCAGCTTGGGGCGCTCAGCCAGAGCCAGTTCACGCACCTGCTCCATGTCAACGCGGCCGGACTCGTCCACACCGTACGCCACGACGTGGTACAGCTTACCGGAGACGTTCAGCTTCATGCCGTGGGTCAGGTGGCCACCGTGTGCCAGGGACAGACCCATGATGGTATCGCCGGGGTTCAGCAGTGCGTGCATGACAGCATTGTTCGCCTGCGCACCGGAGTGGGGCTGAACGTTGGCGTGCTCGGCACCGAAGAGTTCCTTCACGCGGGAAATAGCGAGGGACTCAACGATGTCGACAAATTCGCAGCCGCCGTAGTAGCGGCGGCCGGGGTAACCCTCAGCGTACTTGTTGGTCAGTACCGAGCCCTGGCTTTCGAGGACGGCACGGGGGACGAAGTTCTCGGATGCAATCATCTCGAGGGTGTTCTGCTGGCGCTTGCGCTCCAGCTCAATGGCTTCTGCAACCTCGGGGTCGAGGTCGGCGAGGGGCATCTCGAGGATCTTCTGCTCGGACATTACGCTCCTGGGAGTGTTTTTGCGTTATCTTCGGTCGCTCATCATCGGGGCTGCCGCGGCGTACGCCGGGCGGTCTTTAGGAGGCGGCGGGCGCCTCCAGTTGAAAACCCTGAATGAAAAAATATGAGCTACACCTCATAATACCGTAAAGCCCGCTTTCCTTCGAGAAGGAAAACGGGCTTTGCGGCGAGACATAGGGTGCCACTAATTCTGGCGGCTATTAGGATTAAGGGTGTTCAGACACTAGCGGCTGTCTAATCGTCAACATTCCTCAGAACCATTGAGAAGCTCAATTTACTTGATGACATCATCCTCGACGACAGGTAGAAAACCATACCTTCCCTCATTAATTTTTTTCGTAAAGCAGATTTCCTTCGTCTCAGTTCCAATCAGTTCCAGAGAATCCGTATTTTCTATGACGATGATTTGTCCATCAAAGTTAGTTTGGATATCTCGATAGAACGCTTCGCCCAATTCGCCTGGTAGTTCGTCATCTTCCCCTGAGTCCGGAGAACGATAAGTGACAAGAGGCGAATCAAGCACAACGAATCCAGGAAATGGCATCCCCCGTTTGAAACAATATTGAGCCAGGGTGATTGTAAAGGCAGCATGAAGTATTGCGCGTACCCCCTTGCCATGTGCTGAGCGCGGCTGTCCATCAGCAACGATGTCATATTCTTGTGAGTCATAACGAACAGATTCCGCAGAAGGATATCCCCAAGCAACAAGACGCTCCGCAAGTTGCTTTGAGAAATCTTCCTCCACTGATTGGCTAAGTCCTGTAACCTCGGGTTTGGTCTTCGAAGCAGCTTCATCAGTGATTTGTTGGAGCATATTGTTATAGGTCATGACTTGTTCATAAAAGCCAAGGTATTTTTCGACCTCGCTCCGCTCTACAAGAAGTTCCTGAAGGCTTTTCGTCCCTAGATTCATCTTTGCATCGATTATATTGATTTTTTGTTCAATAGATTCAATTTTTTGACGCGACGTATCAATTACCCCTTGAAGCTCAATAATACGGGCATCCAGATGTTCTATAGTGACTCGCAAATCATCACGCAATCCCAACGTCTTCTGGGTTTCAGCTTCGACAGAATTTCTTAGGGCATTCCCCGCTCCGCCGCACTCCGGTTCGAGATGTTGCTTAGACGGCTCTGCTCCGCAAAAGACACAGATGTCCTGTTGAAGGTACCCAAGAAGATTTCCTGTTTCCTCAATCATTTCAAGACGCGCTAAATCGCTCTCATATTGCTTCTCCAAGATAGTAAACCGACGACGCAGGGTTTCTGCTTCTGACTTCTCCATGCTGCGGATATCATTCTCAGTTTGCCGTTGCTTGTAGGCAGCAAGAAGTTCATTTCGCTCCTTTAGAAGAGGCTCAAGCTTTGCGTTACGCTCATCAATCTCCCCGTTCAGCCTATCAAGCTGTTCACTAAGATTTTTCGGCTCGGCAACACCTTGTAGTTGTAGCTCAATATCGCGGAGCATTCGTTGCACAATCTCCTGTTGGGCCTCACGCAACAACTTCTTCTGCTGTGGGGTTGGAACCGCAATCAAATTAGAGTCATCTTCACCAGTGAGGATAAGCTTGAGGACAGAGGCCTCTTTAGTTTTATGAGTGAATTGTCCACTAAATCCAGGCTTATGTTCGGACTGAATTCGAATCTCATCAATAAGACATAGACGAGTTATATCTCGAAAGCTGAGCGTGTTGGTTACGTTATGTTTGCTCTTCCGTACTTTCTTCTCATCAAGCCCAATTTGACCGAGGAGGAACCGGGAGATGCTATTCGCCTTTTTTGCGTCATGCGTCGCGACAAGTTTCCGATCAGCTGCTATTGAAGTTTCGACACGGATACATGACGTGTATAAGTCCACGTCACCTCCCTTCACCGAACGTGCTAGGGTGATGTGTTCACCGGTGGGTATCTCCAACCCAAGCAGAATACGCGTGTACCCTTTCTGTTCCGGGATTTCTCTAAGTTTTCTAGCTCCGAGAACAAAGTCAATAGCATCGACAATAAATGACTTACCGGTGTCGGAGGGACCGTGGATAACGGTGGTAGAAGAGCCAAAGTCAATCGAAGCTGGCTCTTTGTTATCCCCGGTAAAGGTTAGGTGCAAAAGCTTGATTCGTTTCATGAGTTGTTGTCTCCTTTCTGGTACTGCTTAGTTTCAAACTCTTCCGTCCAATGCGAGCAAATCTCCTTCATCTGCTCTCGCAGGTACACGTAGTTGCTTCCCTTAGATTCATCCACAACCCAGCGTGCTCGGCTTTGAAGAGAACGAGCATAGTTGCTTTCAAATAGCTTCAGGAAATTCTCTGCGCCGTCACTCGCGCAGAACTCAACTCCTCGTTCACTGGTTTCTATCTGAACGAGTCCAGCCCTCACCATGAGAGATAGACCATCTCGCACATGTTGCCGTTTCACGCCAAATTCCCCCACTCGTATTGGGATTGGAGGGTGAAGGCTCTCTGGGCCATTCAAATCTGCACTGTGCAGCAGAGCATGGTCAAGGAATACAAGATGGTTAATATCAAGGCGCGAGGGGAAGGCCCTGACGAGGAGTGTCAAGACTCGTACGCCCACCTCAAGAGGACTGTTAAACAGATTATTCATTGTTTTCCACCCAGGTCAGTTTGTCGGCGTTGGCAAGTTGGTGACAGATACCCTTGCGATCATTGAGAGTTGCTCTCGAAATAAGCGTGTGGGTCTGAAGATCAAGCTGCCCAGACTGCGAAAGCACAGCTCGAAGTCGGTCCATACCACTTTTATATTCTGCTTCAGCAGTATCTATGATGCCGGCGTATACGTCATCTTGGAGCAACTCATACGTTCCATCGGGTACCGAGTCCCTCGCATATAGACGAAGTGCTTCGGCAGAGTAAAAATCCTCTCTTTGCCGCTGAAAATGTGAGCTGTACTTAGGGTGAGTAGACACAGAGTCAATATCGGCGCAAGATACGGAATCCTGTTCCTGGTAGACATCCAGGAGTTTCCTAACGTAGACTGCCTCGTCTGTCTTTGGAATCTCCGGAGGCTTTGGTATAGGGCTTCGCTGAGGTAGCGGAGTGCCAAACCTTGCAACAAAATACTTTGTACCGCTACAGGCCTCAATCATCTCATGCTGTTCAAGCGACTGGAACATAGAGAAGTCTGTCGATTGGACAAGAACCCCAATAGATTTCAGCATTTCCTCGTCAAACCCATTTGTAGAATCTGTTATTTTGTTGAAATTTTCTAGGAATTTTTCCTTCAACTTTGTAGGTGTACTCAGTAAAGTATTTAAGCTCTGTCCGCATCCTATAGGCGAGACAAATACATATCGGTCTGGAAGACGATAGTATCCGGCTACTGCGCCGTGAAATATTTTCAACATCTCAGGAAAGGCATCCGAAAAGGTGAGTGCGTCCTTATAGTGCTTAGCTTGAAAACAATCCCAAGATCCTTCAAGACCTTCTTGGGTATTAAAAGCGGCAACGTCAACACCACGGTCCCCTGGACCTCCGAGCCGTTTAACTTGCTTGTACGAGCCCCTTATTGCATATACCCACTCAGTAACAAATTCTTCCCACTCATTGGGAGAGTAGAAATGTATAATCTGTACCGGCGTGAGGGGTTTACCGGTGAAATTCACCGTAGAAGAGACCAGCGTAGCAGGTTCAGAAATGTCAAAAAGCTCGGGAGGGGTATCATGCATATTTACTGGTAGCTGATTTGTCATGGACGCATAGCACCTCCTTGTTCGATAGTCGTCCTCACTCATTCTAAAAGACAGAGCTATCAGATTTTTGCGATATTGATCCAGTTACCCTCAAGAAGCCAGAAATTTGAGGCTTTTCGAATCAGCAGCAATTACATTTCGCTCTAGAACCTAGTTGAGCCCACGCCTCTTTTGAATCTTTTGCAGGCCGAGACAAGTCACTACTCACGATACCCACACAGACAGCTTCGCTAGCCGAGGACCTCGGTTATAAGTAGACCCATTCATGGAAATAATATTCTGCCCCATTGGGGGTTCAGGAGGCGGCGGGCGCCTCCAGTTGAAAACCCTGAATGAAAAAATATGAGCTACACCTCATAATACCGTAAAGCCCGCTTTCCTTCGAGAAGGAAAACGGGCTTTACAAAGCATCACGATGAAGTTTTACGGCGTCGGCGCGACACCGGTGAGGGGCATATAAACCGCCCTTTAGGCTTATCGGCGGCCGTTAAGCGGGTCTACACACCCTACGCCTGACGCAGGATAGCGGAAGCATACTCCAGGTACGCCTCGCGAGCGCTCTCCTTCTTACCGCCAGCCACCAGCTGGGTCTGCACCACGTAACCGGTCAGCACCGACAGCACCGCGGCACCGATAACGGTCAGCCACTCTTCAAGCTCCTCTTCGGTGAAGTCCAGCTCAGCGGCACCCCAGGCGCGGTAGCGTTCCAGGGACTGATCGCGCAGGTAGCTCAGCTGCTCAGAGACGACGGTCGCCAGCTGCGGCATTGCCACGGCCTCGCCCCAGGTGACGAGCAGGTGACGGCGAATCTTGGGGGTGTCCAGCACCTTCAGGCACCCGAACACGTAGTCCCAGGGCTGTTCGGCGCGGATGCGGTCGAAGGGCGCCATGTCCATGCGGGCTGCCGCCAGGATAATCTCATCCTTGGAGGAGAAGTGGTTATAAATCGCTCCAGCAGACAGGCCGGTGGCCGCAATAATATCGCTCATCGAAGCCTTCTGATAACCGTGCTTGATGAAGCATTCGCGGGCGGTCTCTACAATCTGAGAACGCCTGTTCTTTTTGTATTCTTCGCTGACTTTAGGCACAACCTAATCCTAGCGAATTTTTAGCCAATCCGTGCGCATCCTGGTCGCCATTGACGCGCCCTCATGCGCAAATCCGGCGCAAAATAGAGCAAAAATTCTATAAATACGACTGCCCACAATACGGATGCCCCAACGCAGACGTCTCAGGTCGATAGCACGAAAAAGCGGGGCATCCCAGGCTCACCAGAAGGTTCACCCCGGAAATGCCCCGCTCACAGCGGGTAGCTCAGCGCAGACTGAGCCCGCTACACGTTCTAGTGGAAGAAGTGGCGGGTACCGGTCAGGTACATGGTCACGCCAGCAGCCTTAGCCGCCTCGATAACTTCCTCGTCGCGGATCGAACCGCCCGGGTGCACGACGGCACGCACACCGGCGTCCAGCAGCACCTGCAGGCCGTCAGCGAAGGGGAAGAACGCGTCGGATGCGGCAACCGCGCCGCGGGCACGCTCGTTACCTTCACCGCCGAGAGTGTTCGCACGCTCCACCGAGAGCTTGCAGGAATCCACGCGGTTCACCTGGCCCATACCGATGCCCACGGCGGCACCGTTATCGGCGAGCAGAATAGCATTGGACTTGGGCGAACGCAGCGCACGCCACGCGAACTCGAGGTCACGCAGGGTTGCCTCGTCAGCTGCCTCACCGGCAACCAGGGTCCAGCTCTTCGGGTCGTCGCCCTCAGCCTGCAGGCGGTCAGCCTCCTGGAAGAGTGCGCCACCGGAAATGGGGCGGTACTCGATAGCCTCGCGGGCAAAGTTCTCGGGCAGAACCAGCAGGCGCAGGTTCTTCTTCTCGCGCAGGATCTCCAACGCCTCGGGCTCGAAGCCGGGAGCCACAATCACCTCGGTGAAGATGCCCTTGACGGTCTGAGCCATAGCGGCGGTCACAGGGCGGTTAGCGGCAATCACGCCACCGTATGCGGACAGCGGGTCGCAAGCGTGTGCCTTCGCGTGAGCGTCCGCAATCGGGTCAGCCGCGCCGGGGGTTGCCACAGCAATACCGCAGGGGTTGTTGTGCTTGATAACGGCAACGGCCGGCTCGTCAAAGTCGTAAGCGGCACGCAGAGCGGCGTCAGCATCAACGTAGTTGTTGTAGCTCATCGCCTTACCGTGCAGCTGCTCCGCCTGAGCAATGCCGGGGGCAGCAGCCGGGTCAGAGTACAGGGCGGCACGCTGGTGCGGGTTCTCGCCGTAACGCAGGGTCTCGCTGCGCTCGAAACCCAGGCCAGCGTACGGGGGCCAGAAGTTAGCGTCCTCATCCTGCAGGAACTGGGATGCGGTCCAGGTAGCCACAGCGGTATCGTACGCGGCGGTGTGGGCGAACGCGCCAGCAGCAAGGCGGCGGCGCTCATCCAGGGAGAAGCCACCGTTCTTAGCGGCCTCAACAGTGCGTGCGTAGTCGGCGGGGTCCACAACAATTGCGACGGCGTCGTGGTTCTTCGCGGCAGCGCGAACCATGGAGGGGCCACCAATGTCGATCTTCTCGATGATGGCGTCCTGATCGGCGCCGGACGCAACGGTCTCAACGAAGGGGTACAGGTTCACAACCACCAGGTCGAAGGGCTCGACATCTAGCTCGCCGAGGGTGTCGATGTGCTCCTGCTTGCGGCGGTCAGCCAGAATACCGGCGTGAATGTGCGGGTGCAGGGTCTTCACGCGGCCTTCGAGGCACTCGGGGAAACCGGTCACTTCGGTCACCTCGGTGACGGGTACGCCTGCTGCCGCGATGGTGGATGCGGTGGAGCCGGTGGAGACCAGCGCGACGCCAGCCTCGTGCAGGCCGCGGGCAAACTCCTCCAGACCGGTCTTGTCGTAGACGGAAATGAGGGCGCGGCGCAGGGGCACGCGATCGAGCTCAATGAGAGACACAAATACTCCGATGCTTTAGACGTGCACGCCGGTTCTCGGCGGCACAGCTGGTGGATGGACGTAGCCTGCCAGGATCGACAGGATATGTGTGGGGGTATTCCCCGCCGCTGTGTACCTTCCCCTCAGGGGTACTCGGGTGCCACAACGGAACGTGTGTGGGCGGCGGGGTTGAGCTCGGCTCATTCCGCCGCGAGAATCTAGTGGGCGGAATTAGCTACCAGATGCGGCGCTGTGGGATTCAGCGCCGTGAGATGCCGCGAGAGATGCGATGGTCTGCACGAGCAGGCGGCGCTCCTGCACCTTAATGCGTTCGTGCAGGGTCTCTTCGGTGTCGTCATCCAGTACGGGCACTGCCGCCTGGGCGAGGATGGGGCCGGTGTCAACGCCCGCATCCACAAAGTGGACGGTCAGGCCGGTAATCTTCACACCGTGCGCCAGGGCGTCACGCACGCCGTGCGCGCCCGGGAAAGAGGGCAGCAGGGCGGGGTGGGTGTTAATAATGCGGTTGCTGAAACGCTCAACCAGCTGCGCATCAACAATGCGCATGAAGCCAGCGAACACAATGTAATCGGGGTCGTAGGAAGCGATCTTTTCTTCCAGCGCGCGGTTCCAGGAGGGGCGGTCGGCGTAGTCGCCGGGCTGCACCAGGAAGGTGGGTACACCAGCCGCCTGGGCACGTTCAATACCCAGACAGGGCTTGTCGGCGCCCACTGCCGCAATGTCGAGGGGAAGCTCGCCCGCTGCTACAGCGTCGAGGATGGACTGAAGATTCGTTCCGGAGCCGGATACCATAACCACAATTCGCACCCGACTAGTATAACCCGTCTCACACCCTTATCCAAAGGGGTCAGAGGCTCACAACACACCTCAAGCCCAAAGGCGAGCGCAAAGAAACCCCGGCGAGACAAATCCTCACCGGGGTTCGCTGGGGTTCGCTGAGGTTCACCGGGCGCAAACTCAACAGGTCACGAACTCAATAGGCTGCATACTCAATAGGTCACGGGCAGGCGGGACGGTACCCTTATAGGTATGTCTACTCCCCCGCAGAACACCCCGAACAACACCCCACAGCAGCCCACTCCGAACAACGGCGCACCGCAGAACCAGCAGGTTCCGCCGCGAGCGCCGCAGCAGGCACCGCAGCACATGATGCCGCAGCCTCGAGGACCTCAGGGCAAGAAGCCGCGCAAGCCCATCGACCCCATCGAACAACAGAAAGCGAATATTCGCACCTCGCTCATGCTGATCGTTGCCGCACTGGTCATTTTTGCGGCGTCTTCCTTCGTGCTCTCCACGATGCCGCTTTTCTTGGCGCTCTTCCTCTTCGCGCTCGCCGGCATCGCCCTGAGCATTATTGCGATCGTGCGCACCGCAGTCTACCGCGGCCCCTGGTTCTTCTACATTGCCGCGGGCGTCAGCATTATCTACGGCGCCATGACCCTGCTCGGCGGCATCGGTCTTGCCTTCATGCCCGGCGCGCAGGAGTACCGTGAGTGCCGCGCCGCTGCACTGACTCAGACCGACATGTACACCTGCGACCAGAAGTTCCAGGGCACGATGGACAAGCTCACCGGCGCATCCAGCTCTAGCTCTTCTTCCGCGCGTTAGTTCTTCGTGCGCGCGCTAGAACCATGGGGCTTCGAGGAGCTGACATCCAGCGGGGGCAGCTCCACGGTAGAGGCCTCATCGGTCACCAGCGGAAGCACACCGGTCTGGCTACGAACCTCAAAGATGCGCTTCATCGCCTGATCAGCGGAGAGGACATCCAGCTCGCGGTCCACAAAGTCGCGCTCTGAATCCTTCTTCTGCTTCTTGCGTGCCGCCTTAGCCGCCCGCTTCGCTTCGCGCTTCTGCTCACGCTCATGCGCGCGGTCGCTGGCACGGCTCTGCGCGGAATCCTGCGCGGCAGATTCAGTGCGGGCGGCATCGGCTGAGCTATCCTGCACTGCATCACCCTGCCCTGAGTCACCCTGCACTGCGGCAGGCTGTTCAAGGCCAAAACCGAAGTACGCCATGATGCGGCTCGCGCGGCCCTTCGAGCGCGGTGCCTGTTCTGCGGACTCATCGACAGCGCGCTCACGCTCCACAGGTTCAGCAGCCTCGTAGACGGGCTCCTGAATCAGCTCGCGGGTCTCCTCATCGGAGGGGTCATGAGCGTACAGGGCGGGCTCATACGCAGCGTGTTCGTACGTAGCGCGCTCGTTGGAGGCAGGCTCGGCAACAACCTCAACCTGTACGGAGGTGGAGTGCAGGTAATCGACCTGCTGAACGGCCTCAATCGGCTCGTACTCCTCAGCAGAGCTCTTTTCAACAAGGCTCTCTTCAACAGGGCTCTCTTCAGCAGCAGCCTCTTCGGAATCCGGCTCCTGAGCAGCGTCCACAGTGGGTTCCGCTACTACAGGCTTTTCAGCCGACACTTCGCGTTCTGCAACAATCTCAGCGAAAGCGTCCGCCGCCGCACGCTGCGCCAGCTGCTCGGTCGCCTCCACGGGGACGGCAACCACAGGCTCCTGCGGATGCACCGGAACATGACCGGTCGCCACCTCATGCACAACAGACTGCTCGGGCTCAGCAACGTGTTCGGACGCCTGCGCGCGTGCCGCTTCCTCAGCTTCACGCTCAGCGGCCTCACGCTCTGCAGCTTCCTCAGCTTCACGTGCTGCGGCTTCCTCAGCCTCACGCTCCGCACGCTCTGCCCGTTCCTGGGCACGCTCCTGCGCACGCTGCTCACGACGCTGTGCAAAACGCTCGCGGCTCTGCGCAAAACGCTCACGGATCGAGGCAGTAAAACTCATCAGACGCTCACCCAGGTTCGGGCGCTCATCCGCAAAACGAGGCAGCTCACGGCTGCTATCCGGCACCAGGGCGCGGCTCAGCAGCATACCGAACGTCACGCCGGCACCCACCGTCAACGCGGTATGCGCCGCAAAAGTCAGCGGCTCAGCACCAACCTCCGTAAAACGACCAATACCCAGAGAACCGTACGAAATCCAGCCCAGCCACAGGGCACCAAACGACGTCAGAATACCGGTCATCACGCCCAGCACCACGGCAGAAATCAGCGCAGACAGCGGGCGGAACGGAACCTTCAGAGCAACCCACTCGTCCAGGTGATCCTCGCCCTCACGCAAGAACCACCAGCCAGCAATCGCACCGGCACCCAGCGGCACCAGCAGACCCACCAGACCGAACGTGCCCATCGACTCGGGCACAGCACCCAGAATCGGAAGCATCGGCAAAGTACCAGCATCACTGCTGGTCAAACCAACAGAGGTACCCGCGCCAAAGGAGAAACCGGCACCGGTCGACCACGCAATCGCATAAATCACCAGGTTCGGCAAGAAACCCAGCTGTAGCAGAGTCACCGCGGTATCACCCACAGCGCCCGCATGCAGCTCCTGGTAGGTGGCAACAATCTGCGACCAGCCCGCCAAAATACCGATACCCAAAAGCACCGCACCCAGACCAATCAGCGCCACAAAAGCAACCACCGCAGCACGCACCACAGCCCAGGCATACGAACCCGCCCAACGCGAATACTGACTCATCTGCGAAATCTGCTCCGCAGTATCAACACCCACCATGCGCGAGAGCGAACGCGCCTCACGGTAGCCACCCCACATCAGACCAGCCACCACAATACCCAAAGGCACCAGGGCAGCATTCAACGCCTGAAGAGGCTGCGGATGCGGGCTCGCCCAACCGTACATCGCCGAACTAATCAGCGCATAGGTCACCGAACCGGACAGCACCGGAATCAAAAACTCACCCTCATACGAGGCGCGCGCCAGGCGACGACCCGAACGATAACAGAGCAGCAGCGGCAGAATACTCAAACCCAGCGGCACCAGCGTCATCGTGCCGGCAGAAGCACCAAAAGCAGCCGCAAGATCCAGGGGAACACCGTGAATCAGAAGCCACAGATGCGCCGACATGGCGGCCACGGAGGAGAACTCCATGTCGCCAAAACCCTTGGTCGCCCACACGGCAGACATCGCCGCAAACACTGCAACAGCAGAGAACAGGGCAGTAACAATTAGCTCAACAACACCCTGAAGCCACAGAGGCATGGGCATGGAATAACGAGAGATAGGTGAGGTGCTTTTCATCGTCCTTCAATCATGCCACGAATTAACGACGAAACCCGCCTCCGATTAACACTCGAAAGCGGGTTCTCACAACTATTCACACAGGGATGCACGCGTGGAGGCGCATCCGGCAAAGTTTTAATCCTCAGTCCACGGGTTGGAAGCCTGAACACCCCAGGCGCGGTACACCTGCGCCTTAGAAGAAATCAGCTCCAAATCATAAGCGCTCGCGCTCGCCGCCATCAGACCCTCCAGAGCGGCGGTAGGCAACGGACCAGCATCGTCACGACCCACGGCATGCACGCCGCGCGGCGCCTGACGGCCAGCCCACTCGAGGCTCACACGCGCATCCACATTAATAACGTGGTCGCCAAAGCGCTCAAGAAGTTCGGTAATCCAGCGATCAGTTTCCGGGTAGGGGTACAGGCCCTTCAGCTCACCAATACTCAGCACAGAAATGTACATGTGTCGGAACGAGCGGCGGCGCAGAAAAGCGACCACGGCGGGGTCAGGATCCGCCTTACGGATCTCCGCAAGAACGTCGGAGTCCAGGAGCATACCGGAGAAATTCATACCCCTAATGCTACGCTACGCGCAGACCGGCGTACTCAATAGCGGGGATGCCCTCGGGGTTGGGCAGAAGGAGGAAGTTCAGGAACTCGTCGCGCTTAGAAGAAATGCGGGAGTAATCGTCAATGCTGACTGCGGTGTATCCACCTCGCGCGGGGACAGCTGCGGCACGCAGGCTTTCCTGGTAGGAGCGGGAGGGGTTCAGAGAGATTGCTGCTTCGGTTGCAGAGCCGTTGTACATGTGACAACCTGCGCCGTGAGTGGCGCGATCCTTTCGCGTTGCTCTTGTCTGTACCGGTTACCACCGGCTATTCCGGTGGTGAATACAAACCGCTTCGTCATCCGAGCCACCCGTGAACATGGGGTTGGCGTTCGACCATAGTCGGAGCTTATCAGTCGAAACTCTTGAAGCTGGGTTTAGCTTACAGCATTTTCTCAAGTTAAGTAAAGCGTTTTTTGAAAGAGATTTAGATTATTAGCGTTTTGGCTTGTGAGAGCGCTTTAAATGGCGTGAATTTTTGATACTGCGCGGAATATCTTATGTGAATACCGGTGTTTTTATGCGCTAAAAACTCCCCCACCAAAAATACGAAATGCACCCTAAACCACCGCTCAATAGTCGCCTCGGCAGCCAGCTCGGCAGCCAGCCCGGCAGCCGCCAGCAAATGACCGGCGACAAGGCGCATACCCGCACAATACGCGATAATGAGCTGGTGAGCGCCAACAATCCCTTCCCCGAAATTCCCGTCACCGTACCGCAGATCATTCGTCAGGCCGGGCACCGTACCTACCAGCGCGGTGTCGCCTACCAGCGCAACCGCGAAGTCATCCGCTACAGCTACGACGAAGACGAGCGAACCCTCACCGGGCTCGTCAACGGAAGCACCATCATCCCCTACGAAGTGACCATTCGCTTCTTCCCCGCCGTCAGCGGCTCCGCAACCTTCACCGCCCGCTGCACATGCCCCGTGCTCACCGACTGCAAGCACGCCGTAGCGCTCATGCTCACCGCGCTCGACCGCGCCTCCGTAGCGAAAAAGGCACTCAGCGAACACCCCGGACCGGTCGGCGTACCCGGTGCCGCGGCAAAGGACGCGGCAGAGGCAAAGGGGTCCGCAGATTCAAAGAGCGCGGATGTTGCGGAGGCGAAGAAGTCCGCCGACCCGCTTGCGGCGCTGCGCGCCTCCGGTGCGCTCAGCACCGCGGCGAAGCTGCCCGCGCCCGATGCAGCGACTGCCGAGTCCGAAAACCCCCAGGGAAGCTTTGCGCTCAACGAGCTAGGCGCCTCCCCGAGCCTGCAGGCAGGGGCATCCGCCACCAAAATTTCTGCCTGGCGGCGCGACCTTTCCTCCGTTCTTTCCGCACGTCAGGACCTTGCGGGCATTGATTCGATGCGCGTGAGCGGCGCCCTGGATTTCTCGCTGAGCGTCTCCGGTTCCTACGCGCGCGGCCGCAATATGCCCGGCGCAACCCCCAGCATTAACCTGCTCGCCCGCCCGCTCATGGCATCCAAAACCGGGCGCTGGATCAAGGGCGGACTCAGCTGGGAAACATTCGCCTCCAGCGTGGGCGGACCCGTCGGGCGGCACGAAATCTACCCCGAACACGAACGATTCTTCGCCGAGCTCTACTCGATTGCCCGCCCCTGGCAGAACATGTACTCCTCGCACCGCGACTGGATTTCGATCAGCGCTTCTGCCTCCACTCTGCTCTGGGATGTACTCGCCCGCGCGGAAGATATTGGCCTGCCCCTGCTCGTCAACGGCCGCGAGGTGAACTACGCCGTGCTGAGCCCCGCACAGGTGCGCCTGCACGCCACCGCCGCAGAAGATACACCCGGAGAAGGCGCCGGCCTGCAGCTTCAAGCCGCGCTCAGCTGGGAAGGACGCGAAGGCGAATTACTGCGCCAGCTCTGGCTACCCGCCGCGCACTGCCACCCCATCGGCACCCCGCGCACCGGCTTCTTTGCCCTGGGTGGGCTCGTTCAGCAGGAGTACGAACAGGCGGCAAAGGCGGTGCACTGGAAGACCGCGCGCCCCGGCGCGCTGGATGAAGTAGGCCGCGAATCTTTCGTGCACAAGACTGCCCCAAAGGACGCACGGGAGGTACCTGCCGAGCCCTCTACCCCGACCATCAACCCGGCGCAGGGTGAACGGGTGCGCTACTCCCCCGCCGTGCCCGAACTGCCCGAGGGTGTGGAGCTGGCGCTCATCCCCCTGGTTGAGCCACTCGATGCCGCCTCCGAATCGC
>ERZ772770.44-NODE-44-length-27690-cov-3.04791_pt1 | contig 27690 bp, 42 predicted proteins | sample MGYA00511361_ERZ772770 | MGnify/ENA primary metagenome ERZ772770 (study PRJEB29015, sample SAMEA2738026) | human oral metagenome | biome: human oral; feature: human-associated habitat; material: saliva | place: China | collected 2251 ... | reverse complement strand
AACAGCATTTTTATTTGGTTTTACTTTATTCTACGGAAACGTGGCAGAGAGGCTGAATGCAGCGGACTCGAAATCCGCTGAGGGTGCAAATCCTCCGTGGGTTCGAATCCCACCGTTTCCGCCAAATAAATTTGACATCGCATAACGCCGCGTATCATTTCGTATCAAATTACATCAATTACCATAAAAGAATCATCGTATTATGGTATCAAACTATATCAATCTGTATCAGATTTAATCAATCATAATCTTTTTGTTTCAAATTTTTTATGGTAATGTGCATGGTAATTTTTTGAATAGCGAGGAATTACCATAATGGCGAAAATTATAACGCCTCTTACGGCGAATCAGGTTAAGAATGCCAAGCCAAAAGACAAGCTGTATAAGTTGTCAGATGGCGGCGGTCTTGCCTTATGGGTTTATCCAACAGGCGGACGCAGTTGGAAGCTGTCATTCGTGCAGGATGGTAAACAACAGACAATCTCCCTGGGGCGATATCCTGACTTTTCACTTGCCGAAGCGCGCGAATGGCGTGAAGAGATACGCCGAAAACGGGCGCACGGCGAGAACGTCGTCAATCCAAAGGCACGCGCGGATTTTGCTTTTGAGGCCGTCGCGCGTAATTGGTTTGCCCGCTGGTCTAAAAATCGGTCGGGCAAATACGCCGAACAGGTCATGCGAAATTTTGAGCGTTGGATTTTTCCGAAATTGGGCGGTATGGATATTCGCCAAATCAAGACCGCTGATATAGTTGATTGCCTCCGCGTGATGGAAGCGCGCGGCATTGCTGACACACTTCGAAAAACACGGAACAGCATTAATATGGTTTTTGCGTTCGCAGTCGGATCGGGTATTCTTGAAATAAATCCAGTCGTCCAAATTGGTACCGGCGTGTTTGAACGGGCGCAAACAAAAAACATGGCGTCGTTGCAACCGTCCGACCTCCCGCGCCTGATTGACTTTTTGGAACAGCGTAATGAGTTTGCGCTATATTCAGGTCGTCTGAAAATCCACCCTGTAACACGGCTTTGTATTTACTGGCTGTTGCTTACAATGACGCGCGTCCAAGAGGCGGCATTAATGGAATGGTCTGAGCTTGATTTAGATGCGGGTGTTTGGAATGTGCCGTCTGAACGAAAAAAAGAACGGCGCCCGCACGTTGTGCCGCTGTCGTCCGCTATGCTTTGGGTTTTGGAACAGGCGCGAGAATTGAATATAAACGGTCGATATGTTTTTGAAAGTGTCAATTTCCAAAGCCATATAAATAAAGAAAGCCCGCGTGTAGCTATGCAGCGGGCAGGATTGATAACTACGGCACACGGATTGAGAAGCCTTGCTCGAACATATCTTCGGGAAGTGTTGAGGGTTGATAACGACGTGGCAGAAAAGCTGCTCGCCCACTCTCTTGGAACAAAAACCCAGACGGCTTATAACCGTTCTGAATTGTTTGAAGAACGCAAAACCGCTTTAGAACGATGGGGAAATGATATTCTAAATCTCATATACAATAGATAATAAAAAAACCGCCTATATCAGGCGGTTTCTTTTTTTAGTCCCAGTGCGTTCAAAACTTCTTGCGTGTCGTAAACTGGCGAAGACAAAGGCGTTTTTAATCGTTTAGGGAATCGCCCGTCTTTTTCCATTCGTATTAACGTGATACGCGATATTGGCTTACTTTTGCAGCTCGCAAACGCCACAAGTTCGCAAGCCGTCTTGCCGTCAATTCGTTGCCCTAATTCTGATAGATTCATTTTCTATCCTTTCTGATTTTTCTAAGGCGGCATTTCCGCCGCCTGTCGGATTGGTAGTTATTCAGCCGCCGGCGCATTGTTACTCCGTACAAACTTCGCAAGGTCGGGCTTAAAGTAATTTTCGCCTTTTACGATTTTCCCGTTCTCGTTAAAGATTGGATTGCCGTTTTCGTCAAACTTGCTCCAGTTTGACAAGTTGACTTCTTTCAGTGCGCCGACCATGTCAAAGCCCATCATATAGCCCACGCCGATTGCCGTGACGATTTGGTCGCAAAGGGAATCCAGTAGGTCGATTTCCCAGTTTTCTGGCAATTTCATAACTTCACCGTCAATATCCTTATCAATAGCGGGAGATGTGTAAAATACTTCAGAAAGGCATTCTGCTTGTTTCGAGTCGCAAGACAACGCCCGCATCATTTCAGAAACTTCTTCAAAGTGCGCACCAATTTGGGTGGCTTTATCTTTTTCTGTCGGATTTGGTTTTGCTGCTTTGAACCAATTAATGATTTTTTCAATGTTCATTTTTTCAAGCTCCTATTTGTACGGTGTATTCTTTGCGGTCATGCGGCTTGTTTTGGTTTACCGCCTGCGCTTGGTAGTAGGCGCATATACCGTCTGCGCTTGGATAGGTTAATACGTTGATTTGCTCGACCTTGTAAACTGCGCCGTCCTGTGTTTTAAATACCTGCCCGATGAAGTACGGGCAGCCGTGTCTTTCGGGGCGTGCTTTCAGGTCGTCTAAAATATCCTTGCGCTTTTTGCTTAGATAATTTATGGCGGCTGATAGCTGCCTCAGGTCGTCTGAAATTGTCATTTCGTTTGTCCTTTATTCATTTAACTTGCATAGCCCCAATTTTCTCAAGTATGCAAATAACATCTTGCAATGCTACCCAAGTTAATTGGGCAGGTGTACCACCATCTAAGATAAGTAGGTCTCCATGCGGCTCATATCTAACTCCGCCGTTAGGTAAATCTTCGATTTCAATTATGATTTTTGCCATTGCATTACTCCTGATTTTCGGGTGACGCGGGTAGATACATCCAATGGCTTACAGGGTAACGGTCGTCGCTCGCCCACCCCCCAAAGTCATCATAAGACACCGATTCAGCGCAACGACACCAATACAAATATTATCAACCCCATTATCTGCTAAGACAAAAATACCACTTGTAAAGCTACCGTCTGTATTAAACCACCCCGCCCAAACAGGCGTATCTAATGGCGGGACTGATTCATATAATTTATTCCATTCGTTCATCTTTGCTGTCCTTTCTGATATTCATTTATCTGTGTCGCCCCTTTCGGGATTCCTGATGGCTCGATAGCTATGACGACTGCTGCGATCAGGATTGCAGCTATTACGTCTCTCATGCTGCTGCTTCCTGTCGCATAAGTCCAATCAGGTTTGCGGCGCGCTTGAAGTGCTTAGTCCAGTTGAAGCAGCTAAAGCCTGTTCCGCTGTCGCAATGTCGGATAATGTTTTCCGAATCCTTGACGGCTTGAACCAGCGCGCCGCCCTTATTTGCGACAAGCATTTTCATCATTGGTTGGCGCACGTCGCCAATGCGTTGCGGGCGTACAGGATTCAGCGGCTTGCCGTACATCGCCGATAACTCCGCATCTGCGTGAATACCCACATCGTAAAGCAGGTTGGCGGCGTGTAGGATTCTGTCGGAAAATTCCGCATATGGCATTTTTAGGCGGCGGGCTTCCGCGCGTGAATCGCTGCCGTTGACGACCTTATCAACCGCTAAAATGATTCCGCCATCAAGCTCCAAAAACGTCATGGCTTTCTTGGTAACGCTGACCGCGATTGAGTATGTGGACACTTCAGCAATCAAGCGAACCGGCGCGTCTTTCAAAAACTCTTCATACGCGGCGAAGAGATTAGACAGCGGGCGCAATACCAATTGACGTTGATTCGGGCTAAGGTCGTCAAAATCCTTAGTCCATTGCGCGACTGCTTGCGACGCTTCCTTGCAGGCAAACTCCACGCTTTTCTCGTTCGCTGGGTCGTCTGTGTTGCAATACAGACCAAGCCGCTGAACCTGCTTAATGATATGCTCTGCGAAGTTGATTAACTCCTGATTGCAGGCATAGCGCATATCTTGCAACGACAGCCACATTTTGACGCTACATGTAACCGCTTCGTCGGCTGATACCTTTTCGCCTGACAGCATTGCGTTGATGTTGTCCTTTTGCTCTTTCGACATTCCTGACAGCTTGTTGCGGTCAATGTTTTTCACTTTGCCCGCACGTTTCAGGGCGCGCTCTTCTTTAATTGATTTCTTCGCTGCTCGCTTTGTGGCAAGCATTTGGCTTGCTGTCGGTTTTGCTGTTGCTGCTACTGTTTGCATTTTGTTTCCTCGCTTAATTGCCGTCCTCTCAACGGCTCGGGTGTTTGGCTGCCTGCCTGTTGGTTAATTGTCTGCTGGTAATTGCATCGCCGCGTCTATCGCGTCACGCATATTGTCGAGATGTTTTTCAACACATTCGCGCGGGAGTAATACGCTGCCTATTTTGTTGTGCTTGTCTGCCAGCCAATCAAGGCGCACGGTGTCTTCGTGTTTGATGATTTTAAATTCTTCAGCATCATAAAAATCAGATACCACACTACCCTCAAAAACGACCCAAACGGATTGAAACTTCGTGTCAACTACAACGCCAGTCGCGCCGTTGGTTTTGCGACGCACGAGGTCGCCGAATTTAAATTGATGGTTCATGATTCATGTCCTTTGTGTGTATCTTGCCATTTCCCAAACAGGTAATCCCATTCGTACTTTGGGATTGCACGGCATCCGGGTAAGAGGTTATGCCAGTCAAAGTCGGTAGGCGGTTCCATCACGCATCCAGTTCTGATTCTCTCCGCGCCTTTTTGGAGGTCGCTTTCATAGTTTGGCGTCACGACGCCTTTTGGTGCGTCGTCATCCAATCCCGCCCAAATGAACTGAACAGGAATGAAAGGACCTATATGCCATGACGAAAAAATCTTGCCGGCACTATCTTTTTCAGTAATCATTGTCGGAACGTTTATTCCAACCTCTTTCAGATGCTCTTTTGCGGTTTTCAAAACCTCATCTTTAGGCATCGTTTTTAGGAGCGGATTCTTCGCTAGAGGCCAACTTAAGCCATATCTACCTGGCTTCTTCCATCCTTTAGGAATGCCAGACGGGAAGGAAAAACCAGCTATTCTTCCGTCTGTCCACTCTCGCAAAATTGTGTCATGCGGTAAGTTTTCATCCTTCCATTTAAGCCATGTTCTACGTTTTTTATCTCTTTCTTCCCAAAAGTTTTGCAATGCTTGTGCGACGGCACTGTTGTTATCCTCAATTAGATAAATTGTCATATCTGTTTCCATGATTTCTTCCTTGACTCAAAATGGGATATCGTCGTCGATGTCTTCAACAGACGCGGCGGGTGTTGCCGGTGCTTGTCGGCGCGGTTGTTCAGGCGGTGTGTGCTGGGCGGATTGCTGTCCGCTGTCATTACCACCGCCCAGCATCTTCATTTCATTGGCGATAATGTCGTATGTGGTACGTTCGATGCCGTCTTTGCCTTGGTATTTACGGCTTTGGATTTTGCCTTCTAAATACACTTGGCTGCCTTTCTTCAGGTATTGCCCAGCGATTTCAGCAAGGCGGCGGTACATTGTGATGTTATGCCATTCGGTGCGCTCTTGACGCTGCCCGCTTTGGTCTTTCCAGCTTTCGCTCGTTGCGACGCTAAAATTACAAACCGCCTCGCCGTTAGGCATGAAGCGCGTTTCAGGGTCTTTGCCCAATCGTCCGATCAGGATTACTTTATTCAGCATTTTTGCTTCCTTTTAAAACTGTTTTGACAGGCTTCCAAACGGTCTTTCCGTTAACTTCCTGCGCCTGCCTGATTCCAACTATGTGGATGTCAGGATTACCCGCCGACAGCCTGATAAATTCTTCGGCTGTCTCGATGGTTGAATATTCAGGGCTGATTTGGTAGCGGCTGTTGCTTAACCGCTTCCATTTGCGCCGGTCTTCGTACCACGTCGAATCATCTTTGTTGTAAACAAGCCGCCGCCGTTTTTCTTCTTCGGGGCGGCATTTGCCAAAGACTGCAAACATTTCAGTCGTCCTTAAATTCTTCATACCCATCAATGGTAATAATTCGTCGTTGACTGGATATTCCGCCGTTTTTATTCATAACGTTGCCGATTGCGGTAAATTCGCCGTCGCGCAGTTCTGCAAAGTTGAGCAAGATTTTCAGTTTTACCGGACCATTTTTATTGGCGAGAATGGTTTTACCAAACTCCCACCCTGTATCTTGTTCAAAAATTTCTTTGCCTACATCAAGATATTCGGCTTCTTTTCCGGCTAGTTTTTTCTTTAATTCAAAGATTTCACTTTTGTATTGTTTCAGGGTGTCTAAACGATTTTCCATTTTCATCTCCGATTCAGACGACCTTTCAGGTCGCCTGAAATTTTCATTACAGGGCGTTGATTTCTGCCTTTTGCTCGTCGGTCAGCGCGTATTCTTCCAGCACGTCGGCGACTTCTTTCATGCCGGTGGATACCGCTTCAACCAATGCCGCGAACTGCTCTTCTGTTGGCGTGGGCTTGGTTGGTTCCGCTGTCTTAGCCTGTTGATTTTGGAACGCTGCTACCAATGCCTGCTCGTCCGATTTCTTGCTGCCCATTTCAGGTTCGTTGTCGATGTATGAAAACTCGCCGTCGATGTCTTTGATGACAGATTGGTCTGCTTGAATGGCTTTCTGCATATCAATCGACAGTGGGGCTTGCTTGGACAAAAGCAGCTTGACGACGGTCTTTGATGCCATTGCTTCGAAGTTGTCCGCCCAATTGCCGTAGCCGTTTTTGTAGCTTTTGCTATATTTGGCGGCGTGTTGTTTCAGTTCGTCCATATCCATGAATAAACGGGCTTCGTATCCGTTCAGAAGTTTAAAGTAGGAGATATAGCCGATGATTTCGCCATAGCCTTTTTTAGGGATGAAACTTGTCAGGCGTTTAAAAACATCTTCGTCTGTGTCGTTTTCATAGACGGCACATACTTCAATTTGCTTGAATTGTCCGCTTCGCTGCGCAAGCTGAATCAAACCTTTATAGCCAAGCTGGAACTGAGCTTCGACGATATTTTCTTTTCGTTTTTCGTATGGGATGATATAGGCAAAGCCAAAAGCGTTATTAATCGGTAGATTAAGGGTGGCCGCCATACAAGCCGCATTGAAAACGCTCTCATTCGTTGCGCGTTTAAGTAATTCGTTTGAATTTGTGATTTGCAGAACGCTTGTCGCAAAGCTGGCGGCGTTTTTACCCAAAAGCTCTTCGAGTTTGTTTTTCATTGCCGGCAATGCAAAATAATCTTTTTTCCGCATTTCGATTTGCTGGTTTTTGTTTTGATTTGCTGGATGGCTCATTTTTAAAATCCTTATCTGTATTGATTTAAAAGCGTTTCGTAATAGGCTTGGCAGGCTGTTACGCGTTCTTTGATTAGTTCGATTTTTTCGTCATCTCGCATGACTATTACGGTCGTTATGGGCTTCCACGAGGTCTATGTATTTCTCGCGGTCTTCCCACGGCTTCAGCAAATCTTCAGGCGTGGGCAACAGCCAAAAATCAACATCGGCGCGGTCGCAATCAAACAGCCACATATAGCCTTGCATTTGCCAGTCGTAGCCCGCTTTGACGGCTTTCTTTTCGGCTTCATCGCGGAAAAATGGATGCGTCCCGATGTCCCATGAACACTTCGTATCGACAATCAGGCGGTCGTCTGAATCGTGAATATCACACTCCCCAGTCAGCCAGTCATTGACGCGCCGCTCTATGTTCTTCCGATACTCTTTGCCGCGTACCAGTCCGCTGTATTTGATGGCGGTCTCTTCCATCAGGTCACCCTTTTCGGTAAAGGCGTTACCGTCGAAAGATTCAAAGCCGAACAGTTCACGCTTTGCCATCTCAATCAGTTTTGATTTGGCGGTCTCCGTGATGGTCTCGCCTTTGGTTTTGGGCTTGCCGATGATATCGGCAATAGATGAACATCGAATCTTCATAACCCACCCGCCAAAAGGCTATCCATATAAACCCGCGCGTCAGATTCCGTCTTGAAAACTTTAACGCCCTCCAACTGCGTCCGTTTTGTCTTATCGGGTCGGAACGTAACCTTGTTGTAGCCGTCGGGCATGATTCCAACTTGATACCCGCCTCGTACTTTTCGCATGACTACGTTCAGGCTGCGCGGCAAACCCATAAAGCCTTTAACCTTTGCCGAACGGTTGCCGTTCATGGTGTATGGTTGGTGGTAGCTCATTTCTCCGCCTCCGCGTCGCCGCGCACTCTTTCGGCGGCTGTCAGTTGTTCGTACATTTTGGCTATTTCTGCTTCATGCTCCCGCGTCGCCTTTGCCGCTTCCTGCATTTCATGGCGGGCTACAACATCGCGGATATTTTCGTATGGGTCGATAGCGTCAACGCCGATTGACGAAGCTGTCGTGTAGTCCATATATGCCTGAGCTTTCGCGTATGCCTGCACACAAAATGCAAAGGCCGCCGAAGCGATGATGATTGCTGTGTATTTCATGATTGTTTCCTCGTCTTAATTTAGGGATTGCCCGCTGAATCTTCCTTACTAGATTCAGCGGGCTTGGCTGTTTCTTCGTCCAGCCTGCGCCGCGGCCACCAAAGGAGTCGCAGCCCGCGCATTGTCGTGGTTTGATGCGGTGTAAATTTTCAAAACCACCGAGGCGTCCCCACTCACGACTTACGGTCTGCCTACTCTATTCCACTTCATGGGTATTCTTTTCAGGCTGCGATAATCCGCGCCTGCTCGATATATCTGTCCGCGTAAAAATCGAGATTTTCGATTCGGGTGTAGTAATGGTCGTCCTCTATGGCTTCCTCCATCACTTCCATCATTTCATCGCTAATCCACGCGGCTCCATCTCGCAGGCTCATTCTGTATTCCCACTGGCGCGGGGTTTCGTCTTGGCATTGCTTGATGGCTTCGCGGTACTCAAACGCCGTCTTCATGACGAGATGTTCGATGTCGTCTTCCAGCGCGGCAAACGCTTCTTGCTTCGCCTCGCCGATTGCTTGCGCTCTCGTGTAGGCTGCGTCCTCGCCCGCCATGCCCCAGTCGGATGTAATCGGTTCGCAAATCATTCGATTACCTCGCATTTGATTGACGGGGACGATGTGATTTTTAATTTCGTGCTGTCGGGAAAGTAATAGAACATGGCTTTTTCTGTTGCCAGTCCTAGTTTCCCGCCGACAAATGAAATTGTTTCTATGACGTCTCTGTAAAGTTGGGAAGCTGGGAAGCCTGCTTCGACCTTATCGTCAAATTCGCCTTTTACCCACTGGGCTTTGTTGTTGATGTGTTTACTCATATCAAGCATTTTGCGTTTCCTCGCGTTGTTGTCTTAATCAAGGGTTCGGGGCTTTCCGTTTCCGCGTGCTGTTGCCCTGCCGTGTGTAGTCGGTTTGTGCCTCCGCGTTGGCGGTAGCTCGCCCAAGCCCTTGATTAAGCCGCCTGTCTTTCAAAGCGGCTGCTTGGCTTTCCAAATTGTTAAAGAGCATTGCAGCGGTATTGTTACCTGACACCTGTTCGTCAGTCCGTTTGCTGCTTCGATGTGTGTAGTATAATCTTTTTATACTTAAAGTCAAATATATTTAGTCTTTAAAGTGTTTAATTTTTATACTTTATTGTTTTTAAATGAAATTAATTTTATACTGGCGCAAAAAAACCGCCCATATAGGGCGGTCTAATTGGTTTGTATTGGATTATTCGTACATCCTTAGCTTGTCTTTTATGTCTTCTAAATCATCTTTGTTTTTGTCGCTTTGGTATTGTGTATAATCTGCATCGGATTTTATCGAATCAGTTTCCGATTTGTCTGTCTTCGATATATCCAATCGTAACAACTCATTTTCAAGACTTGATGATTTTTCATCTATCTCTTTTTCAGCCGTGTCTACACGTTCGAGTATCTTAATCCATCTAACGGCTTGCTGACTCTGTTCATCCTCCACTTTTCTTAGGCGGCTGAATAAATGAGCATTCATGCCAATAATTATTAAAAGCAATACAACCACGATCCATTTGAATTTATCCATCTTACTCCCTTTGTTTTGACTGGAGAATATTGTAATCAGGGTTGAGCCTACTCAGTAAAATATCGGTAGGTATCAACCTTCGTTTCACTTCTACAACCACACCGGCGATAAACGCACCATCAGGTAGCGGGACGCCCGCGCCGCCATCGTAGATAAAGGTATGCGACCCATCAATCGCAATGGACAGCCTGCCCACCATGCCGCGCAGGTAACCTGTATTGTTGATACAAATAAGCACCAAGTCTTTATCTCTCGGCGGGATATGCGGCTCCACTATCAGTATATCGCCGCGTTTTATCCCTGCAAACTCCACGTCATCCGCCATACGAACGCCGACGGTATGCCCTGAGTGTGGAATAAATGTTGCCGCCCTGTCCCCATCGCCCTGTATCTGCGTCCTATCCTTATCAGGATCAGCAAGATGGCGAACTGCTATATCAATATCCAAGAGCGGCATTGATTTTAAAAAGTGTTTGTCTGCGTCGTTAAGCTCTTCTTTTGTTGGCTTGCTTACAGAATTTTGATTTAGGGTATAACTGGTATTTGTCTGATTGCCATTAATAAGGTCTCTTCCTGCACTTTGCTGATATGGCAAAGGATATCCCGTTACCCTGTGTATCTCCATCATTTGCTCAAACGATGGCTTTGAACGTCCGTTTTCCATTGCTGACACATTTGCTTTCGTTCTTCCAAGATGTTCCGCTAATTTTTCTTGGGTCATTTCAGGTCCCGCATATTCACGAGCAGCCAAAACCCATTCGGATAAGTTTATTTGTTCTTTAGTCATTTCATACTCCTTTGCAAATTGTATAAAAAAACTGGACTTCATAGGAATAAATATATTTGACTTTCATGTATTGTTTTTTTATACTTATGTAAAAAGGAGTTTGACTATGGAAGCGATTAAGAAGGCGGTTTCGATACTTGGCAGTCAGCAAAAAATGGCTGATTCGCTTGGCGTGTCGAAACAGCTAATCAGTAGTTATGTGAATGGTCGTGCAAAGGTAACGGCGATAAACGCAAAGAAAATTGAAGAATTGACAGGGGTTAAACGGGAAGAAATCCGCCCCGATTTGTTTTTATAAGTAACTATTTTTAAATGAATTGAAGCGGAAGTCATCCGCAATTTATCAGAAAGGAAAGAAAATGAAGCAGTACATCGGAACAAAAGAAGTGCAGGCAACGCCGATGAATCGCGGCGATTACAACGCATTGCGCGGCTGGCAGATGCCGGAAAACGAAAACCCAGCCGATGATGGTTACTTGGTCGTTTATCCGAACGGCGAGCCAAACATCAAGGAATTTAACGGCTACGTCTCATGGTCGCCAAAGAAACAGTTTGAAGAAGCCTATCGGGTTTCCGAAACGTTCAAAGACCGCCTGACAATCGAATATGCGCAACTCGAAGAACGATTGGAAAAGCTGCGTGTATTCATTCAGTCAGAGCGATTCCAAATCCTCGCCGAAGAAGACCGTAATTTGTTGGTCGAGCAGGAAAAGGCGATGGATTCCTACCTCGCTATTTTGAACACGCGCATCATCATGTCGATGGATGACGTATCAGAAAAATAAAGAAGAAAAGCCCGCACGAGGCGGGCTTCCCCCTGAATTGCGAGGAAACGATTCAGGTAGACGAGAGATGATTATGAACGAAAAAAGAACTCAATGCAAGCGAATCATTGATTACATCCGCAAAAACGGACACATCACATCGTACGAGGCTTACGCAAAGCTGGATATTACCCAGCTTGCCGCACGAATCACGGATTTGGAAAGTCTTGGATTTGAATTTAACAAACCGCGTTACAAGGTCGGCAACTGTAAAAATCCGGTCGCCCATTACTCAATCGCCAGGTCAGGAATTGAACCATGAATGAATTTATCCCAAACAGTTTTCAGATTGCAAACTCGGTTATCGATGAATACCTGTCGCAGATAAGCGGGAACGCCCTTAAATGCTACATCTTGATTGTTCGGAAAACAAGAGGCTGGCAGAAAACGCATGACAGTCTCTCAATTTCTCAGATTCAAAAAGTGACCGGAATCAAGTCAGAAAAAACGGTTGAGAAAGCTATTAACGAACTAGTCGAATTAGGGCTGATTGGCAAGCAAAGCAGATTCGGATTACCCAACGAATATTTTTTAATTTCAGACCCAAAAAAAGGGGTAACACCACCCCCAAAAAATGCACCACCCCCAAAAAATGCACCACCCCCAAAAAATGCACCACCCCCAAAAAATGGGGGTACACCACCCCCAAAAAATGGGGGTCACATAAATACAAAATACAAAAAACAAATAACTACTAACGTAGTTATTAATACAGCGCCCGAAAAAACAACGAAAAAACCGACCAAGCACGAAGCCGATTTGGCACTGTTGGCAGGGCATGGAATAACAGGGCAAATCGCTGAAGACTTTTTGACAATCCGCAAGGGAAAACGCCAGCCGCTGACGGAAACGGCAATGCGCCTGATTGCGCAGGAGGCGGAAAAATGCGGGATGACCGCACGGGATGCAGTCCTGTACGCCATTGGAAACGGCTGGGGTAGTTTCAGGGCTGAATGGCTGAAAAACAAAACATTCGGCAGGTCTGGAAACCGTGGTGGTCTGACACACAATCAAACCGCCGATGTGATGGACGGTAAAAAATACGGCGACGCGCCGACGACGGATTTTTAAGGGGTTTGGAAATGGCTTTGAAAAGTGCATCTGATTTTTTGAAAAGCTACGGCGGCGCAAAAACCGAACAGCGGCAATGCGCCGAACATGGAGAATACACGTCAAAAAGCATTTTCCGCGGCGTGTGGACCGGCTGCCCTGTCTGCCAAAAGCTGAAAGCGGCGGACGAGATGGCGGCATACGCGGAAACGCTGCGCCGTGAAGCAAAACGCGACGAACTGTCAAAACGCATCGGGCGATCAGGTATTGCAGAACGGTTTAAAAATTGCCGAATTGAAAATTATGCCGTCGATGATTCGGTGCCGGGAATGGCAAGGGCGAAAGCCGCCGCCGCCGACTATGCGGAAAACTTCGAGGATGTTTTGCAGACTGGTCGGAACATGATTTTTTCGGGTAAGCGCGGCACGGGGAAAAACCATCTTGCCTGCGGTATCGCCCACAAAATCATCGGCGACGGCAAAAGCGCGATTGTGATCACGGTCGGCGATATGTTGCAGACGGTCAAAGATAGTTTCAACGGCGGCAGCGAAAAAGAGGCGGTCGGCGTGTTTGTGGAACCTGACTTGCTGGTGTTGGACGAATTTGGCGCGGGAAACCTGTCTGAAACGGATGGACGGATTTTGTTTTCCGTCATCAATGGGCGATATGAGCGGCTTATGCCGACACTGGTTTTAACCAATCTATCCCCCGAAGAGTTTAGGCAAAACGTTGACGCGCGTATCAGAGACAGGCTGCGTGATGGCGGTGGGAAATTAATACCGTTTGATTGGGGGAGTTATCGTGCGTGAGTCATGTTACCACTGCCTACACGCAGATTTCAAAGCCGAATCAGAAAGCACTATGCGCGGGTTTGCGAAGTGCAGTAAGGCGCGAAATACAGAGGAACGGGCTAAGTATTATTTCGGCGGGTATGAGTGCGACAAAGGAAAGTTTGAAACCGCGTCGGAGGCGACGATGGCAAAGAGAAGTGAAATTTTTGAAAAATGGAGAACGCAAAAATGAAGAAAGTGTGTGCTAGGTGCGGCGAAGAAAAGCCGTTGGAAGAATTTCATAGGGCTGGCTTGGATGCCTATGGGAACAGTATGTTTAAGTCCAAATGCAAGGAGTGCGTCAGTATTGAGGCTAAGTATTACCGCGAGAACAACAAAGAAGCACTGAAACAAAAACGCCAAGAACTGCGAGCAAAGGCCGCTCCCGATGTGGGTGTCTTGATGCGCGAATCGGCACGAAAGGCAAATCAGGCATTCACACTTTTAAGCCCCGCCTACTGGAACACGGGTGCAGCTAAACGAGTTTACGAAGAATTGGGGTTGAAATGGACGTTTTAAGTTTGCCTTACCCTATCAGCACTAACCGATATTGGCGGACGTTCAGAAACCGTCAAATCGTGAGCAAAGAGGCGGTGGCATACAAGGCGCGTGTTGCCGCCATCGCCGCTGAAAACGGTATTAAGCCGACCGCTAAGACAGTAAGCCTGACGGTACAGCTAATCCCAAAGGCGAACAAAGACGGGTCGGCAAGCAAAGTCTGTTTGGATTTGGATAACTGCCTGAAAGTCTGCCTTGACGCGTTGCAGGGCGCGGCGTACGAAAACGACAATCAGGTCGAAGAGATACACGCGAAGCGTTTGAAAACACCGATTGCAGGCGGCGGGCTGGTGGTAAAGGTTGAGGAGTTGGAATGAGCGCAATACGCAAAGCCGCTAAAGGCGAGCAATGCACACTCAACATCGCGGGGGTGTGCAATTACAACCCTGAAACCGTCGTCTTTTGCCATTTTCCAAGCGAAACACACGGCATGGGGTTGAAAAGCGATGACTTGAGCGGGGGCTTTGGGTGTAGCTCTTGCCACGACGTGATAGACGGTCGGTCGCATATCAAGTTGAGCCGCGAAGACAAAGAGTTTTATATGCGCCGGTCGCAGTTCCGCACGATACGCCGCCTTGAAGAATTGGGGATTATCAGCGTGAAAGGTCGTCTGAAATGAACGAAGCGAAATTCACACTGACACCGCAAAATGCGCGCGGCGTCATGCGGTCGATTTGGGACAACCTGAATGGGTGGTTTGAAAACGGCAATCTCGAAATCACGATCCGCCCGCACAAATCCAAACGGAGCGTCGAGCAGAACCGCCGCTTGTGGTTTTTGTATCGTGAAATTTCAGAAAAAGTTTTTATCGAAGGGAAAAGATTTAGCCAAGATGTATGGCATGAATTTTTAAAAAGAAAATTTATTGGATGTATTGAAATGCCTAACGGACAATTAATGGGCATATCAACGACAAAATTATCAGTTCAGGAAATGTCTGAATATCAAGAAAAGATTATATCCTGGGCATCTATGGAGCATGGTGTTTTATGGGATTAACGCAAGAGATTTTAAAAGAATTATTAAGATATGATGATAATACAGGAAAGTTATATTGGGCGGAGCGTCCAAGAAAGTATTTTAATAGCGATTTACATTACAAATCTTGGAATACCAGATTTTCCGGTAAGGAGGTTTGCTTATACAAAGACAGGTTGGGGTATTTGAAGTTAAAAATATTTAAGAAACAGTATAGTGCACATAGATTAATTTGGTTTTTTGTTCATGGGAAACACGCTTCTTCAATAGACCATATTAATAGGGATAAAACAGATAATAGAATATCTAATTTGAGAGATGTTACACATGCTGAAAATATGAAAAATAGAGGGAGGTTTAAAAATAATACTAGCGGGCATATTGGGGTTTATTTCCATAAGCCGTCTAAAAAATGGCAAGCTAGGATTATGGTTAATAGAAAAAATAAAATATTAGGTTTATTTGAACATATTGAAGATGCAGTGAGAGCGAGAGAGGCAGCATCTAAAGAGTTTGGCTTTATAGTGTAACCGCCTGCAATCATGGGCGGCTGGGGAATTTGGCATAATTTGGGAGTTTTAGGTATGAGATGGTTGTTGATTAAACTAAAGCGGCTTGTTTGTAATCATGATGATTTGGAAGTTCGTGAAATCGGCGCTTTTGAAACATATCAAACATGTAAGCGATGTGGTAAGTGCGGGAAATTGGGGGATTTTTAATGCTGGTACAGTGCAACGAAGAAACCGGCAGGCGGTGCGGGGAATCGCATGGGCGGTCTAAGCTGACGGACAAAGAGGTTGAGATAATCAGGCGGCTTAATGAACAGGGTGTCAATTATCATATTTTGGCACGGAGTTTTGATTGTTCGCCCGAAACGATTGGGCGCATCTGCCGCTGTGAAATTCGCAATGTGATTAAAGTAAAGTGGAAAAAATTAAATGCTGACTGAACAACAAAAACGATTCGTCGAAGAATATTTGATTGATATGAACGGGGCGCGGGCGGCACGGGCGGCGGGTTATTCGGAATCGGCGGCGCGTGAAACCGCATCACGCCTGCTTAAAAAAACGGAGGTTGCCCAGGCTGTCCGAGAAGCGCGTGAAAAACTCTCTGAGCGTACGGAAATTACACAAGACTGGGTATTGCAACGATGGGCGGCAATCGCCGATGTGGACAAGCGCGCGTTTTTTGACGATGCCGGTCGCCTGCGTCCTGTGAGTGAGTGGACACGGGAAATGGTGTTGGCGGTCGATGGGCTTGATGTAACGGAGACGGAGGGGGAGATTGCGGCTAAGGTGTCAAAATTGAAGCTGTCGAGCAGTAAAGCCGCATTAGACAGCATCGCCCGTCATTTGGGTATGTTTAAAGATAAGGTCGAGGTGTCAGTTGATGAGACGCTGGCGGAACGTATAGCACGGGCAAAGGCGCGTTTGAAATGACAGACCTAAACAGCCAAATTATCGAAGCCGCTGTCGCGTATCAGCATGACCCGTTGTCTTGGGCGATGTTTGCCTATGACTGGGATAACGGCGAACTTGAGGGGTATAAGTCGCCGCGCGCCTGGCAGGCAAAAATCATGGAGGACGTGAAAAACCATCTGTCCAATCCCAAAACGCGCCATATGCCGTTGATGATTGCGGTTGCGAGCGGCCACGGTATCGGCAAGTCGGCGGAAATCGGCATGTTGATTAATTGGGCGTTGTCAACGTGCGAAGACAGCAAGGTCGTCATTACAAGCAACACGGAAACGCAGTTGCGAACAAAAACCGCGCCTGAAGTGGGTAAATGGCAGCGGTTGAGTATCACGGTGGATTGGTTTAACGACGCGGTTATGAGTATCACGGCTAAAGACCGTCTGAATACCAAGACGTGGAGGGCTGACTTTGTACCGTGGTCCGAGCATAATACGGAGGCGTTCGCAGGCCTACACAATAAAGGCAAGCGCATTATGCTGGTGTTTGACGAGGCGTCGGCGATTGCGGATAAGGTGTGGGAGGTTGCCGAGGGTGCGCTGACCGACGAGGACACGGAGATTATTTGGCTTGCTTTCGGAAACCCTACCCGAAATATCGGGCGTTTCCGAGAATGTTTCCGCCGGTATAAGCATCGGTGGATAACCTATCAAATAGACAGCCGAACGGTCGAGGGGACAAACAAGGCGCAGATGCAAAAATGGGCGGAAGACTACGGCGAAGAGTCGGACTTTTTCAAAATCCGCGTGCGCGGTATGTTCCCCGCTATGTCCGCACGTCAGTTTATCTCGGAGGCGGATGTGTCGTCAGGGTATGGCAAGCATATCCCTAAATCGCAATATGAGTTTGCCCCGAAAATCATCACGGTTGACCCGGCATGGGAGGGTGATGACGAATTTGTGATCGCGATGCGGCAAGGTTTGGTATTTAAAATCCTTGAGACATTCCCAAAAAACGATAACGACCTGGTTGCAGCGCAAAAAATCGCACGGCACGAAGACGAGCATAAGGCGGACGCGGTATTTATCGACGCGGGCTTTGGTACCGGCATCAAATCAGCGGGGCAAGGATTGGGGCGAGATTGGAAATTGGTGTGGTTTGCCGGTAAGTCTAATGACGTGGGCTGCTACAACAAGCGCGCGGAAATGTGGAAAGCGGCGCGTGATTGGCTGAAGAGTGGCGGTGCTATACCTGACGACCCGATGTTGCGCGATGAATTGCAAGCTCCCGAACTTGTGCCGCGCGTTGACGGGAAAATCCAAATTGAGTCCAAGAAAGAAATGAAATCGCGCGGGGTGCCAAGCCCGAACCGTGCCGATGCGTTGGTTATCTCGTTTGCGTATCCTGTCATGAAAAAAGAATTGATTGGGCGTGATGGCGGGGCGCAGGTTCGAAAGGATTATGATTCAATTTAAAAAAAACAAAGGCCGCCTAAATTCAGACGGCCTATTATTTTATTTGCGAACAATATAATCCAGTAATATAACCCATTTAGTATGCGGCATATTTGCGTAACTTTTTTGGTTTGGGTTTGCCTCCCATCGTTGCGCGGTCGCCAAGGATACCTTTGTTATATTGGCGACATCTTGTTGCGTCAACCGGTACATTTGGCGCAATGCCTTGAGATTGTTTGGTGTGTAGCCTAATTCAGCATTTCCAATCATACAAATCCCCATCTTCTGATAGCATCAAATCGTCTGCTTTGATTTAATCTGTTTGGGTTTATTACAATACAGCCACTACAACAGGGTTTTTGATTACCCATTCGCCGTTATCGTCGCCAGCGATGGCGGAATCGCCTTTAATCAAAACAAAATTCTGTCCGACATAGCTGTGGAATACATTTGCTTTAACGCCGAAATATTCGCAAGCATCACGACCAAGGCATTTAATTGCGCGAATAACAGCTTCTTCTGTTAAGTCTTTAATCCCCATAGTGCTGATTCCGTCTAACTCTTCTTCGGTTTTTTCGCCGTCAACCCAAATAAATGAATTACTCAACTCTTCGCCGGCTGAATGTTCTTCGGTAGTGGCGCGAATACCATAAAAAGCAAAACAGTCATCGTCGTTTTCAATGATATTGATGATTTTTTGAATTTCGTTCATTTTATTTGCCTCTTGTAGTATGTCCATGTGTGTATAGTACCGCGTTTAATGCGGTAATGCAAGAGGGTTTTCGATTATTTTGATATGTTATTGATTTTATCGATAATTAAATTTAAAAGAAAATCCCGATGTTAACGATTAATAACATCGGGATGGCTTTAGTGAACTGCCTCTGATAGCGCCTTGTGTCGTGCCTTGCAGTCGTTGTACAGGTGGACTACCTGCAACGACCAGGGCAATATCTCTGCACCGGTACTGCCTGATAGTTTTGGCAGTTTCGGGCATGGCTGCACCAAGTCGGCAGGCGGTTTAATTGCTGTCGGCAATGGCGGCGTTGATGACTGACAGGCCGTCAGAATCGATACACACGTTGCGATAAACAGGGCGCTCAACGATTTTTTGCACTTCGACATATTGGATCCTTTCTTTTTCTGCTCGTTCGGCTTTGTCTGTTTGGTATTTTTCAGACGATACGCGAAACTCTTCTGCTTGCTTGATTGCTTCTTCTTTCAGGCGGTTTGATATTTCCAATGCCATATCATCACGGCCTTTTTGGTAGGCTTTCTTTACGCTTCCATTCCACCAAAAAACAAGACCGATGACGGCGGTGATGATGGCGATATACCGCCAGTATTTTTTAAGTAATATCAGTATCATAACGTTTTAACATCTCCGTATAGTTGGATAGTTCTTGTTCGGCCAACTCAAAAGCCGCTAGGTCTGCGTTTTCGCTCGCTTCTCGGCTTTTGGTTTGCCACTCTTTAATCATGCGCTCACAAAACTCTTTAGGTGTCATTGCGCCGCCATGCAGTTGTTGTAGCGTTTTTCGGTGCGTGTCCATACGCCTTTGCAGCCACGAGGCCCCCAGTTGCTGGGGCGGCTACAATCTCGCCCAGCGGCGAATCGGTAACGCAACAGGGCGCGGCAGGCGGCTACATGGTTTCCCTTAAGCAGTTCGCGGCGCATGGATGACGTGTAAAACTTTTGCGCTCCGAAGTTGTAAAAGAAGTCGATATAAACATCATATTCGCCTTGAGATAACTCAACGCCCGGTAACATGGCTTTCATCTTTGCTTCGTCCTTGCTGACGTGGGCGCGTAGCATTTTATCGGCTCGCTCACGGCTGACGGGCGGGTCGGTAATTTTGACCTTGCTGCCGTCCTCGTAAACGGTGCTGCCATGACCGACTGTCGCAACCTTGCCGATGTCGTGGTATGGCTTGGCGCGGTATCCCTCCTCTGCCTTGATGCCGAAAATAGCGATGACAGACGCGCTAAGGATGGCGACGGGGACTTTGTGATTAATCTTCATAACAGTTTCCTTTCTTGATTTTTTCTTTTCGCATTTCGTGCAATTCTTCGGCGCGTCGGTTTTCCTTGTAACGGTAGTAAACATTGACGATAAAACCGCCTGCGGCGATGACTAGGCCTGTAATAGCAATCCAATCAATGCCGCCAAACACTCCTGCAATTCCGACACTTGCGCCGCCGTATGTTGCGTTACTGGCGTAGTTTGATGCTTGTGAGGCTGCCTGTACGGACGTTTCCAATTTGTTCATTTTTGTGCTTTCTCTAAATGCCGCCCGACCGAGTCAGGCGGCGGCTTGGTTATTGCAATACTTCGGGTTTAACTTTCTTGACGATTTCAAGGGCGGCGGCTTGCAATTCAGGCTCGCTCATGCTGCGGTTGAAGAATGCCAAGTCTTTGCCAATATCAACGGAGGCCATGCCGTTGCCGTTGTACGCCGAACCGATGGTAATTCGGTCTGCGCCGACGCCGACGTTCATGCTGATAACGTAGGTCTTGTTGAAAGACAGCTCTTCGTTTTTGTAAACCTTGCCGTCAACGGTAACGCCTAAAGGACGGGTAATGCGGAATTTATCCTCTGTGCTGCCCTCGACGAAGACAATCGCCCCATCGACTGCTGTGTTTGTTGCTGACTTAAATGCGCCTGCAACAATCGCCCCAGTTTTGCTACGCCCACCAAGATTGAGAACCTTGATTGGGAGGAGTATTGTTGTGATTCGCTCCGTCAATGGCATACTTACCAATCCGTAAGCACCTGCTGAACCTCTTGCAAACTTCAGGCGGGCACGAATAACGCCGCCGTCCTTATCGATTAAGCCAGGATAATCTTTTGGTGTTGCTCCTTCCTCGCCTTCGGCTTTGGTAATGGTGAATTGACCGTCTGCACTGCTTACGCTTTCTGCCGTCGCGCCGTCCCAGTTAAGCGTATAAGTTGCCGCCGGCGCTGTTACTGTCGCGGTCGGCTTGGCTGCTGCGTAAATCTCTTCCCATGTTTTCGGGGTCGCTGATTCTGCTGGCAACTCTTTCGGCGTGGCTGATTCGGCATTGGTGGTCGCGCCCTCAAAAGTGATGACTTCCTCTCCCGCCTTGTTGTTGTAAACGTTCACGTTTGCGGCGGGGATGTTTGTCAGGTTGATAAACTTGCCTGTGAAGCTGTCTTTTGTAGGTCCTGTCCAAGTGTTGTTCATAATCTCAAACTTGGATGTACTGTTTTGAGATTGCGAGGCAAAGCCGAATTGATAACGACGGACGCCTGCATACTGTAATGTGTTGCCGTTGAATTTAATCAGCGGTCGAACATCGGTCTTGAAGAACATGATGTCGTTGTCTGCTTGGTCGGCAGTCTTGCCGAAATTCAACGTGTTGCCACTTACTTCAAACACGCCGCCGATTTCACCGCTTCGATTCGTTTCTTGAATGTAGAACGGCGTTTCAACAACCTGCTCAAGCGTCACTTTGTTGTTCTTAAACACAAAGTCGCCCAATCCGTTATGACCCGGACCAGCACCGAAAAAGATGTTATGAACATTCTTGCCGTTGATGGTGTTGCCTGAGATTTCAGTGCTCAATCGAACGTGCGTTGCTTGCTCGTTGTTTCGGATTTCAAACACGCGGTGAACGCCACGGCCGTCCCATTCAATATCTTTGATTTCATTGTTTTTGATGACGATTGATACGTTTGCCGGTTGTTTTCGCCATGCCTGATTTGGCTGCGATTTGTTTTCGATACGAATTGATGTGTATCGGTAGTAGTCACGGTTTCGGTCTTTTTCATATTCAGGGTAGTCGTCATCTTTAGCGAGGCGGAATTTCGGGTCTTGGATGATTTTGTTACCCTCGATTTCAATCTTGCGCTGCGGATAACCACGGCTTTCAATCGCAATGCCGAATAATCGGTTTCCCTCAATATGGTTTCCTTTGACGATAAAGTCGTAGGCGTCGTGCGAGTCAATACCCTTGCGATAGTTGTAAATCGCGCGGTTGTTGCGAATAATCATATTCACATTAACTGAGCCTGCTCCCGAAGCGAAGCCGTAGCCAGTGCCGCCGTCTTTCTCGTGTCCGTTTCGTTCTAATACGTTGTTTTCGATTGTGCAGTTGATTTGATTCGCCGCGGAAATACCGGCGACGCGGTTGTGGTGGCAGTAACAGTTAACGACACGGTTGTTCATTGAGTGGTGCGTCAGGTTGTCAACACTCAATTCACCACGGAATACCTTGTCATTATCAGTAAATGCCGCCTCGTTACTTGTCAGGTAAATGCCCATGCGGTTTGCGCCTGTTGATTCAACGTTCTCAACAAGGCAGCCGCTTGAATTGTTGATGTGGATGTTGTTGATCGCACCGAAATAGGTATTCCCCTCGCGGTAAAATTCTCCGGTGTATTCGATTTTGAAGTCTTTCAAAACCTTGTCTTTCACGCCGTTAATCAAAATACCGCCGAACCAACGGGCGTCGGTTTTGTTGGTATCAGGGTCCCAATCGATTTCCTGCCCCCAGCCGTATTTCAGGACGGTTTTGTCACGTCCTGCACCTTTAATGCCTTTGACGTTCGGGAAGTTCTGCTTCGTGATTTTGATTTGGAATGGCAGTTCGTAAATACCCTCTTCCAGTTCCACCATTGCGCTGTTTTTCTGGGCTTCTTCCAGCTTCATCATCAGTTGCACGGTGTTTCGGAATTTGCCCGTGAGACCGATAGCTGCGTTATCGAAATTGCCACCCGTCATTTTCAGCTTTTCTTGGATGGCTTTGATTTGTTCGGACATGATCGCCATGCCCTTTTCGTAGTTGGTATTGCCGACTAGATTCATGCTCATGGTTGTTTAACTCCTAGATATTTTCTAAGTTCGTTTAAAAAATTCTCACTGACGCCGTCTTGCTTGCTGTCTTGGTGTGTGTATGGTTTGCCGAAGTAGTTACTTAACTGTGCCAAAAAGTTCTCGCTGACGCCGCTTTCGTCGGGCAGTTTTGAATAAGCGGAATAGCCAAAATAAAGCTGCATATCACGCAAGAAACGCTCACTTACGCCGCTTTCATCGGGGATGTTTGAATACCCGCCGTCCTGTGTGATTGCGCCAAGCTGGGCATATAGGTCGGCGATTGACAGGCTTGTTCGCCCCGATTCGTTGAAAACGTATTCTTCAATCTGCCGCGCTTTTTCCCGTACTTCCGCCGACCGTTCGCTAAAGGCGGCATTCAGGTTGTCAACGGATAATCGGAATAGGTCGGACTGGTCGGCAAACTCTTTCTTGCTTTCGCCCAGTGTTTTGTTGAACTCTGTAACCGTGCCGTTAAATGCGCCGACCTGTTTCTCATACCCGCGCACGTCTTGCTGGAATTGCTCCACCTGCTGCGGGTAGTCGTTGTTGACTATTCGCGTGCCGTCTGCGCTCCATGAAAGCCCTGATTTCGGTTCGGGATTAGGGATGGCTAGGTTGAGTTCTTTGTCGGACGTTATGGGTTGGTGCAATGTCCGACGCAATCGGTCGAGAATTTGCAGGGATAAAATCAATTGTCGGTCTAAACTGCCGTTCAATACCTGCGGATAAAACCCGCCCTGATTGGTAAACGTGGTCGGCTGCGTGTACGCCAGTCCACTGACAATAATCATTCTGCTGCCTGTTGGAAGCGGATTTTTCAGCGTGACCGTGCCGCCGGCGTTGTTCTCTTGGTCGGGGTTTTTGGTTACTTCATACTCTTCGCCAAAGGCAAGTTTCATCTCGTCGGGCGTGTCGGCTCTCGCTATGTAAACCAATACGTCGGACGGTTGGAAAATCTTGAAATTGAACGGGTAAGTACGTTCTGAACCATTGCCGGTAAAGAATCCAGTTTTGACGCTTTGAGAATGGATTGCCATAAAAAAAGCCTCTTTTGGAAATACCTAATGATATTTCTCAAAGAGGCTGTTATATGCAGGACTGATTAATTGCCTTGATACCCAAACAGTAGCGCGGCAGGATTGTCAGTCTCGTCATCTTGTAACGCTTCTGCTCCCTTGATGGCTCGATTGATTTGCGCTGACGGGATACCGAAAACATCGCCAAGCAGGTTGATACTTGCACGAACGAACGCATGGTCTATTTCGCCCTGTGCCGCCTGTTGCGCGAATTTGTATGTATCGTCGATTGGGCGCAATCCCGATGGGCCTGTATAGCCATAGAAGCGGTCGCCCGTAATGATGTTGGCTAGTTGCGCCATCTCTCGCCCGCCGACGAATAAGCCGAGCAAGAAACTGATTTGCTCTTTAGCCAGTTTCTTCGCTAAATCGTCATCGTCGTCGCCTGGTATCAATGCGGATTTCATCAGGGCGGTAAGTGCGGTCGGTACGACGTAAATCATCATCAAATCCGCCGCCAGTTTGGCTTTGCTTTTTTGCGTTTTCACTTCGACGAATCCCTGATTTAAGGCGGTATTCATGTAGGCATAGAACACGGTAAACAGTTTCTGCGTGTTGCTTCCGCGTTCAAATTCCGAAAGGTCTTTGATTTGCCCGCCACCCTGTGTGTCTAGGACAGTTTGGTCGGCAAGTTTGATGGCGGTGTCTAGGTCTTTGCCGTTATCCATCGCCTTTGCAAGCGCACCATGCCAAATGGCGGTATCGACGACCTGCTGCATTTTCATCATCAGCCAGTACGAATACTTATTCAAGAATTTACGGATTTTGCCCGCGCCGTTGATGGTTGCCGCTACTTCTCGGATTTCCCGCAATCGGGTGTTGCCACGGTTGCGCATAAACTCCGACTGTTCCATCGCCGATTTGGTTGCCTTGATGGGATGGGTCGTGTATTGCGACAAACCTGCCCACGCATATTTCCCACCAAGACGGGCAACGGCAGGGATGAAGGCTGTAATCTGAACGGCTGCGGAAACGATGTTGAAGCCCAAGCCGGTCATGCTGACGTTTTGGCGCAGTATGCCTGTCCATTTATCGCTGCCTTTTACTGGCGCGGAATTGCCGCGCGCAATATCTTCAAGTGCGGCGTTTAGCTGCCGTTTCGCCTGTGCGCCAAGTGTTTCGCGTATCGCCTTGTCAATGCTGCTTGATTTCAACAGGCGTGCCGCATCGATGACGGCTTCGCGGTGCGTAAGGTCATGGATGATTTCGTTCAATCCGTTGTAGGTTACTGACAAATCCAACAGCAACGGGCGATTTTTCACGGCGGCGGCGCGGTCTTTGGTAAAGCTGTGCCGCGTGTTGGCCGCCATCTTCGCCGCGCTCTTGATGTCCTCGATGTCAGCAAGGGCGTTACCGCTCTCTGCTGCCTGTGTGCTGGCGGGGTCGTATTTGGCCGGGTAATACCCGCCGCGCAATGTCAGCATCTCGCCGTCTGCGGTGCGGACGGTCAGCGGCTTGGCTTCAACCCATTGCGGTTCCGTACCTACAACCTTTCTTTCCAGTTCGGCAATTTGTGGGCGGTAGCTCTCGAACATATCCCAAACTTTTTGGACAGCTTCCCATTCTTCTTTCGTCAGGTCTTGCAACGCGCCTAATACATGGTCGATTTTCCAGTCGCGTATATTGCCATGCCCGCCGCTTAATAAGCGTTGAATGTTGCCGTCGTTACCCATATTCAAGGCGATGGCGAACAGTTGGCGGCGGTTCAATCTTCCTAAACCGATGTATTCTTTCCCTTTGCTCCAATACTCTTTAAAGCCAAGTTTGTCATTCAGCGGTTTCAAGATTTCTTTGAGTTTTTCCGCCGCCTCCGCTGTCATGGTTGCCTCTCGGTCGGCTGCCTCGTTGATTGGGCGGATGAAGTAGTTCCAAAACGCGCCGCCGTCTTTACCGCCGTCTAGTATGCGCGCGATAGACGATATCTTGATATGTCCCCACAAAATGCCGCTGCCGGTATCTTCCAAGCGTTCGATGTTGTTTGCTGCCGTCGATGTGCGTTTATCGTGCGTCCGTGCATTCTCTTTGATGGATTCAACGATGTTGTCACGGATTTCCTGATAGGTGCGCTTGTCGCGAGCAGTCAGCAATTTGTTTTTCAGACGACCTAGATGCTCGATGCCTTTCACGGTGTCCACCAGTACGCGCATTTCTTCAACGGTCATCTCCCGATAATTGCGCTTCGCCTGAATCTCGGCGATATACTCGGCGTCGATGTTGTGCGCTCTGCCTTGCTCCTCCATCTTTTTGACAAATTCAAGCAATGATGTACGCCTATCCAAGTCTTTCAGGCTTGGCGCGTTGCTCAATTCCACTGATTCCAATAAGGCTTCAATTTGCTCGCGGTACTCAATATCAATGGATTTGACGACGCGGTTAAATTTGCTCAAGTATTTGCGCGCCGATTCCATTTCTTCACGGGCTTTCAAGACTTCGCGTGCCATTGAGTTTTGCAACAGTTGATTGCGTTTCTGCGTGGCGGCGGTCGGAATATCGCCTTTGCGGAATGCTTCCATGCTTGCTTTGGCGGCTTTGGCTTCCGCGCGGGTGTAAACCGACGGGCGTAAATCTCGGACTTTGATTTGCTCTACTTTTTCTTGTGCATAAACGGATGCCGCTTTTCGGATCAGGTTTGCCGCCCCTGTTGCTTTGGATAGTGCTTTAAACTCGGCGGCAATGATGCGCTGACGGATTTCGCTATGGGCGGTAAGGTCGGCGGCTTCTTCAAAGTCTGCCTGCGTCGGTACTTCGCCTTTTTCTGCGAGAACGTTCAGGTATGCGGTCTCTTCGATTGCTTCCTGCGGTGGCTGGGCTTCGGTCAGGGCGCGGATTAAATCTTCCCCGCCTGAGAATACCGGCTCGCCGTCTTCGTTCAAAATCAGGTCTGATACAAGGTCGGGGTGCATTCCCCCGTTTTTGCGCGTCATGTCAAAATCAATCAGGCGTTCAAGTGTCTGTCCGTCCACGCCCATTGCGACAAGGCTGTCATGGTCGAAGCGGACGGCGGTCAGGGCATATGGGTTGGTTACATGGTCGCCCGCCTTTTGCTCGTGCGGAACATATGCGGAACTGTAACGCTTGGTACCACGCATTTCATCGAAGAAGCGTTCTTCAAAATCGCGCGGGTCTGCCTTGCCTGTATCGTCAACGGGCAAGTATCCCTCTTCGGTCAAAGCTTCAATCATGCGGTCGATACTGCGCCCGTTGGTTTTTCTCAATACGGGGTATCCGATATGGACGGCGGGGATTTTGTCTTTCGGGTCTAATCCGAATTGGCTAATCATTTCGTCTTTGTTCACGCCGCCCAGTTTGGCGATGGCTTCAAACAGGCTGTCATGCGCTGCGTCAACCTGCTTATCGAATTTCGGCTTACCGTCTCCGATGCGGTTTTCTTCGGTCATGCGGGCGGTCAGAAGCTGCCATGCCCGATATACGGGCTGGCTCATGATGCTGCCGCGTGCCGCCATTTCCGCGCGCTGGAAGTCTGCTTTATACTGTTTACGCATCTCGCGGATTTTCCGCGCACGAAGATTGCGGATAAACGCCATGTCGCGTAACGCGCGGGCGGTCAGGTCGTCTTGCGCCTCTGCTGTTGCGCGTTCGGCATTGTGCCGGTATTTCGCATAATCCGTGTCGTCCATGCCCGCCTGTGCCGCATCTTCAAACATCGGGGTCATGCCGTTAATGTATTGGGTTTGCTGAATCTGCTCGTCGCTGGCAAACATTCGGTCAAACACGCTGCGGACTTCATCGGTCAATTCTACGTTCAGGTTTTTCAGGGATTGATACACCTGCTTCAACCATGAACGGAAACGGCGGAATACCCCGCGCAATTCTTCGCTTGGTGCTTTACCCTCGTACAGGTAGGCTTCGAAACCGCGCGCCCATTTCTCGTGATTCTCGCGCTGCTCGTCCAGGCTCATGGCGTCCCATGCGGCAAGGTCTTTCACACCGAACCAATCCAAGGTCGTCTGAACGTCGGACAGGAATTGCCGTTCCTGTTCGGTCAGGTTTTCGGTAGGCTTGGCGGCC
>ERZ772770.43-NODE-43-length-27837-cov-3.94864_pt1 | contig 27837 bp, 33 predicted proteins | sample MGYA00511361_ERZ772770 | MGnify/ENA primary metagenome ERZ772770 (study PRJEB29015, sample SAMEA2738026) | human oral metagenome | biome: human oral; feature: human-associated habitat; material: saliva | place: China | collected 2251 ... | reverse complement strand
GCGTTCCCGCTGGCGATCCTGCCGTCTTTCTACTCGTCGATTTCGCCGTTCCTGCCGGCCACGCACGCGATCACGGCGTTGCGCGCCTCGATCGCAGGATACTCGGGGCACGAGTATGCGGACGCCATGTGGTTCCTCGCTTCCTTTATCTTGTTCGCCGCATTCCTGGGGCTGGCGCTCCGCCCGCTGCTGGTGGGCAAGAACCGCCGCATGGTGGAAACGTTGGAGGCGACGAAGCTGCTCTGAGCCTTCCGTCGTCGGGGCGGTGTAGAGCTTCGGTCGGGGACGAGGCGATGGCCGATTGTCGGGGTCCATCGAGTTTTCGGATGGTCGGGCTTTGCCTTGACGAGCGGTCCGCCCGGGCGTATGCTGATGTGTCCGACGGTCTGCGGCAACGCGGGCGTCGGTGGGTTGAAAACTCAAGAGGGGATGATCGGTTTCGACAGTGGTCGTCGATCGAAGTGAAGCGAGCCGAGAATGTACGCTCAACTCGTTAACGATGCGTGCAAACCAATAGGTGCCGAACAGAATCGCACCGACTACGTTCTCGCTGCCTGATATCGCAGCCTGAACCTTTAGTCCGTCAGCCCGGGAGTTGCTTCCGGCCCGGTGTCTGGCGTCGTCTAGGGAGCCACTGGGAGTCGCCCATGTTGGTGGGGTGCCTCCGACACTTAATCAACTGAGCCTATCCAGCGGTGTGTCTACGCAATGCTGGGGGCTGAGAAATAAAACCGTAGACTGCGCTCGGAGAAGAATTCGGGGCCGGCTATTGGACGGGGGTTCGATTCCCCCCATCTCCACAACAAAAACCGCGAGATTCTGCGGTAAACTGAGGGTATGTTTTCAGCGTGACACACACCCGTGACACACACCCGAATAAAGCGGAGTACAATCAAGGTCACGCAAACACCCCTCAAAAACAGACAAGGGCGTGCAAGATGCCAAGTGTAAAAGTAGCTCGCCACCGCGACGGCACCGTCGTCTACAGGGTCCGCTACCGCGCAGGTAGCCGTCACACCAACCCAGTAACGGAAACGTTCTACGATGCCGCGAGCGCCCAGCGCTTCGCCGACCTCGTCGACCGCGTCGGCGGGGCCGCCGCCCGCGAGATGCGCAGCCTCGACGACCTCGCCGCCGCGAACACCCCCACGGTCGCCGCGGCGTGCGAGCACCACCTCGAAGCGCTCGCCGCGTCGGCGACGCCCGGCACGATCAGTCGCTATCGTCAGATCGTGCGGGACCGGATCGAGCCACACCTCGGACTCATCCCCGTCGACATGCTCACCCGCCACACGGTCACGAAGTGGATCGCCGAACTACGGCGCACTCCAATCACCCGAGGAGCCAGCGCCGGGCGGCCCCCGTCCACAAAGACCATACGCCACGCGCAGACCCTCCTATCAGCTGCCCTGCAACGCCTCGTTGACGAGGATGTCATACCTCGGAACGTCGCTAAGGCTGTCCCCCTCCCCAAGGACGCGACCGTCCGCGAGATGCGGTTCCTCACCCCCGACGAGTTCGCCCGCCTCCACGCACAGATCCCCGCCGATTACCAGGCCTTCGTCGCTACCATGTACGGCCTCGGCCTGCGCTTCGGTGAGGCAACCGCCCTCACGGTCGGCGACGTTGACCTCGATGTCGCCCAGCCCGTCGTCCGCGTCAACAAGGCGTGGAAGCTGGGCGAAAACGGCGCCCGCTATCTAGGTGCCCCGAAAACCAAGCGTGCCAGGCGTACAGTCACGATCCCCGCGCCCCTGGTTCCTGAGCTGCGTGCCGCGCTCGCGGGTAAGGCGGCGGACGAGCTGGTGTTCACGGCGCGTAGGGGCGGGCCGATCACGTCGGGCCCGTTCCATCACAATATTTGGCAGCCGGCGTGTGATGCGGCGGGCCTGTCGCCGCGCCCGCGCGTGCATGATCTGCGTCATTCGCACGCGTCGGCGCTGATCGCGGCGGGCGTGCCCCTGCCCGTGGTTCAGCGTCGCATGGGCCACGAGTCCATCCAGACAACGGTTGACGTGTACGGTCACCTCGCCCCTGATGCCTACGCAGGGGCCGCCGAGGCTATGAGCGTGGCCATGGGAGGATCGACCCCACAACTCGGCATGTGATGCACATCTCCCTAAGTTGGCTTGCGCGATAGCCTGTGCGCGGGCTATAGTTGTGGCATCGGGAGGGACAAGCCCCCCGAACCTCAACGAAGGAGACAACATCATGACCACCACGACCTGGACCAAGGCAGAGCGTTTCGACGGCGACGGTGCCCTCATTGCCGCCGACCTCGACAACGGCGCCCGCGCCGTCATCTACGGCGACTACCAGGACGAGATCAAGATTAGCTTGCTGATCTTCGACTCCTCCCTGCCGGGCGGTAGCGCCTCGACCGAGCGCACTCAGGAATGGCCGCTCGTCGAGCGGTACATCCCCCGCGTCGAGTGGCCCGCCGAAATCTGGGGTGGCTACCGTGGCCCCGCCGAGCGCCCCCCCGCCCCCGAGGTTGCCGCCGCCGTCGCCCAGTACGTCGCCGAAACGAACGCCTGGCTGGCCGAGGACTGACCAACAAGCCAAGGCCCCGCGCCCACCACAGGCCGCGGGGCCTTTCTAACCCAGGAGGAGAATTGACCGAACCGCTCACCCCTGCCGGCCTGCGTTGCCGACGTAAAGCACTAGGGCTCACCCGAGCCGAACTCGGCGACCTCATCGACGCGCCCGAGAGTGCGATCCGCTCGTGGGAGATCGGGAAGGGCGCACCGCGCGACCCGCTCAGTGTTCACATGTTGCTCGGAAACATTGAGGACGCAGCCCTCGACTGCGTTGACGAGCTCACGGCCCCTGCTGACGACGAGAATGAGGACGTGCGCACGATCCCCACCGCGCTGTTCTCGTACGTCGATCAAGCCTCGTACGAACAGGGGTGCGAGTGGGCCTCGCGGCTCCCGCTGTCCACGTACCAGGCGTGCGTCGGGCGTGCGTTCGCGCTCCTGAGCGGCGAGGACATCCCCGTCGAGATCATCACACGCAAAAGCTGAGGAGTCCAAATGACACGCGAGTACTTGGGCGCCGCTGACTTCGCCTCCCGCGCCGGCCTGGCCGTCGCCACGATCCGCTCCTACATGAGGAAGGGGCTAACGCCGCCCGCTGATGTGCAGATCAGCACGCCGAACGGCCCACTGCGTGGCTGGTCGCCTGAGACAATCGATGCGTGGCTCGCGTCGCGGCCAGGTCAGGGCGCACGAACCGACCTGCGCAAGTAGTGCGCATCACATTCAATCCCGCTTGCGCGATAGCTCGCGCGCGTGCTATAGTTATGGCATCGGGAGGGACAAGCCCCCCGAACCTCAACGAAGGAGAAAGACAATGAACACCATCACCTACGTGACCGACGACAACAGCCCCCTCACCCCGAACGCCTCCCTCATCCTCGGCAGCACGGGAGGCGATGCCGAGGAGGCGTGGCTGCGCAAGAACTTCGCAGGCCTATGGGATCACGAGGAGGGGCGCGAATTCGCCGATGCCCTTCTCGAAGGTCTTGCCGCCGCCGAGCGCGGCGAATACGACGAAGTCGTCGAATCCTGCATGACCGTTCGCACCGTCGAGGTCACCTACAGCGACGACGACCTCCCCGCCGAGAAGGTGCAGGCTCTGCGCGACGAGTGCGCAGCTGTCAACCTCGATCCCAGCGAAGCTGGCACCGGCGAGATCCTGTCGGTCCTCGCCGACATCGACGACGAAATCATCGACCGCCTCGGCCTCTGACAAATGAGAAGGCCCCGACCCCACCAAGGGGCCGGGGCCTTCCCCCACACCAGGAGACACACCATGCGCCAAGACGTCGACGGGGTCATGACCGAGGATGAGGCCCGCGCCGCCGGATACCTCCCCACCGGCGAGGTTCCCGACCTCCTCGGGATCGAACGCAATGTCCGCGAGCTCGGCAAGACCATGCGCCGCGAGGGACTGCGCCCCGTGCGCGTGTGGCACTCCTACTGGTGGAACGCTGACGCCGTCAAGGAATGGGCCGCGCAGCGGCGGTGGATACGCGCACAGGGGTCCGACCCCGATCCCTGCTCCGAGCCGGGATGTGAGCGCGACGCCGTCGCACACGGGGTCTGCCTGATGCACTACAAGCGCGCACACGGCGCACACCCCGACGTAGTCTCGCGCGCCGGCCAGCCGGTCGGGGCCGGAGTCTACGGGCGCATCGATGAGACTCCCGACGGGCGACTGGTGTGCCACGAGTGCGGAGGAGCGTATCTGAACCTCGCCGCTCATGCCCTACGTGCCCACGGGGTGCCCGCTGCCGAGTACCGCGAGGTCTATGAGATCCCGCGCACGACACGCCTCGTGGCCGCGAGCGTCCGCGAGCGCACGTCGCGGCGCGCACTGAGACCTCAGAACATCTCTCAGCTTGCGGCCGCGCGGGATCCCCAGGCAGCGGCGGCCGCGCGCGGACCAGACGTTTTCGCCGCCGTGAGCCGGACACGACGGGCGCGCGGAGCTGACGCGCGCTGAACGACATAGAAGCCCCTCACCACCCGCATTGCATGGGTGGTGAGGGGCTTTGTCTGTTGCTTACGGGTGGACGGTGGAGGGCCAGGAGGCCATGAGGCCGTTCGCGCCCTTCCCGAGCGCCGTCTGCGCCTGCGACGCGGACGTGATGATGTGCGCGATTGTTGGCTTTCCGGTCGCGGTGAGCGGCTGCCACGCGGCGAGGGGCGCGTTCCACTCCATGCCCAGCACGTCCCAGCGGGTGAGGTCGGCGGACGTTAGCTCGTTCGGGTAGAGCATACACATGCTCCTATATCCGCGCGCTTTGGCGCGTTCGATGGACCCGGCGTTGACGAAGTGCTTCCACAGGACGCGCCGTTCGGGGTGCCCGTTGAATGCGTCGGCGAGGAGCTCGTATAGGTCGAGCTCGGCCTGCAGGTCAGACGAGTTGGCGTCCTGCTTCGAGGAGGTCGCCTTGTGGTCGACGGCGAGGATGACGTCGTCGGGGAGCTGCTCGAGTAGGTCGGTGAACCGCATGAGCGGGCCCGCCCCCTGTCGCAGCGTTTTCAGCGTGTCCCAGGGCGTTGACCAGATCGGGTGCTTCGTGCCGGGCACGGTGCGTTCCGTCGTCCAGTCGTGAATCATCACGTATTCACCAGACCCACACCTGCGCAGGGAGACCTCAAGGGCCTTGAAGCCGGCGCGCAGGGACGCGTCGAGGCCAGCCTGCGTGAACTCGGGGTACTCGGTCCCGCCGAGCCGGTGGCTGATGTAGAAGGGTCGGCGTGTGAGGAACTCGGCGACCAAGTCACGCGACGAGGCGGCGGGCGTCGTGGTGCGTGGTCGCAGGGGTATGTCCCCGCCTTCGCGGCGGCGGCGGTACAGGCGCCCTGTCACGTCCCCGCCTTCGCGGCGGCGAACCTTGAGTACGCGGCCAGTGGTGGCTGCGTTTTCGACGGCGTCAAGCATTAGGGATCACCACCTGCACGCCAGCACCGTTCGCCGTCTGCGTGTTCGGGTAGGTGACCGTAAGGTCTCCTGCCTGCGCGGTGCGGCGCGCCACGAGGACGGTCTGCAGGTTGCTGCCTTCCTGGGCGGCGAATTCGAGGCGCTCCCACCCGTCGTTGATCGTGACCTGGTCCGGGGTCTCCGCCGCCGTCGACCGCTCGAACGCAAGGCCGATGGTGAGTCCGGTCGTCGCGGGTACCTCGGGGGCCGTGCAGGTGCCCGTCTCAGCGGGTTCGGCCTGGCGCTTCTTGACCTGGCCGACGACGGGGGTGCCGCCGCCGCGGGTTGTGACGGCGGCCCAGCCGGCCTCGACGGGCTGCGACGTGCGCACCGTCAGCTCGGGGGCCCAGGGGCCGACGGCGACCGTGAACCGCATGGTTCCGATCCAGTAGGGCTCGACGAGGGTCTCGAAACCGGCAGGGAATGTGAACGTCTGCCCGTTGACTGCCTTGGTGTTGACGGCGACGATCGTGCGGTCGCCCGCTTCGCCCGTTGTCTTGACGGCGATCGTGTCGCCGACGTGCTGACCCGACGCGTGGCTAACCAGGGTCGGGCCAGCCGCGGGGTTCGGCTTCGTTTCGCCGTGGTCATCGTGGCCGGGCGCGTCTGCCTGCTCGGTGATGAGGTAGACGGTCCCGTCGGGGAGAGCTTCGGCTTCAGCGCGGCTGGCGACGATCTTGATGTCGGCGAGGGCCAGGGGCTTTCCCTGCTCGTCGACGAGGGGCGTGCCGCCGGGCGCGGGAGCCGGCGTGTCAGGCGTGACGGGCTGGGCGGTGAGGAGATCCCCGAGCGTCATTGTCTGCCCGTCGGTGAGGGTCACGTCGCGCTCGGCGAGGAGGCCGGTCGCGGAGGCGACGGACACGACGTAGCGGCCCGGAGTAAGTTCTGCGGTGACGTGGCCGTCGTCGCCCTCGCTGGTGACTGATCCGGGGACGATGAGGTCGCCGTCGGCGGTGCGCGTCGGGTTCGGGTTCGGGGTGGCCGTGATCGTGACGGGGACGGGCTGGCCGGTGGGTGACTTGACGTGGCCCTTGATGGTGGCGGGCATGAGTTGTCCTCACTGTGTAGCTGGGCGGTGCAGGGGTGGCCCGCCGCCCGCGCCGCGAGCCTCGCGGGGTCGTCGCGGCGCGGGGGCGGTTACTTGGTGTCGCGGGCTTCTAGCGCCTCGATGCGTTCGTAGATCGCGAGGTGCGTGTCGTGCGCGTGCGCGTCGATCAAGCGCGTCGCCGCTTCGCGGGCGGTGCGCTCGTCGTGAATCTCGGCGGCCATACGTCCGCCGCGCTCATCGATGCGGTCGATGCGCGCCTTTAGGTCCGACAGGCTTTCACCGTGACTATCGAGCGTGGACGCGACGCGGTCGACCGCTTCACTGACTGCCTTCACCGTGTCGCGCACGGTATCGAGGTCATCCCTGATGTTCGTCGAGTGGTCGTTGCTGACCTGCGCGTCCGCCGACTGGGCGGCGACCTTCGCCTCCTCAGCGGCGCGGGTCGCCCGCTGCAGGTGCGACTCCATGCTCGCTTTCAGGCGAGCGAAGCCCACGGCGGCGGCGCCGCCCAGACCGGCGATCAGGACGGCGACGAAGCCGTTAATGGCCTCGACAACCTTGGGATCGGTGAGGATATGGGTCACTGGGCACGGTCACCGCCTGCGTCACTACCGGGCAGGGGCGCGAGGCCTCGCAGGTCGTCGACGGTTTCGCCGCCGGGCGTGAGGGCACCCGCCCAATCAATGATCGAAATACCGTTGATCTTGATGCTAGAGAGCACCTGGAACACGCTCCACGCGATACCCAGGAAGACCGACGCCTGCGCGAGGAATAGCTGCCAGGTAGCCGGGTAAGACCCCGAGACCCACACGGCCAGGGAGACGACGACGGCGACTACCGCGAGCAGCACCTTACGGCGGCCCGCCGTCCAGTACGGGCGGTCGAGAGTCGCCTGCACGACAGGCCAGATGAAGCCGACGACCACCGTCGTAATGAACGGGCTGGAATGGAGCCCGAGGAGGAGCTGATTCATGGTCAGGCCTCCTTCTTGGTGGCGTCGATGACTCGCTGCGCAGCGGCCTCGACGTCCTCACGGACACCGGCGCGGATCGCTGCGACCGCCGCGTTGTGGCGCTCCCACGCCTGACGCACGAGCAGGTTATAAAAGTCCCACTCGACGACCTTCGCTTCGCCGAGCATCCGTTCATAGGCGGTGCGTTCCCCGTACGTGTTGTCGACGGCGCGGGCACCGCCCACGGTCGTGTGGATCAGGGCCCACACCCATTCGCCCCAAGGGGTGAGGGTACAGATGATGTGCATGTTGTCTCCAATCAGGTCAGGTGTGATAGCTGCGTGCGCGGGAGCCGCGCCCGTGGTCGTGGTGTTGCTGTCGGCATCTTCGGCGGGCGGGCGCAGGACGTGGGTCCACAGGCCGCGCGCCGTGTAGGGGTGTGCGTAGAAATCGATCACGCGCGATTCGCCTCCGGTGTCGTCGCCTGCGCCGTCGCCTTCGGCGGATCCCATGATGTCGCCGTTGCCGTCGATCCAGAGCTCGGCGAGCGTGTCGTTGCCGGTATAGGCGGCGACGTGGCCGACACCGCCCGAGGCGGCTTCGGACAGTAGGAGGTCGCCGGGGTATAGGTTGTCGGCGTCTCCGCCGGTCTGCGCGTAGGGGATGACGGCCCAGCCGACGGCCTCGAGGCCCGCGCGCATATCCCCCGTGTAGCTGGCCGTACCAGTCGGGAGGCCCGCACGTCGTGCGGCGGCGAGCGTCGAGGATGAGCAGTCGGCCTCGGCGACCGCGCCGGGGATCGGCGTCGTCAGAGCGTTGATGCTGAGGCGGTTCGGCTGGGAATAGCCGACGTCGGCGACCGTCGTGTAGTAGGTCATCCAGGAGGCGAGGGCTTCGCCCTTCGTGGTCATGGGGGCTCCTATCAGTAGCCGGTTGCGTGGAAGGTGAACGCGACGGCGGTGGCCACGTCGCGGTCGGGGAAGGTGAGGCGGAAGCCGGTCGGGCCGAGGGTGTCGATTGCCCATCGGGTGGGGATGTGTGCGTTCACGTCGGCGTTCACTTGGCCGTACGCGAACGTGATCCCGACGTGGACGCAGTCGTCAGGGAAACTAACCGGGAAGTTGATAAACGGGGTGACGCACCGCTTCGCCCCGGCGACGCCCTCATACTGGGCGAAGCCCGTCCAACGCCCGTGCTGTTCGACGCGCGCGGTCTGCGCAGGGACAGATCCCTTCCCGCCGACGACCCAGTTGCCCGCCGCCGACCCGTACGTGATGATGGGGGTTAGGCGTGTGAGTTCCCACTGGCCGCGCTGACCTTTCCGGCCCTCGCACTTGTGGATGTGGTTCGATAGGTCAAAGTAGATCGGTCGTGCGGCGGTTGGCGGCTGCCCAGCGCGGGCGGCGGCGTTGCAGACGTTCACCGCCTCGTCGTATGTGTCGACGTGAATGATGTGGCTGATTGAGCCGGCGGTTTTTGGCCAGGTGGCGAGGATGTCCTCGCCTGCTTCGGGTGTGCGGACGCGGTTCCAGTTCTCGACTGTCAAGATGGTTCCCCTTACTGTCTCAAGTAGGTTGCGGTGAAGCGGTAATCTTTCAGCGTCGCGTTTGCGTTCTGCGTTGACTGCAGGGCGATGCCGATGCGCTCGCCCTCCGCGCAGCGCATCATTCCTGACACGTGGATCGTCATGTACTGGCCAGGTCCGGCAGACCCATACGCGTAGACGGACCCGAACGCCGAGGATGGGGAATAGACGGTGCCCGCCGCGGCGTTCGTCACCGCGAGCAGCACCGTCCCGTCCCAGCCCGGCGATTTCACGGCGACCCACGCCTCGACCTGATAGATGCCGGCCTTCGGGACCGTGACGGTCTGCCCGCCGTCCGAGGACCGCCAGGTGCCGCCGGTCTCGACGAGCTTCCGCCCGCCCGTAAGAAGCTGGATGCGGTTCCACACGTCGTTGTTGAACACTGTGATTGAAACTCCACCCGATGCCCAGCACAGGGTCGGCTTGTCCGCGAGCGCAGCCCAGGGCAGCTCGGAGACGAGGGTGCGTCTACCGTTGATGGTCTGCCAGTAGGCGAGGCCATACGGGGTGAAGGCTGTGTCGTTGCCTTTGCCGTCTGCGAGCTGGATCTGCACGTTCTGGCTGGTGCGGGTCATGCTGATGCGCGTCGGCGCGGGGTCTGAGTAGGCCTCAGTCCAGTGGGTGAGGGTGAGGCGGATCGGCCAGTGGCGCGAGCCTTCGGGGGTGTTGGCTAGCCAGGTTGCGGTGACCCTGATTTGTCGGTCGTCGGTGGTTTCGAGGTCGCCGACGTTCAGGGTGAGGGTGCGGGTGGTGGCCTGGCTGGTGGATGTAGATATGACGGCGGGTTCGTCGGCGATCAGGTAGGTCGCCGTGATGGTCGCACCGGCGGGGGCATGCAGGGTGAGGGTGATTCGCAGGTCGCGGACGGCCTTGCCGGTGGTAGGCGTGGACGTGGTTTCGACGTGCTCGGGCCCACGGAGGCCGGGGCCGGCGATCTCGAACACCGTGTGTGTGCCCTGCCAGGTTACGCGGGTAGCGGGGCGCTGGCCGTTGACGTGATCGATTGCGAACGCGGGTTGCCAGCGCATCACTGTGTCGCCGCGCAGGGTGCGGGCGGCGCCGACTCCGCCGAGCACGAATTCTGAGCCCCTGAGCTGGGCGCCGCTGATCCATTTGCCGGTGATCCTGTCGGCGATCAGCTCGCCTGGGATGACGGCGTTTTCTGCGCGGATCTTGTCCACGACGGTGAGGGTGTCGAACGCCGCGAGCTTGCTGTAGAGCGCCTCGGACGCGACGATCTCGCGTGCGGTGACCGTGCCCGCCTTGATGCGGGAACCATCGATGGGGGCGGTGTTGGCTTCGGCGATTTTGCGGGTGAGGTCGTCGCGGGTTTCCTCGATTGCTGCCTTCGCGCCTTGTAGGGCGGCGGTTGCCTGGGTTGCGGCGTCGCGTGCGGCCTTGGCGGCCTCGCCCACGGGCACCGTCTCAACGCCGGTGGGGGCGGTGACGGTGGGGGCGTGGGCGAGGGTTGCTGCGCCGGTGGTGTCGCGGTCGAGGCGGACGGGCGCGCCCTGCCAGGTGATGCCAGCGGTCGAGGGAACGACAACCGTCGTGCCAGGGGGCGCGCCGTGGGGGGTGACCTCGACGAGGCCGGCCGTCTGATCGACGATGCCCGTCACTGTGCCCTGCACCGGCCCCGTGTGAGGTGCGGGGCCGCGCGCAGGGGTGAGGTCGAGCCAATCGGACAGGCTATCGGGCGTTGACACTTCCGTATACCTCCAGGTCCACGCGCATTTGCGCGTCAGAGTCGGCTAGATCGATGGAGTAGCCGGTGACGGTGCCGGTCACGACCTCCTCGCCTGTCTCCACGCTGATCGTGTCCCAGAGCTCGATGCGCGGATCGGATGCGAGGGCGAGGCTGCGCGTCCCCCTGGCTGCGAGGGCTTTCGTCCGGTACGTTTCGGCGGCTTGCTGAACGGTGCCCTGCAGGTCTGTCATCTGCATTTCGCTGCGCTCGGTCACCACCCCGTACACGGACGGCTGGTATGGCGCGTCGTACAGGGTGGCGATCCCGTCGTAGTGGGGCGCTTCGCCGCCGCCTTCGGGCGTTTCGCCGGTTGCGCCGACAAACCAGCGGTTCGGGCGGCGCTCGCTGCTCTTGCGGGCTGCTTCGATGAGGAGGTCGCGCCCCGTGTAGGTCTCCGCCGCCACCCCGACGCGCGGTTTCCACACGTGCAGGGCACCGTCTGGGCGCACAGTCCAAGCGAGCCCATAAGCATCGGCCAGCTTCCCCATGGCCTCCGTGCGGCTGGTGCCCCACTCGAACGTCCTGGGGATCGCCTGGTCGCCGTCGTCGACGATCACCGGCAGGCCGCCCTCGTCGGGGTAACCCGCGAGGCGCTGAAACTCACTCGACACGGTCGCGCCGCCTGGCGGGGATGAGGGCCAGTCCATGGGGTTTTTCTCGCACCGCTGCAGGAGATCGTACGCGGTCACGCTGACGCCTCCGGTGCTGGTTTCCTCCCACGCGTCGATCTGGTAGATACCGACGGTGACGCGGGTGGTCACGCCGCCGGTGGTGATCGCCTGCGTGACGTGCAACCGCTGCCCGAAGTTGTTCAGCGGGTCGCCGGGCTCGCGTGGCACCCACCCGTGAGGGGCCTCGAGGGTGAGGCGCTCGCGGGGCGTGCGATCCATCGACGCTTCGAGCTGTGCGCTGACGACGGGGACGTCCTCAGCGAGGACGCGGCCCGCGAGGACAGACGCGACGTGAACGTCGATGGTGGTCGGGGCGGCGAGCGCCGCGGCGTTCGGCCCGCCCCTCATGGCATACCTGCGTATTCGCGCATGAGATCCACGTACTTGCGGCCCTGCCACTTCGAGCGCGCGTCCCAGGTGCCCCACGTGACGACGGGGACGTTACCGAGGAGGCCCGAGGCTTCGCCTAGGTCGATCTGCTTGTAATCGAGGGTCCATTGTCGGCGGACCCGGTCTCGGCGGCCCGTCCGCTGACTGGTCGCGTGCGTGATCGCGAGGACGCGCACGGCGGGGATGTCGCAGTCCTCGAGGTCGCACGCATCATGCGAGTGGACGGCGATCACCGGCTGGCGGGCTTCGAGGATGCGTTCGAGGCGAGCGCTTTCCTCAGCGTAGGCGAGCAGTTCGAGCCGCCCGGTGTAGGCGGCAGCGACGCCCGCCCACCGGATGACGGGGGTGCGTCGAGCGTTGATGTCCGTCGCGGTCGCCCGCGTATCGTATTCGCGGGCGTCGTCCCCGATGTAGGAGACGACGGCCCGCTGACGCGAGTCCAGGCTGGTGATCGCGTAGCCTTCGCCGCGGCGGGTGAGCATGAACCGCCGCGCGCCGACTGTGTAGGTCGTCGCCACGCCAGGCGGGGCGAACGGATCGCAAAACGCCGACGCCTGGCCGACCGTGTCGGAGGGGTTGATAAGACGGTCCCCGTCATACACGGCGGCACCCGCGTCGGGGCCGTCCAAGTAGAAACAGGGCAGCCCCGTTTCGCGGTGTATCCATGCCTTGATTGTCACTGGACGCTCCTCACGACCTTGACGGCCTCGGTTCGCGCGAACGCGCGCGTCTGCTCACCCGTCCACGGGTTGGTGACAATTGCCGTGACGTGGACGTTTGCCGCGGCCGCGCCTGTCGGGTTGCCTCCCACGCCTCCCGTCGCGTACGGCGTCGCATGGCCGGGGATATAGGTGCCGCCGAAAATGTCGGCGATCTGCCCGAGAATTGCCTCGCTGCGCCTACGCTTCGACTTGGCGAGCGGAATGTAGCCCTCGCCCCCTGTTTCAGGCTCAGCCCATACGCGCCAGGCACCCGCCGGGGCGATCTGCGCGACGTGACGCTCACGGTGGAAGCCGCCGCCCGCGTAGAAGGACAGGACCGACCCGTCGGCCTGTGCTGACGGGCCGCCGCTCTGCGAGTATTGGCCGACGATGTTCACGTACCAGGTTTGCCCATTCCAGGCCGCCTTGATGCCCTCCATCTTCCCCGACACGTAGTCGTTCGCGTTGATGTTGACATAGGGCTGGTAGCCGTCAATGGCGGCCTTGATTGCGTCGAGCTTCGCGTTCGCCTGGTCGTTGTTGCCGTCAATCGTGACTGTGCCGGTAGCCGCGTCGACCTGGCCGACCGACGCGACCAGCTGAGCGATAGCCGGATCGCTGTTCGCATCGATGGTGATCGTCCCGTCCTGATTCTTCGCATACCCGAGGGTCTCTAGGATCGTGGTGATCGCGCTGTCGTTGACGGCGTTAATCGTGATGGTGCCGCCGTTTTGTGCCTGCACGTAGGCGATAAACGCGTCGACGCTCGCGTTCGCTTCCTGTGTTTCGGCGGTGACATGCGACTCGATGTTCGTCGGGATCAGGTTCAGCTGATCGGCGAGCGCGGCTGCCTGGTCAGCTGACAGGCCCATCGATTGCGCGACGCTGATGAAGTTGTCGCGCGTCAGCTGCATGGCGGCCTGCATGTCCTCCATGGTCGCGCCGTTTTTCTCCATGGATTCGACGAGCTCCCAGCCGCTCTTGGCGAGGTCGTCGAGCGCGGCCTGGTTGGCGCGGCCCGCCGCCGTCGTGATGTCGAGCGTCTGCCCGTTTTTGGCGACCGCTTGATTCGCCGCGTCAATCGCGTCGTACAGGTTTCGCCACGACCCGCGCTCGCCCAGGATGATGTCCTGCAGAGTTTTCTGTGCATCGATGAGGTCTTGCGTTGCCTTCGCCTGGTCCTGCATGGCCTTGGCGGCCTGGTTTGCGGCACCGGCGAGCTGGTCCTGCGCGCTACTGTTCTTGATGCCCGCTTCGGCAGCGAGCTCGTTCTGCTCCTTGGCCTTAGCCAAGGCCGTTGTCTGTTCTTCCAGGCCCTTTTTTGCGTCCCCATACGCGACGGCGAGCTTCGTCTTGTCCACACCGTCGGCCATTGCGTTATAGCGGTCGAATACGGCTTGAACGCGGTTCATAGCCTCGGTGGAACCGGCGGCGGCGTCGACGAAGTCCTTGATGTCGCCGCCTAGCTCCTTGAAGGCCTTAGCGGCGGATCGGCCCGTGTTTTGCTTGCCGAACAAGCCGATTACCTCGATGTCCTTTGACAGGTTCTTTAGGGCGAGGCTGCGGGTGCTGTCGGTAGCGGCGTTGGTGATGCCGTCGAGTGAATCGGCGTATTCTTTCGCGCGGGCGGTGGCGGCGGCCTGCTGCTGCTGGTATTCGCCGAGGACGGCGGTCAGGCCGACCACGGCGGCGGTGGCTGCCAGGCCCCACGGGCCGCCGAAAGCGCCCAGGAGCGCCGAGCCCGCGCCCTTCGCAGCGTTGCCGATCCCCGCGAGGGCAGGGGTTGCGGCCTGCGCCAGGGCGTTGACGTTGGACACGCCGTTCGCGCGGGCGGTCACCCAGGCGTTGCCGAAGCCACCGATAGCGGCGCGCGTCTCAGCGAGGCCGCCGCGCATCCCGCTAAACCCTTCCATGATCCTGGTCAGGAAGGGCACCGATCCGTTCAGGGAGGCCATGGCGGTACGCACGTCGGTAATCATCGTGAAAACCTTCATGCCGGTTCCCGCCGTGAGGGCGGCGGCGGACGTGAAGGCTAGGAGCCCTAGGGCTCCCTGCTGCACGGGGGCGGGTAGGGCACTGAACGCGTTGACGGCCTGCTCGGCGAACTGCACGATGGTGCGCAGGAAGTCGTTAGCACCCGAGCCGCTCTTGATAAACAGGGTCTCGAACGACCCGCCGAGTTTCTCAAGGTCTCCGTTGAGATTGTCCATGCGAGCCTCGGCGGTCTCCGCCGCATAGCCCGCGTCGTTGACCTTGTCGATCCACGACTGGATGCCGTCTGCGCCCTGCTCGTACAGGATCGACGCGGCGCGAATCGCGTCCTGCCCGAACATCTTCTTCAGGGCCGCCTGCCGGTCCTCGGCGGTCAGCTTCGAGAGGGAGTCGTGGAGCTGGCCCGCGTAGGCGGCGAGGCCAACGAACTGCCCCTGTGCGTCGTAGGCGTGGATGCCTAGCTCCTCCATGTACTTCGCAGCCTGCTTGCTCTGGGGCGTCATGTTCAGGAGCATGGTCTTGAATGAGGTGCCCGCGTCGGAGCCGAGGAGGCCAGCGGCGGCGAACGCTGAAAGTGCGCCCGTGGTTTCCTCGATGCTGAGGCCCGTCTGTGAGGCGACGAGGCCCGCTTGCTTCAGGGCCATGCCGAGGTCGGACACGTCGCCCATGGCCTTGCCTGCACCGGCGGCGAGGAGGTCAGCGACGTGGCCAACGTCCGACCCGCTGAGCTTGAACTGGGTCAGGGCCACGGATGCTATACCGGCGGCGTCGGCGACACCCAGGCCACCGGCGGCTGCCAGGTCGAGCGAGCCCTTGAGGCCGCCGTTCAGGATGTCAGCGGTCGACACGCCGGCCTTTGCCAGCTCCTCGATTGCGCCGGCGGCTTCGGACGCGCTGAACGCCGTGTCCGCGCCCGCCTGAATCGCCGCCTCGCGCAGGAGGTCCATGTTTTCGGCGGACTCGTGCGTCGCGGCCTGAACGTTGCTCATTGCCTGGTCGAAGTCGGCGAAAGACTTGACAACATAGCCGGCGGCGGCTGCCGCGGCGGCCCCGTAGCCGACCATGGCGGTCGAGGCGGTGTCCCAGGCGGCGCGCTGCAGTTGGGCGGACTGGGCGAGGCGGCCCATGGTGGTCTCGGCGACCTTGCCGGTCGGGTCGCCCTTCGCGGCGAGCTGCTCGAGGCTCGTTGCCGCGCTCTTGATTTGGCGGTTGAAGTCGGCGACGTTCGCGCGCAGGGTTACCTTAATTGACCGTTCAGTCATTGGCTGGTGCCTTTCTGTGCGAACGCGCGCCGATCACGCGGGACACCCCGCCCGGCTAGTCCTCGGTACCGGTGAAAACCACCGTCGGGACCATGCCGGGCGCGGGGCCCTGTTTGTTCTTCTTACGCCACAGATCGAGGGCCAACTGGGCGTTGTCCTGGCGCTCTTCCACATCGAAATAGCCCTCGTAGTCGCCCTCGGTGAGGCGGCGCGGGTACCCGTAGGAGCCGACGCGCGTGTCCTCGTACATGTCGAGCGCGCCCGCGAGTGTGCTGTCAAGTTCGCCCCACGATTCGGAGGGGACACCCAGGAACACGGTGGGGCGCACGCCCCATTTCTTCGCGCTGCGGAGCGCCCGGACCAGCCACGCGCCGGCGGGCCGGTCCAGGCACTCCGTCACGAAGGGACCGAGATCGTCGGCTTCATCGTGTTGACGGTGGCGACCGCCTGCACGAGGGCCACGACCTGCGGTTCGATGCGGTCGCGCAGGGTGGCGAGCATGTCCACGGTGAGGCCTTCGGGGGCGGTGATCTGCGCGGCGAGCTGCTCGAGCGTCGCCTGGTCGCCGTCGATACCGCGCTCGTCCATGTCCTTACGGAAGCGCTGCACCCAGTCGGCGGACCTGCCCTGCACGGTGATATCGAGGGCCGACGCCTTGATCTGGTCTGCGACCTCGCGCATCTGTTCCTTGAGGGCGCGCATGTCGTCGACGTTGGCGGCGCGCTTTGCTTCGTCGTACCTGGTTTCGAGGGCGGATAGGTCGGCGAACAGGTCGCCGCGCGCGTATAGGGTGACTGTGCGCTGCACGGGTGTGACGCCCGCGATCCAGGCGGCGAGGTCGAACGTTTCGGGGGTGACAGGGGTGTCGGGGGCCGTGTGGGTGAGGTTCAGGTCGGCCATGGTGAGTTCTTCGTCGTGGGCTGCCATGCCTTGCTCCTATGTGTGTAGCTGCTGGGTGGTGTGGGCTGCCTGCGTGTGGGGGTGCCCGCCCGGCAGGTCTGGCAGCCCATTGTTGGAACCTGCCGGGCGGGGGTCTGCGTGTCAGGCGACGACCTCGACGTTTTCCGTCGCGTCCATGACGTTCAGCTTCGCGGCGCGCTTGATGTAGCCCGCGAAACGGTCAGACGGCTTGGTCGGCGTGCCGAGGACAACCTCATACACGCTGACGATGTCGCCGGCCTCGATCTCCTTGGACTCAACCGGGCCTTCACGCTCGACCAGCCAAACGGTGGAGCCCTTCTTCTTGATGAGATCCCAGACGAAATCATCTTCAGTGACCGGCTTTCCGGCCTCGTCGAGGTACCGGAAAACGGTGATGTTGCCGGCGTAAGACGTGGGCCCGGGGGCCTTGCCTTCTCCGGTCTTGCACATCTCCTGCTCGGTAATTTCCGTATCTGAGTCGGCACCGAGCGCGTAGTCGCTCTTCATGATGCGGCAAGATACCTTTTTCCCTGCCTTGATTTCGGCGACCGTGGGGGCGGCCATGTTCACAGGCTTCGCGGTGAGCGCCCACAGGGTGATGCGCCCATCGGCGAGGGTCTTAGCTCCGGGCATGTTTACTCTCCTTCGGTGAGGTTGTCGGTGGTGTCGTCCCCACTGTCGGGGGCGTCGGTGGGTTCCTCCTGGCCGCAACACAAGGGTTCGCGGGCCTCGGGGGGCGGGGTGAGCGTCCAGTCCTCGCCCCAGATCGGGTGCCCGATCCAGTGAGCGGGGATGTCCTGGAAACCGCCGGTCCTGGTGTTGTACGCGGTAACCATTAGGCCTCCTTCAGTGGTGTTGCGCGGGCGCGCAGCGTGATCGTGCAGTAGCGTGGCGCCCTGTTCGCGGGCGCGCCCACCGTGCTGTTATCGGCGCGAACCTCCGTCACGCCGACGTGCGCGAGCGGGAAACAACGCCACCCCTCGACGGTGGGCGCCCAGCCGCGCAGCCGCGCTGTCACGTCGTCCGCGAGCGCGAGGACGTTCACGCTCGTCGCCGCGACAACCTGCACGTGCAGGCGCACGTCGACGTCCCCGCCGCAACCGCTCACGGCCTCGGACGTGGCCAGGGTGGGCGGCCCCCACACGAACACAAACGGGGGCCCAGGGTTGCCGGGCGGGTCGCCTACGAATGCCGTAACAGGGGCGCCCGCTGATGTGAGGGCGGCGAGGCGTTCACGCATCTGCGTCATGATGGTGAGTGTCAGCCCCATAGGTCCTCCACAATCTCGGTGATCGCCTTCTGGAAGGCTTCGGCCTCCTCATTCAGCGGTTCGATGGGGTCGCGGGTATGGCCGCCACCCCTAGACGTCCCGAAGTACGCGATATTCGCGAGCGCGCCAGAAGGTTTGTCGGGGCCGATCTCCGCTTCGATAGTGTTGCCACCATCGATGAGGTCATACGAGATGCTCCGCGCGACGGCGCGGATACCCGCATTACCCGACTGCTCGAGGTCCGTCTGCATGGCGCGTTTGATGTTCAGCGCACCCTTACTCACGGCGGGCCGAAGCCAGCGTGAGAGTTCGCCGGGAAGGCGGCCCGCGTCGGCGGCGATCTGCCTGACCTCGCTTGTGTCAATCTCAATGCCAGTCACAGGAGATCGTCCCCGTTGGTTTCCACGTCGACCTGGAACCGCCTGCTCGTGACGTGCGTCTTGTCGAACAATCCCGTGACACGGAAAACGGACAGGTAGCCTGCGACGCGGATCAGGTCGCCGACGCGTACCGCGTCCACGTGGTGCGGTAGGTGGATGCTGTAGCGCTGGATGGTGACGAGGGCGCCGGCGGCGTTCGCCGCGGTCTCGTGCGCCTCGTATGTCTGGACTTTGCAGGGGCCGGCCCAGACGGGGGTTTCGGTGATGTGGTCGAGGCCGTCGGGGCCGGTGGTGACGGTCGGGCGGGTGACGGTCGCCTGGTCGGTCATGAGGGCTTCGGCGGCGCGGCGGCCCGCGAGGACGGCGGTGCGTGCGCTCATGCCCAGCCTCCCGTCGGCGTCGTGTCGGCGTCGCGGCCCCCAAGCCAGGGCGCGGGGGTCAGGACCGGCATGTATGCGCCCGAGGTGGAGCCGTCCTGACTCAGGCGCGCCCATTCGTCGGCGGTGAGGGTCAGCTCCACAGCCGACGCGGCTGCGTCCAATGTGTAGCTGTAATCGTCGATCCGTTCGTTCCGCTTGCCGTCGGGGTTGCGTGCGCGGCGGGCGACGACCTCAGAAATGACGTCGGCGAGGATCTGACGGTCAAGCGCGGCCAGGTCTCCGAGGCGCGCCGCGATGATGCGTTCGGTCTTGGAGATCCAGTTGGTGATCTGGTTCTGCTCCTCAGGGTCTGTGATTGGGCGGCCTAGGGTGGTCGCCACGTCGATTACGGTCGCGTAGGCCACGCGGGGCCGCCTTTCACTCGTCGGTGGGTGTTGGGTGCCCGGCGGGCGGGCGCTGCACGTACCCGAGCCGCTCCCAGTACGGGAGTTGGCTCGCGGGCACGGCGACGTGAACGCCCGCCGGGCTCGTCAAGTGGACGACAGTGTCGGTCACTTTCGGGCGATCTTGACGAAAGCGTCCTTGTCGGCGACCGTGAAGCCGTACTCGGCCTCCGCGCGCACGGCGACGAGGTTGTTCTCGTACAGCGAGACGAGTTCGCCGTTGATGGTGACGGTCGCCTCCGTGGAGATGTCCATGGTGATACCGCCGACAGTGCCCCACGCGGCCTTGGTCCAGTCGCCCGCGAAGCCGACGGTCTTTCCGTCGCCGACGTTCTCGTGCATGTAAGTGGCTCGGCCAAGGACGGAACCCGAGCGGAGAGCGGGCACGGTGCCCGTGTATGCGGCCTCGGCGAACAGCGGCTTGCCCGTCGTGTCCTTGGTGTTCAGGAGGTCAATCTCGAAGCCTGTATCAAAGGCAAACCCCGTGACCTTCTTCTTCGGGGTGCCCTGCAGGTTCAGGGCCATTGCCTTGACGATATCGTCGTAGGTGTTGGTGCCGGCAACGTTGCCCAGGGTCAGGGTCTTGGTCGTTGCGGCGAGGGTGGTCTCGAACGGCGAGGTGCCGTTGCCGTCGCCGCCCTTGTTGTGGAAAACGGCGAGATCGAAGGCCCGTGCGAAGGCCTCGGCGAGGAGGGCCTTCAGGGTCTCCGAGTAGCCGCCGGGGTTGGCTCGGATAACCTCCTGGGAGGCGACCGCGATTGCGGTGAGCTTCTCAGGCTTCATCTTCACCAGGCCGAGGCCTGCCTCGGTGGTGTGCTTCTTTGTGCCCTCAGCGGTCCAGTTGGCGGTGGGCTTGCTGGTGACGATGGGGAAGGCCTGGCCCGAGGCTCCGAGGGGAACCTTACGGATGAGTGCCATTGCGGCGCTGCCCTTGGCGGCCTCGTCGAAAATGGGGCCGGCGAGTTCCGGCTTGATGAAGCCGTTAAAGTCGGAAAGCTTGCGTGCGGCGGTGATTGCCATTGTGGGTGCTCCCTTCGAGCGTGAGAATGTGGTGGTGGGGTGGGCTGCTCAGATGTCAGCGCCCGCCGACGGCCTCGATGAGCATTGCCGTGAGCGCGTCCGTGGTGGTCGCTGGTTCGGGCGTGCCACCCTGCGACGGGTCTGGACGCATTGCCAGCGGCGCGGGAGCCGCGTCAGAGGCCGGGGCCGGGGTAGGGATCGCAGCGAGGAGTTTTTCAGCGGATGCCGTGAGCTCCTCAGCGTTGCTGCCCTGCAGGAAGTCGGCGAGCGCGTCTGGCACGTTCATGCTGTGAATGACCTCAGCGCGGGCGAGCTTCGCCTGCAGTTCCGCGACCTGGGCGGCGGCCTGGTCGGCGGCGACGGTCCCGGCGGTCTTGGTCTCGTCGAGGCTCACGGACAGGGCCGCGACCTGCGCTTCGAGATCCTTGACGCGCGCGTCAGCGGCCTTACGGGCGTCGCGCTCGGCGCGCAGGGCCTTCACGCCGCCCTCGTTGAGGGTTTCCTCAGCGTTCGCGTTGTCCTGTGCCTCCGCGTTGGTGGCCTGTGCTTCGGTGTTGGTGTCGGTGGGCATGAGTGGTGGTTTCCTTTCTCGAATCACTCGAGGGGGCCGCCCGCGCCGTCGCGGCGCGAGTCGGTGGCTTAGATGTCGGCGGCGAGCGCCTTGTATTCGGAGTTGAACAGGCGACGCATGAGTCCCGCTTCGCCGTTCGATGCGACCGCCGCGTAGTATTCGGCTTCGGCGCGGGCGCGGTCGAAGGGGGTCAGTGGCCGGTCTTGGCCGCCGATGCGAGCGCCTCCGTGGCGTTCAACGGCGGCGGCGGTGTACGGGTTTAGGCCTGCCTGCACTTCTTCCCAGTTTCGGGTCGCCACGAATACGCGGCGTTCGGCGGCGGTCATTCGGCGGCCCTCATAGGTGGCCTCGTACTGGCCGCGCAGCGCGCCACCGCTGACCTGGCCGCGCCCGGTGATATATCCCTGCGCGCGTAGCGCCTCGACGGCCTGCTCACGGTTCGGGTTCAGGCGGTAGATTGTCTCCGGCGTCATGCGCTTCTGGCCCCTGCGTAGGATCTGGCCAGCCCACCCGTGGCGGCTGGTGCCCTCCGAGGTGAAAGCGCCCCTGTACTTCATGCCGCGGCGGGCGTTGACGACCTGATACATGTCGGCGCCGTCGCGGATAGCGCGGGCGCCCGCGTTCGTGAACACGCGGTTCTGCTCGGCCTCGCTCATACGTGTGAAAGCCTCGTACGGGTCGTCGATGAGGCCGCGAGCGAATGCCTCGGCTTGGTCGGTGACCATGGTGGGCACATGCTTGCAGTCGCACCGGGGATGGCGCAAAAACCCTTGGTTCCAGCGGTAGAAACGGCCCGCTAGGATCACGCAGCGCGAACAGGACGGGGGTTCGAGCATCCGCACGTAGCCGACGCGTGGCCGGGCTGCGATCTGCACGCCCGCCGCACCCCGGCCCGCGTCCGCGACCTCAGACAGGACCATCATCGATAGCTGACGGCCCCCCGCCGCGAGCGCCTGTGCGGGTTCCACGCCTTGACTGATGAGAGTGCGGGCGGTAATCGCGGGGGCGCGCAGGAGTGTGTCGAGGCTGCGTCCGTCGGCGGTGACGCCTGCGAAGGCTTCGGGGTCGACGATGCCGTCAGGGGCGGCCCATGTGTCTTGCTGCCCGAGTGCGAGGGCGCCGCTGACTAGGGCGCTGGCCGCCGCCGTGCGTTGGGCGGTGGTGATCGCCGCGGCGACGGTTGGGATGCGTTCGCGCCACGCGTCGGCGATCCAGTTGGGGCCGAGCTTGCGCCACTGGCGTGTTGCTGTAGCCAGCGCGCGGGCCTCCTGTTCACGGACAAGCCCGTAGTGGCGGCTAATAGCGGGCGGGATCGAAGCCATGGGCGGCGTCCAGGTCGTCGGTGGTCAGCGCGGGCGTGGTCTTTTCCAGGAGACGCAGGAGGTCGGGGTCGGTTTCCTCCTCGCGCAGGTAGGCGCGTTCGGTCGCCTTCCTTGCGTCGTCCCAGCCAAGTTCGTCCCAGGCGCCCTCGCGGCTGATGAGAGGCTTACCGCCCGCGAGCTTCTGCAACGCGTCGGCCTTCTGGCTAAACGTCGGCGTGGCCGGATCATGCCAGGCCACATTCACAGCACCCATGGGGACGGTGTGCCCCATGATGCGCGCGGCGATTGTCAGGGCGCGGGAGAGGGCAGCGCCGCACTCGGCGTTGACGCGCTCCACGCGCTTGACCAACTTCGATTCTTCGGCGCGGATCGCGCCCTCGGCGGGCGGATTGGTGGTGATGAGGCCGAAGTAGCGGGCGGGGAAGCCGGTCAGGGATGCGGCGAGCTTGCCGTACAGTTCAATCGTGTTGTGGAAGTTTGACAGTTCGCCGGGGGCAAGCTGGGTGACCTTCGCGCCCGCATTCTGCAGGGCCACGAAGGGGTTGAGATAGTTCGTCCAAGCGGACGGGTCCGCGAAGTCGCTGCGCTTGGCCCCCATAATGATGCGCTTGGGGATAGCGTTGGTTTCCAAAGCGGCTTGCATCTGGGTAATGGCGCGGGCGGCGGCGTCTGTCACGCCCATGATGTCGTCCATCTCCGAGTGGCCCGTGGTTTCGCCCGTCATCTGGCGGTTGAAAGACGGGATGACGGGGACGATGCCGAGGCCGTGCTCGTCACGGTCGACGACGCGCCACGCGCCGCCCACCGTCGCATAGGTGGTGGTGGTATCGGGCGTGTAGATCGTCGCGTAGCGGGTTTGTGTGCCGTCGGCGGCCTGGTCGGTAACGATGCGCACCGCGTGCGTGATCGTCTTACGGCGGTAGTCGAACTTGACGGTCATTTGGCGGGGTGATTCCACGCAAATGATCGGATAGTCGCCCTCCTGATCGCCGACACCGACGGACAGGTACGCCCGCCCGTAAATCAGGCGATCACGTTTCCACTTGCATAGCTCGGCTTCGAGGTCGTTCGCGTCGATCATGGCGCGCAGATCCTCAGCGACTTCGGGATGCGAGGGGACCATGATTCCGCGCACGTCCTGGCGCTCCTCGATGGTGTCCACGACCACGCGGGGCCAGTTGACGACGGTCTCGAGGGTGCGCAGGGACGGGGGCAGCGCCAGACCAAGGTGCTGCAGGGTCTGCCTACCCTCGTAATACGCGCGGTGCTTACGATCAGCGGGCGCCGTGAGGTTCAGGGCGTTCTCAGCGTCGGCGAGGAGCTTCGCCTCGTCGCGGGTGATCTGGTCAGTCATGTGTGGTGTCCTTTACCATGCGAAGCTGATAGCGCCGCCCACCTCCCAGCCTTCGGCGTGCTCATCCGCCGCGGCCTCATGTGCCAGGATGTCGGCCATAAGCACATCGATCTTCATGTGCTCGGCTGGCTTGCCGAGGATGAACTTGTCGCCGGGCTTGGCGACCTTGCGGGCGTGCAGGGCGCACAGCTTCGCGGTCTCATCCGGGGTGTGCGTGGTCAGGCCTTCGGCGAGATCCTCACGGAACCGCACCAGCGCCGCGAACATCCGCGTAATCGAATTCGTAGGCCACTGAACCACCACGTAATCGCCGTAAAGCTGCTCCCAGTGGTCGATCTGCGTTTCCCAGTGCCTCGGGTCGCAGTAGAACCTCTGCACGGTGTAGCGGTCCATGAGTTCGGCGACCGCCGCGTCGACCTCGCCCCTTGGGATGCGTCCTTCGGGCCATTCCTCGGGGTTCCAGACGGTGGGCCGCTGATCTGGCCCGTACGTGGGGGTGAAGCGCAGGCCGTCGACGGTTTCGGCGCGGATTGCTGTCCAGTCGCCCGACCGTGAACCGTCGAAGCCCAGGGCGATCTCGCACCCCGGTTCGGGCTGTGTGTCGCGGGTCTGCCTGTCCCAGACCTTCTCGGTGAGATAGGAGCCCTTACCCTGGACGAGTCGGTTCCCGAAGAATCGCTCGGCCTGGGTGGGGTCTGTCTCCATGAGTTCGTCGACCTCGGCGTCGATTGCCTTGGGGTCTACCCACGGGGATGAGGCGTACACGAAACGGTGAATCTTGGAGCGATCCGCCTTCTTCGTGTAATCCCAGTCCAGGGGCGGCTTTTCGTAGAACTTGAAGATGTCGCGGGCCCTAGACTGGTACGCCTGTTGCGCCGCTGAGTCCTCCATGGGGTCCCACGGGTTGGTTAGTTCGATGGTGCGGCCCTGCATACCGGCGACCGCGCGGCGGATCGTCTGCCACGTATTCAGCACGCCCGACTGAGGCGTATACAGGCCCGACTCATCCGCGATAGCGCACGTGAACGGCTGGCCGAGCTTGGAACGCGCGGCGCTCGTCACTGGCACGATCTTGCCCTCGTTTGGCAAGCGCACGAAACCTTCACGGACGCGCACGAAGTCTCCGAGCGGGCCGCTCTTAATCATGGCCTGTAGGGGCTCGTAGACGTTTCGGGTCTGGTCCTCAGCGAAGGCCAGGAGGGCGATCAGGCTCTTGTCGCGGGGGCGGCCCATGGCCTCGCCCGGCTCGTACCAGTATTCCCAGCCGCACCCGCAACCATGGTCCAAACAGCGGTACACGTCGCCGTCCTTCGCCCAGCCCGCGAACATGGCCGGACCCACGCCCTCCGCGAGCGCAACCGCCGCCGCGAGCGGCGACTTACCCGACTTCTGAGGGCCCACCCACAGGCTACGACGGTAGGTGAAGGGCTCCACGAGGCGGTGCGGGTCCGCAACGGCTTTGGCCTTGATGCGGTAATGGTTCGCGTTGCAGTAGAGCTGCCACCCATTCAGCACGAGCGGCTGGTTGAAGTACACGCCCGAGGGGACCAGGCAGTGGGCCTCGATCCAGTCCGAGATCAGGAACCCGAGGGTATGCAGGGGATTGAAGTCTAGGGCGAGCGGGGGCGGCGCGTATTCGTCATGAGCCATTAGCGTCGCCGTTGACGACGGTCATGCCAGCCAGTCGGGCGCGGGAGGAGCGGCGACGCTGTGGGCGTTCGGTGGTCTCAGCTTCGGCGGCGGGCTGGCCGGTCGTGATCTGCCACTGGTGCAGGGCGAGGCCAGAGGCTGTGAGGCCGATCTGGTCGGCCAGTCGCAGGAGCGCGGTCTTGTCGCCCGCCTTCGCCCCTTCTTCCTCACAGGTGACGGCGAGGCGCACCCACTGGGCGACGCTGTACTCCATCCACGGCTGTTCGCGCCAGACCTCGGATTGGGGCTGTAGCCACGCCCACTCCCACAGTTCGAGTTCACGCTTCCAGCGCAGCTCGGTTGCCAGCTTGCGGAAACGCCGGCCCCCGTTCGGGAGTGTTTCCCACAGCTGCATCGGGGGCATAGCGAATTCAGGGATGGGAGCGGTGGCGGGGACACCGCCGAGCTGACGGAAGGCGATACCGCGTGCATCGCTTCGGGCACTGTTGGGGTTGACGGGCGGCCCACTACGGGCGCGAGCTCCACCGGAAGGCATGGTCGGTCTCCTCGCTGGCCGGCGTCGCGCCTGCCTGCAGGGCCACCTCGGCGTCGCGCCGGGCGGCTTTTTCGGTTTCGGGCGGGATGTTTTGAACCCTCCGCGCTTTTTTCATCCCTCACCGGCGGTCTGACGGGGCCCCGGTCGGGGCCACCCCCCCTGGGGGGTATGCGTGTCAGTCCGTTTCGGTTCGGTCGTATTTGTGCGCCGCTTTGCCTGCGGCGCTACGATTGCAAAATCTGTGTTCTGGTCCGCGAATGATCGAACGATCTTCGTCGTCATGACCAAGATCGAACGCTTCGCCTGCCTTGATGGGCTTGCCACACCGCCAGCATGTGGCCTGGCCGGCCTCCACGAGGCGGGCGGCCCGCGCCCGGGCGGCCCGGTAGTGCCGGTCATACCCGCGTGCGATCGAGTAGCCTCGTTGCTGTTCGAGCTCGCGGTTGTGTGTGGGGCATAGGCGGGGGCCGGGGTGTGGGATGAGGGCGGGGCAGCCTGGGTGTGGGCAGCGGCGGCGGGCCATGGTCTCTATCCTTGTGGTGAGGGTCACGTCCCCACGTCTTGACTTAGCATTGTGCGCGGGCTATAGTTAGTGGTGTCAGGAGGGAACAAGCCCCCTGCAACTCAATGAAGGAGACCCCCATGCAGACCATCTACACCCCCGACGAGCTGGCCGAGGTTATCGAGCTGACCGAGGAGCCCACCCGCTTCACCACCCTTGATGAGGTGCGGGGCATGGTGCGTGAGGCTATCGGCCTTGACGCTGATACAGACATCGAGGCGCTGGTCGATGAGTGCTTCGCTTGGTACCAGGCCCTCGAGTCGGGCAGTGAGACAGTCACCCTGAGCCGTCAGGGCTTCTACCAGGTCGTGACCGCCGAGGACTTCTGGAAGGCGGTCGAGCGCCTCGGCCTGTGACCTGCAGGTGATACGCAAGACCCCCGACCTGGTAGCTAGAGGTCGGGGGTCTTGGTATCGATCAGGAGGACGGGTAGCCGTGGCACACTACACCCGCTTCAAGTGTGACAATATCACACTTACGCGTTATTCGCTACTCGGTATCTGCGCGTGTCGCCACCTGTGCGCGGTGCGCCTTCTGCAGTTTCGTGGTGGCTTTGACGGCGGCGGCTAGGTCGCCGTCGATGGTTGCGTCCATCGTGTCCCGTCGCTCCATGAGCTTGACGACGACGCCGACGGTTTCGGGGTCACCTTGGGAGGCGAGGGGCCACAGGGCCGCACTCATCTTGTCGAGGCGTCGTGCTTCTACGTCGGGGTCGTAGTCGCGGGGGTCTTGCTTCTTCCCTGCCTTGATGAGGGCCTTCACGTCCTTGACGGTGGTGTCAAGCAGTTCGGCGATCTTGGCGACGCTTAGGCCAGCGGTGGCGAGGTCGAGGGCGCGCAGGGCCAGGTCGTCGTCGGTGGTCATGCTGCGCCCTGTTCGCGGTCGAGGCGGTCGTGGACGGCGCGCACCTGGTAGAGGGGGCCGGGCTGTGTGGGGATGTGGCCTCGGTGCGCCCACTGGCGGAGTCGGTCGTGGGAGAGGGTAGGGAACGCCTCGTGGAGGGTCGCCCAGTCCACATAGATTGCCGGGTTCCTGGTGTTTCGGAGCACGTCGTTCAGGGCTACTTTACGGGTCATTGCTTGGTCTTCCTTGTCTTGGTACCACCTGTCGCAGCGCTCGCACGAGCCGTGCTCGGGGATACCGTGAGGGGTGGGGTCTGTGGTGATTGCGCCCCCACAGTTGGGGCAGGTGCCGATGGTGGCGGGGGTGTGGCCGGTGGCGCGGGCGAGGAGGCGCCACGTGTCGGCGATGGTGTCGGCGAGGGCCTCCCAGTCGGCGGCGTGGTCTTGCGCCCAGGTGATGGTGCCGATCAGGTAGGGGAGTGTTGATCGGCGGGCGGGGGCGGGCTCGTGGCGTTCGTCGGCGAGCTGCACCGCCCACGGGTGCAGGATGTCGAGGACGCCCGCGCTGGTGCGTATTCCGGCGGGCCCGTCGTCGGTGGCGTCGAGGACGGCAGCGAGGCGGTAGGGGAGACCCCCACCAGCCCCGCCGTGACCGCCCGAGGCGGGGCGGGGTGAGTGCAGGCCGGTCGAGGCGTGGGCCGCTGTGTCGAGGGCGGGGAGCTAGGCTGCGATCTGTGCGAGCATCT
>ERZ772770.40-NODE-40-length-28568-cov-4.30635_pt1 | contig 28568 bp, 27 predicted proteins | sample MGYA00511361_ERZ772770 | MGnify/ENA primary metagenome ERZ772770 (study PRJEB29015, sample SAMEA2738026) | human oral metagenome | biome: human oral; feature: human-associated habitat; material: saliva | place: China | collected 2251 ... | reverse complement strand
AGGAGGCCGCGTAGCGGCTATTATTAAACGCGTCCAAGTTTCGGGGCGCAGTTCACTTTTGGGAGGATGCGGGGGCTTTCTGCTATGCGGGCTAGTTAGACCCGTCGGGACTACTTAGCGGCAGATGCCTTCAGACGCTCAGCAGCCTTCGCCACCGCCTCATCGGAGGCGGTCAGGGCGATACGCACGTAGCCTTCGCCGTCCTCGCCGTAGAACACGCCGGGGCCAGCAATAATACCCAGCTCCGCCAGGCGGCCAATCGAATCCCAGGTGGACTCACCGAAAGTGGTCCACAGGTACAGGCCAGCCTCAGAATTCTCAATGCGGCCACCGGCGGCGGTAATCGCCTCCTCCAGCACCTCGCGGCGGGCACGGTACAGGTCCTTCTGCGCCGCCACATGCGCCTCATCAGCCAGCGCCACCATCATGGCAGCCTGCACCGGGGCGGGCACAATCATGCCGGCGTGCTTGCGGCTATTAATCAGGTTCGGCATCAGCTCGGGGGCACCAGCAATGAACGCGGCACGGTAACCGGCGAGGTTCGACTGCTTCGACAGCGAGTACACAGCAAACAGGCCGGTGAAGTCACCATCGCACACGCGAGGATCCAGAATGGACGGCACCGGCTGACCGCCGCGCGCCTCATCCCAGGCACCCCAACCGAGCTCAGCGTAGCACTCGTCGGACGCCACCACGGCACCAAGTTCACGCGCCTGCGCCACAATCTCACGCAACTGCTCCACGGTACGCACCACGCCATTCGGGTTCGCCGGGGAATTCACCCAAATCAGCTTCACACGGCTGCGGGTATCGGCATCCAGCTCGTCCAGGCTGTCGGCGGGCACAGACTCGGCGCGAGCAAAACGGGCACCCATATCGTAGGTGGGGTACGCAACGCGCGGGTACACGACCACATCGCCCGGGCCCAGACCCAGCAGGAACGGCAGCCACGCCACGAGCTCCTTCGAACCGACCGTGGGCATAATCGCCTCCGGGCTCAGACCGGTCACGCCGCGGCGGCGCGCAAACCACTCGGCAATAGCCTCACGCAGGGCGGGGGTGCCGTGGGTGGTCGGGTAGCCGGGTGCATCGGAGGCAGCCGCCAGCGCCTCGCGAATGTTCTGCGGGGTCGGGTCGACCGGGGTGCCGATGGACAGGTCCACCGGACCGTCCGGGTGGGCGGCTGCGGTTGCGCGGTAGGGGGCGAGCGCCTCCCAGGGGTATTCGGGCAGGTTCAGGCCGTAAGTCATTGTGTCACCTGGTTGCTTGGGAATAGTTTTCGTCATTTTAGTCTAGCGTCCGCGCGCTTCCGTGCCTATGGCAAGAGCCTCCATTCCAGCGCCTAGACGGTGCGTGGGCACCTGGTGCTAGATGGAGGCTCTTGGCACCCGTTAAGCGGGTGCGGTTAGTCTATGCGGTTGTAGCTACTATTCGCCGTAGGCTATTATTCGCCGCAGGCTACTACTCACCACGAGGGGGCAGTGCCGCGATGAAGGGCACGTCCTTGCCGGTGGGGCCGAGCTTTGCTGCGCCGCCGGGGGAACCCAGGTCGTCGAAGAAGTCGGCGTTAGCGCTGACGTATTCGCTCCACTCTTCGGGGACGTCGTCTTCGTAGTAGATTGCTTCTACGGGGCAGACGGGCTCGCAGGCGCCGCAGTCCACGCACTCATCCGGATGGATGTAGAGGGTACGATCACCTTCGTAGATGCAGTCGACGGGGCATTCTTCAACGCATGCGCGGTCTTTGACATCCACGCAGGGAAGCGCGATTACGTAGGTCATTGGTGTGCCTTTCTACAAGCTGTTCGCCCCGTGCCCGCCGTTCTGCGGGTCGTCTGCTGCAGGGCCGAATCTACAGAGTAAACCGCCGAGTAGTTGGTACCCGGCGGGGAAGTCTGTGTATAGTCTATCGCGCACCGGCTGTTTAACCGTATTTTCGTGGTGTATCAGACAGTACGCTCACGGGTTTGTGGGGGTATTTTTTAGGCTAGGCTGACCTGGTATTTATTTGCATTACGACTAGTCAGCTGGCTTTTAAAAATAGATTAAGCCAAAAATGAAATCTTCGTCACATGAATTTTTTGATGAAGTCGCCACTATTTCCACCCCGCACAATTCACCGAATAACGCATACATTTTCTTTCCTATTGCCCTCTACCCTGCGGGCTGAGAAGACAGCAGCGGTGCAAGCACCCACAACAGCATTCCCAAAACAGCAGGAGGGGCGCCCCGGCTAATCGGAGCACCCCTCCCTGATGTTATGACGTAGTGATAGGCTTCAGACTACTTCTTGGCGCCTACTTCTCGGCGCCTACTTCTTGGCGCGAGCACGCTGATGCGCCGCACGCGGCGAGAAATACTGCGAGTCCTTCACGCGAGCGCGCGTGTACACGAGCATGCCCAACATCGCCGCGACCGGGGCGCCAAACCACCACAGGGCGCCGTACAGGCCAATCGCCGAATGGCCCGGATTCACCAGAACAAACGGCGAATCTGGGCGACCGTAACCGAGCACGTACACGGTTACGAACACCGCAACAGCCACGACAGCCGCAGCGTAGCCGCGACGCAACGACAGGGCACACCACAGGGCAGTGAAGAACACCGTCAGGTACGCCACCAGCAAGCCGAGGGGCAGGGCGGTATCCCCCGCGTACACGACCCAGGCGTGGTAAATCGACCCGGCGATACCGGCAAAAATACCCAGAATCGAGCCGGTCAGCAGGCTCGCTACCAGGCCCGCCTCCTGCGGCTTCGGGTGCACGGTCCCGGTCGGGTCACCGTCGAGCACACGGAAAGTCTCCACGGCAGAAATTTTCTGCGGCACCTTATTCGAGTACTCAAAAGTCTTCTCATCCACCACCGTAATCTGGGTGCGGTGCGCTTCCATTGCCTTACGCTTGGCGGTGCCGTCACCGTAAATGGCCGCCTGCAGGCGCTGATCAGCCGCGTCGAACTCGCCCTCAATACCCCAGGTGAGAATCGGGCGGTCCTCGTCATTTTCGAGGATCTGCAGGGCACGGTGCACGATCTCGTACACGCGCACGTGGTCGGGGTGGCCGTAGCCGCCGTCCGAATCGTAGGTGACTAGAACATCCGGGGTGAGGGCACGGATAGCGGCAACCAGCGCCTGAGCCTGCGGTTCCAGCGGCTGCGCGGTCAACGAATCCTCCGCCGCCACCGGGTTGGCGACGGGCTTACCCTCCGGGCCCCACGCCATGCCGGAGTCACGGTACAGCGGCAGCGCACCCTCAGCGACAGCGGGCTCCTGCCCCAGGAAGAACTGCTTCTTCACACCCAACGCCTTAACAGCGCCGGCAAGCTCACCGGTACGGTACTCGCCCAGCGCCTCACCGTTATCACGGCAACCGGGCTTACCGACCTCCAGGTGGTGTAGCTCCTCGGGAATGACCTCGCCCAGCTCACCGCGGGTAGCGGTCAGCAGGTACACCTCCGCACCCTTCTGCGCGTAGTACGCCATGGTCGCACCGGTCGAGGAGGTTTCGTCGTCCGGGTGTGCATGCACAAACAGGATGCGTGCCTTCTTCGCATCGTAGTTATTCGGCAGCAGGTCACGGCGCGAGCCAGGGGCGATGCGCTCACCCTGCGTGGGATAGCTGGGGGTCGCAGAATCAGGCTGAGTGTTCTCGGTTTCAGACACAGGCTTTCCCTCTCATACGCAGGGTTGGTTTGTCGGACAATCAATAGCGCGCCGGCAATTTACATCATTGAGCGGCAAAGGTGAGCAGCAGATAAGTGCCGCCACCGTGCAGGCGCATTATTTTATCTTACACACTCGCATGTGCAGCGCGGGGTGTTCGGGCTTTTCAGAAGCGGTTTTTGGAGGTGGTTTTCGGCAGAAAGCAAAAGCGCTCGACTCTCCTCCCCCCCCCCCCCCCCCCGCCGTTATGTCCCGAACGGATCCGGGTGGTTAAACAGCGCCGCCGCTACCTCCTCTTCAGAAGGTAGCGGCGGCGCTTGGTCAACCACAGCGTTTAGGCAACCACGGCGCTTGGGTAACGACAGCACCCGCTACAGCAGGTTAGTCGCTAACGCGCTCATAGTCGCGCTGTATTAGTCGTTGGCACGGGCGCGGCGGCGGAACTCGCGGACACGCTCGTTGGAATCCAGGATGACCTTACGGATACGAATCGCCTCGGGGGTAACCTCAACGCACTCGTCTTCACGAGCGAATTCCAGGCACTCTTCCAGGGTCAGCTTCTTCGGCGGGGTCAGGTTTTCGAAGTTGTCCGCGGTCGAAGAACGCATGTTGGTCAGCTTCTTTTCCTTGGTGATGTTAACTTCCATGTCGTCTGCACGGGAGTTCATACCGACGATCATGCCCTCGTACACCTCAGAGGTGGGCTCCACGAAGAAGGTGCCGCGCTCCTGCAGGTTAATCATCGCGTAGGGGGTCACCACGCCGGCACGGTCAGCAATCAGCGAACCGTTGGTGCGGTACTCAATGTCGCCAGCCCAGGGCTCGTGCTCAATCGAGTACGAGGAAGAAATACCGGCACCGCGGGTCTCAGTCAGGAACTGGGTGCGGAAACCAATCAGACCACGTGCGGGAACAGCGAACTCCATACGGACCCAGCCGGTACCGTGGTTCGCCATGTTCTCCATGCGGCCCTTACGCGCAGCCATCAGCTGGGTAACAGCGCCCAGGTACTCCTCGGGCACGTCAATGATCATGTGCTCCATGGGCTCGTAGACCTTGCCATCGATGGTCTTGGTGACCACCTGGGGCTTACCCACGGTCAGCTCGAAGCCTTCGCGGCGCATCTGCTCCACGAGGATAGCCAGGGCGAGCTCGCCACGGCCCTGAACTTCCCACGCGTCCGGACGCTGGGTGGGCAGAACCTTGATGGACACGTTACCGATCAGCTCGCGGTCCAGGCGGTCCTTCACCTGACGTGCGGTGACCTTTGCGCCCTTGACGCGGCCAGCCAGCGGGGAGGTGTTAATACCGATGGTCATGGAGATCGCGGGATCGTCCACCTTGATCAGCGGCAGGGGCTTGGGGTTCTCAGCGTCGGTGAGGGTTTCACCAATGGTGATGTCCTCAATACCAGCCACTGCGACAATCTCGCCGGGGCCAGCGGACTCTGCGGGAACACGCTCGAGTGCCTTAGTCGCCAGCAGCTCGGAGATGCGGACGTTCTTGATTTCACCGTCGTGACGTGCCCATGCAACGGTCTGGCCCTTCTTCAGGGTGCCGTTGAAGATACGGACCAGTGCCAGACGACCCAGGAACGGGGAGGAGTCCAGGTTGGTCACGTGTGCCTGCAGAACCTCGTTCGGATCATAGGTGGGTGCGGGCACGTGCTCGATGATGGTCTTGAACAGCGGCTCAAGGTCGTCGTTGTCGGGCAGCTGGCCGTCTGCGGGCTGGTTCAGGGATGCAGCGCCAGCCTTACCGGATGCGTACACCACCGGAACGTTCAGCACGGCGTCCAGGTCCAGGTCGGGAACCTCGTCTGCCAGGTCGGATGCCAGGCCGAGCAGCAGGTCCATGGACTCGCCAACAACCTCGTCGATACGGGAGTCGGGGCGGTCAACCTTGTTCACCACGAGGATCACGGGCAGCTTAGCAGCCAGTGCCTTACGCAGCACGAAGCGGGTCTGGGGCAGCGGACCTTCGGATGCGTCCACGAGCAGCACAACGCCGTCAACCATGGACAGGCCGCGCTCCACCTCGCCACCGAAGTCGGCGTGGCCGGGGGTGTCAATAACGTTAATGGTGATGGTCTCACCGTTGGCGGAAGGGCCGTTGTAGAACACGGTGGTGTTCTTCGCCAGAATGGTGATGCCCTTTTCCTTTTCGAGGTCACCGGAGTCCATGACTCGGTCTTCAACATCTGCGTGGGCAGAGAAGGCGTTGGTCTGCTGCAGCATCGCGTCGACGATGGTGGTCTTGCCGTGGTCAACGTGTGCCACGATGGCCACATTGCGAAGGTCGGGGCGCGAAGCGGTATTTTCAGACATGCGTTAAGTTTCTCGCTTAAATCTAGGGGATAGTCTCGCCAACGGGTGCGCTCTAAAAGGCGCAGGGGTCACGGGGCAGTACCTTCAGATAGGTATCTGGGGGTGTTTTGCCGGTTTGAGTGTTTGCCGGTGAACCCGCTCTGCGATGAGAGCGTTTCCGGGCACGCCAAAACGGACCCCCCTCCGTTGGGCTTAGCTACCAGTGTATCACTAGGGCTTTTCTGCGAGCCACTCATCAATCATGCGGCGGGCGACGGCGTTCGTGCCGGGCAACTCCAGCTTGGCGGGGTCATCCTCGTCGCTGTTGCCGCGCTCCTCCGAAATAGCAATCGCCTCACGCAGCTCAGCGGCGGTGAACCAGCGTGCGGCACGAATCTCACCGTCGTGATGGATGATAGGTTCGTTCTCATCCACGCGCACCCGGTAGCAAATCATGAGCGAACGCGGGAAAGGCCACACATCACTCATACGGTACTCGGTGCTGAGGGTGTGCAGGCCGGTTTCCTCGTAGACTTCGCGGGCAATTGCCTCTTCGAGGTTTTCGCCGGGGTCAACAAATCCAGCAATGAGGGCGAACCTGTTGGGGTGCCACTGGCGGTTATTCGCCAGCGCACGCGCTTGCCGTCGCGGCTGGTCACCAGCGCCATCACGGCGGGTTCGATGCGGGGGAACACCATCTCGCCGGAGGCGGTGCGGCGGATTCCCTTCGAGCCGAGGGGCGCCTCCTCGCCGCTGTAGGCGGAGTAGCGCATGTCGATGAGGTAGTCGCGGCGTGCCAGGGCGGTGGCGTAGTGGGCGCGGCCCTCCGGATCCTCGTGGACCGGGTAGTAGCGGAAACCACTGGTGGAGGCGCGCACCCGAGAGTTGTTCAGGTCGGCGGCGACCTGCGTGAGGGTTTCGTCCTCACAGTAGAGCACGTGCACCTGCGCCCCGCTATTCTTCTGCGCGGTATTCTTCTGGGTATCGGTACCGTAGGCGGCGGGACGGATGACGCTGCGCGCAAGGATCGCCTCTTCGGTCAGCAGCTCGGCAGCATCGTGACCGGTCAGGTAGTGCAGGGTTCCGTCATCGTTGAGGAGGGTTTCCCCTTCACGGGAAATGAGCAGGTAACGCGGTGCGTGAGTGTCAGCGGGTGTGTGTCCAGGTGAAGAAGTCATAGGTTTTACTCTACATCTTGATACTACAAGGGCCACGATAGCGTGCCGGGTTTCGATTTTTTCGCCGTATCGTCCCATATCACCCCCGAAAGAGGTGACAGAGGCACCCGAAAATAAGAGAATGGAACTATGACTACTTCTATTGACCCTACGACCACCTCCGCGTGGTCCGCTCTGTCCGCTCATCACAAGTCCCTCACCCCGAACCTGCGCGAATGGTTTGCCGCTGACCCGGAACGCGCGCAGAAGCTCAGCTTCACCGCCGACGAACTGCACGTCGACCTTTCCAAGAACCTGATTACCTCCGAAACCGTCGAGCTGCTGCTCAAGCTCGCTGAAGAGGTCAAGCTGGAACAGGCCCGCGAGGCAATGTTCTCTGGCGAGCACATTAACGTCACCGAGGACCGCGCCGTACTGCACACCGCACTGCGCCGCCCCGAGGGCTACACCCCGGCGCTGACCGTTGACGGCCAGGACGTAGACGCAGACGTTCACGCCGTGCTGAAGAAGATCTACGCATTCGCTGAGCGCGTGCGCAACGGCGAGTGGACCGGCATCACCGGCAAGCGCATCGAGACCGTTGTGAACATCGGTATCGGTGGCTCCGACCTTGGCCCGGTCATGGTGTACGAGGCTCTCAAGCCCTACGCTGATGCAGGCATCACCGCACGCTTCATCTCCAACATTGACCCGACCGATGTGGCTGAGAAGGTTTCCGACCTGGACCCCGAGACCACCCTGTTCATCGTTGCGTCCAAGACTTTCGGCACCCTGGAGACCCTGACCAACGCGCGCGTGGCACGCGAGTGGCTGCTTTCCGCACTGGCTGAGGCTGGCGCTCTGGAAGGTAAGGAAGCGTCCGAGGCTGTGGCTAAGCACTTCGTGGCTGTCTCCACCGCACTGGATAAGGTGGCAGCATTCGGCATTGACCCCGAGAACGCTTTCGGCTTCTGGGACTGGGTTGGCGGCCGCTACTCCGTAGACTCCGCTATCGGCACCTCCCTGGCTATCGTTTTCGGCCCGAAGGTTTTCGCTGAATTCCTCGCAGGCTTCCACGCGATGGATGAGCACTTCCGCACCGCTCCCCTGGCTCAGAACGTGCCCGTTCTGATGGGTCTGCTGAACATCTGGAACGTGAACTTCCTGGGTGCTGAGACCCACGCGGTTCTGCCCTACGACCAGTACCTGCACCGCTTCCCCGCCTACCTGCAGCAGCTGACCATGGAGTCCAACGGCAAGTCCGTTCGCGCGGACGGCTCCTTCGTCAACTACGCAACCGGTGAAGTGTTCTGGGGCGAGCCCGGCACCAACGGCCAGCACGCTTTCTACCAGCTGATCCACCAGGGTACCCGCCTGATTCCCGCGGACTTCCTTGCCTTCGCTAACCCGGTCCACCCGACCAAGGACGGCGAGCAGGACGTTCACGAGCTGTTCCTGGCTAACTTCTTCGCGCAGTCTCAGGCTCTCGCCTTCGGCAAGACCGAGGAAGAGGTTCGTGCAGAGGGCACCGCAGAGCACGTGGTCAACGCACGTATCTTCAGCGGTAACCGCCCCTCCACCTCTATCATGGCGCCGCGCCTGACCCCGCGCGTTCTGGGCTCCCTGATTGCCCTGTACGAGCACATCACCTTCGTTCAGGGTGTTGTTTGGGGTATTGATTCCTTCGACCAGTGGGGTGTTGAGCTCGGTAAGAAGCTGGCGCTGGACCTGGTTCCCGCTATTGAGGGTGACCGTGAGGTTCTGGCTCGTCAGGATTCTTCGACCGCTTCGCTGATTGACTACTACCTGAAGAACCGCACCAAGTAGTAGCGTGAGCCTGCACGTGCCGGTGTTATAGCCCGGCTGTGTTGGCCCAGAGCAAATAGGCTCAGCGCAAAGTTACAGTTCAGCATAAATGCGCAAACCGCCGGATAGGCTCCCAGTCGGGAGGCTATCCGGCGGTTTTGTTATATGGGTTGTAGCTCAATGCCGTGCTGCTAGTTCACTGCGGGCAGGGTGTCGGAGGCGACCTCGGCAATAATGCGCACCACGGTGGATTCGGGCAGTTGCGGGATGCCCTGTTCATCGCGTACTACGCCACCGGCGTCACGGTGGGCAGTCATGCCGGCGCCTTCGGTGGGCTCTTCGCCGTCGGCATCCTCTTCACCATCAGCACAGATTGCGGGCACGTGCACGAATCCGGCGGGGATGCTCAAGCCCAGTTCACGGCTGATGCGCTGGCCCTCGTAGAACACGTGGTTGCACACGTAGGTTCCGGCGGTGTACGAAATCTCGACCGGCTCCCCCGCCGCACGCAGGCGCTCAAAGCTGGCGCGCACCGGCAGGGAGGAGAAGTACGCCTCCTGGCCGCCGGGGGCAATCGGCTCATCGCAGCGCTTGTCGCCGTCGTTATCTTCAATACCGGCGGAGTCCAGGTTGATAGCTACCTGCTCGAGGCTGACCACGTCGCGGCCGACCGCCACGCCCAGGCTAATGAGCGCGTCGGGTTGCACATCCTGCAGGGCGGCGCGCAGAGCGGTGCTGGATCCGTCGTAGCTGACGGGCAGCTCGCGGGTGATGACGTTCAAATCCGGGCGCATCTGAGTCAGCAGACGCTGAGCGCCTTCGGCGAGCGCTACGGTGGGGTTCACGGGCACGCCGGGGAACGGGCCGAAGAAGGTCAGTAGCAGGGTGCGTGCCTGGTTGGGGGTGGTTGCCATAGTCAATCTCGTTTCCTGCGTTGGTTTTATGCAGTGTTGGCTTTATTCAGCAGTGTTCTTTTCGGCGGCTCGGCGTTCCAGATCCTTGGCGAGCGCCTCCAGCAGCTCCTCGGGGGTGGTAACGATGATGAGCTCGTCCAGGTAACGTTCGTTGAGCAGGCCGGTGGACGCCATGTAGTGCATGGCGTCGATGAGCTTGTCCCAGTAGCCGTTGACGTTCAGCAGGGCGACCGGCTTGGAGTGAATATCGAGGAACTGCCAGCTGAAAACTTCAAAGAACTCTTCGAGGGTGCCGGGGCCGCCGGGCATGGCGACGAACGCGTCAGCCTTGTCGATCATGGCGATTTTGCGCTGGTGCATGGTGTCCACAATTTCGAGGGTGGTCTGGCCGGGGTACACGCCCTCCAGTCCAACCAGCTTGTGGGTGACCACGCCGTAGACCACACCGCCGGCGTCCAGGGTTGCGCCCGCGACGGTACCCATGAGGCCGGTGCGGCCGCCACCGTACACCACGCCAATATTGTTCTGGGCGCAGAGGGTGCCGAGCTCCTGGGCGCGGGTGGTGAAGAGCGGGTCGTTGCCGGAGCGTGCACCGCAGTAGACGGCAAGGTTGTAGTCGGTCTTCTTCATGATTCTCCTTGGGGTGTATGGGGTTGCGGGGTGGAGCGCCTCTATGCGTTTTACCCGCGATAGATGTTGTTGTGTTGAGGGTACCGGATGCACCTGTGTGCCTCATGTGTGCCGTCCGCCGGTTCAGGGGGCGCGTCAGGGGCGGGGGTTACGGTAGCGGGGTGCGCGCCAGCAGCGGGAAAATCTGCTCGGTATTCAGCGGTGCCTGCGCTACAGAATCGGAGGGGCTGCTCATGGCGGGGTCAACCCAGCGCAGCTCAGCGATTTCTGCCTGCGGCACCAGCGTAGCCAGCTGTTCGTGCTGCTCGTCGGTGGGTGCGTACTCGTAGGTTTCGGCGCGTACCGTAAAGCCCGCCTCGTTCAGTGCCGCCGCTTCGAGGAGTCCGCGGTGGTGCATCCGAGCGGGGTCGGGGGTGAGTCCGATTTCTTCGTTTACTTCGCGGCAGGCGGTCTGTAGCGGGGTCTCCCCCGGTTCGGGTTTGCCGCCGGGCATCATGAACCCCTCGCTGCCCTGCTTGCGCACGGTGAGTACGAGCCCATCCCGGTTGCGGATTGCTACAGCGCACACGTTCACGACGCGGCGTGTGCTGTCGATGGCGCTGTGCTCAGTAGCACTGTGCTCAGTGGCGCTGTGTTCGGTGGGCTGGGCTGCTTCTACTCGGTTCTGCGGGTTCTTCTGCGTGGGCATCTTTCTACCCTAGCATTTCCGTATCCTCCACCCGGCACAGTGCGTATTTGTCTTATTAATCCACCCTATTGTGCGCCCTGTAGGCGTTGGTTTTACGTAATATTTCGGCGAGTTATCTTATGTCCGGTTCATGCGTTTAGGCGCGTGTTACGGTGTATTTAACCGCGATGTCGCGGTACCGTATACGCACTCGACTTGGCGCGATACAGGAAGAGTGCGGATTACTCAATCACCCGTGTAGAAGGAACTTCATGATGGCTAACTCTTCTCGTTCCCGCCGCTACGGTAGCGCTGGCGCTTCTGTTCTTCTTGCCGCGTCGTTGAGCCTGTGCGCTCTGCCTTCTGTTGCAGCGGCTAATACCCCGGATCCGGTTAACCCGCCGGTTATTACGGTCTACAACTACAAGGTTGAGACCAATACCCGTAAGCTGAAGACCGCCCTGCGTCTGAACAAGATTACGCTCAAGGCGACGAAGCTGCCCGCGAAAACCACTGCTTTTTCCCCGGCCTTGCATGAGGCAAACCATAGGGGTTTCCCGTTTCTGAACCCGATTCAGACGGTGCACGTTGCGGGACCGTTCAAGGATGGTACAGCTACTGCGACCCACTACGTTCCTGGAGAATTGATTGACCCGGCGAAGAACTACAGCTTCGTCGCCAATATCGCCGTTGATGGCCATTATTCGGGCGGCAAGGTGCTGAGCATGGACGTTGTGAAGGATAGCGCCGCACCGGTTCTTCAGGTGGATTCGCCGCGCTTGAACACCAAGGGTGAGACTGTGTTGAAGGTGCGCGGTACCGGCTACACCGGTGAGGCGACCCCGCATGGTGTGCGCGTGGTGGTGTCTGATACGAATGTGTGGGTTCCCGGTCGTTTTCCTCAGACGGGTATGCGCTTCGTGGCCGAGGTGACCGTACCTGTTTCGCAGATTCACAACGGTGCTTTTGAGACGGAGGTGAAGGTTCCGGCGGATGTTGCGGCAACGCTGAATACCTCTCACAAGTACATTGCGGGCACCATGGCGGCTGGCGTTCAGGGTGCTGAGTACGGCTCGTTTGATGCTCAGAAGCCTCTTGAGCTTTTCGCGCAGGAGCCCGTGGTTTCTGCGGTTCCGACGGATGCGCCCACCGTGGCTCCTCTGCCTGAGGCAACTATCGGCGTGAACCCCACTGACGCACCCACCGTAGCACCCCTGCCGGAAGCAACCGTGGGCGTCAACCCGACCGACGCACCGACCGTAGCACCGCTGCCCGAGGCAACTGTGGGCGTGAACCCCACTGACGCACCGACGGTAGCGCCCCTGCCCGAAGCAACCGTGGGCGTGAACCCCACTGACGCACCGACGGTAGCGCCCCTGCCCGAAGCAACCGTGGGCGTGAACCCCACTGACGCACCGACGGTAGCGCCCCTGCCCGAAGCAACCGTGGGCGTGAACCCCACTGATGCGCCCACCGTGGCACCCCTGCCGGAAGCAACCGTGGGCGTAAACCCCACTGACGCACCGACCGTGGCACCCCTGCCCGAGGCAACCGTAGGCGTCAACCCCACTGATGCGCCCACCGTAGCTCCCCTGCCCGAGGCAACTGTGGGCATCAACCCGACTGACGCACCGACGGTAGCGCCCCTGCCCGAAGCAACGGTCGCTCCGGAGCCGGTTGCCGATAAGACCCCCAACGCTGACAAGCTGGAGGACGCAACCGTGGCGCATCCCAAGAGCAAGCCCGCTCAGGAGGCTCCGGTGACCGCCGCCCACTCGGCTAAGGACAGTCTGGCTAAGGACAACTCGGCAAAGGACAACCCGGCTAAGGATCATCTAGCTCAGGAGAGCAGCCCCAAGAAGGCCACCCTGGCGAACACCGGTGCATCCAGTGTTGGCGTGATTGTTGGCATTGGTGTTGCCGCAATCTGTGTGGGTCTGGGTTTGAGCGTTCTGCGCTCGCGCCGCAGCTCCTAAGAGCTGCAGGGCATACAGCCTAGCTCACCCGTCCGGAATAAACTGCGGATAGCAAAGAGCCGCCGGCTCCCCTCAGCAAGGGGAACCGGCGGCTCTTCACGTATCAGCTCATTCAATCAGCTGGCGCAGGCGTTATCAGCAGGCGTTCGCGTTACTTCGAAGCCTTCACCTCAATGCCGCTCACGTCAATCTGCTCCAGCGGAATGATGCGGTCACGAGTGACCACGCGGTGTACCAGCCAGACCGCGATAATCACGGGCAGGCCAATGTAGGAGCTGAGCACGCCAGCCCAGTCACCGCTCAGGAACGCCTCGTAGTTCTGGCCACCAATCACGACCAGGCACATGAGGAAGGCGATAATCGGACCCGCGGGGAAGAACGGCGCCACGTAGGGCAGATCCTTCAGGCTGTTGCCCTGCTTCAGGTATGCGCGGCGGAAACGGTAGTGAGCCACGGCAATACCCACCCAGGTGATGAAGCCGGCCAGACCGGACACGTTCACCAGCCACAGGTACGCACCATCCGGGGAGAGCAGTGCGGCGATGAAGCCGACCGCGCCGATAGCTGCGGTAGCCAGCAGCGCGTTCATGGGCACGCCGCCGGAGTTGATGTGGGTGAACATCTTCGGTGCCTTACCCTCCTGGGCGAGCGCGAAGAGCATACGAGCCGAAACGTACAGGCCCGAGTTACCTGCAGAGAGCACAGCGGAGAGGATCACGGCGTTCATGATGGCTGCCGCGAAGGCGATGCCCGCACGCTCGAAGATGAGGGTGAACGGGGAGATGTTGATGTTGCCGTCCGCTGCGGTGAGCAGGTTCGGGTCGGAGTAAGGAATCAGGAAGCCGATGACGACCATCGCGCCGATGTAGAAGAGCATGATGCGCCAGAACACGCTGGTCAGTGCGCGGGGCACGTCGCGGCGGGGGTTCTCGGATTCGCCGGCAGCCACACCGATCATTTCGGTGCCCTGGAAGGAGAAGCCTGCCACCATGAAGATGGCGAGTACGGCGGGTGCGCCGCCAACGAAGGGTGCCTCACCGACGGTCCAGTTGGAGATGCCCGGGGAGCTACCGCCCAGGATGCCGAAGATCATGGCGATACCTGCGATGAGGAAGACGATCACGGTGACGACCTTGATGGTTGCGAGCCAGAATTCGCTTTCGCCGTAGGAGCGTGCCGAGAGGGCGTTGATGCCGGTCAGCAGCACGAGGAATCCTGCCGCCCACACCCAGGATGGGATGTCCGGGAACCAGTACCTCATCACCTCACCGACGGCGACGAGCTCGGCGGCGACGGTAATCGCCCAGTTGAACCAGTAGTTCCAGCCCATGGCGAAGCCGAAGGACGGGGACACGTAGCGTGCCGCGTAGGTCTGGAATGCGCCGGGGACGGGCAGGTGCGCGGCCATCTCGCCGAGGGACTGCATGAGGAAGAGCACCATGATGCCGATGAGGGCGTAGGCGAGGATTGCGCCGCCGGGGCCTGCGGTGGAGATGGTCTTACCGGAGGCGACGAAGAGGCCGGTGCCGATTGCGCCGCCGATTGCGATCATCTGCATGTGGCGGGCGGAGAGGCCTCGCTTCAGTTCACCCTCTGCGGGGGTGGCTTCCGATGCAGCGCCGGAAGTCTCTGTAGGCTGTGCCATGTCAGGTCTTCTTTCTGAGGCTATTGCTTCGTGCGTTTGCTAGCGGTCTAGTCTGGTGTCCAGTCTAGTCTTGCTGTGCGTGGTGCCGCCGAAGGTTTGGCCTGCGGTCAAGAAATTCTTCAATCATAAGGATTTCTTACGTACCGTAAGTTTTTCTAATCTGAGGGTCAATCCTACCCGCTTTTCAGGCTCTTTTCCACCCAAAACCACAAAAACGCAGAAAAACCCTCCCGCACCGCCTCATCACAAGCGGTACGGGAGGGCCCCATATCAGGCGAGTTCGCCCAGTTTATTTAGCTCACCCGGCTTTAGTCAGCCAGGTTGTGGAACGAAACGTTCGTGGGGTGCTCCACGGTACGGGAAACGGTGCAGTCCTTCTGCTCGCTGAGCTGAATCAGACGATCCACCATCTTCTGCGCCTTGGCGCCCTGCTCATCCTCGGGGAATCGCACATCAAAGTCCACCTCAACGTCGTCGAGGCGCACCGCGCCGTCTTCGTTCTGCTTCAGCGCCGAGGCGAGCACCTCGAACACCTCGGGGGTGGCGCGACGGGAGGTGCCCGCATCCACGTCCACGGAGGAGCAGCCGGCAATTGCGGCGAGCAACAGCTCGACGGGGGTCAGCAGACCCTCACCCACACCGAAGTCGAGGGTTGCGCCGTTGGCACCGTAGGCGCGGTAGCGCAGGCGGTCGATGCGCTCGATCTTGGTCTGGCGGTAGTTTTCGAGTTCGCGGCGTTCCTGCTGGCGCGAGTACACCTTCTTCTGCTCTTCTGCGGTGTTCTGGGAGGCGTTCTGATCAGCCATTGAGGTTCCTTTCGGGGTGCCCTTTCGGGTGGTTCTTTGTTGAGGGTCATTCACTATAAGCGTGTTTCTCATATTTTATTCCCGGACTCTTTTTCTCGTCGGTCAACCGGGCACTCCTATACACTGGAAAGCCGCGGCGGGCGTTATCTTGACCCGCGCACAGGCAGATGAGGCATTTCGCAGAACGTAACGCATACGAGGAACCCACTTATGGCACAGACTCCCAAGCGTCAGGGCACTAAGCTTCAGGGCGCTCGATTTAAGGGAACCGGCACGCAGAATGATTTCCGCTTGGCTGTTGCGGATTCTTCCGTGGTGATGCTCGGTATCGCTGTGCTGGGTTTGGGTTTGGGTATTATCCTCAACGCGCACGGCCTGCCCCTCTGGACTGCGCCGCTGCTCTCTGCCCTAGTTTTTGCCGGTTCGGTGGAGTTCCTCATGGTGGGCATGGTCAGCGCTGGCACGCCCCTGGCGTCGATTGCGTTGACGGTGTTCCTGGTGAATGCGCGCCATCTGGTGTACGGGCTTTCCTACCCGCTCCATAGCGTGAAGGGTTTCTGGGCTAAGGCTCTGGCGATTCACACTCTGTGTGATGAGGCGTTCGCGCTTAACTCCGGTCCCGATCGTAATGAGCGTTCGGGGGCGCGCATTCTGTGGGTGAACGTGCTGATTTACGTGTCGTGGGTTCTGAGCGTAATCCTCGGGTATGTGCTGGGCGCGAGCTTCCTGAGCAGCTTGAAGGGCGTTGACTTCGTGATGGTGGCTATCTTCACGGTTCTTGCGATGGATGGCTACCGTGCTAACCCGGATCGTGTGACGGCGCTCTTTGTCGCGGTTTCGGCTGCGGTGGCGCTGATTTTTGCGCCGTCCTCGTTCCTGGTGGTGGCGTTGGGTTCGTATGTGGTGCTGCTGCTGGCGCGCTTTCCGGTGGCGAAGCGCCGCGGTACGCTGCCGCATCGTGCTGAGCGTGAGGTAGCGGCTGAGGCTGAAAACGCCGCAGAGAGCCCAGCCACCGCCGCTACCGCTGATGCGCCCGCTTCCACACAGCGATAAGAACATTACATATGTGTTCAAAACCGGTTAGGATAGATGAGTGGAGCTTCGCTCTCCCCTCTTTCTATTTCTAGGATTACTAAGATGCCTCCCGCGCGAACCTGCGCGGAGGCTCCCAGAGGTTGAGGTACCCCATGACTCAGATGAAAGACACCGCTAAGGAAACTAGCGACGCAGAACGCTGTGCCGCCCCGGAGTAACACCGCACCGGGAGCGGCATCACTCGAGGTCACGCACGAGAACTACTGACGCGCACAACTATCCGCGCTGAACAACTCGTGCAGGAGGAACGGCCCTCCACCTCCACGTTTCGCGGCTTTCATCAACTCACGTACCTACCGCACTACTTAGCACCCGGCCTCTCGTCGGCGGGGCTCTCCCTACCCTTTTTCGCGGATGCTCTCAGGGCTTCACCCGCGCGCCTCGTTCAGGGATCTTCCGCTCTTTTCGGGTTCTTCGCTGAGTATGTGCAGAAAGAGAAAACCTTCATGAACAGTGAAGTGACCACCGGCTATATTCTTGCCGCAATTCTTGTGGCTGCAGGTATTACGTTCCTGCTTCGTTTGCTTCCTTTCGGGCTGAAGAAGGCTCTGGCTGGCTCCGAACTTTTGGATGCGCTCAGCCACTGGATTCCGCTCGGCGCAGTCGCGCTGCTTGCCATCTATGCGGTGGCGAAGATTGATTATTCTTCGTTCGCTACGGCGGCACCGTACCTGGCGGGTCTGGTGGTGACCGTGGCGGTACACCTGTGGCGTAAGAATATGGTGTTGAGTATGGTGGCGGGTACCGTCACCTGCGTTGTGCTGGCTAACTGGGTTTTCTAGGGGGTCACGATGAGCATCTCTAAGAAGTCTGTTTCTTCCCCCGCTGTTTCTTCTCAGCCCACACCGCAACAGGCACCTCACCAGGCGACTCAGGAGCAGGTTGAGCAGGTTATTGCCTCTGCTCTTCCGCTGACCGGCATGATTCCGGTAGTGGAGGCGCCCGCCTCCCCCAATGCGCAGGGCTCTCAGCAACCGCGCGAGACCGGTTTTGCGGAGGCGATTCGCGTTGCCGGTGTCATCATGCTGGGCCTGTTCTTTGTCGGCATTGGTCTGGGCGTGCTGGTGCACAGTTACGGTCTGCCGTTCTGGGTGGCTCCCCTGCTGCCGATGCTGGTGTTTGCCGGTTCGGTGGAGTTCGTGCTGATCGATATGGTCTCGAATCATGCTTCGCTGTTCTCTATTGCGGTGATGACTCTGCTCATTAATTCGCGCCACCTCATGTACGGCCTGTCGTACCCGATTGAGCGGGTGCGTGGCGGCTTGGCGAAGTTCTACACCGTGTACACCCTCATTGATGAGGCGTACGCGCTGAACACCGGACCGGACCGCCATAAGCTTCGTGCTTCCCGAATCCTGTGGATTCACGCGGGCCTGCACCTGAGCGTTCTGGCGAGCGCAACGCTCGGTTACGTGCTGGGTGCGAGTTTCTTGAGTGAGCTCAAGGGCTTGGATTTTGTAATGACGGCGCTCTTTGCGGTGCTCGCCATCGATGCTTATCAGAGCTCAAAAGACCATACCACCGCAGCTATTGCGGGTGTGTCCGCTGTGGTTGGTTTGGTGTTGGCGCCGCAGTCGATGCTGCTGATTTCTATGGTGGTGTACATTCTGCTGTTGGTGTCGCGTTTTGCGGTGGCTAAGCGCCGCGGCACTCTGCCGGAGCATATGCTGGTTGCGGATGAGGATCCCGCCGGAGCCGCCGAAACCTCCAACGCTTCCAAGCACTAGCGTCTGGATATAGTAAAGCGCCCCGCCCACCCGAAATACCGGGTGGGCGGGGCGTTATGCTGTCGCCAGCCGCATGTGTGGGTGAACCCTAGATCATGCACTGTAGACGTTCAGTATCTGCTGTGCTGTGAACCGCCAGGTGTCCCTGACGGAAGTAGCGCGGGTGCCTAGATTGCGTCCGGCTCCCATACCAAGCTTACTTGATAGTTGCTTACTTGATAGCTGCCAAGGCTGCTTCGTAGTTGGGCTCGTTGGTGGTTTCGGGAACCAGCTCGGTGTAGACAACTTCACCGGCGGGGTTCACGACGACCACGGAGCGTGCCAGCAGACCAGCCAGGGGGCCGTCCACGAGCTTTACGCCGAAGTCCTCACCGAAGGAGGAGCGGAAAGCGGAGGAGGTGACGACGTTCTCAATGCCCTCGGCTGCGCAGAAGCGGCCGATTGCAAAGGGCAGGTCGTTGGAGACGCACAGCACGACGGTGTTCTCCAGGCCTGCAGCCTGCTTGTTGAAGGTGCGGACGCTGGTTGCGCACACACCGGTGTCGATGGAGGGGAAGATGTTCAGCACCAGGTTCTTACCTGCGAAATCTGCGGAGGAGATCTCGGAGAGATCAGCCGCGAGAACCGAGAATTCGGGCAGCTTTGCGCCGACTGCGGGCAGGTCGCCGTTGGTGTGGATTACGAGTTCGTTCTGTAGAGTTACTTCAGCCATGTCTTCATTGTCCCCTGGATAGGGCGGGTGTGCAAGGGGACACAGGCACTAGCGGGCGGAGTTTCCGCATAGCTGATTTCCTGCTACGCCGTTTCGCCTCCTCTGGCTCTGCTGTAGCCGCTGTCTAGCGGTAACCCCGGTGGGTAACCCTATAGCGTGCCTTTACAATGAGCAGGTGAGCATCTTGAGACACGTATCTTCCCGCCTTGCGCCGCTGGCGCATCCCGTGACGAATTTCAGGGCACTCCGTCAGGACCTGCGCCGTCAGCGGGTGGAGGGTCGTGCCCTCGTTGATCCGCACAATACGTACCGTCCGAGTGTGCGCGCTGAGCTGCGCCGCATGTTCACGCGCCCCTTCCCGGTGGAAACGCAGACGCTCCTGTGTAATGCACTGTTGGCGGCAATCTGCTGGTATCTGCTACCGGAAGCCTGGCGTTCGTGGCTGTTTAGCGAATTTAAGGGCCCGGCCGGTTTTGCACTGGTGATGGTCGGCTGGATGGTTGCGGACGTAACCTCCACAAACCTGATGGGCCACGACGAGGAGCATGCCCTGCGTGCTTTGCGCAGTAGCGACCCGCACGCCCTGCGCCTGTTCGTGCGCACGAAGGCTATCGCAATCGGTCTGGTTACGGGTATTTCCGGTACCCTGCTGGCATTGATTCTGCACAGTCAGGACAAGCACCTGACCCGCACGCTCATGATGTCCCTGTCGTTCTTTGTGGTGCCGGCTATTGTGGTGTCCCTGGGCTCGATTCTGGGCGTGGTGTATCCGTACCGTCTGCGCGGCTGGCAGTTCCGCTGGGCGCACCGCAAGAACCTGCGGATGAGCGCCCGCTGGGTTCTGCTCTGTTTCGGTCCGGGTTGGGTGCTGGGTACGGTGCTGATGTCGCTGATGTTCCCGTCATTTTTCCTGTCGGATGCGCTCGCGCGCCTTCTCAACCCCGGTGTAGATCCGCGCGATATTGCGTTCCGGCCACTGCTGTTTTCGCTGATTTTGTGGGCGCAGGGCGCTATTAGCCTGTGGGTTTTTCCGCGGATTACGGCACGTATCGCAACCGCGCGGCGCGCCTGGCTGGTGCATTATCTGACAGACGATAAGGTCTGCTAGCCGGTTCGTTCGTGTTTGTTCTTATCCGGCGGCACCCCAGGCATGCCACGGTAACGAACGGCACTGACCACACGCACCGCGTGCCCGCCTCTTTTTCCCTATACTGGACGAGTTCACTATTCGCTTCTTGACCAGCACCGATGCGCGCTGCCGCGCATCTTCAGGAGTATTCATGTCTTCTACTCGCCGCCGCTTTACCGGCCGCACCGCTTTGGCTCTACCCGCGTTGGGCGCCGCTCTAGCTCTTGTTGTCACGTCCTGCTCGGCAAGCACTGATTCTGCTGTTTCGGGTACCGTGGTGTCTTCTTCTGGTAGCGCTTCTGCCTCCGCGAGCGCTACTTCTACGCAGGAGCTGTTCCCCACCCCGTCGGCGAGCCCGAGCGCATCCGCGAGCGCTTCCCCGAGTGCTTCGTCGCCTGCTCCGGTGCCGTCGGTGGTGACGATTACGGTTCATGCTGAGCCGACCGCCTCCGAGTCGAAGACCTCTGAGTCGAAGTCGGATTCCAAGTCTGAGTCGAAGAAGGACTCCATCTGCGCGTCTGATTCTGCATCAACCGTGGTGTCTAAGGCTCTGCGTGAGCTGAAGAATAAGAGCAGGTGGGATCAGTGGACGAATGTTTCGCGCACTTACGAGGGCTATGACCCCTGCGCTGAGCTGTCGTGGATTGATGCGATTCCGGGTTCGTCCCCGTCTGATTGCTGCATCTCTTCGATGGCGCACCACATTCTGCTGTTCCACCGCGGCAAGTTCATTGGTACCGCAACCTATGAGCCGTACTCGTTCTCCCCGGTGATTACCCGCACCTCGGACAGCTCGATTAGCGTGACCTACCGTTACATGAAGGGCGATGAGAGCCCCGCCAGCGCGAGCGGCCGCACGACCGCTGAGTTCAGCTGGAGCTCTTCGCAGAACAAGGTTGTGATGACCGGTGAGGTTCCGCCGAGCGAATAGCCGGTTCACCTCATAGGCTCGCGGCCCCGAATCTACGCGTTTAGGCCTAAGACGTTGGGCATACGAGAAACCCGCCGTCTCGCATATGGTGCATATGTGAGACGGCGGGTTTTCGTTGCTTAAGGATATGTAGAATGCCCAAGGGCTAGCTGTTTAGGCAACGAACTTCTTGTAACCGAAGTATGCGGCGCCTGCCAGGATAGCGATGCACAGAATCTTCTTCACGGTATTACTCCTTTGATTGTTCCGGTAGGCACCCGGTGTTTTACTCCATCCGACGACTCACCGAAAGGTGAGGGGCAGGTGGGGCATCATCCGCACGTGGTGCCGTTACCCCTATCTTACCTGCTTTTGAACAACGTATTTCCGTTTGGCGCGCTGAGTCCGCATTCTAGACAGTCAAACACGCGCAAACACGCAGCGGTTCAGCGTGCCATTGAGCTAAGGAATACGCCTCTGACAGGCGCATAATGGGAGCATGAGTATTTTTAAGAAGAAAGAGTACAGCGCTGAGCGCTCGGCTACTCGCATGGCTCGCGCCCTCGCTGTAATGGGTGCGCTGCACTTCATCATCCCGGATCCCTTCGACTCGATTGTGCCGAAGTACCTGCCGGGTCCTGCGCACGCGTACACTCACGCGTCGGGTGCGGCTGAGCTGGGCACCGCCGCCCTGCTGGCTAATGACAAGACTCGCCGTGCCGGTGGTCTGCTTGCGGCTCTGCTGTTTGCGGCTGTGTTCCCCGCGAATATTCAGATGGCTCTGGATGCGCGTAACCAGTCCACTCAGCGTAAGGCTATTGCGTACGGTCGCCTGCCCCTGCAGCTGCCGCTGATCTGCAGCGCGCTGAAGATTTGGCGTAAGTCGAAGTAGTCGCTTCAATCATTAGGAACGGCACCTCAGTGTTTTACACGTAAAACATTGAGGTGCCGTTTACCTTAACATACCCGTTATTAAGCTTTCCGTAACCAGCATTGCCTACACTGGAACTAACACGCCACCTGTCACAGCGGCAGGTGTACAACCTTTGGAGAGAACAATGGGTACTTTTATTGGCACCATTATTACCGGCGCAATTATTGGTGCACTTGCACGCTTCTTCATGCGAGGCCGCCAGAACATTTCGATTCTTTGGACCATTATCTGCGGTGCTGTCGGCGCCGCTATCGGTACCTGGGCAGCAACTCAGCTGGGTGTTGCCGCAACCGCTGGCATCGACTGGATGCGCTGGATTCTGTCGGTCTTCGCGGCGATGCTGACCATTTCCCTGTACCTGGGTATGACCGGCAGGAAGTAACGATCCGGCCTACTGAGGGCTCGCTAATAAGTCCCCCATAACTAAAGGCGGCACCTCCCCTAGCGTGAGCTAGTGCGGGAGGTGCCGCCTTTTCTGCGTCTCATGTGAAGCGCTTTACGTCTTCTTGGCTATATCGCCTTCGCTTATGCCTTCTTGACCACGGAGGACTTCAGGTACATCTGGCCTGCGCCGGGGACCTTCGCCTCAATGTCGTGGCCGTTGACGGGGGATTCGAGCAGGCGGATGCCGCGCACCTTGGTGCCTGCCTTGATGTCTGCGCCGCCCTTGACCTTCAGGCCCTTGACGATGGTGACGGAGTCGCCGTCGACGAGCTCGTTACCGACGGAGTCCAGAACCTTGGAGCCTGTTGCTTCTTCGGTTTCGCCTGCTGCAGTGCGTTCCCATTCGTGGCCGCACATGGGGCATGCCCAGAGTTCACCCATTTCGTAGGTGTAGTTTTCGTTGCATTCGGGGCAGGCGGGTGCTTCGATTTCGTTGAGGTTTTCGCTCATGATTCCTTCTTCGATCTGTGCGGATGCGCCGCTTCTCCCCTACTGTGTGGCTGCGGCGTGTGGGCGCGCGTCAGCGAGGACGGGGTGCGACGGTGGAGGATGCGAGGATTCTCGCGTTCGTGCTGACTATACCATTTGGCGGGTGCGAACCGCATGTGCGAAGCTGGCTTTTGCTGGTCTTTTGGGGTGGGTTCGGGGCGTGGTTGAAACCGAAAATAAAATTTGCATGGTTTGTGCGTAATATTTTGGTTGGAAGATGATTCTCAGTGGCTGCGGCGTGTAAAGTGCTTAAGTATTTGTACGTTTTGAGTAGTGAAAGGCACGGCTTCATGAAGCTTTCTGCACGTAACCAGTTCGCTGGCAAGGTTGTTGAGATCACCGAGGGTGCAACCAACGGCATCGTTAAGATTGAGATCGCTCCCGAGGTTGTTATCTCTGCGTCCATCACCAACGAGTCCATTAAGGAACTGGGCCTGAAGGTTGGCGAGACTGCTTACGCAGTCATCAAGGCTTCCAACGTTATGGTTGGTGCTGACCACTAATCCCGGTCGATAAGGTTTACGCCCCGCGGCTACTGATGTGGCGCGCGAAGGTTAATAGAGCGGGGCCCTGCACTGTGCATTCACAATGCGGGGCTCCGCTTTATTTACATAGAAACAAAAGACATTATCAAGGATTCAAGACACGAGATAATGTTTTATCAAGTTTATCCTTGCGGATTTCCACTTCCTCATCCTTGCCGCGAAGCCTCCATGCTATATGATATGGCGCAATAATGTGCATGAAACACAATAGCTGTTCCACAAATTCTCTATATGAATCACCCTTAACGATTGGCTCAAGATAGAAATTTCCATTCTTTATCTGGTCTGCCGCATGGGAATCAACATTTATAAACAATTGAGGAATAAAACAGTCAATAAACTTTTCCACTTTATCATTTACACTAAAACACTTTTTTATACGATTTAATATACTAAGATTAGAAATGGACGTTTCACCAAATTCAAAACATAAGAATGCTTCCCAGACGCGCCGCACATCATTCGGATTAGGCTTATCACCATCATTTTTCTCAACTATATAACCATACATAAGCTTCAAAATTCGATGATATTCATCGACAAACTCTGTTGCCGCAAGGGGCTCCACAGTACCAGCATTCAACTCACAACACAACAATTTATTGCTGTTTATAGATTTTATCATTTTGCTCATATTAAGTGCAAATGATGCATCATGTGTTAGAATAATTAGCTTCGTATCCGAGTTATCTTTTAGAACAAACTGACACAAGTATGCCAGCAGCATGGTCACTCCATATTTTTTCTCTTCATCAAAGCTCGAAATCGGGTCATCAAGAACAATTATTTGATTGCCAGATAGGGATTCCTGAATACTCTTCCCGTCTGCCATCTTGGCAAAAAAATAACATAATGACAGAATATTTTGCTCGCCCATCGATAACTTACTGGGAGCAACGTAACCCCGGCTATTCTTGAGCCGATAGCCAAATTCAGCAGCTGATTCTAGAGTTACGTCAGTCCCGCAGAAAACTATCTTCAAGAACCTATTGATTTCCTCCCGCGATTTATCACGATTCTTCAGGTCAATTGATTTTAGCTCACCTGAAATTTTTAATTCAATTTCATCAATTTTCTTATTTGCTAACGACATACTTTCTTCAGAGCCTTTAATTCTAGACAGATATTCAATATTAAAATTTCTAATCGCTTGATGCATTTCATGTGATAATATAGAAGTAATATACCTTAATGATTCAGCGTACTTAAACCCAGATTTATCCATCTCAGAAATATAATGCCTCTTAAGCTTAGGATTGCTTGAAATGCGTGCATAAAGATGATTTTCTTCAATTTCTTCCCTCGCTTGTTTTAAAGAATCACCGTAAGGTTTTAAGGAATCATTAGAGCAGTCCGCAGGGAAGTGCATAAGAATGTTGTGGGCTCCAGCTTCATTAAATTTCATACCAACCCATTTTCCAATAATATTATCTGATAATTTTTCCTCGGCCACAATTGAATCTGTTGTACATAGTTTACCCCCAGGAGATTCAACGATTATTTTAACGTTTTCTATAAATCCTGCTACACCTATTTTCATCTGCTCTATATACACATCATCGATATCACTCTTATTTTTCAAGGTATCAATCTCAGACTCCAGAAGAGATTGCAATTTTTCTACAATATGGCCCGCTTCTTTCTTTTTGATATCAATCTTTTCGCTATATTCTTTTTTCTTTGCTGACCAATATTTCTTCATGGTCTCAAGGTCCTCAATCTCGTGCCCCATAGTCACTGATTCTTCCCCCAGAAGAATGAATGATTCCAAAATTTCACTGTCAGATTTACGAAAATTCTCTAGGATAAAATTTTCGTCAAATACATGAACATTCGAAAAATCCTTACCCAGTGACCCGCCATCCTTATCCAAAAATTCTGTCATACCAGTTTCGGTACTCAAAGCACGCGCTAGCGTAGATTTACCCGAACCGTTGCTTCCAAGAACGATGGACACTTGAGCATCTTTGTCTTTATCTCCATTTTCCTTAAATCTGGAAAATAGTGGAAAAGTTTTCTCTCCAGTATATTCTGTATCAATCTTTATTTTTGATACTTTTGTTGCATCAACCATTTGTTCCTCCTAGAACCAATAGATTTCCTACATTGAATAGATATAATAAAATCCCCTTGAGTATCAGTTCATCAAAGATACGACTGTCTCAAGGGGATCTTATAACTTCACTGTTACTCAGATATTAATTTATTTAATTATTCTAAGTTTACACGTTGAAGCGGAACTCCACCACGTCGCCGTCCTGCATGATGTAGTCCTTGCCCTCCATGCGGACCTTACCGCGAGCCTTCGCCTCCGCCATGGAGCCAGCCTCATCCAGGTCCTTGAACGACACAACCTCAGCCTTAATGAAGCCACGCTCAAAATCAGAGTGAATCACACCAGCAGCCTGCGGCGCAGTATCACCCTTATAAATCGTCCAAGCGCGAGCCTCCTTCGGGCCAGCAGTCAGATAAGTCTGCAGACCCAGAGTCGAGAAGCCCACGCGAGCCAGCTGGTCCAGGCCGGACTCATCCTGACCGTTCATCTCCAGCATCTCGCGAGCCTCCTCCTCAGACAGCTCCACAAGATCAGCCTCCAGCTTCGCATCCAAGAACACAGCCTCAGCCGGCGCCACCATGTCACGTAGCTCCTGCTGCTTCTCCTCAGACGCCAAAATGCCCTCATCCGCGTTGAACACGTAAATGAACGGCTTAGCAGTCAGCAGGTTCAACTCCTTCAGGTGAGCCAGCTCCAGCTTCGCGTCCTTCGCACGAGAAATGATGGTGTCACCATCCTCCAGGATCTTCTGCGCAGCCTTGTAGGTCTCCAGCTGAGCGGCGTCACCCTTCTTAATCTTCACAGCCTTCTCCAGACGCGGAATAGCGTTCTCCAGAGTCTGCAGGTCAGCCAGAATCAGCTCAGTGTTGATGGTCTCCATATCGGAGGCGGGGTCAACTTTGCCGTCCACGTGAATAACGTCCGGGTCATCAAACGCACGCACCACCTGGGCGATAGCGTGCGCCTCACGAATGTTCGCGAGGAACTTGTTACCCAGGCCCTCACCCTCAGAAGCGCCCTTCACAATACCCGCAATATCAACGAACGAAACAGTCGCAGGCAGAATACGCTCCGAACCAAAAATCTCAGCCAGACGGTTCAGACGCGCATCCGGTAGATTCACCACGCCCACGTTCGGGTCAATGGTCGCGAACGGGTAGTTAGCCGCCAGCACAGTGTTGCCGGTCAGAGCGTTGAACAGGGTGGACTTGCCCACGTTAGGCAGGCCAACAATGCCGATAGTTAGAGCCACAAGTTTTCCTTCGAATCATGTACCCCGCCAAACGCTCAGGATGCGCCGCGTACGTGATGCGGCGGGTGCGGGCGGGCACAGGGCGAAAATGGTGCCCGCTTCCAAGCGCAGCACCGTCGGTCTCGGGAAGAAACGGGTGCGGGGCGCCTGCGGGCATAGACACTACCATTCTACCGTGTTCGCGCAGGAGCCGCCCCGAGTGCAGGGATAGGCACCGGTTAGGAGAAAGTGAAGGCGAAAAACTGAGGCGAGGAAGCACCATCGCTCCCCCGCCTGAATTATTGAGAAGCAGGGGGCTAAAGCCAGCCGTTCTCCGTGGCGATACGCACCGCATCCTGACGCGTCGACGCACCCGTCTTCGCCATCGCCGCCGACAAATAATTACGCACCGTACCCGCCGACAAAAACAACGCCGCCGCAATCTGCTGAGCCGTACCACCCGACGCCGCCTCACGCAGCACCTGCGCCTCACGCTCCGTCAACGGAGAAGCACCCGTCACCAAAGAATCCGCCGCCAACGACGGATCCACCACACGCAACCCCGCATGCACACGACGAATCGCCTCCGCCAACTGGCGAGCACCCGTATCCTTCACCACAAAACCACTCGCGCCAGCCTCCAGGGCGCGGCGCACATAGCCCGGACGGCCAAAAGTCGTCACAATCAGCGTGCGCACCGGCTCACCCGACTCACTCAACGCACCCGCATCACGCAGCGCCGCAGCCGCCTCAATACCATCAGCCAGCAGAGCACCGGGCATCTGCACATCCAGCAGCACCACGTCCGGCTTCAACAGGGCGACCGCACCCAGAACCTCATCACCGCTACCGACCTGACCCACGATCTCCAAGTCAACCTCCAAGCCGAGCAGGGCGGCAAGAGCCTCACGGATGAGCTGCTGATCGTCAGCGAGCAGAACACGAATCATGGGAGCCTCCCAGGGCTGAAGACGGTGAAAAAGACGGGGCAGAAAATACCGGGTGGAACAACCGTAAGAGGTTGTCTACCACCACCATACAGGGGCGGGTAGCTCCCCCGTCTAGGGCGCGGCGCTAAGTTCCACAATCTACAGCACCTATTTACAGCAGTGAGGTGTCACCGTCCATGCTCACACGGATGCGCGTGCCCACCCCACCGCCAGGGTTCTCCGCCAGCCACTGCCCGGGCGCCGGCTCAATCACCACGCTACCGCCGGATGCCGCCACACGCTGAGCCATACCCGTCAGACCGTTACCGCGGGCATCACCTATGCCCACGCCGTTATCCAGGATGTCCAGACCGGTTGCGCTCAGACGCACCCGCGCCGCGTTCGCACCCGAGTGGCGCACCATGTTCGTGACCGCCTCACGCAGAACCCAGGAGAACAGCTTCGCGTTCACGCCAGCCACCGCGAGCGCGCTCTGAGCCTCCGGCAGTTCGGCGCGAATACCGGCGGTCTGCAGGGCACGGCCCGCACCCTCAATCTCACCCGAGAAGTCTGGAACGCGCAGGCGCGTCACGGTTGAGCGAACCTCCGCCAGGGATGCGCGGGACAGCTGGGCGATCGCCTCCATTTCGGCGCCGGCGCGGGCGGGGTCAATCTCTAGCAGGCGCTGCGCCAGCTCCGCTTTGAGGGTGATGACGGTCAGGGAGTGGCCCAGCACGTCGTGCACGTCGCGGGCAATCTCTTCACGTTCCTCAGAGAGCGCCAGGGAGGCGCGCGCTAC
>ERZ772770.39-NODE-39-length-28763-cov-4.8088_pt1 | contig 28763 bp, 20 predicted proteins | sample MGYA00511361_ERZ772770 | MGnify/ENA primary metagenome ERZ772770 (study PRJEB29015, sample SAMEA2738026) | human oral metagenome | biome: human oral; feature: human-associated habitat; material: saliva | place: China | collected 2251 ... | reverse complement strand
ACGCAACACCGCACGGATACGAGCAATCAACTCACGCGCAGAATACGGCTTCGTCACATAGTCATCAGCGCCCAGCTCCAGACCCAGAACCTTATCCAGCTCAGAATCCTTAGCGGTCAGCATGATAATCGGGACCGAAGACACCTCACGCAGCTTGCGGCACACCTCCATACCGGACATGCCCGGAAGCATCACATCCAGCAGCACCAAATCCGCGCCCTCGCGGTCAAACACCGGCAGAGCATCCAGACCGTTGTCCACAACAATCGTCTGGAAACCCTCACGACCCAGCAAAAACGCAAGGGGATCCGAGAGGGCCTCTTCGTCCTCAACAATCAGAATTTTAGACATCAATAACTTCCTTCGATTCCATAAAACCTATACCGCTAACACTACACTGCGGCCGGAGGCTCATTCAGCGGCAACGCCAACGTAAACGTCGAGCCCTCCTGCGGCATCGACCGAACCGTCACGCTACCACCGTGCTGAGTCATCACATGCTTCACAATGCTCAAGCCCAAACCAGTGCCGCCCGTCTGACGCGAACGGGCCGGATCAACCCGGTAAAAACGCTCAAAAATACGCTTCTGCTCGTCCTCCGGAATACCCACGCCCTGATCAGCAACCTCAACCAGCAGCTGATCCGCCACACGGTGCACCCAAATATCCACCTTTGTATGCTCCGGCGAATAACGCACCGCGTTCTCCACCAGGTTCTGCACAGCAATACCGAGTAGCTCGGCGTCACCGTACACCTCGGGGACCTCCTCGATGCGGGTAGAAATCTGAATGTCCTTCTCCTCCGCCACAATATGCGAACGGTCCACCGCATCAGCCACCAAAGAAGGCACCGACACCGGGCCACCACGCGCAATCACATCGGTCGACTGCAGACGCGAAAGCTCAATAATGTCACGCACCAGCGCAGAGAGGCGGCGAGTCTCCTTATGTAGACGACCCACAAAATACTCGATAGCCTCCGGGTCATCACTCGCCTGCTCAATAGCCTCAGCCAACAGGCTCACCGCACCCACCGGAGTCTTCAACTCATGCGACACATTCGCCACAAAATCATTACGCATACGCTGCACACGAGAAATTTCAGTGCGGTCATCCGCAAGCACCAGAATGTACTCATCCCCCAGCGAAGCAACACGCACATCCAAGACCAGCGCCTCACCCTCACCGCGGTCAATCTCAAAAGTACGCTCCGCAAAAATACCGCGATGACGCACCGTGCGAATCATATCCGCCAACTCATCAGAGGCCACCGTATGACCGCGCACCAGACCCATCGCATACGCACCCGGAGAAGCCTGAACCACCCCGCCTACCTCATCAATCACCAGGTAGGCGCGACCAATCACAGCAAGCACCTGAGCGGCACCATCACGCAGCGCCGGCGCCGACACCAAGCTACGCTCCTGCTCCCGCTCACTACGCGCCACCGCGTTCATGCTCAGGACGCCCACCAGCAGACCTATCATGCCCGCAATAAAGGCGATCAGACCGGCATCCATGTACTTCCCTTCCATTCGGGTACCCCATAAGTATAAATGTGGCCGATACCCAGCACTCAGGCGAACGTCCCTCTTCTCAAGCAGGCCCCCCATGCAAAAACCTCAGACAGGCACCCCCTGCAGAAACCCCGCAGATACCTTTACCCTGCAGAGAACGCAATGAGCCGCCCACCTCAACGGTGGACGGCTCATCACAATGACAGGGGCGAAACCCTGCCGGAGGTATTACTTACCCTGGTTTGCTACGGCAGCAATAGCGTCCTTAGCAGCCTCGGGGTCCAGGTACTCGCCGGGCTTGACGGGCTGGAAGTTCTCATCCAGCTCGTAGTACAGCGGAATACCGGTGGGGATGTTCAGGCCAGCAATGTCCTCATCGGAAATACCCTCGAGGTGCTTGACCAGCGAACGCAGGGAGTTACCGTGTGCAGCAACCAGAACGGTCTTGCCTGCTGCGAGGTCGGGCTTGATGTCCGACTCCCAGTAGGGAAGCATACGGCCCAGCACGTCCTTCAGGCACTCGGTGCGAGGAGCGTTCTCAACATCCGCGTAGCGAGGGTCGTTTGCCTGCGAGTAGGGGTCGTTGTCATCCAGCGGGGGCGGCGGAACGTCGTAGGAACGACGCCACGTCATGAACTTCTCGTCGCCGTATTCCTCGCGAATCTCGGACTTGTTCTTACCCTGCAGAGCACCGTAGTGACGCTCGTTCAGACGCCAGGTGCGCTTGACGGGAATCCACAGACGGTCTGCTGCATCCAGTGCAAGGTTTGCGGTGTTGATTGCGCGACGCTGCAGGGAGGTGTGAACAACATCGGGGAGGATGTTGCGCTCTGCCAGCAGCTCGCCGCCGCGCTTAGCCTCAGCGCGGCCCTTATCGGTCAGGTTAACGTCCACCCAACCGGTGAACAGGTTCTTTTCATTCCACTCGGACTGGCCGTGGCGCAGGAGTACTAGTTTGTAAGTCATACCTCTATTTTTTCATTTACCCGCCGGTTTGTCATGCCTCAAGGCCTAGAAAATATGCATTCTCCCAAAAATTTATAAGAGTCTTTCTTACCAGAACGAAAGGCTCAAAAACCCCGCCAGAAAAGGGCAAAGCCCCGCACACCACCCGACCAGGACAAACCCGTCAGACAGCGCACGAGGCTTCACCATCTATCGCGCAAAGCGAGCGCACAAGCTAACGCTAGAAACGGCGGCGACCAACCGAAGGCCACACACCAGCCAGGAACACGCAGCTAATCACAGCAGCCACCAGCTGAAGAATCAGCACAGTATTACCGCCACCAGTCAGCGCAGCAAAAACGCTAAACAGCGACACCGCAGCAGAACCACCGGTCAAAGCCAGCCACGTATTCTTCGGGCGCTTACCGGCAAAATCGTACGCGTTCGCCGGAGACATCCACGCACGCACAAAAGCCAGCACACCAACCGCAGCACCAGCGATAGCCAGCAGCGTATCAACAAAAGTGGTCACATACCAGACCAGCAGAATAGGAGACATAGTATTCCTTAGAATCAGCAGCTTCTCTAGACAACCCTAGCAAAGCGCTTAGCGGACGACCTTAAAGGCCTCAACCAAGTCATTGTAAAGGTCATCTACGTTCTCAATACCCACCGACAGGCGCAGCAGAGACTCCGGAATCGAATCCGGCTCGTTACCGTGGCGACGACGACGCTCCACCAGCGACTCCACGCCGCCCAGGGAGGTTGCCGGGGTCCACAGCTTCAGCGCCTCCACGACGTTACGGGCGCCCGCGGCGTCCGTATCAAGAGTGACGCACAGAATCGCGCCGAAACCGTCCATCTGTTTCTTCGCAATCTCATGACCGCGATGGCTTTCCAGACCCGGGTAACGCACCTCAGCCACGAAGGGGTGCTCGCTCAGACGCTCCGCAAGAACCTGCGCATTCTGCACCGCACGCTCCACGCGCAGCGCCAGGGTGCGCAGGCCGCGCAGGCCAAGCCACGCCTCCACCGGGCCGGGGATTGCGCCGTTGGTGATACGGTGGTGCAGCATCGCCTTGTACAGCTCCTCGTTCGAGGTCAGAGCCATGCCCAGCAGAACATCAGAGTGGCCCGCCAGGAACTTCGTAGCGGAGTGAACCACCACGTCTGCGCCCAAATCCAGGGGACGCTGCAGAATCGGGGTTGCGAAGGTGTTATCCACCGCGGTCACAATGCCCAGGCGGCGAGCAGCAGAAAGCAGGGCAGGCAGGTCAGCAACCTCAAGCATCGGGTTCGTGGGGCTCTCCAGCCACGCCAGGACCTTCGGTGCCGAGTAGTTCACGTTCTCCGGGGTCACGCCGGCGCGGGATGCGGCATCCTCCATAGCGGCGATAACGCTCTCGGTGTCTTCAATGTCCACGCGAACAAGCTCAATGATGCCGCGGCGCTCCAAATCCTTGCACAGGGTCACCGACGCCATGTATGCGTGCTTTGGAATCAGCACAATGGAGCCAACCGGCACCAGGTCGATGACGGCAGCGACAGCAGCCATACCGGAGGGGAACAGCAGACCGGGCTGAGTGGCGTTCTCCAGCTTCGCGACAACCTCTTCCATGCCCTCCCAGGTGGGGTTCGAGAAGCGGGCGTACACGCGGTCCTGCTCAATATTGACGGCGTCCACACCGCGGTAGGTGGAAGAAAGAACGATCGGAGGGTTCACCGGCGCGTCATGCTCGTGTGCCGGGCGGCCGCCAGAGACGACGAAGGTCTCTGCGGAGTAATTCATGTCGTGGTTATCTGCACTCATGTATTTAAGCCTGGCACACCCACGCCCAGAACGCACGCCCGCGCAGGTGACGGCACACAGGATTTACATGTTTTTTACCTTGATACGCGCTCAATGCCACGCGGAGGTATCACCAAAACCGCACCGGTGCAACGAAGAGACCCGGTACCCTTAAGGGTGATGGATACTCTCAGCTACACCCCCGATGCACAGAATCTTCCCGCCGACCCGACCGGTCGCCGCGGGCTTTTTATCGTGGTCGAAGGAGGCGACGGCGCCGGCAAAACCACCCAGCTCGCCCTGCTGAATGAAGCGCTCAGCGCCCGCGGATACCGTGTCATCACCACCCGCGAACCCGGCGGCACCGAGATCGGCGAGAAGCTGCGCGCCCTCGTCCTGGAAGCCGGTCAGGGCACCATTGACGACCGCACCGAGGCACTGATTTTTGCGGCGTCCCGCGCGGCTCACGCCTCCCAGCTGATTCGCCCCGCGCTCGCTGAGGGCGCCATCGTGCTCAGTGACCGCTATATTGATTCTTCCGCCGCGTACCAGGGTGTTGGCCGTGATCTAGGTGTTGAAACCATCGTCGATTTGAGCCGCTGGGCTACCGCCGACCTGGTTCCCGACGCGACCCTATTGCTGAGTGTGCCGCTGAGCGCCGAGCAGGAGCGCATGGACCAGCGCGGCACCGTCGACCGTATTGAGGCTGAAGGCGCGGCGTTCAAGGCACGTATTCACGGTGCGTTCGAGCAGATCGCCCGCGAGGACGCTAACGGTTCGCACCGCATCATTGATGGTGTGGGCACGATTGATGAGGTACACGCGCGCGTACTCGAGGTGATTGAGCCTCTGCTTGCCGCCCGCGAACTGATCCGCACCGGCAAGGAGGACTCATGAGCCTCTGGGATACCCTGCTGATTCCTGCCGATAAGCTCCAGCAGCTACGCACGGATGCCGCCGCCGACCGCCCCACGCACGCTTGGCTTTTCACGGGTGCGACCGGCGCGCCTCACCGTGAGGCGGCAAAGGTTTTCGCTGCCGCCCTGCTGTGCGAGCAGCCCGACCCGCAGGACCGCGGGTGCGGTCAGTGCAAGGGTTGTGTGACCGTCATGAACGGTTCGCACGCAGATTTTACGCACTTTAGTACCGAGGCGACGCACATCAGCATTGATGAGGCGCGTGAGCTGGTCATGAAGGCTCAGGACCGCCCGACCGTGGGTCGCTGGCGCGTGATTCTGGTCGAGGACACCGAGCGCATGCCGGAGCGTACCTCCAATGTGTTGTTGAAGGCGATTGAGGAGCCGCCGCCGCATACGATTTGGTTGTTGACGGCGCCCTCCCCCACCGATGTGCTGGTGACGATTCGTTCGCGTTGCCGCCCGGTACAGTTGCCGGTTCCTACCGATGCGCAGGTCCACAAGTATTTGCTGGCGCACGGTGTAGCGGATCCTTTAGCGCAGCGTGCGGCACGTCTGGCGCTGGGTGATGCGCAGGAGGGGTACCGTCTGGCGACCGATGAGCAGGCCATGGCTCGTCGGGAGTTGATTACCTCCCTGATTCTAAATGTTCGTTCTATTTCTTCGGCTTTCAATGCGGCAGAAAAGCTCACCGACCTTGCCGACCAGGACGCACAGGCTGTCTCCGCTCTCAAGGATGAGCAGGAACGCCAGGAGCTTCTGGCACTGCTGGGTATTCGCGAGGGTGAGCGTGTTTCGCCCTCCTTGCGAGCGCAGGTTCGCCGCTTGGAGGAGCAGCAGAAGCGCCGCGCTAAGCGCGTTTCATCCGATACGCTATTGCGTTCCGTGGCACAGGTTCAGACGGTTCTGCGTGATGCATTGACGGTGGCTCTGTCGGCTCAGGCTCCGCTGGTCAATGAGCATCTGCGTGAGCCTCTGGAGGCGTTCTGCACCCGCCGTTCCGCCCAGCAGCTACTGGAGGATGTGCAGGCGGTCGAGCTGACCCTGCGTCGCCTGCGGACGAACGCGAATGCGCGCCTGGCGCTTGAAGCGTTGATGAGCCGTTTCGTGTATCAGTAGCTTCTTGTAGCTCATACAACAAAAGGGGGAGGCACCGAAGAGATAATCTTCGGTGCCTCCCCTTCTATTGGTTCTCAGCACCCCTAGAACTCAGTTACGGAATCAAGCTTAGTTGCGGAACCCGTGAACCGGCGACGGAATACGACCGCAGCGGGCAATGAACGCCTCCGCGCTGGGGGTGTGGGTGGGCATGACGGGCGCGCGACCGAGCAGACCACCAAATTCGACCATGTCGCCTACACCCAGGCCGACCGCCGGGATGACGCGAACCGCGGTGGTCTTGTGGTTCATCACGCCGATTGCCGCCTCGTCGGCAATCATTGCGGCGAGGGTGGCTGCGGGGGTGTCGCCGGGAACCGCAACCATATCCAGGCCGACGGAGCAGATGGCGGTCATTGCTTCGAGCTTATCCAGGGTGATGTGTCCGGCTGCTGCGGATTCAATCATGCCGATATCCTCAGAGATCGGAATGAAGGAGCCGGAGAGGCCACCGACGTTCGAGCAGGCCATGAGGCCGCCCTTCTTCACCGCATCATTGAGCAGCGCGAGGGCCGCAACGGTGCCGTGGGTACCGACGGTTTCCAGACCCATCTCTTCGAGGATGTGCGCGACCGAGTCGCCAATCTCTGCGGTGGGCGCCAGGGAGAGGTCAATAATGTTGAAGGGCACGCCCAGACGCTCGGAGGCGAGGGTACCAACCAGCTGACCGACGCGGGTAATCTTGAAGGCTGCCTTCTTGATTTCTTCGGCGCAGGTGTCAAAGGATTCGCCGCGGACCTTCTGCAGGGCGCGGTGTACCACGCCGGGGCCGGAGACACCCACGGAGATGGTGGTGTCTGCCTCCTGCACGCCGTGGAATGCGCCCGCCATGAAGGGGTTGTCGCTGACTGCGTTCGCGAAGACGACGAGCTTGGCGCAGCCGAAGCCGTGTGCATCCGCGGTCAGGTCTGCGGTGGTGCGGATGGTTTCACCCATGAGCTTGACGGCGCTCATATTAATGCCGGCGCGGGAGGATCCGATGTCTACGGAGGAGCAGACCACGTCGGTTTCTGCGAGCGCACGCGGGATGGAGCGGATCAGTTTTTCGTCGGCGGGGGTCATACCCTTGTCGACGAGGGCGCTGAAGCCGCCGACAAAGTTCACTCCGACTGCCTTAGCTGCCGCGTCGAGGGTGCGGGCGAATTCTATGTAGTCCTCATCGCCGGAGGCGCCTGCCACCAGTGCGATAGGGGTGACGGCGATGCGCTTGTTGACGATCGGGATGCCGAGCTCAGCTTCGATACCTTCGCAGACGCTGATGAGGTTTGCGGCGCGGCTGGTGATCTTGTCGTAGATTTTGCGGCGGGATACTTCGCCGTCGGAGTCGGCGCAGTCGAGCAGGGAGATGCCCATGGTGACGGTGCGAATGTCGAGCTTCTGCTCCTCGATCATTCGGATGGTTTCTAGAATGTTGGTGTTGCGCATCAGTGGAGCCCTAGATGGCGTGCATTGCCTTGAAGATGGATTCTGCCTGGATGCGAATCTGCACCTTCTGTTCGTGTTCGACACCAATCATGGCTTCCTGCAGGTCGATGAGGTTCTGCTGCTTTTCGTCGAAGGAGCAGTGCATGATCATGGTGAAGTATTCGCCCATGATGGTCTGGGAGACGTCGAGAACGTTGACCTTGCGCTCGGCGAGGGTTGCGGTCACGGCGGCGATGATGCCTTCGTGGTCGATGCCTGTGACGGTGAGAATAATCTTCACGGTGTTCTCCTAGTGGTTTGGGGTTGCGCTCCTAAGGAAAAGGTGCATAAAAGCGCACGCATACGCATATTTATAAGACCAATTATAGGTTACTCAGAACACATTCTGTAGAGTCAATACAAAAAGCCCCTCCCACCACACACCGGGAGAATAAAAAATCCACGTCCCCTCACCTTATTTAAAGGTAAGAAAGAACGTGGATTCTTTATGCGCGTCTTTAGCGGGGCATTCTCTTTTGAATGCTCCATTTATCTGTCTGGATTTGAGCGTCTAGAGACATTTCCCAGACGTAACGCCTAGAACTAAGACCTAACAGGTAAGGCCTAGACGTAAGAAGCGATGTACAGCTCACCGCTACCGCTGAGGGTTGCCACCGAGGGCTCGCCCACATGCAGTACCGACTCGGTAGCACCCAGTACGAATTCCTCGGTCCCGTTGCCGTCGGCTGCGTGAATGGTGATTTCGCCGGATACGCTCAGTGCGGCGCTAATACCCTCGAAGGTGTATTCCTGCGGCTTGCCCTCTTCAACGCGGATGCGGGTCACGCTCATGCGCTCATCCCACATGGCGTAGGTGCCCACGGGCGCATTCTCGGGGGTGGGGCGCTGAATAACCGGGGCGTCCTGGCTTTCACCAAGAACCTTAATGAGCTCCTCGGTGTCGATGTGCTTTGCGGTCAGACCGGCACGCATCACGTTATCGGAAGGGTTCATCAGCTCAATAGCGGTACCGGAGACGTAGGCATGCACCTGACCGTCGGGGGTGAAAGCGGATTCGCCCGGTGCCAGGTGTACCAGGTTCATGACGAAAGCGACGAGCAGACCGCGGTCGCCGGGGTACTTGCCGGCAACGATCTGCACAAGCTCAGCGGCGTCAGCAATGACAGGGTTGTCGGAGTCGGTCAGCTGTGCTGCCGCCTCGACAAGCTGCTCAACAGCCGCGGTGGCGGCCTCTTCGGGCATACGAATAATCTCAGTCAGCAGCTGCTTGGGGGTAAGCTCCACACGCTCTGCCAGCCAGCCAGCCTTGAACGCCTCAGCCAGCTCTGCCAGCTGCGCGGAGGTGCGCACACCGGTGAGCACGCGCATCTGGGTCAGCGCAATGACGGTTTCAGGCTTGGAGTAGCGGTCCTTGTAGTTGCGGTGCGGTGCGTCAATCGCGATGCCGCGTGCCTGCTCATCCTCGAAACCTGCAATCGCCTGCTCGGGGGTGGGGTGCACCTGAATGGACAGGGGCGCATCAATCGCAAGGATCTTAAAGAGGAAGGGGAACCAATCGGAGGTACGGTCCGGGCGCAGGAAGCGGGAGGGGTTCTCCACAATCAGCTCATTGAGCGGGGACTCGGTACCATCAACGGTTGCACGGGAGGGCGCAGCCGGATGCGCGCCAACCCACACCTCAGCCTCGGGCTGTTCGGTGGGCACGGGCACGCCGCGCATGCGTCCAAGAATTTCGCGGGAACCCCACGCATAATTCTGAATCTGGTTTTTTAGGGAAAAAATCTCACCCATGGGGGGAAATACCTCTCGACGTGAGTTGTTTGAAGTAAGTGACGTGATAAAAAACCCATACATTCAGCGGAATTTATAAGGTTTTACCTGCCCATTATAGAGGCTAGTTACACTTCTTTACCGCTAAAATAAAAGGCGTGACTACTATTAATCTACATGACTCATTCAAAGCGTACGACGTGCGTGGCATCGTCGGCGAGACCATTACCGCAGAGACTGTTCGCGCAACTGGCGCGGCTTTCGTAGACGTTCTGGGCCTGGAGGGCCAGACCATTCTGGTCGGTGGCGACATGCGCCCCTCCTCCCCCGAATTCATGGATGCATTCGCCCAGGGTGCAACCGCTCGCGGTGCAAATGTTGAGAAGATCGGCCTGATCTCCACTGACGTTCTGTACTTCGCATGTGGCGTTGAGAACGCTGCCGGTGTTACCTTCACCGCTAGCCACAACCCCGCAGAGTACAACGGCATGAAGATGGCTAAGGCTGGCGCTGTTCCGCTGTCCTCCGAGTCCGGTCTGTTCGATATCCGTGACCTGGCTCAGAAGTACCTGGATGCCGGCGAGATCCCTTCGGTCGAGAAGGTCGGCACCGTTTCCGAGAAGGACATCCTCAAGCCCTACGCAGAGTACCTGCGCAAGCTGGTGGACCTGTCTTCCATCCGCCCCCTGAAGGTTGTTGTTGACGCTGGTAACGGCATGGGTGGTATGACCACTCCCGCTGTTCTGGGCGACACCATCCTGCCGGGCCTGCCCCTGGAAATCGTTCCCCTGTACTTCGAGCTGGACGGCACCTTCCCGAACCACCCAGCTAACCCGCTGGAGCCGGCTAACCTGGTTGACCTGCAGAAGGCTGTTGTTGAGCACGGTGCTGACATTGGTCTGGCATTTGACGGTGACGCTGACCGTTGCTTCGTCATCGATGAGAAGGGTGAACCCGTCACTCCTTCGGCTGTGACCGCTCTGGTTGCTGAGCGCGAGATTGCTCGTGCGAAGGCAGAGGGTAACGAAGAGCCCGTCATCATCTACAACCTGATCACCTCGAAGGCTGTGCCCGAGCTCGTCGAGAAGCTGGGCGGCCGCGCAGTGAAGACCCGCGTGGGCCACTCCTTCATCAAGGCTGTTATGGCTAAGGAGAACGGCGTTTTCGGTGGCGAGCACTCCGCTCACTACTACTTCAAGGACTTCTTCAACGCAGACACCGGCATGCTCGCTGCAATGCACGTGCTGGCTGCTCTGGGTGGCGACGACAAGCCCCTCTCCGAGATTAGCGCGAAGTACTCCCCGTACGTTGCTTCCGGTGAGATCAACTCCGAGCTGGAAGACAAGGCTGCCGCTGTGGACCGCGTGCGTGCACACTACGCTAACGCTCCCGTGGTTGTTGAGGACTCCGACGGCACCACCTTCACCAACACCGAAGAGGGTTGGTGGGTTAACCTGCGTCCTTCGAACACTGAGCCTTTCCTGCGCCTGAACCTTGAGGCACCGGATGTTGCGACCATGGAGCGCGTCCGCGATGAGGTTCTGGCTCTGGTTCGCCAGGGCTAAGCACTAGCTAGCTACTAAGATCCCGCCCGCAGATTACTTCTGCGGGCGGGATATTTTTCTTAAGTTCTAAACCCGGCTAGGTTCTTCTGCCTAAGAGCAAAGAACCTAGCCGGGTTTAAGAAACCTAGCGGACGAGCCGGCTTACGGGGTTTTTACGCCTCGCGTGCCTGGTCGTGGAGCATCCACTGGTCGGGGCCGAAGATCTCGTAGTTGATGTTCTTGCCGGGGACACCTGCCTCCACCAGTGCGGAGCGTACGCCCTGCATGAAGGGCAGCGGGCCGCAGAGGTAAACGTAAGCGTTAGTGGGAACATCCAGCTTGGATACGTCGACGAGGCCGGTGAAGTCGCCGCCTTCGCCCTCGATGAAGGATACGAGGCGTGCGTTGGGCAGCTTGCCGACGAGCTCGGTGAGCTCTTCGCGCAGGGGCCAGGTGTCCAGGCGGCGGTCTGCGTGGACCACGGTCACAGGGCGCTCGGAGCCCTTCTCAACCAGCTCGGAGAGGAAGCTGAGCATGGGGGTGGTGCCGATGCCTGCGGAGAAGAGGTACAGGGGCGCCTCGGGGTCGCCAAAGCCTTCCAGAGTCAGGTCACCGTAGGGGTTGGAGATTTCGACGACTGCGCCGACTTCCAGCTCGTGCAGGATGGAGGTCATCTCGCCGTTGGGGTCGAGCTTCACAGCGATGCGGCGCTGGTTCTTTTCGCTGGGCAGCAGGGTGTACTGGCGTGCCTGGCGCAGGCCGTCACGTGCGGGAACGACGATGGAGATGTACTGGCCGCCCTTGGACTCGGTCATGGGGGTCTCGTCGGCGGGCTCGAAGGTCAGAACTACGACGTTCTCACCGGTCTCCTTGCGGTCAACGAGCTTGAAGGGTGCGAACATGACGTCGTTTGCCTGGGAGGCGTACAGGCCCTTCTCCAGCTTGATGAGGGCGTTGCCCATGAGCCAGTAGACCTCGGTCCATGCCTCAACGATTTCGGGGGTAGCCAGGTCGCCCAGGTTAGCGGCGATTGCCTCGAAGAGGTACTTGTAGACGGTGGGGTACTCTTCTTCCTTCAGGCCCAGGGATGCGTGCTTGTGTGCAACGCGGGAGAGGACCTCGTCCGGGTAGGAGTCCGGGTGCTCGACAATGTAGGAAGCGAATACTGCGATGGAGCCAGCCAGTGCGCGAGGCTGAGTGCCTTCAAGCTGGGAGGAGCGGGAGAACATGCCGTCCATCAGGTCGGGGCGGGCGGCGAACATTCGACGGTAGAAGTCGGGGGTGATGTCGTTAATGCGCTCAGCAATAATGGGCAGCGTTGCCTCAATAATGGGGCGGGACTTCTCGGAGAGCATCGGTGCGTGCCTTCTTCCTGTGTGGTCACCTCGGTCATTGTGGCGAGGCCCCTCAATATCAGTATTGCGGGGCATTCACTCAGACAGCTTAGTTGGTGACAGAGTGTTTATAAAGCACCCTTACCGTAGCATTTTGCGGGGTGTTTGCGCTGAGTGCAGGTCACTTTCTGAGGGATATTGAGGGGTCTAGGTGAGACTTATGGTTCAGCTTGACTCAAAGAGAGAGCCGAGCGTCACACTATATATTTTCAGCACTGTTTTTGAGTTCGCCGCGTGACTAGCCCCGGAGTGTGCATAAAAATTCTGGCATGGAAATATATTTACTGCGGAAAGTATGCAGTACAGTGCAAAAATGAATATGGTCACATTTTCTGCATTTGAAAAGCAAATTTGCAATATCTTGCGTTTCCTGCACATTTTCCGGGTTCATGCAGGTGCCAACAACCGCGCACGCAGAGTCAAAAATACCCCCGCGGCCCTCAAACCCCCCACGAAACACCCCCGCGCGAACCGCCTAACAGTCCCCCGCATCAAGCGCAGAAACGCCCAAAACTCCGTGTTAAAAACTCTATGGAGCCTCCCACCGGAAAGCTCCACAGGTATCACGTATCTCTTGAATACTTACGACTAGCGCCTTACAACTAGCGCGCGGGCAACGCGTTCTCCGGAGGCCCAAAGCCCAGCTCGACGAACACAGGGCCAACGGGGCGCGCACCGGCAGTCAATTCGCTAATGATCACCGAATCAACCGATGCATAGAATGCCTCACGCGCCTTCGCCAGCACATTGCGCAGGCGACAGAACTTATCGAGGGGGCAGTGGCCGTTCTCATCCTCGCACTCAATCATGGGGATATCGCCCTCAGTAGCGCGAAGAATAGTGCCGACGGTCGCAGAACGACCCGCATCGGAAAGCATGACGCCACCGGCACGACCACGAGTCGAGTCCAGGTAACCCATGTTCACGAGGAAAGCTACAGCCTTCGCCACGTGGTTGTAGGGGGTGTCCACACCTTCAGAAATCTTCTGGGTGGAAAGCTTCTGACCGGGCTCCAGAGCAGACAGGAGCATCAGAACGCGGAGCGAGACATCCGAGAATGCTGTCAAACGCATGGATACTCCTTCTATCCTTCTCGTGCTACCGCCCCCTCCACGGAGGCGGCAACGGATGCGTGAACCGGGCGGGGTTCGACGCGTTCAAAAATCTTACATTGGCATTGTATAGGGGCGGCAAGAGGGCAAGAAATTATGAGCAGCTACTATTGCCCCCAAACCACCCCGGCGGGGGTTTTAAAGTATTTCTCAAGAGCAAGTGGATTGCATAGCCTTACACTCACACCACTGCAAGAAAACTTGCCGTTCCCCAGGTGACAGGGATTCAAATTTCCCCTCAACGGAAGGAAGGAGCGGAATCTCACCGGGAGATTCCGCTCCTTCAACGCGCTATACCTTAGGTATTAGCTGACCTTAGGTATCAGCTGGAGTGTCTTAGTCCTCCAGAGCCTTTGCCAGAGCGTCGCGCTGTTCGCGAACCTCAGCAGGCAGCTTGTCGCCGAACTTCTCCAGCCACTCATCGATGCCGGGCAGTTCAGCAGCCCATTCTTCCTTCGAGACAGCCAGAGCAGCCTTCAGCTCTTCCTCGGAGATTTCCAGACCGGTCAGGTCCAGGTCTTCCTTGGTGGGAACGGTGCCCAGGAAGGTCTCCTGGCCGCCAGCCTTGCCGTCGAGGCGGTCGAAGATCCACTTCACGACGCGAGAGTTCTCGCCGAAGCCGGGCCATGCGAAGCCGCCGTCAGGGGTGCGGCGGAACCAGTTGACGTAGTAGACCTTCGGCATGTTCTCTGCGCCGTGCTTCTTGCCCAGATCCAGCCAGTGCTTGAAGTAATCACCAGCGTTGTAGCCAATGAAGGGCAACATAGCCATCGGGTCGCGGCGAATCACGCCGACAGCGCCCTTAGCAGCCGCGGTGGTCTCGGAGGAGAGGGTAACTGCGCGGAACACGCCCTGCTCCCAGCTCTCGGACTCAGAAACCAGGGGGATGGTGGTCTTGCGGCGACCACCCAGAACGATAGCGCTCAGCGGCACACCCTCGGGGTCGTAGTACTCGGGAGCGAGCATATCTACCTGGGATGCGGGGGTGCAGAAGCGGGAGTTCGGGTGAGCTGCCGGGCGGCCGGACTCGGGGGTCCAGTCCTTACCGGTCCAGTCAATCAGGTGCGCGGGAGCCTCGTCGGTCTTACCCTCCCACCAGACGGAGCCGTCGTCGGTCAGTGCAACGTTGGTGAAGATGGTGTTGCCCTTGGCGATAGCCTTCATAGCGTTCGGGTTGGTGGAGTAACCGGTACCCGGTGCCACGCCGAACAGGCCAGCCTCGGGGTTGACCACGCGTGCCTGGTGGTTCTCGTCGAACTCGATCCATGCGATGTCGTCGCCGACCATCTCAGCCTTCCAGCCGTCAATGGTGGGCTCCATCATTGCGAAGTTGGTCTTGCCACATGCGGAGGGGAACGCTGCGGAGATGTAGCGAACCTTGCCCTCGGGGTTGGTGACCTTCAGGATGAGCATGTGCTCCGCCATCCAGCCCTCATCGCGACCGATAACGGATGCGATACGCAGTGCGTAGCACTTCTTACCGAGCAGTGCGTTACCGCCGTAACCGGAGCCGAAGGACCAGATTTCGCGGGTCTCGGGGAACTGGACGATGTACTTCTCGGGGTTGCAGGGCCAGGGAACGTCTTCCTGACCGGGCTCCAGGGGTGCGCCGACAGAGTGCAGAGCCTTAACGAAGAAGCCGTTGGTCTCATTCAGCTTGGCGAGAACGTCCTTACCAATGGTTGCCATGATGCGCATGGAGCAGACAACGTATGCGGAGTCGCTGAGCTCAACAGCGATCTTGGGGTTCTTAGCCTTCAGGGAGCCCATGACGAAGGGAATAACGTACATGGTGCGGCCGCGCATGGAGCCCTCGAACAGGCCGGTCAGGGTCTGCTTCATTTCGACGGGGTCGCGCCAGTTGTTGGTCGGGCCTGCACCTTCTTCGGTCTCGGAGCAGATGAAGGTGCGCTCCTCGACACGTGCAACGTCGTCGGGATCGGAGAAAGCTGCGTAAGAGTTCGGGAATTCGTGATCGCTGAGGCGAACAAAGGTACCGGCGTCGACCAGTTCCTGTGCCAGGCGGTCATATTCTTCCTGGGTGCCGTCGACCCAGTAGATGTGTGCGGGCTGGGTCAGGGCCGCAACTTCGCGAACCCAATCCAGAAGGCCCTGGTGGGTAGTGGGTGCACTCTGCAGCTCCTTTTCGAGCTCAGCAGAGAGAGTACGAGTTGAGGTGTCAGCCATTGACGTTTTCCCCTTCAATCGGTGGCCCGGATACTACGTTGATCCGGATAGGTCTGCAGTAACAAAGAAGCAGTTAAACACTACAAGCGTGCAAATAATCGTGAATATGCACGCTTGGACAGTCTCCACTTCCTCGTGATGCTTACAGAATAACGCATTAATGCGCGGTAGAGCCTTCTATAACGCCATTTCTTACGTTTTGCGCATCACATTCTTTGGGCGAGAAGATTTTTTGGAGGATTTCGAGGTGATTCGGCAGGGTCGAGGAGGGTGTTCCGAGTGTCCGTGAGCTAGGTTTCAGGGCGGGTTTTGGGGTGGAACAAAAATATTTTAAAAAAATTTTAAGAGCACAAAACCCCCGGAATCATGCGGCAAAACGGGGTATTCGAGAGTCTTTTGGAGGGGATTTTAGGCAAATTTCGAGTTTTTCGGCTTGCACACCCTCTGGGACATCCGTATAGTAGTACCTGTTGCCGCGACGGGTTGAAGAAATCCGAAGCGAGGAACATGCGCCTGTAGCTCAACGGATAGAGCATCTGACTACGGATCAGAAGGTTGGGGGTTCGAATCCCTTCGGGCGCACCACCAATCCCCGGTTCTTCGGAACCGGGGATTTTTTGTGTCTCCAGAAATACGCTCAGACAGTGCCCCGCCAAAAGCACCGAGTACAACACAGGCCGCCGCGCTCACGGCAGACAGCGTGCTCATCGCAGACGGCGCGGCACGCAGAAACCACAGCGCATAGGGATACCTATATAGGAGATGCCTATATAGAGGTGCGGCAAAGACGCTTCACCCACCGCCTCGTCCGCCCCCAACAGCTGCCGCAAAAGCGCATTTCAACCTGTGAATCCACAGATTTACGCTCCCAGATGACGTGCTCCGGGGCACACCCGCGAAAAAACGCCTAGGATGGAAAGAGGACCCTCCACACATAAGCTGGAGGGCAGACAACGCAAAGGAGCACTATGGCACAGCTATCCATTCCGCAGTCCCTGATAGGTGCGCTCATCGATATTGCTGATTTGGGAACACTCGATTACTTCCCGCCCACCGAACGATGCGCCCACTGGTCCCTCTATGACGCGCAACGCCAGGAGCTCCTCTGCCCCTGCGCACCCGCCGCCAACACCACCACAGAAAAGCTCTTTGAGGCCGCGGCGAAGATTCTCTACGAGAATTTCCCCCGATATATCGACTCACCCGAGGAAATCATTCCTTATACTTCCCGCCAGGAACTCGTTGCCGCCCTACGCCGCGGCGATGAGGAACCCAGCAACAGTACGCCTCGTGAAGAGGAACAGAACGACCTGCAGGCGGCAAAAGCTACCGCAGAGTCCACGGCCGAGGCTCCCGCTGCAGAGGCCAACGAGGGTGCAGTTAGCGAGGATGCAGCGGTGAGCGCATCCGCCGCTCCCAAACCTGCAGCACCGAAGCCCGCGCCTTCCCCCGCACTCTTTGCCGCCCGCGCGGCACAGGCACCCGCTCCGGCTCCCGGTATGGCTCCCAGCCAGACTCCCAGCGTGCCGGAAGAAGCCCCTGTGGAAGCGCCCGCAGAGGCAACTGCAGAAAAGACGGTTCCTGTACCGACCCCCGCTACGGTTACCCCCGCGGCACCCAAGCCGGCGGCTCCCAAGCCCGTTGCGCCGAAGCCCGCTGCTCCTACATCTGCAGCACCCAAGCCTGCGGCGCCGACTCCCGGTGCACCCTCCCCCGGTATGTTCCGCAAGTCCACGCTGACCTACCGCCCGCCGCGCATCGAAGAGTACCTGGAGGGTCTGCGTGCCCGGCAGCAGGCTGCCGAAGCCGCAGAAGCTACCCATACGGCAGTAGCTAACGAGCAGGCACCTGCTGAAGAGCTGCCCGTGCTCAGCCAGTCCCTACCGAGCGCGCCCACTACCCCAAAGACGAGTGCCCCGAAGCCGAGTGCGCCGAAGCCGAGTGCGCCAAAACCCGGTGCACCGATGCCTGCCGCGTCCGCCCCGAGCGCACCCGTAGCAGAACCGGTAGCCGCCGCACCTCGCGCCATTACCGCCGAGGACCGCGAACGCAGCTACCGCCTACGCCCGAGCCTGCGTGCCCGCCTCGAACGCGAAAACATCAGCGAAGAACTCGTGCGCACCATCCTGCGCGAAGGTGAAGCCGAACGCATCAACGACTGGACCATCCGCTTCACGCACGACGACTACCGCGTTGACGTGAACACCGCCTCCGCAGAAGTCATCACCGTCATCGACGAATACGACGCCGACTACAACGAGGCGGCACAAACCTCCCTGGCTCAGGGCAAATACAACTCGCTCAACGCCCTGGAACTCGAATTCAGCGAGCGCGCCCGCACCTTCTTGAAGAAGAACCCGCCCTTCGTCTTCGATCTGATGCTTCAGGCGCTGAGCAGCCCCGAAAGCGTGCGCATGGCTGAAGGCTGGACCCGCATCTACGCGGCGCAGGGTCTGGAAATTGCGATTTCACCCGATGAGCGGACCGTTCTGGCTCTGGCGAAGACCCCGGATTTCCATGTTCTGCACGCGGAGAACCTGCGCAAGGCACAGCTGGAAGAGCTCAGTAATACCCTGGCGAAGCAGGCAGAACATCAAGTAGCCCAGGCAGAAAACACCACCGAGGGGGAGAAATAATGTCCGCTAAGCAGATTACCGTTCCTCTTGAGGTGTACGTTCGCCTGCAGGAGCTTGCCTCCCTCGCCGCCTATAGTTACCGCGATGAGCAGGGCTCCGAAGAGAGCACTGCATACGATAAGCCCTGGGATTTGCTCTCCAAGGACGGTGCCTCCCTGCTCGATGAGAACGGCGCGCTCAAGCCCGAAGCGGCAGAGCTCTACTTCACCCTCCTACCGCTCATCGCCCAGGAATTCGTGGAGCAGCAGCAGGCACTCGTGGACGCGTACCGTCAGGCACCCAAGCCCGCCGCCGCACGCGCCAAGATTCGCCCCTCCAACCAGCGCCTCATTCCGCTGACCGAGGTGCCGCTGGAGAACCAGCGTATTGCCGCGCGCATCGAGAAGGAATTCTACGGCGACGTGCCACCGCGCCGCCGCATCTACGGTGTGCTCCCCGGCGTGATGGATTACATGATGCGCCACGGGCTCACCTACGAGCTGCTTCTAGACATCATCGAATCCCCCGCAAGCACCGTGGTTCAAGAAAGCGCGCAAGAGAACCGCTACGGCCGCGAAGTCACCCTCTACACGCATGAAGAGGAAGGCTACCAGGTGGTGCTCAACCCCCTGACCGCCGAAGTGCTCGCGCTACGCCCGCTGCAGGCTCTCGCCGGAGGCTACCAGCTCTCCCCCGACGCCCAGGCACAGCTCAAGTCACTCGGCCTGACCGGCGAGTACATTGCCCGCATCCTGGATGAGGCTGAGGACCGCCGTCCGATTCCCGGCAGTAGCCGCACCGTGTACTCACTCAATGGCTACCAGGTGGAGTTCTCGCACTCCGACCAGCAGGTCATTCGTATTAGTCGCGGCACCGCGCCCAACCGCAACCCCTTCGAGTCGCAGCCGAGGATGAGCGGCACGAAGAGGCAGCGCGGCCGCAAGATTCCGCACGATGTGGATGCGTTCGTGCAGCTGTTGCAGGAGCACGGCTTCACCATCACCATGGGCGGTAAGCACTACGATATTCGCCACGAGAAGCTGGCTCCGGGCCAGAAGGCGGTCACCTCCGTGACCCCCTCAGATTCGCAGCGCTGGCACCTGAACTCGGCACGACAGATCCGCAATACCTTCGGTATCGACCTGCGCTACGCCGATCCGCGCGATAGCGTGCGCGGTATTGTGCGCGGCCCCGGAGGAAGCATCCAGAATGCCGATCACCGCAACGCTGAAAAGCAGGAGGCCGAGAAGGCTACGGAGAAGGAATCAGAGTAGGTCTTCGTCACCGTTAGAGCGCGCCTGCGCGCCGGTTCTTTATACTGCCCCCAGCATGTCTTTGCATCTGGGGGCAGTATTCATATATGCCTATATCCCGCGTTGTCAGGGCAATACGGGGTAGACTGGGGGCAATACAGACATGCTATTCAGCATAAAAATTAATATGCGTTCCCGTGATATGCGTGACGGTAGGGTTGGGGATGCGCCACAAAGTACGGTGAATAACAGCCCCTACCTCTACAATAGAAACGCATCACTACAGAAGAAGGAGAACGCATGGGCGTAACGATTAAGGTCACTGACGAAGCAGGCGTAAACTACGACATTCAGTGGGAAGACCACCACACCCTCCTGGAAGCCCTCCAGGCTAACGGCGTGCCGGTCCTCGCAACCTGCGGTGGTAACGCATCCTGCGCTACCTGCCACGGCTTCATCGACCCCGAGCACTTCGAAGCTTCCGGTGAACGCACCGAAGCTGAGCAGGACCTGCTCGACATGGTCGACGATGTCGCCAACGAATACTCTCGTCTGTGCTGCCAGGTCGAGTACGCCCCCGGTATGGACGGAGCAGAAATCCAAATGCAGGCGGCGATGTAATCATGTTTAAATCGGCTCAGGTACTCGCATCAACCACCCTCCTCTGTTGCGTGCTCGCGCTCAGTGGATGCGGCGCGTCCCAGGCCGGTCAGGAAGCTGAAGGCACCTCGGCTCAGCCGAGTGCTTCGGCTTCGGTCAAGCCCGGTACGATTCGAGTAGCCTCCGACGGGGCTACCCCTTCTGTGTCTCCGGGCTCCATTACCGTGGTGAATTCCCCTGACGCGGAGCACCGCGATTCTTCCTCTGAGCACTCCGAGTCTTCTTCCCACACCGAGACTCACGAGTCGAAGCAGAACTCTGACTCTCATTCTTCTGATTCCTCCCGCGAGGGTTCCGATCAGAACAAGTCAGACGACTCTGCAGATTCTCAGCAGGATTCCCAGAAGAGCTCAAGCTCGTCGTCACAGTCGGGTTCTAACTCTTCGGGTAACTCGTCGAAATCCTCCGGTTCTTCGGGTTCGTCGAATTCTTCGGAGAAATCCTCTAGTTCCTCCAGCAATACTGTTGCTGAGGGCCCGACCCAGTGCAATCTGGATGACCTGAACATTTCGGTTGCTGTGGGAGAAGGTTCCCCCGGCGCCCGAAACTACACCCTGTACTTCCAGAATTCCTCAAACTCCTCCTGTACCCTGCGCGGCTACCCGCGTGTGGTGCATGCGGGTCCTTCGGGAACCTGGGTTGGTCGTGAGGCTTCCACCTCCGATGAGTACATGAACTCTGCGGGCGTGACCCTTAACCCCGGCGATAGCACCACCGCGGTACTGCGTTCGGTGTATCCGGCACGCTTCGGTGATGATTGCGGTAGCCGCCCGGTTCAGGGCTTCCTGGTGGGTCTTCCCTCGGGTTCCGGTGGAGTGATTGTTCCGCTGGATACGACCGCGTGTTCCTCGTCTGTTCCGCAGCTGTCGGTTGGTCAGTTTGGTGCCCGCTAAGGCAGCGTTGCGGATGTAAATAACTCTGGCACGTTGTGTGTACTTATAGTTCACTTGTGCACCTATAGTTCAAGGGCGGTTCCCCGTGCTGGGGGAACCGCCCTTGAACTATTTTTAAGCCTAGTGTTTAGCTATGGTGTTTAGCTATGCCGTATCCGCATGCTCTTAGAGGGAGCGGGTGACGTCCTCATGGCTGAAGCGTGCACCGCGCGGGTATGCGGGAGCCTCACCGTGACCGAGGTTGACGATCAGGAAGGGGATCTCTGCGTTGTCCGCGAAGAATTCCTTCTTGATGCCGGCGAAGTCTGCGCCGGTCATGGGGCCAGCGTCCAGGCCGAGGGCGCGGATTGCGGTAATGAAGTAGCCTGCCTGCAGGTGGGCGCTCAGCTCAGCGGCGGGGGTGGCAAGCTCCTCGGTGGTGTAGTAGCTCTTGATGAAGCCGGCAGCGTTGGGATTGAAGGTGTCAGCGTGCTCTACCCAGTTCGCGTCTGCGGAGAGGATTGCGGTCACCGGTGCCGCCTGGGTCTTAGCCTTGTTGCCGTCTACCAGGTGTGCGACAAGGCGCTCGCGTGCCTCAGGGCTCTTGACCCAGGTGATGCGCAGGGGCTGGCTGTTGAAGGCGGTGGGGCCGTAGTAGGTCAGTTCCTGGATGCGGCGTAGCTGCTCGTCGGTGACGGGTTCCTCGGTGAAGGAGGAGACGGTGCGCGGCTCGTGGAAGAGGTTGATGAGCTGTTCTTCGTTCAGGCGGGTCATGGTGAGGCTCCTTTGGGTTGTTTCTCAGTCGATTACTTTACAAGTAAAACGTTACGGGGTGGTGCATTACCTGTCAAGCACATCTTCCTCCCCCAACCCCCAACAATTCAAGAGGCGCACACCGTAAACCCCGCCATAATAGATACATGACCGACGCACTCTCCCACTTCTCCGCCCCCGTACGCGACTGGTTCCGCGCCACCTTCAGCGCACCCACCGCCGCCCAAGAAGGGGCCTGGGAGAGCATCCGCAACGGCAACAACACCCTCATCATCGCCCCCACCGGCTCCGGCAAAACCCTCGCCGCCTTCCTCTGGGCACTCGACGCCCTGCACCGCGAACACGAAGCCGGAACCGCAGGCGGCACGCGCATCCTCTACATCTCACCCCTCAAAGCACTCGGCGCCGACGTCGAACGCAACCTGCGCGCACCGCTGACCGGAATCACCCGCCTGAGCGGAAACAACGCGACCGAACCGACCATCAGCGTGGGCGTGCGCAGCGGCGACACCCCCGCACGCGAACGCCGCCAACTCATCAGCAACCCGCCCGACATTCTCATCACCACCCCCGAATCCCTCTACCTCATGCTCACCAGCGCCGCCCGCAACACCCTTACGGGCGTGACCACCGTGATCGTGGACGAGATTCACAACCTCGCCGCCACCAAACGCGGCGCGCACCTGGCGGTCTCCCTCGAACGCCTCGACGCGCTCCTCGAACAGCCTGCACAGCGTATTGGCCTCTCGGCAACCGTCGAAAACCCGGAGGCGGTCGCCCGGTTCCTCGGCGGCATTCAGCCGGTAACCATCATGAGCCGGCCGGTCGCCAAAGAATGGGACCTGCGCCTGAGCGTGCCCGTACCCGATATGGCGGCACTCGGAGGCGCCAACGACTACGGGCAGGGACTTTATGCGCCCTCGGAGGTGCCGGGCGGCGGGGGCTCGGTTTCTGCCGGTTCGCCGCAGGGTGCGGTACAGCCTGCCTCCAGTGCCGTAAATACCCCGGCGAACGCGCCCTACACGCTGGAAGATGCTATTGGCGTATTCCCCGGACAGGAAACCGAGCAGGAAACCAGTCAAGAAACCGGGCAAGCGACCGGACCGGTAAACCCGGCGCGACAGGGCGATAACGCTGCGCCCAAAAATACGCTCACCATCCCGGAAGAGGTACTGCGAGAAGGGGCGCTACATGAAGGAGCGCCGCAAGACAACGCGTTGCGAGAGACCGCCGATAGCGAGCGCCCCGAGACCTCCATCTGGCCGCGTGTACAGGAGCGCATCGTCGACCATATTGAGAACAACCGTTCTACGATTGTTTTCGTTAACTCGCGCGGACTAGCGGAAAAGCTCACCGCGGCGCTCAACGATATTCACCTGCGCCGCGTCCTCGCGAAGCAGGGAATCGACCCCGAAGACTACGCGGCAGGCATCTGCGATATCACCGAGGTGCCGCCGCTCGCCCGCGCACACCACGGCTCCGTGTCCAAGGAACAGCGCACCCTCATCGAGGAGGCGCTCAAGGGCGGAACCCTGCGCTGCGTGGTCGCCACCAGCTCCCTGGAGCTGGGCATCGACATGGGCCACGTGGACCTCGTGATCCAGGTGGCCGCACCTCCCTCGGTCGCCTCCGCACTGCAGCGCGTGGGTCGCGCCGGACACCGCGTGGGCGAAATTTCGCGCGGATTCTTCTACCCCAAGCACCGCGGCGACCTGCTCGGCGCAACCGTCACCCTCGCCGGAATGCGCAGCGGAACCCTCGAGCCGCTCACTATCCCCACCAATCCCCTGGACGTGCTCGCGCAGCAGACCGTCGCCGCCTGCGCACTGGGCCCCATCAGCGTGGATGCCTGGTACGAGGCGCTACGCCGCAGCGCACCCTACGCCGAGCTGCCGCGCGCCCTCTTCGACTCCGTGCTCGAAATGCTCGCCGGACGCTACCCCTCCGACGAGTTCGCCGAACTGCGCCCGCGCATCATCTGGGACCGCACCCCCACCGAGGAGGCGCCCTCCGGCAGTATTGAGGGTCGCCCGGGTGCGCAGCGCCTCGCCGTCACCAGCGGCGGCACGATTCCCGACCGCGGGCTCTTCCCCGTCTACCTGGTCAGCGGCGATGAGGAGCGCGGCCCCAAGCGTGTGGGTGAGCTCGACGAGGAGATGGTGTACGAATCCCGCGCTGGCGAGGTCATTACCCTCGGCGCGAGCAGTTGGCGCATTGAAGAAATTACGCACGACGCGGTGCGGGTCTCCCCCGCGCCCGGTCAGCCCGCGCGTCTGCCCTTCTGGCACGGTGACCGCATGGGCCGCCCCTATGCCCTGGGCGTGCAGACGGGTGCGTTCACGCGCGCCCTCTCCAGCCTGGACGCCACCGATAGCGCCGCCGCCCGCCAGCAACTCGAACAGCTCGGACTGGACACCTGGGCGGTCGATAACCTGCTCGCCTACCTGCGTGAGCAGCGCGAATCCACCGGGGCGGTCCCCTCCGACACCCGCATGATTGTGGAGCGACACCGCGACGAACTGGGCGATTGGCGCGTGGTTCTGCACTCGCCGCTCGGCTACGGGGTGCACGCACCCTGGGCGCTGGCGGTGCGCGCCCGCATTGAGGAGCGGTACGGGGTAGACGCCTCCGTCATGGCGAGCGATGACGGCCTAATTCTGCGCCTGCCCGCCATGGAGGATGTGCCGCCCGGCGCCGACCTGTTCCTTTTCGACCCGGACGAGCTGGAGGCGATTGTCACCGAACGCGTGGGCGATTCGGCGCTTTTTGCGTCTCGGTTCCGTGAGAACGCGGCGCGTGCCCTGCTGTTGCCGCGCCGTGATCCGGGCAAGCGCACCCCGCTGTGGCAGCAGCGTCAGCGTGCGGCGCAGCTGCTGGATGTGGCGCGTAAGTACCCTGATTTTCCGGTGCTTTTGGAGACGGCGCGCGAGTGTCTGCAGGATGTGTACGATGTTCCGGCGCTGGTTCAGGTGCACCGTTCGCTACAGTCTCGGGCGGCGTCCATGCTGGAGGTTGAGACGAACGACCCTTCGCCTTTTGCGCGCACTCTGCTCTTTGAGTACGTTGCCGAGCACCTCTACGACGGGGATGCGCCCGCCGCCGAACGCCGTGCCGCCGCGCTGTCGCTGGACCCGGCGCTACTGGCTGAGTTGCTGGGTTCGAGCGGTCTGCGCGATCTGCTGGATCCGGCGGTTCTGGTGCAGACTCAGCAGCATCTGCAGCGCACGGGTGAGCGTTATCGTGCCTCCGGTGTGGAGGGCGTTGCGGATCTGTTGCGTCAGCTGGGTCCGTTGAGCGCGCGGGAGTTGAGTCTGCGTTTGCGGGCTGACACCGCGCAGACTGCGGCACACGATGTTGAGGATTTCGGCGCGGGAGATTTTGGCGGCGCCGAGGGTGCTGAAAACTACGGCGAGGGTTCCGGCGCGCACGCCAGCACGGCTGAGGCTCACGCCCTGGCGGAGGAGCTGGTGCGCTCGCGCCGCGCGTTCTCGTTCATGGGAGCTGCAGATGGTTCCGTCGAGCCGCAGCTGTACTATGCGGCGGTTGAGGATGCCGCGCGCCTGCGCGATGGACTGGGCATTATGCCCACTGCGGCGCTTCCTGCTGCCCTCCTGGAGCCGGTCGCGGAGCCTTTAGAGGATCTGGTTTCTCGCTATGCGCGCACCCATATTCCCTTTACGGCGCAGCAGGTGGCGGAGCATTTTTCGCGCCTGACCCCGGTGGGTGTGGGCGTGCTGACTCCGGTGTTGCAGCGTCTTCAGCAACAGCGCCGCTTGAGCTCTGGCGAGTTCCTGCCCGAGGTGCTGCGCGCCTCCGGAGCGGTCGGTGTTGAGTGGGTGGATGCGCAGGTTTTGCGCACGATTCGTGCCCGTTCTCTGGCGGCGTTGCGTGAGGAGATTGAGCCGGTATCGGCGCAGGTCTATGGCGTTTTCCTGCCTTCGTGGCAGAACGTTCGTTCTTTATCTGTGCGGGTTGCGCAGACCCTGCCGGAGGCGAGCGCCTACGGTGCGTTCATGCCCTCCCGCCGCGCCGCCACGGTGGTGGGTGAGAGGGTGGCACCCCTCGACACAGCGACATTCAACCCGGCGACACCCAACCCGATGGCAGAAAACGGCGCAGAAAACGGCACCACCCATGCGAGCCAGGACTCCGCCTCCGCCACGGAGGATCTGCTCACCGCCATCGACCAGCTGGCGGGTGTGCGCGTACCGGCTTCCGCGCTGGAGACGCTGATTCTTCCGGCGCGCGTACCCGGCTACCAGCCGCACATGCTGGACGAACTCATGGCCAGCGGCAGGGTATTCTTCACCGGCGCCGGCCAGCTCGGCAGCGGTAGCGCGCAGATGTCTGACGGCTGGATTCGCCTGCATTTGAGCGAGAGTTCTTCGCTGACCTTGGGCGAGGACTACCCGGAGCAGCTGGTGCGCACGGAGAACCCGGAGCTCTGGGAGGCGCTGCAGGTTCCGGGCACGCTGGAGCACGCCATCTACGAGGCGCTGGCTCACGGCGGCCTGTTCGTGCCGGCGCTGCGTGAGCGGGTGGCGCAGCTGATGAGCGCGGCGGCACCTGCCGGTCAGGTGGTGACCTTCCCGGATCCGGCGGAGGTTTCGGCGGCGCTGTGGCGCCTGGTGTGGGCTGGTGCGGTGACGAACGATAGTTTTGCGCCGGTTCGGGCGATGCTTGCGGGTGTCCGCAGTGCGCATCCGACCCCGGCTGCCCCTGCGCGTCTGTCGCGGGTGGGTCGCCGCGGGGCGGGCCGTATTGCGGCGGCGCGCGCCTCCATGGGTAACGGCATGGCGGGCGGTTACGGCGCTGACAACTACAGTGCTGACAGCTATAGTTCCAGCGGCTACGCTGCCCCTGCCACCGGGCGGGGCTTGCGTTCCCTTCGTGGTAATTCTCTCCGTGGCGGGCTCCATACGACCGCTCCCGCTGTTGCCCCGCAGGATAGCGGTCGCTTCTCGCGCGTGGACACCCTGCTTCAGGAGCCGGTGGAGGCGACCGTTGCGGCGCTCGCACGCGCCGACCTGCTGCTGGACCGCTACGGTGTGCTGACTCGCGGATGCCTGCAGGTGGAGGATTCTGCCGGCGGGTTCTCGCAGCTGTACCGGATTTATTCGGCGGCCGAGGATCGTGCGCTGGTGCGTCGCGGCTACTTTATTGAGGGCCTGGGTGCGGCGCAGTTCGCCGCCCCCGCAACGGTGGATTTGCTGCGTTCTACCGCCGATAACCTCAGTATTCCCGCAGGTCCACAGAGTTTTGGCGCGACACAGAGTTTTGGTGCGAGCGCCTACACCCCGCAGCGCACCGATACGGAACAGGTGTACGGCACGTTCACGGTGACGCTATTGGCGGCGACCGACCCGGCGAACCCGTACGGTGCGGCGCTGAGCTGGCCCGCGATTCCGTCCTTTGCGGGCGAGGGTGTGGGAGTGGTCAAGCACCGCCCGGCACGCAAGGCGGGCGCCTGCGTGGTGCTGGTGGACGGCGCCCCGGTGCTGTACGTGGAGCGCGGCGCGAAGACCCTGCTGGCTTTCACCACCGACCCGGTACTTCTGGAGGCGGCGGCCCCCGCCCTGGCGCGCCTGGTGTCCGCCGGTGGTGCGGAGAAGATTTCGGTGGAGAAGGTCAACGATGTGGAGCTTTTGAGCACTCACACGCTGGGCACCCACACGCTGAATCCCTCCACCGGCGAGGCTGTGGTGCATCCGGTGGAGGCACTGCGTGCCGCACTGCAGGCACAGGGTTTCTACGCGACGGTTCGTGGGTTGTCGCTGCGCCGTTCCATTTAACGCAAGCAGATCCTCAAGCTTAGCCTCAGGTTAAATTATTTTCTTCAATCTCAACCTGAGCATCATAATGCCCCGCACCCTCACGGAAGGGGGCACGGGGCATTATGTTTCCCTACTCACGAACCGGGTGGTATTCCCGGAGTCCGCCACGTCGCAAGCGGCGCGACGGAGGAATAACCGCCCGGATGTCCACGTCGCCTTTGCCGTGGAGCACATAACCAAACATCGGAGCGGGAAGTCCTACGTTGACCTGTTGGGGCGGTTAGTAGCCGCCGGTGAGGGTGTCCACGGCACCCAGGCACAGGTCGATAGCTTCTTCGAGCCCGAGCCCGCGGGAGCGAACGGTGCGCTGATCGCGGGGGTTGAGCTGCACGACGTGCAGGGCGAAGTAGTCGACGAGTTGCAACCAGCCTCCGAGAATGACGCGGGTGCGGTCATTAATCGGCATGCCGGTGCGTTGAAGCATCCATTCGAGGTAGTCGGTGGGGTTGTTCGGGAAGTCCTCCCCACCGGGGGTGGGGACACCGGCTACGACGAGGAAGTAGGTGCGTAGCGCCCTGCGGAGTGCTTCCTCGGGGTTTTCGTGGTGCTCACCGAGAGCCTCAAGGACTGCGTTGGCTTCGCGTCGGGTGACGGCTGCCGCCAGGGAGTCCTTGCCGGGGAAGTAGTGGTAGAGCAGGGCGCGGGTAATGCCTGCATCGCGAGCGATAGCGCTCATGGAGGCACCGAGCACGCCACGACGAGTGAAATGTTCTGCAGCAATTTTCAGAATTTGCTCTTCGCGTTCGTGCGGTTCCATGCGCAGGGCACCGGTGCGAGGCTCCGCATTCTTTTGTGAATGTTCCATAACCTCTCCTACTTTATTTTCCGGTGTTTTAGAATTGTCCGATTGCATCGCTGTCATCGGGGCTGTTCCTTTAATCTCTGCATCCTTGCGCTGTTTCTGTCCCATTTCGACCCCTTCGTTCGACATTTCGAACTTCTGTGTCTTAATCGTACCGCTTTAAGGCGGTTTCCAGCCTTTATTAAGGTGTTTATG
>ERZ772770.37-NODE-37-length-29727-cov-3.7223_pt1 | contig 29727 bp, 26 predicted proteins | sample MGYA00511361_ERZ772770 | MGnify/ENA primary metagenome ERZ772770 (study PRJEB29015, sample SAMEA2738026) | human oral metagenome | biome: human oral; feature: human-associated habitat; material: saliva | place: China | collected 2251 ... | reverse complement strand
CGAAGAGTGGATCACCGACAAGGACCGCTTCGCCTTCCCCTGGGCCAGCGCTCCGGACCGTCTGACCACCCCGCTGGTACGTGAAGCTGACGGCACCCTGGTTCCCACCAGCTGGCCCGACGCTCTCGACGTCGCCGCACGCGGCCTCGCTAAGGCTATCGCCGCTGGTGGTGTGGGCTTCCTGCCCGGTGCCCGGCTGACCCTAGAGGACGCTTGGGCCTGGTCTCGCTTTGCCCGCACCGTGGCCCACACTAACGACATCGACCAGCGAGTACGCCCCGCCGGCGCTGAGGATGAAGCCTTCATCGCCGCTAACGTGGCTGGTCGTGGCCTTGGCCGCGTCACCTACACCAGCCTGGAAAGCGCCGGCACGGTGCTGCTGGTGGCCCTAGAGCCCGAGGACGAGTGTGGTTCGCTGTTCCTGCGCCTACACAAGGCCGTGAACAACCGTGGCCTCAAGGTGCACACCGTGGCTCCGATTAAGAGCGCCGGTTCGGTAAAGCTACGTGCCAACATCATCAGCGCCACCCCCGGTAGCGAGGTTGCCGCTGTTAAGGCCCTGCCCGCCGAGCTAACCGAGGCCCTTAGCGCTGAGGGCGCCACCATCCTGGTGGGTGAACGCGCCGCCGAGGTGCCCGGCCTGCTCAGCGCCGTCGACGCTTTGGCTAAGAGCACCGGTGCCCGCCTGGCTTGGGTGCCGCGCCGTGCCGGTGAACGCGGTGGTATCGAGGCTGGTACCCTGCCGGGCCTGCTGCCTGGTGGTCGCCTAGTTTCCGACGACGCCGCCCGCGCCCAGGTTGAGCAGCTATGGGGCGCCCTGCCCAGCGCTGCCGGCCGCGACACTGAGGCCATCTTTAACTCAGTGCTTAGCGCTGATGGCCTAGATGCCTTGGTAGTTGGTGGCGTTGACCTGCGCGACTTTAGCGACCCGGGACTGGCCCGCACTGCCATGAGCGAAGCTGGCTTCCTGGTACAGCTAGAGGTGCGCCGCTCAGAAATCAGCGAGCATGCTGACGTGGTCTTCCCCGTGGCCCCGCCCGTGGAAAAGAACGGCACTTTCGTTAACTGGGAAGGGCGCGTACGTCCCTTCGGTCAGGCCCACGTTTCACGTGCCCGCACCGACCGTCAGGTACTGGCCATGCTGGCTGCAGAAATGGGATCTGACCTGCACGTAAATGACCTAGCTGAGCTACACCGTGAGCTAGCCGGCCTAGGCATTAGCGCAACGCACCCTGACATGCAGCCCACCAGCGCCGTCGCCACTAGCAAACTGGCCCCCGGGCAGGCCTACCTGGCCACCCACAAACCCATGCTTGACGGCGGGCGCCTACAGGACTTCGAAGAGCACCTGGCCGCCACCGCGCGCCGCCCGGTGGTCTACGTGGCCCGCGAACTGGCTAAGGCCAATGGCATTCACTCCGGCAGCCAGCTGCAAGTCAGCACGCAAACCGGATCGATCACTTTGCCGGCGGTAATCGCGCCGCTAGCACCCAACACTGTTTGGCTTCCCGAATGCTCGGCCGGTTCCACCGTGCGTCAGAGCCTAGGCGGCGGCCAAGGTCTTATCGTTAATCTCTCGGAGGTGAAGTAAATGCACGCCGTCGTTATGACGCTGCCAACCGCAGCCGGGGTAACTGCGGACTTTTCTGACACCCCCTGGTGGATTACGCTGATCAAAGCCGTATTCCTAGCGGTATTTTTGATCTTGTCCGTGATTATGGCGCTGTGGGTTGAGCGTCGTGGGCTGGGCCGTATGCAGACCCGTCTAGGGCCTAACGTTAACGGTCCGCTAGGTCTGCTTCAGGCTGTTGCCGACGCAGGCAAGCTGATCATGAAGGAAGACTTCTGGCTTAAGGGCGCCGAAAAGTTCATCTACCTGCTGGCCCCCACCATTGCCGCCTTCTGTGCCTTCATGGTGTACGCGGTGATCCCCTTTGGGCCTTCGGTGAGCTTCTTTGGGCACCACACCCCGTTGCAGCTAACTGACTTCCCGGTTTCGGTGCTCTACATCCTGGCTATTACCGCCTTTGGTGTGTACGGCATTGTGCTGGGTGGTTGGTCCGCCCACTCCACCTACCCGCTGTTTGGTGCAGTGCGTAGCGCCGCCCAGGTGATCAGCTACGAGTTGGCCATGGGTCTGTCCATTGTGACCGTGTTCCTGGTTTCGGGCTCCATGTCCACCTCCGGGATTGTGGCCGCACAGACCAACCTGTGGTGGTGCGTGGGCTTGCTGCCCAGCTTCCTGATCTACGTCATCTCCATGATTGGTGAAGTTAACCGTCTGCCCTTCGACCTTCCTGAAGCTGAAGGTGAGCTGGTGGCTGGACACATGGTGGAGTACTCCTCCATGAAGTTCGCCTGGTTCTTCCTGGCCGAATACATCAACATGTTCAACGTGTCCGCCGTGTGCACCACCTTGTTCCTAGGTGGCTGGAGCGCCGGCCCGCTAACCCTGATTTGGCAGGGCGCCGACTCTGGCTGGTGGCCGGTGCTGTGGTTCGTAACCAAGGTGTGGGCCTGCATGTTCTTCATGATTTGGACCCGTGGTACTTTGGTGCGTTTCCGCTACGACCAGTTCATGCGTTTTGGTTGGAAGTTCCTGATTCCGGTGGCTCTAGCCTGGTTTGTGCTGGTAGCCATTGTGCAGGGCCTGCGCGCCTTCACCGACATGGACGCACAGCAGCTGCTGCTGGGTCTAAGCGTGATCTGCGTGGTGACCATGGTGGTGCTGTTCTTCTGGCCTGAATCTAAGCCCACTGAGGAAGAGTCTGAGAGCGACAAGTTTGACGCTTTCGCCGGTGGTTATCCGGTCCCGCCGCTGCCTGGGCAGGAGCTACCTGCCTCTACCCGCCACGCGGTGGCTGCCAAGTCTGCCAAGGAGGTTGAAAAGTGAGTAAAAAAGAAATTGATGCCTCCAACCACGACCAGTGGCTGCGTGACGAGCCCTCGGCGCTAGCTAAGCTGCTCTCGCCCCTGGCCGGCTATGGGGTAACTATTTCCTCCATGTTCCGTCCGGTGGAAACTGAGCCTTACCCCTTTGAAAAGCCTCGGGTTATGCCTCGCTTCCACGGCCGCCACCAGCTCAACCGTTACGACGACGGGCTGGAAAAGTGCATTGGTTGTGAACTGTGTGCTTGGGCTTGCCCGGCTGACGCTATCTACGTTGAGGCCGCCCCCAACACCCCCGAAGCCCAGTACTCTCCCGGTGAGCGTTACGGGCGTGTCTACCAGATCAACTACTTGCGCTGCATTTTGTGCGGTTACTGCATTGAGGCTTGTCCTACCCGCGCGCTAACCATGACTCACGAAATCGATGAGCTGGTAGGCGACGGTCGTGAAGGCCTGATCTATGAAAAGCAAAACCTGCTAGTTCCCTTGCCTGAAGGTGCCCTAGCTGCCCCGCACCCGATGGCGCAGGGCTGCGAAGACGGTGACTACTACCGTGGCGAGGTTAGCGGCCCCACCCAGAACCAGGTGGATTGGGTACGTGCCAACCGTCCCGATGACCCCAGCCTGGCCACCGCGAAAGTCGTAAACCAGAAGGAGGCTGTGCGCTAATGTCAACTTCACTAGCCACCGCCCTTTTGCCCGCCCCGCAACTGGGCTTGGGTGAAAGCATCCTGTTTGGGGTAGTCGCCGTCATTGCAGTGGTGTGCGCCCTAGGCGTGCTCACCGCTAAGCGTGCGGTCTACGCGGCCGTAAACATGATCATGATCATGATCTGTTTGGCCACCCTTTACATTGCTAACTCTGCCCCGTTCCTGGGAGCGGTGCAGATCGTGGTCTACACCGGTGCGGTCATGATGCTTGTGCTATTCGTGATCATGCTGGTGGGTGTGGCCGCAGACGAGTCCATTGCCGACACTGTCAGTGGACACAAGCTCCTCTCCAGCCTGATGGGCTTGGGGCTGGTAATCACCCTGGTGACGGCGCTGATGCGTTCACAGTTGGTGGGCCCGGCCAAGTTTTCAGCTGAAATTACTGAAGACTCCATTGGTTCTCTAGCCAAGGTGCTGTTTAACGACTACTCCACGGTTATGGAGCTAACCGGTCTGCTGCTAATCACCGCAGCCCTAGGCGCGCTGACCCTAACCCACCGCGAAAGCCCCAACAAGCGTCGCGGTCAGGCACAGGTTGCTAAGGACAAGCTTGAGGCCTACGCCAAGCGCGGCGAGCACCCGGGTCAAAAGCCCTTCTCCGGTGTCTACGCCACCACCAACAGCGCTGCCGCCCCGGCGCTGGACGCCTCCGGCAAGCTGCTTGACGAGTCGGTTTCGCGTGTACTGCGCATTCGTGGCCAGATGCTAAACACTGGAGCCCTGCTGCCTAAGGCCAGCGCACCCTTCCCGGTGGAAACCGAGGCACAGGTTGAAAACGCAGTGCACGGTCACTCCGGCATGGACGCCATGAACGGCGCCCCGGCCCCGCAGGTGAGCCAGCCTCTGGCCGCTGAAGCCGAAACTAGCGCTGACGCTGCTAAGGAGGAAAAGTGAGCCTAAGCGTTTACGTAGTCCTGGCCGTGGTGATTTTTAGCATTGGTGCACTCACCGTGCTGCTGCGCCGCGACGTGATTATTGAACTAATGGGGGTGGAGCTGATGCTTAACTCAGCTAACCTCGCCCTGGTTACCTTCTCACGTCTGCACGGCAACCTTGATGGCCAGGTTTTCGCCTTCTTCGTGATGGTGGTTGCCGCAGCTGAAGTTGTGGTGGGGCTATCGATTATTGTGTCCATCTTTAAGACCCGCAGGAGCGCATCTGTTGATGACGTTGACCTGCTCAAGCACTGAGAGGAAAACCGGTGAATTTTACTCCTCTCGCAGTACAAGCCTCTAGCCAGGATGCACTATCAGTGCCCGCTACTGGTTTGCTCGCTTACGCCTGGCTGCTAGTTGCTGTCCCGGCTGCTAGCGCTGGCCTGTTGCTGCTGCTGGGACGCCGCAGCGACAAGTGGGGCCACTGGCTGGCTCTGGCCGCAGCTGGTTTTGACGCCTGCTTTGGGCTAACCCTGATCTGGAAGCTACTAAGCCTTCCGGCTTCCCAACGCGTAACCGATCACCACCTGTGGCGTTGGTTCAGCGCCGGCAAGTGGGAGCTAGACCTGGGTATCCGGGTTGACCCGCTGTCGCTGACCTTCGTTGGGCTAGTTACCTTCGTGGGTTTCCTGATCCACGTTTACTCCGTGGCCTACATGTCCCACGACCGCGACCGTCGTCGTTTCTTCGCCTACCTGAACCTGTTCGTGGCAGCCATGCTCACCCTGGTTCTGGGTAACAGCTACCTGGCCCTGTTTGTGGGTTGGGAAGGCGTGGGTCTAGCTTCCTACCTGCTGATTGGTTTCTGGAACACTGCCGACGCTAGCGATCCCGACGCCGTCAAGGCTACCAGCGCTAAGAACGCCGTCGCCGCCAAGAAGGCCTTCGTAATGAACCGTGTCGGTGACATGGGTCTGCTGGCCGCCATGATGGCCATGATGAGCGTGGTGGGCTCGGTTGACTTCGACGCCGTCCTGCCCGCCGCCACTACGGGTGCCGTATCCACCGGCTGGCTGACCGCTATCGGCCTGTTCCTGCTGGTGGCAGCCTGTGGTAAGTCTGCACAGTTCCCCTTGCAGGCCTGGCTGGGTGACGCCATGGCTGGCCCCACCCCGGTTTCGGCCCTAATCCACGCAGCCACCATGGTTACCGCCGGTGTGTACCTAATGGTGCGCTCGGGCGCTATCTACCAGGGTGCCCCTGACGCCCAGCTGGCCGTGGCCATCATTGGTGCCATCACGCTGCTGTTCGGTGCCATTGTGGGTTGCGCCAAGGACGACATGAAGAAGGTCCTGGCCGCCTCCACCATGAGCCAGATTGGTTACATGATGCTGGGTGCGGGTCTAGGCCCCATCGGCTACGCCTTCGCTATCTTCCACCTGCTCACCCACGGCTTCTTCAAGGCCCAGCTGTTCCTGGGTGCCGGTAGCGTCATGCACGCCATGAACGACCAGGTCAACATGCGTCGCTTCGGTAACCTGCGCACCGCCATGAAGATCACCTGGATCACCATGGGTATCGGCTGGATTGCCATCCTTGGTTTGCCGCCTTTCTCCGGCTTCTTCTCCAAGGACAAGATCATTGAGGCCGCTTTCGTCGGTGAAGGTGTGCGCCCGTGGATTTTGGGTTCCATTGCCCTGATTGGCGCCGGAATTACCGCTTTCTACATGTCGCGTCTGTTCTTCATGATTTTCCACGGCAAGGCCCGCTGGACTAGCGAAACTGACCTGGAAGGCCCGGTGCACCCGCACGAGTCCAGCCCCTGGATGACCGTCCCCATGATCATCTTGTCAGTGTTCTCGGTGGGTCTAGGTGGCGCACTCAGCTACGGTGACGCCTTCACTAACTGGCTCACCCCGGTAGTTGGCCACCACGAGCACGGCGAGCCGGTTTTGGCTATTCCGGTGATCATGGCTGCCACCTTGATCCTGGTAGTGGCTGGTGTGGCTCTGGCTTGGGTGATGTATGTGCGTCGCCCGGTAGCCACTGTGGTTCAGCCTTCCAACGTTCTGGTTGAAGCTGCACGTCACGACCTATACCAAGACAACCTCAATGAGGCTGTGGCCATGCGCCCGGGTAAGGCCCTGGCTGATGGTGCTGACCGCTCTGACCGTTACGTCATCGACGGCGTCATTGCCGCCCTGGTGGCCACGGTTAAGGGTTCTGGTAAGGCCGTTACTGCTGCTCAAAACGGTTACGCGCGTTCCTACGCCGCTTACATGCTGGTGGGGGTTGTCGCCTTGTTGATCGCCCTCGTCGCCGCCCAAATTTGACGGGAAGATGTAAATGTACACGTCAGTAATTAACGCTTCATTCCCGGTGCTTTCCATCGCGGCGGCAGTGCCCATGCTGGGTGCGCTCCTACTGTGGTTAGTGCCTGCAACCCGCCGCCAGGCTAAGCTCCTGGGCATGGTGTTCTCGCTGGTAACCCTAGGTTTAGCTGGTCACATGCTGGCCAACTATGACTACTCGGCTACCGACAAGCTACAGTTCGCCCAGTCCGGCAGCTGGATCCCCATGTTCGGGGTGAGCTGGTCGCTGGCGCTGAGCCCGATCTCGCTGGCCATGGTGGTGCTAGCCCTGGCCCTAGTGCCGCTGGTGCTTATCGCCGCTCGCTCTGATGTGAGCGAAGCTCAGCTGGGCGGTTTCACCGGACACGTACTGGCTCTGGAATCGTTCATTGTGGTGATTTTCAGCGCCCAGGACCTATTCGTCTTCTACCTGGCTTTCGAAGCCATGCTGATCCCGATCTACTTCCTGATCGGTAACTACGGCGGCCCCCAGCGTCGTCGTGCAGCTATGAAGTTCCTGCTTTACTCGCTGGCCGGGGGACTGGTCATGCTGGTGGCGGTATCTATCGTGGGTGTGCACGCCTACGGCAACCCGGAGGGCTTCACCTTCACCCAGATGGCTGCCACCTACAAGGAGCTAGGCCAGAGTGAACGCACCATCATGTTCATCTGCCTGCTGGTGCCGTTCATCATCAAGGCTCCCATGGTGCCGCTGCACACTTGGCTGCCTGACACCGCCGAGCAGGCCACCCCGGGCACATCCGTGCTGCTGATCGGCGTACTGGACAAGATCGGTACCTACGGCATGATCGTGATGTGTGTGCCGCTGCTGACCAGCGACATGCACTGGGTCTCGCTGACCATGATGAGCCTGGCGATTGTGGCCATTATTTACGGTGGTTTGGCCGCCATTGTGCAAGACCACCTGTACCGCCTGATTTCCTACACCTCGGTAAGCCACTTCGGTTTCATGGTGCTGGGTATCTTCGGTGGCTCGATTGCTGGTGCCAGTGGTGCCATGGTTTACATGGTGGCTCACGGCCTGTCGATCGCGGGCCTGTACCTGATCTCTGGTTTCCTGGTGCGTCGCACCGGCACCGCGCGCCTGTCCGAGATGGGCGGTATTGCCCGCGTCAGCCCGGTTATTGCCGGTACCTTCCTGTTTAGCGCCCTGGCTTCAATTGCACTGCCGGGCCTGAGCGGGTTTGTGCCTGAGTGGCTGGTGCTCACCGGTACCTTCTCAGTCTCGACGGCGGCCGGCCTGTTCGCCCTGCTGGGTGTGGTTATTGCGGCTCTGTACGCGCTATGGCCCTACCAGAAGGTGTTTACCGGTGCGCCCAAGGAAAAGTATGTGGGTATCGGTGACCTGAACAAGAGTGAAAAGCTGCTGGTTACCCCGCTGCTGATCGCCATGCTGGCGCTGGGTCTATTTACTGCGCCGCTAACTAACTTGCTAGCCGAACAAGCCGAGCTGATCAGTGCCTACACCGGCCAGCCCGGGCAGGTTTCGGTAGTCCTGTCCCAGGGAGGGGAAGCCAAGTGAACGAAACTGCTGCTACCGCAGCCCAATTTAACTGGGCTGCCTTGGCCCCCGCACTAGCGGTGGCGTTAACCGCAGTCCTCGGGGTGCTGGTTGAAGCCCTAGTGCCGCGCGCTTGGCGCCCCACCACTCAGCGAGTACTGGCTGTGGCCGGTGTCGCGGTGGCGATTGTGCTGGCCACGGTGCGTTGGCTAGACACCCTCACCCCCACCAAAGAGGTGGTTAACCAGGTAAACGTGGGCCAGCTTGACTTAAGCTCAGTGGCTTACGGGTCTATCGCCCCGGGCCTGGTGGAAGACCGCTTCTCGCAGGCAGCCTCCCTGATCTTGCTGGTGATCGGCCTGCTCAGCGTGTTCTTGCTGGCCGACCGTACTAGTGCCCGCGACGGCGCCATTGCCGCCCAGGCCGCTGACCGTCCCGGTAGTGCTGAGGAAGCCCAGTCCCTGCACTTGGGTTGGCAGACCACTGAGGTTTACCCGCTGACTCTGCTGAGCCTAAGCGGCATGATGCTGTTTGCTAACGTAAACAACCTGGCGGCACTGTTTGTGGTGCTGGAGATTATCTCCCTGCCCCTGTACGTGCTTAGCGCCACCGCCCGCCACCGTCGTCTGCTCAGTCAGGAAGCGGCCCTGAAGTACTTCATTTTGGGTGCTTTTGCCTCTGGTTTCCTACTGTTTGGTTCCGCGCTGATTTACGGCGTCTACGGTGTGCTGGACTACAGCCTGCTAGCTAAGGGCATGACTCGCTGGGCTCAGCTGGGCGCACCTGGCCTGTTGGTGCCGGTGGGCGTGATCTTGATTGTGGTTGGTTTGCTGTTCAAGATTGCGGCAGTGCCCTTCCACTCTTGGAGCCCGGACGTATACCAGGGTGCCCCCACCCCGGTTACCGCCTTCATGGCTAGCGGGGTTAAGGCTGCCGCCTTCTTCGCCCTGTGCCGTTTCGCCTTCACTGCTGGGCTGTACCCGCTGTTCTCTAAGGCGGCCACCAGCCAGGTGCTGTACTGGTCGCTGTGGGTAATTGCGATTGCCACCATGCTGGTAGGTACCGTCGGCGGTGTGCTGCAAAAAGACATCAAGCGCATGTTGGCCTACTCGGCTATCTCGCACGCCGGCTTCATGCTGATTGCCATTATTGGGGCCCAGGCGGTTTCACTGACCGCGATTGCCCTGTACTCGCTGGTTTACGGCCTGGCTACCATCGCCGCTTTCGGTGTGGTCAGCCTGGTGCGCCGTAGCCACAACGGCATCAGCGCTGAAGCTAACGAGATTGCCAGCTACGCCGGTTTGGGTAAGACCAACCCGATGCTGGCTGCCGCTATGGCCCTGGCGCTGCTGTCCTTCGCCGGTATCCCGCTGACCGCCGGTTTTGTGGGTAAGTTCCAGCTGTTTGTCACCGCCGCCTCGGGTAACACCCTGTGGCTGGTTGTGGCCGCAGTGGTGTGCTCGGCGATCACCGCCTTCTACTATGTGCGAGTTATCTCCAACATGTTCTTCCGTAAGCCCGCTCAGGGCGTGGAGGTTGTAGTTAGCGACGGCTTTGCCCTGGTAGCTATCTTCGCGGCAGTGGTTGGCACTATCTTCCTGGGCGTATACCCGCAGCCGGTTATGCACTGGCTTAGCCAGGTAGCCGTTATGCTGGTGCCGTGAGTAGCGCATTGCAGTTAGACGTTCCCGAGCTAGAGGAAATTATTGTTCCTCAGCTTGATGAGGTAGAGGCGCGGCTGATGGAGGTAGTCTCCAACGCAGACGAGACCATCAACCCGCCCACCTCACACCTAGCTGCCGCTGGTGGTAAGCGGCTGCGTCCCATGCTGGTGCTGCTTACAGCCCAGTTAGGCGACGCCGCCGCAGCCTGCTCCCAGCAGGTGCATGATGCGGCTGTGGCCGTGGAGCTAACCCATATCGCCACCTTGTACCACGACGACGTCATGGACGATGCCCCCAAGCGTCGCGGGGCGCCGTCGGCACAGATGGTGTGGGGTAACTCAGCCGCGATCCTAACCGGCGACATTCTGGTGGCACGCGCCTCCCAGATGGTGGCCGCGTTGGGGCCTGACGCGGTGCTGGCACACGCCCGCACCTTTGAGCGCCTATGCACCGGCCAGCTGCATGAGACCCTGCCGCGCCCTGAGGGCGTGGACCCGGTAGATCACTACATTCAGGTGCTAGCTGATAAGACCGGCTCGCTAATTGCCCTGTGTGGGCTTTATGGCACCATGCTTACCAGCGCGGGCGCCAAGGCTCAGCGGATTGTGGAGCTTTACGGTGAAAAGATCGGGGTGGCTTTCCAGCTTGCCGACGACGTCATCGATATTTGCTCTGACTCAGAAACCACTGGTAAAACCCCCGGCACTGACCTGCTGGAAGGGGTAGATACCATGCCGGTGCTGCTGCTGCGTCAGCGTTTGGCTTCCGGTGAGCTTGACAGCGCCGGCCAGGCAATTTTGTCGCTGCTGTCTACCGGTAACTTGCAGCGCCAGCAGGTGCTTAGCGATGTGGTGCAGCGCCTACGCAACCACCCGGTTACCGCCGAGACCCGCGCTATGGCTGGGGCTTGGTGTGATGAGGCGGTAGCAGCCCTAGCTGATTTGGACGACGCCGTCGTCGAAGCTACCCGCACCCGCCTGAAAGCTGAGGGCTTAAGCGAGGCTGAAGTGACCCAGGGAGTTGAAAGCGCCCGTAGCCGCGCCCAGCTGGTACGCAGAGGCCTGGAGGACTTTGCCCACCTACTGGTGGATCGCGCCGCCTGAAATACTTTGGTGTTTTAACACTTAGCACAACGGCTCACTAAAGGGCCGCGTTGACCACAAAACTACCCTCGCCAGCGGCGGGGGTAGTTTTCTTGGGGTAGCCTTAGAAGCGCTTGCTGAGGGCTGCCAGTGCGCTAACCGTAAAGCTCGCCCCTACTTCCTAATCTCCGTTTATTCTTGAGGAAAATCGTGACCGCTCTAAACGTTGCAGTGATTGGTGCTGGCCCGGCCGGCATCTACGCCTCGGACATCCTGTCTAAGTCAGGCTTGGACGTTAACATTGACCTGTTCGAGCGCCTGCCTGCACCCTACGGGCTGGTACGTTACGGCGTGGCCCCCGACCACCCGCGTATCAAGCAGATCATTGTGGCGCTGTACAAGATTTTGCAGCGCGGCGACATTCGCCTGATCGGTAACGTGGAAGTTGGCCGCGACGTAAGCGTAGCTGAGCTGCACGAACACTATGACGCCATTATTTTCTCCACCGGCGCTGACACTGACGCCCCCCTAAACATTCCCGGCGCTGACGCCCCCGAATGCTATGGCGGCGCTGACTTTGTTTCCTGGTACGACGGTCACCCGGACCACCCGCGCACCTGGCCGCTAGAGGCTAAGGAAGTAGCCGTGCTGGGTGTGGGTAACGTGGGCCTAGACATTTCCCGCGTGCTAGCTAAGCACGCTGAGGACCTGATGGTCACCGAAATCCCTGAGAACGTGGCCGAAATTCTTAAAACCAATCCCTGCACCGATGTGCACGTCTTTGGTCGCCGTGGCCCGGCCCAGGTTAAGTTCACCCCCCTGGAACTGCGCGAGCTAGGTAAGCAGCGTGACGTGGATGTGCTGGTGGATGAGGCTGACTTTGAGTACGACGCCGGCAGTGAGGCTGCGCTCAAGTCCTCCAACCAGCAGCGTCAGGTAGTTAAGGCGCTTGAGGGCTACGCCATGCAGGAGCCTGAGGAGCTAACCGCCTCGCACCGCATTCACATTCACCTGTTCCAGTCTCCCGCCGAGGTACTCACCGACGACGCTGGTCACGTGGTGGGTCTACGCACTGAGCGCACCCGTCTAACCGGTGACGGCACGGTGGAAGGCACCGGCGTGTTCACCGACTGGCCGGTGCAGGCTGTTTACCGCGCCATTGGTTACGCCTCCAGCCCGATTGAGGGTATGCCTTTTGACTCTAAGCGCCACGTGATTCCTAACGAGGGTGGCCGTGTATTGGGCGAAGACGGCAAGCCGCTGACCGGCATGTACGCCACCGGCTGGATTCGCCGTGGCCCGATTGGTTTGATTGGCTCCACCAAGTCTGACGCCCAGGAAACCATCACTAACCTGGTGGCTGACGCTAACGCTGGGCTGCTGCACGCCACTACCGACGCCGTGGGGCATGACGCCATGATTGCGCTACTTTCTAGCCGTGACATCCCCTTCACCACCTGGGAGGGATGGGAGCTGCTAGACGCCTACGAGCGTCAGCTAGGTGAGGACTTTGGCGAGCTGCCTAACGGCAAGACCCGTGAGCGCGTCAAGGTAGTTAACCGCCACGCCATGGCCGACATTTCGCGCGGCAAGCAGGCTCCGCAAGACCTAATCGGTCAACCTGACACCGACCGCGTGCCCGAGCGCGTAGCCCACCGCCTACCGGCTCAGGACTGACTCTGCCTGGCACGGGCCGGGCCCGGCGCTAGCCTAGAGGAGCTAAAAACAACGCATAACGGCGTTGTTTAGGCGCGGGCGCTAGCCCAGAGCAATATTGACCAAACGTGCAGGCCGCAGCTTAGCTGCGGCCTGCACGCCTGTTTAGCCTGGTTTAACGCATTAAAACCTGGTTTGGCTGGTTAACGCTGGTTTAGCGGTTTAGTCTGGTTTAGTGGGTTAACCTGGTTTAACGCTTTAGCGTTGGTTTAATGCGAATCGTCTAAATCAGGATTAGTTAATTCAGGGGCACTAAAACTCCTGATTTGGGCCGCCTCACTGGCAATTGGACTAGGGCTAGTGAGCGTGTTGCCAAGGTTTTCTAGGCCCTTGGCAGTGCTTAACAGGTTCTTCTCAATTGAATTCACTGTCTTGTTATAGGTTTGCACGCTGCGGCGCAGGCTAGCGCCTAAATCATCCATATAGCGGGCCACAGTACCTAGGCGCTTATACAAGGTGGAGCCGATAGCCAGTAGCTGGCGGGCGTCGTCGTTAATGGCGTTTTGCATCCAGGCATCAGCAACCGTACGGGCCACCGCCAACAGCGAGATGGGGGTGGTTAGCAGCACCCCGTTAGCCAGGGCGTATTCAAGCAGGCTGGCATCCACCTCCAAGGCGGCGCTGAGTACCGCCTCAGAGGGGATAAACATGATGGTGAACTGGGGGCCCTGGCCTAGCTGCTCGGGGTAGTTACGGCGGATGAGCTCATTAATGTGTGAACGTACCGCAGCAGCGTGATCGGACAGGTAAGAGTTAGCTGCGTCCTGATCGCCTTTAGCGCTCGCATCAGCGCCGCGCAGGAAGGCATCCAGAGGGGCCTTAGCGTCAATGGCCAGGAATTCCCCACCGGGCAGCAAGATCGTGGCGTCTGGGCGCGCAGAGCCGTTAGTGGGGGAGGGGGCCGCATTTAGAGAGCCAACGCGGTTTTGTTTGCGTAAAGTGGATACGCTTTTTTGCAGCTCAAAGTCGATGTGCTCGCTCATCCCGCCCAGCTCCAAGACCCGGCGCAGCTCCATCTCACCCCACATGCCGCGCGCTGAACGTGAACGCAGCGCCGATTCCAGGGAGGCGGTGGAGGCCCGCAGGCGCTCCTGGGCAGCGTCTGAAGCCCGCAGGCGCTCAGCAATTATCGCGTTTTGTTTGGAGCGTTGCAGCTCCATTTGCTCCACCCGCAACGCCATATGCTCAAGCTGCTCGCGCACCGGCTCAAGGGCGGTGAGCACCGCGCCATCTTGGCGGGCCCGCTGCTGAGCCTCCAAAGTGCGCTGTTGTTCAGTACGCAACTGCTGCTCCAGGGCCTGTGCGCGGGCACTAGCCCCGGCGGCGTCGGCCCTAATGCGAGCCACCTCCCCGCCGTTAGCTGCCAGGCGGGCTGCACGGGCCGTGGCCAGGGCCCAACCCAACGCAGTACCAAGTGTTATACCCAACAACAAAAGAGCAATTGCGTTAACGATACTCATAATTTCCTACTATCTCAGGTCTATACCCCGCAGAAAGCCGCCATTTTTGCGTGCTTAGCGACGTCGTCGTTACTAACTGAAGTAAAGCTTTATATGCGATGTGGGCTATAAGTCACGGAAAACTAGCAACATGGTATGACCAATGCATGTTACCGTTTTGTTGTAAAGCTGGATCGTAATCTTGGAGTCGTTTTGGAATACCGCGCGGGTACTGTGCAGGATCTGGATGTTTTGGCCCGCATTGGTGCGGATGCCTTCTCAGACTACCCCCTGTTTCGGCTGACAGAGCCGGAACTACGACCGGGTGTAACCTTCGACCAGTTTCACTTCGCCTTGCACCGAATGCTGGTGAAAATTTTCCTTAAGCGCGAATCTGTGCTGGTGGCTTGTGAAGACGGTAAGCCGCGTGGTTATGCGCTACTGCAAAAGCAAGAAATGCCTTTTTTGCCTTACCTACTTAACGGCGGTGTAGGCCTACTAAAGTACATCCCGCTAAAGCCGCTACTAGAATTCCTTACCCTTACCGACGCGGCTGACCAGCACGTAAAACTAAACACCCACTATGACTGGTTCCTGGAAGTTATTGCGGTGCACCCCGAACACCAGGGACGCGGCATCGGTACCGGCATGTTGGATGTAGGTATCGCCAAGTTTGTAAAGGCCACCGGCGGCTCTAACTACGCCTTTGTTACCAACACCGCCAAGAACGCACGTTTCTATGACCACAACGGCTGTCGTGAGCTGGCCGTAAGCCACCTGGACTACCGAGGCCAGGAAATCAACGTGTGGGCTTTCAAGAAGGAACTAGACAAGAAGAAGTCCAAGCCCGCCAAGGACGCAAAGGCCGGCGCTAAGGACGCCAAGGATGCCAATGAGGCAAAGCCCGCCAAGAACACCGAGGAAACCGGCAAATAATCAAAGGGGCCGCAAACCCGCTAAACTAGGCGCGTGGCTCTAACTATCGGAATTGTGGGACTGCCCAACGTAGGCAAGTCCACCCTGTTCAATGCGCTTACCCGCGCAACCGTCCTGGCGGCTAACTACCCCTTTGCGACCATCGAACCTAACGTGGGTATCGTGCCGCTTCCCGACGCGCGCCTGGATAAACTGGCGCAGATTTTCGGTAGTGAGCGCATTTTGCCCGCTACGGTGTCTTTCGTTGACATTGCTGGGATTGTGCGCGGGGCTAGCGAAGGTGAAGGCCTGGGCAACCAGTTCCTGGCTAACATTCGTGAAGCTGACGCGATCTGTATGGTCACCCGCGCTTTCGACGACCCGGACGTGGTGCACGTAGACGGCAAGGTTGAACCGTCGTCAGACATCGAGCTGGTGCTGGCTGACATTCATACCCTGGAAAAGGCCATCCCGCGCCTGGAGAAGGAGGTGCGCGGCAAGAAGACCGATCCCACCGTGCTGCAAACCGCTAAGGACGCTTTGAAGGTGCTTGAGGAAGGCACCATGCTTTCTGCCGGTGCTAAGGCAGCCGGTCTGGATGCAGACATTTTGCGTACCTTCCAGCTGATGACCACTAAGCCGTTCATTTACGTTTTCAACATGGACGACGCCGGCATGCACGATGAGGCCAAGCAGGCTCAGCTGCGTGAACTGGTCTCTCCCGCCGAGGCCATCTTCCTAGACGCCCAGTTTGAAAGTGAACTGGTGGAGCTAGAGCCGGCCGAGGCCGCCGAAATGCTAGCCGACAACGGCCAGGCCGAGTCTGGTCTAGACCAGCTGGCTCGCGTGGGCTTTAAGACCCTGGGCCTGCAAACCTACCTGACCGCTGGCCCCAAGGAGGCGCGCGCCTGGACTATCCACCAGGGCTGGACCGCCCCACAGGCTGCCGGCGTGATCCACACCGACTTTGAGCGCGGCTTCATTAAGGCTGAGATTGTCTCCTTTGACGACTTGGTGGAGTACGGCTCTGTAGCTGAGGCCCGCGCCCACGGCAAGGTGCGCATGGAAGGTAAAGACTACGTTATGGCCGACGGCGACGTAGTTGAGTTCAGGTTTAATGTTTAATCATTTCTGAACGAGGCAGTGGCCGGGTCGCGCGAGGGCGTGGCCCGGCTTTGCTGTTGCTGGTCGTCTGGTATGCGGAAAATGAGGTCCTGATAACAATATATTTAACGGCTTACGTTAATAACGTGCTCCGATATATTGTTGTGTCATGATCCAGTCATTCGAGGATCGCCAGACTGAGCGGCTGTTTGCGAGGGAGCCTGTTCCTTCCCTCGACTCGCGCATCGCTCGCGTTGCGCTGCGCAAGTTGCGGCAGATTGACGCCGCGTGTCGTCTCGAGGATCTTCGGGTTCCTCCGGGCAACCGGCTCGAGCATCTGCGCGGTGATAGAGCAGGACAGTACAGTATCCGAATCAATGATCAGTGGCGTATCTGCTTCAGGTGGGGCGACGCTGGTCCAGAAGGGGTTGAGATCGTTGACTACCACTAAAATTGCTCCGATTCACCCGGGTGAAGTCCTCATGGAGGACTTCATCGAGGGTTTTGGAATTACGCAGCATAAGCTTGCCGTCGCTATCGATGTTCCGCCCCGTCGTATCAATGAGATCGTCCATGGGAAGCGCGGGATCACGGCGGATACTGCCATGCGGCTGTCCCGCTACTTTGGCACGACCCCGGGGTTCTGGATGAACCTGCAGATGCGCTATGAGCTCGATCGTGCCGAAGATGTGCTGGGGGACACGTTGAGCGGAATCGTTCCGCTCACGATGGTCGAAGTCGCCTAAAAGGTCTCAATCTGACGAGGCAGTGGCCGGGTCGCGCATTGAGCGCGGCCCGGCCTTTTTGTGTGCACTGGCCTTGGGTTATGCGGGGCCCCTGGCGGCGTCGGCGGCCCTTAGGCGGCGTCGGTGTCTTTAGCGGGCTTGGGGGAGCCTTGGCCCGAAGCGGTGCGTAGAACCTTAGAGCTGGTGGGGCGCTCTAGGCGCACCAAGAGGTCAATTTGCTTAGGTTCATAGCCCAGCGAGATGCTCACGTCCTGCTGCAGGCGGCTGCGTAGCGTGGACACAGTCCAGTCAATCTCGCACTCTTGAGACACGCTGGCATCAGCCTGAATCTGCAGGTGACTCAAGGTACCGCTAACCCACACCGTGCAGCGCTCCACCCCGCTCACGCCCTGCGCCCGCTCAGATAGGGCCTGCGATAAAACTTCTGGATCCAAGGTAGTGAGTAAAAGCCCCTCAGAGTCACTCAGGCGCATAGGTGAGGCCGCTACCCGGCGCGGAACCTGCATGAGAAGCAGCGCCAGACCACCAATGATGGCAAGCACTGAGGCCAGCGCAAGCACGGGTAAAAGCCAGTTTGCCTGGCTGGCGACGGCGCCCACCCGCCCCTGCTTGCTAGCCAGGTAGGGGGCGGCGTCGGGCCAAAAACGAGCCAAACCCAGGCCTGAAGCCAGCAGCCAAGCGGAGGCGGCCACCAAAACAAAGCCACAGATAGCCAGGACGCACCGGTTTAGCGGGGTGGAAACTGAACGCATAATCGTGCCTCCTTAGCTCGCGTGCTTAACGCGCACGCGGCTGCCTTTAATGCCCACCGGGGCGAGCATTTGTAGGGCCTGGTCAGTCTGCTTTTGGGCGGCCTGCTGCACGGGCTCTAGCTCATCTAGGACGCTGTGGACGACGACGTTAACCCGCGAGCGGCGGGCAGTGGCTGAAACGGAGTTAGCGCCGCCCAACTGCTCAACCTGTAGCCTCACCAGTTTGGCCAGGTCACGGCGTCTAACTGCGGTCTGGCCAGGAATGTCGTCGGGGAGAATTTCGACGCGCTCGGGCCGCCCGGGCCATAGCGCCGCAATAATCATGATTAGGCCACAGGCCGCCACAACCCCGGCGGCAATAAGCGCCGCAGTGGAGCTAAGCGAAGTGGATTTGATGGCTTCAAGTGCGTGTAGGGCGCGGCGTGGCCAGTAGCCGGTGATGAGCCGCTGGCCGGTCAGCCAAGCCCCCAGGCTTCCGCCGGCAAGCAGCAGCAGGGCTAGAACCACGCTGGAGCCGCTGCGTGAGGGGCGGCGAATGAGTTTAGGAACTTTTCTCATTTCAGGTTCTTCCTGCCGGGGCCGGCGGGGTTAAGCCAGGAGATCTCAATATTGATCTTGCCGACGCTCAGCCCGGTCAGGGACTCAACCCGGCTGCGCACATGTGCGCGCACGGCCTCGATTGTGGCCGCCAGTGGGGTGGGAAAAACCAGGCCAAGGTTCATGTGTAAGACGGCCACCTGCCCGTAGAGCTCACATTGGGCTTCGGGGCGGGAGGAAAAGTTGCGGCGGGCGCCGATACCTAAAACCCCGCCGGCGTTGGAGCCAACATTGCCGGTTTCATAGGCGGCTTCGGCGGCAATTTTGGCCACGACTTTAGCCGGAATGGTGGTGGTGCCGCGTTGGGTGGTGCCGCGCTGGGCGGTGCCCGCGTCGGTGCCAGCGGCTTGGGCGGTGCCCGGCTGCCCGGCCTGTCCGGTTGTGGGCTGGAGGGCTGAGGACTGGGCGGCTGCAGGTGAGGCGAGGGGCGCCATCGTCACTTCCTTAGCCGCTCAAGGAAGCTGCGGACATCGACCCGGCCCTCCAGGTACAGGCCCACTCCTAACCCGACCAGGCCACACAGTGACACCAGCACAAAGTCAGCGAAGGAGCCAAAAGCCAGAACGGTTCCAAGGAACAGGCCTACTAGGAGGGCCAGGTGCGTTGTCTTCATGAGATCTCCTCAGATCAAGGCGTTAAATTACTTGAGGTTGTTGGTCTCAGACTCGTCGCCGGGCAGGTGCACGTCGGTGACGTGGATGTTGACCTCAACCACTTCCAGACCGGTGCTGGTCTCGATCTGCTCAATGATGTTGTTACGGATCGCCTCGGTGACCTCAATGATGGGGGCGCCGTAGTCAACCACCACAGTGACTTCAATGGAGGTCTGGGTTTCGCCCTTCTGTACGTTAATGCCGCCGGTGACGTTGGTCTGGGCGGTAGGGATGCGCTCGGTCATGGCGGTGAAGGCGCGGCGCATGGCGTTACCCATGCTGTAGACGCCCGGCACCTCGCGCGTGGCCATGCCGGCGATCTTGGCGATAACGTTCTCGTCGATGGTGGTTACGCCGTGAGAGGTGTGCAGGGGCGTGTTGGGGGTGCTGTCCGCTTCAGCGTTTTCATTCTGCTCGGACTGCTTGCTGGTGTCGCTCATAGGAGGCTCTTTCTTTGATCTGAGTAGGTGGCCGACGGCGCACGGTGTTGATTGCCGTCAGGGTGGGGTTGCTTTCCGTCAGGATTGCCGCGATAAACGCACTAAAAGGTGCGGTTGTCTAAAAATCCCTACCACCTCAGTCTATAGGGCTTTCGTCGTAAAAAGGTGAAGTGGGGCAGTTTTAAAGGAGCTTTCTTTTCTGACTCGATGAGGGGTCGCCTATATTGGTGTAGGCGCGGTCTGGCTGGCATTGCCTGAGTCCCGGTTGGCCCGCATGTGCTCACGGCCTGCATAGGGAGGAAAAGCTCATGGATCCTCGTTTTTCGCGCGCATATGGCGCGTTGGCTGGGTTGGCGCTGGGTGATGCGCTGGGTATGCCAACGCAAGCAATGTCTCCAAAGCAGATTCAAGCAGTTTACGGCCATGTCACAGGCCTGGTGGAGGGGGATAAAAGCCAACCCTATGCGCCGGGTATGGCGGCCGGGTCGGTCACTGACGACACCGAGCAGGCATTGTTGGTTGCTTCCCTGCTGCTTAAAGGTCGTGGCTCTGGGCTGACCCTGGATGCGGGCGAGTTCTCCCACGCTCTGCTGGCTTGGGAGGATTCCATGATTGAGCGTGGTTCACTGGACCTGCTGGGGCCCTCCACGAAGGCCGCACTTGAGCGTGTACGCGCAGGCGAGAACCCGCTGCGCGTGGGGGGTGAGGGCACCACTAATGGTGCGGCAATGCGGGTGACACCGATCGGGATTGCGGCGTCGACGTCGGACCGGCAGCTTTTCGCCGACGCCGTATGGTCCTCATGTCAGGTCACGCACGCCACCCGTCAGGGCTTTCAGTCAGCGGCGCTAGTGGCAGCCGCCGTGTCGCTCGGGATCGACGCCGGCGCGGCGGATGTGACAGACCTGCTGTGGAAGGCTGTGGCTTTTGTGCGCTCACTACCTGAGTGCGGCGCCTGGAGCCCAGAGCCGGATGTTGTGGCAGCCACGCACCGGGCATTAAAACTGGCCGCCCAGCCGTCGTCGTCCCTAGAGTGGCTGGCTGGGCAGATAGGCACGTCTGTGGCCTCAGCGCAGGCAATCCCCATGGCTTTCGCGCTGCTGGCACGTGATCCCTCCCCACGCGCCCTGCTGCAGGCCGCCAATTTGGGTGGTGACACTGACACAATTGGTGCGATAGCGGGCGCAATTTTGGGTGCAAGCTTGGGTGTTGAGGTTTTTGACGCTTACGGCCTGGCCCAGGTGGAGCGAGTTTCGCAGCTTAATCTGCCTAGCGTCGCTACAGATTTGCTGGCTCTGCGTGATAGGGAGGGCGGCTTCGCCCCCGCAGTAGCTACGACGTCGCCCAACCCAGAAAAACCCGTGCTCACCCCAGCCGCGTCCCCACAAAAAGGCGCCCCGGCGGGCCGCGTGGTGCTGATGGGCCAGATCCTTGTAGACCTGGCTGTGCGTGGCGAGGCACTACCGGCCCCTGGCGGCGACGTATGGGCCAGCGATGAAGGAATGCACGTGGGTGGGGGCTTTAACGCGCTGGTAGCCGCGCGGCGTATGGGCGCCCAGGCCGTCTCGCTCAGCCCGATTGGCCAAGGGCCCTACTCTTTACTCATCCAGCAGGCCCTGCAACGTGAGGAAATTATGGATTCCGGGCCCCACATTGACGGTATCGATAACGGTTTTTGTATTGCGTTCACTGACCAATCCGGAGAGCGCACCTTTATATCCACGCGGGGCGCTGAGACGAGGGCGCCAGCAAGTGCCTGGGCGGACTTCACCGCGACGATGCGTCCGGGGGACGTGCTTTACATTGACGGCTACCTAATGGATCACCCGGCTAACCGTCAGGCAGCGCAAGCGGCGCTCGAGGCTTTACCTGAGGGAGTGCAGGTAGTTTTAGATGTCTCGCCTGTTATCGGCATCCCGCAGGGCCTGCCCGCGCGTGACGTAATTGTTTCGATGAACCATAGGGAAGCTCAGCAGATCATTAACCAAAGCGCAAAGCGCGGCTTGGGGCAGGGGCAGGAGCTGAGCCGAGGGCAAGGCCAGGGGCACTGCCAGAAGCAAGGGCAGGACGGGGAGCAGAGCCAGCGTTGCTACCAGGAGCAGGAGCAGAGCCAGCGTTGCTACCAGGAGCAGGAGCAGAGCCAGTGGCGCGGCCAGGCACGTGAGGCCGGCTTGGTAGCCAGCTTGCTGGGACGCCCCGTTGTGATGCGTGCAGGAGCTGAGGGCGCCTATTTCGCCAGGCCAGCAGGGGCTAAGGCGGGAGTTTCACTCACAGCGCCGGCGCCGACTCCGGGTGCGGCTCCGGCGGGGGCTTCAGCAGAGGGGCCAGTTGCGGCTCCGGCGGCTCCGGTGGCGGCTAGCGCAAATGCCGCAGATATGACTTACATTCCGACGCCGCGCGTTGCGGTTATCGACACTAACGGCGCAGGTGACGCCCACTCTGGCGTGTTGGCGGCGGCTTTAGCGCAGACAATCCCCCTAGAGCGAGCACTTTTACTGGCTAACTGTGCAGGCGCTCTTTCCACGACGATAGTAGGGTCGGCATCCTGCCCTGTGCGCGAGCAGATCGAAGCTGCAGCTGACGCGCTCGCGGACTAGGCGCGCTAGCGCTTGTCAGTGTCTAGGCATGGGCTCCCGAGTGCGGCTGGCGTTGTCTTGGTTCGGTTGGATGCTGGCTTCGTCTATCGGGGCGGCTGGCGTTGCCTGAGCCCAGGCCGGCTGCTGGCTTCGCCTAGACCTGGGCGGGTGGCCGACGCAGGGGCGGATCTAAGACAAAAGCGGTCGCATCAACTCCTGGGACTAGGCGGTAGAGGGCGGCAGGGCGCCCAGCCCCTTCGCGCACGTTGTCTCCAGTGGGCTCAATGAACGACGCCGTTTTTGTGGCTTTTCGATGGAAATTACGCGGATCCAAGGCAGAGCCCCAAATAGCCTCATAGGTGGTGCGCAGCTGGGTGATCGTAAACTGCGGCCCGCAAAAAGAGGTGGCCAGGGGCGAGTATTCGATTTTAGAGCGGGCGCGCTCGACGCCGTCGGCCAAAATAGCGCCGTGGTCGAAAGCTAGGGGAGAGTCGGGGCCAAGCAGGGCCTCAACAGGCTGCCATAGTGCCCCGGCGGCGTCGCCCCCCGCATGAGTTGGGGAGAAGGAAGGGGCCAGGAGCAGATAGGCCACGGAAAGAACCGGGCCGCGCGGGTCGCGCCCCAGGGGGCCGTAGGTGCGTAGCTGTTCAAGGTGACCGGGGGGAGTGACGCCGGTTTCCTCCTCAAGTTCGCGTGCGGCGGCCTGCTTTGTCTGCTCACCGCTGCGCAGAAAACCGCCAGGTAGGGCCAGGCGGCCATGGAAAGGTTCGATGCCTCGGCGCACCACGAGCGCATGAAGCGTGTGGTCAATGACTGTCAGGGCGACGACGTCGACGGCGATCGGGAAGGTGACAGGTTCAATCATGGCTCTAGCCTAACCTATTTGCGTCAAGTTGACATTAAAGCCTGAAGAGGTTTATCGTCATAGTGACACAAACAAATGGGAACTACCTAAGGAGTCATCATGGGAACCCTTCACAACCACCCCTTCTTCATCCGCTACCAGGGCGGCGCCGGCGACCACGTCGTCCAGATCAGCGCCGGACAAACCATCCGCTCCGGGGTTGGCCAATCCTTCTGGCTGCGCAAAGGCTGCTGCGCGCTGGCGGAAGTGCCCACCGCTAACCGCGCCCACAGCTTCCTGGTGCAGGTAGCCTCCAGCGACCAGCAGAACGTAAACGCCCAGGTGGCCGTCACCTACTGCATCGAGAACGCCGAGGCTGCCGCCGCGCACTACGACTTTGGTCTCTACCCGCGTGAAGCAAAGAAAGACGCGCAGGGCCTGTGGCAAATCGACGAAACCGTCACCCGCATCGCCCACTCCGCCCTGGCCTCAACCATCGGCGCCATGAGCCTGTCTGAAGCTATCTCCGGTTCCCTGGAGCGAGTTAGTGGGCTCCTAACCCAGGCTTTCGCCGCAAACGAGCAGCTACAAGCCACCGGCGTGGGCATTGTTGACGTGCGTCTGCTGTCCCTGCGACCCGATGAAGGGGTTGAATCATCCCTGCGCGCCCCACTGCTTGAACAGCTGCGCACCGAGGCCGACCGCGCCCTCTACGAGCGCCGCGCCCTCGCCGTCGAACGTGAATCACAAATCTCCGCCAATGAGATGCAATCCAAGCTTGACCTGGCCCGCAAGCGCGCCGACCTGGTTGACCAGGAAGGTCACAACGCCAGGCGCGAAGCTGAAGAGAAAGCCGCCGCTGACGCAATCGCCGTCGAGGCTGAATCGCGCCGCATCGTAGAAAAAGCCAAGGCCTACGAGACCGACTGGAACACCGCCGGGCGCGCCCGCACCGCCAATGACGCGGCCTACATCCAGGCCGTCGCTGAGGCCGGGCCCGAGGTGGCGCGCGCCCTGGCACTTAAGGAGCTGGCAGGTCACATGCCCTCCTTCGGCAACATCACCATCACCGCTGACGTGCTCAGCGACCTGGTGTCGGCCTTCACCGGCTCAGCCAAGGCAGGCAAGTAATGCGACGCCGCGCGGTGATTGTGCGCCGCCCCACCGAATATGACGAGCTCATGGACCGCTACTCCACACGCGGCCAGGTTGAATTTGTGCTGCGCTCACGCGGGCGCAGCCTTGAGGAGGTGGAGCGCGCGCACGAGTGCCACCTGGCGGCCCTGGCGCGAGTGCGGGCGGGGATCCCGGACGGCTGGGCTAGTGCCGACGTCGAACGCGACTCACTGTCTCGCTTCCTGTTTGCGCCCGAGGACGTAATTGTTGTGGTTGGCCCGGACGGGCTGGTGGCTAACGTGGCCAAATACGTGGGCGAGCAGGTAGTGGTGGGGGTTAACTCTGTGCCCCAAGCTAATGCGGGCGTGCTCGTGCGCTGCACGCCCGAGCAGGGGGTGGGGGCGCTGTGCCGCCTGGAAACGGGTTCTGACCTGCGCGTTGACCAGCTGACCATGGTACACGCGGCCGCCGACGACTCCCGCACACTCACCGCCCTCAATGAGGTGTTTATTGGGCACCCAAGCCACCAAAGTGCCCGCTACGAGCTCACCTTGGGCTCCCGCGCAGAGCGCCAGTCCTCCTCCGGCGTCGTCGTTTCTACCGGGACCGGCGCCACCGGCTGGGGCGCCTCCCTAAAACGCGGACGGCACATGGGGGATCTACCCGCGCCTACCTCGCACTCCCTGGCCTGGTTTGTGCGCGAAGCCTGGCCCTCACCCCATACTGGCACCAACTGCACCGAAGGAATCCTAGGGGAGGGGGAGGAACTGAGCCTGGTAGTGGGCAGCGAATCCCTGGTGCTCTTTGGTGACGGCATAGAATCCGACCGCCTCACCCTCACCTGGGGGCAAAGCGTGCAGGTCTCACGCGCCCCGCGCGCCCTGTCCCTAGTTGACCCGGCGGGGCTGCGCTAAGAGGGCGCATAGCGGGCGGGCTGTAGCTGCGCTAGGTTGTGCGGGTATTAGCGGACTAAATTATTAGTCACCTATCCTGAACGTTAAAACTCACTGGGGGGCAGGTATGGGAACTATAGATCCGCAGCTGCTGCCTTGGTTGACTGTTCGTGACGCTTTGGTTGGTTTGCCTGAGCCGACTATGGAGGCTTCGCCGCTTTTCTTTGACCATGTGCTTCAACCGGGGGCCCGAGTCTATCCGGGACATACTGGTTCTTTTATTGATTCACCTGCTAAAGCTCTTAAAGCAGGTGTGCATGGTGTGCCCGGGGGAGAGAATATGCTTCGCAGGGTAGATGGGTCGGTACGGTATTTTTCTGTGCGTGAGGCGGCGCGGTTGCAGACTTTTCCAGACGGTTATCGTTTCAGTGGCCCCTGGTCTGAGGCGATGCGACAGCTAGGCAATGCTGTGCCGGTGCGCTTAGCGCAGATAGTTGCTGGTTCTATCCAAAGTTGCCTCTAGCAAGCTAGAAGTTGCATCTCGAACGTGACAAGATCCGCCTAATTTAGTGAGGGTGACTGCGGCAAAGGGGCTTCAGAATCGAATCTACTACTGAGTGTGTAGTAAAAATCGTTGCAATATCAGGAAAATCTATGAGACTACAGCTTCTATCTAGGTACTGTAAGTACATGCTTGACACTAGGTCACGAACGTGACAATATTGTCCCGATAGATAATTTGCTCAACTGGAGGTTTCAAATGTCTACCACAAAGCTGTTCGTATATAGTGCTCCCGAGAATAAGAAACTTGCGAATAACTTCTTGAAGCGAGCGGAGTCTCGTTTGGACTGTCTGCGTGAGCATGAATTTTTGCGATGGACCCCCTCTTTTGTGCTTCCAGGACAGGATTGGAAAGCTGAGATTAACAAGCGATTGCGTGAGGCCGACTATGTTGTCCCGCTGCTTAGTCCAGAACTATTTGCTAACATGAAGAGGGAGAAGGATTCATTAATTGATGATGCGTTTACAAAGATTTTCCCTGTCCTGCTGATAGATGTAGTAGATCCAGCATTTGATGGTATAATTGAATGCTTTGGAATTAAAGATCTTCAGGTGTATTGTGGGGTTTCTTCTAAGCGGCTTTCCTATATCAGCTGCAAGAACGAATTTCAACGCAACCAGTTTGTTACTGGATTTGTTGAGAGCCTTGTCAACAGTGTTAAGGGTAATGTTGGATACAGGAATTCGAAAAACGGTGTAGCTAGCTTTTAATTTATATTGGAGATTTAATATGTATCGTAGCAAATTTTTCCTGTCCTGGGCACACGGAGAGGGAAGGGCAAAGGAATCTTTTCTTAAGCTACTTAAACCCCGTTTAGAGAGTTGCAAAAACCATGAGATTACCTGGTGGGAGGACTCATTCATTCTTCCTGGTGAAGAGTGGCTACCTCAGATTTTGGAACACTTAGAGGATAGTGACTATATTGTCCAGCTCGTGAGCCCAGCCTTTCTGGCCTCCAATTTCATTCGTACCTATGAGATTCCTGGGGTTGGGAATGCTCCTATGAAGAACGTACTACCCGTTATGCTAGTGGACCTTCCCCTTTGGGGTGCAGTAGAATTTTTTGGGATTAATGATAATCAGATCTACCGTGGTACCTCCTCTAAACGTAACTCCTATATTAGTTGCAAAACCGAATTGCAGCGTATCCAATTCGTTAATGGTTTTGTAAAACAAATAATCAATCGCATCGAAGATAAAGGTGGGTACCGCTGATGTCTAACTCTTCATTAATGCCATCTCGCCCCCTCTCTGCTGCTACAGTACGTAGAATCCTGAGCGGCCTTGAAAATATGACTCAAGGTAACGTAAAGACTGCGAATATGATCTGCGAGTTACTTGAGGAGAATAACAAAACAACTATCGACAAAGTCTTAGAGAAAATCCCAGGTAAGGAACCTACTGACTACCTTCGTAAGTTTAAGTCCCGCTTCAATCAGGAAGCAGATGGGAAAATTACCGTTGTGTTTGATGGGCGGAAGGGGACTGAACTTTACTTTACGGGCACAGATCCTGTAATCGAGGATATTGAGGACTATGCTGAGAGTCAGGCGAGTCGCCATACTGCCTCTGAGAACATGGTTGATGCTTTTGCGATTGAAGACATTAAACGTATATACATTAGTTTTTCCAAAAAAGACGGAAAACGTGCGGTTTCATGTGCTGACTTGTTAGAGCGTACGATTAGGGCTGGATTACGTAACCGCTATAATGTTATGTTTTTCAGAACAAATCAGGTTGCAGTAGGTGAATCTATCAGTAGCACTCTCGATAAGATGAGTAATGATGCAGACCTTGTCATTGTACTTGTTAGCAATAACTACCTGACTGACAGGGATGAAGCTGACCGAGTACTTGCCAAGCATCCACATCCTATTATTGTGAGACTTGAAGATATTGGCCAATCTGTGTCATTTGATCCATTTGATAGGGATTACGTAGTCTCGGGTAACTCATTTACTAAGGCTAAAGATGAAGGGAGTACGAGTAAGCAGGATTTTGCGAACAGAGTGTTGGATCTGGTAAAACAAAAATTTGATAGCTATCAGTCACCGCCATATAAGTATGTGTCAGAAACTATGGCACAAAATTTGTCTACGCATGCAAGATTTGAGCCTGTTAATGACCCAGTCTCTGCTTATGCTGTAGTTGGATCTTTTAATTCGAGAACTGCAGGTTCGTTTCTTGCTGTAGAGCGACTTGTAGAGTGGTCATGTAGCCTAGAAAAAAATGACTCGCATTTGTGTGCTCTTTTGGGTGACTTGGGCATTGGCAAGACGACTACGTCTATTCTGCTTACTCGTAAGCTTCTAGAGCTCAGAAAATCTGATAGGCAACTTCCCCTGCCCATATATTTCGACTTGCGTGATTTGTCTCCTAAGACACTAACTGATTTTGGTTTGCGTACGGTACTTGCTCATCTTCTTAGCGTTTCTACTGCGTCTCCTGTGGAAGTTGATGATCTGTTAGAAACTATCCGCAGTGAGAATACCCTGGTCATCTTTGATGGCTTGGACGAAATTTTAGTGCACCTATCGCCTGGAGATGGGCAACGCTTGACGCGCTCGCTACTTGAAATTCTAACGCTGGCTAACTCCAATAAAGCAAAATCAGCTCCTCTAACGCGTCTTTTGTTATCTTGTAGGACGCAGTACTTCAGAAACATTGAAGAAGAGTTTGCTTTCTTTGATGGACAAGGACGTGAACGTGTACGTGGTGAAGACTATATTGTTTTTACTTTGCTACCTTTCGATGAAGACCAGATTCGTGAGTATTTAGCTCGTAATATTCTCGGCGCTGATCCTGATCGGCTTTTTGAGATGATTCGTTCAGTACATGACTTGAGTGCGCTAGCTGCCCAACCAGTTATGCTCGACATGATTCGTGAAGTCTTGCCCAGTGTTGAAAATGATCTGAGTAGGGGAGCTCGCATTAGATCAGTTGATCTTTATGAGCGTTTCGTTGGTCAATGGTTAACTCGTGATAATGGGAAACATAGTCTGATTCCAGAGCACAAAATCTTGCTTATGACACATTTGGCATGGCAGGTATGGTGTTCGGGTTCTAGGACTTGGTCAGCGCGTTGGATGGAAATATGGATGCTCCATTTTCTTTACTTCCATCAAGAGATGCAACTTGATTATGAACGTCGCATGCCAGACCAATGGAAACAGGATCTTCGTACTGCTACATTTTTGTCTCGTCGTGGGGATAATTTTTCTTTTACTCATTCCTCATTGTTGGAGTTTTTCTTAGCTAAGCGACTTTGTGATTGCTTGTTTGAAGAGGAAGAAGATCAGGCGCTTGAAGTTTGGAATATTACCAAGCCAAGTGATGAGACTTTCGGCTTTCTAGCTGAGCTAATTGATAGGCTTTCTGATATTGAGCGTGGCCAAGCGCTAAGCTGTCTTGAACAAGTTGGTAAGCAAGGGACTGTTGCTGCACGGACTAACGTTTTTACTTACACATTGATGGCTTTAGAACGAGGTTTACCGTATCCTCGCCTAGGAGCTTTAGATTTGTCAGGTACTGATTTACGAAAGTGGACTATAGGTTCTAAACGAGCATCTTTAGACTTGCGTGGCGTGTCCTTTAGTGGCGCGCGATTGGATGATGCTCGCTTTAACCATGTATGTTTGGATCGCGTTAACGCCTCTAGAGCTTCTATGCAGCGGGCATTCTTTGAGTATTGTGCACTGAGTAATGTAGATTTCAACGGCACGGATTTATCTGGGGCTATTTTCCGCCATTGTGATTTATCTAGGACTTCTTTAGAAAAAGCTAGGCGTCATCGTACCCAGCTTTTGTATACAAGTGGATATAAGCAGGATTTGTCTGGTGTGCTTGTAGCTCCATTATTAGAACGGTCTGAACTTAAAATTCTTCCTAAGATTCAGATTTTTAATGGTCACGTTGACGATGTGACTGTAGTTGCGTGGTCGCCTGATGGTAAACGTATTGTTACCTGTTCTGATGGTGATGCTATTGTTCGGGTTTGGGATGCTGTTACTGGGGAGGAACTGCTTAGCCTAGAACACGGCCATAAGGTTGGGTCGGTTGCGTGGTCGCCTGATGGTAAACGTATTATTGCTTGTTCTGATGATGCTATTGTTCGGGTTTGGGATGCTGTTACTGGGGAGAATGTACTTATCTTCAAATGCGGTGGCCTGGTCAAGACGCTTGCGTGGTCGCCTGATGGTAAACGTATTGCTGCCAGTTTTCTAGATGGTGGTGCTTGGGTTTGGGATGCTGTTACTGGCAAGAGACTGCTTAGCCTTAAA
>ERZ772770.36-NODE-36-length-29966-cov-5.01835_pt1 | contig 29966 bp, 20 predicted proteins | sample MGYA00511361_ERZ772770 | MGnify/ENA primary metagenome ERZ772770 (study PRJEB29015, sample SAMEA2738026) | human oral metagenome | biome: human oral; feature: human-associated habitat; material: saliva | place: China | collected 2251 ... | reverse complement strand
TCAGGCGCATCAGCGTGCGTTGCAGGCACTCGAACAGGTGGGTTTGGGGCACCGTCTGGAGGTTCTTCCACGCAATATGTCCGGTGGTGAACAGCAACGAGTCGCGGTTGCGCGCGCGTTAGCCTGCGCCCCGCGTATCCTGCTGTGCGATGAGCCTACAGGAAACCTCGACACTGAAAACTCTCACAAGGTGTTGGATCTGCTCCTCGCCGGCCGCGCGGAGAAACAAAGCCTGGTCATCATCACCCATGAACCCGATATCGCGGCTCGCTGCGACCGGCAGCTGCACATGGTCGATGGGATGCTCGTTAGTCCCGAACTCACTAGTCCCGAAGAGCCTGCCCACCAAACGCTCAAAGAACCCGTTATCAGGGGAGGATAGATGTTAAGGAACAACCTTCACTACGCTCTCCTTGCAGTTGTCCGCCGTTGGCGCCGCAACCTGCTCACAGTATTGGCGATGCTCGCGGGAACAACCACCATCATCATGCTGGTGGGTGTCAGTGAGTCGTCAGCGCTCAATACGAGCTCTCAGCTGGCCAGTTACGATTCCACCCGGCTCGGTGTGCGCCTCCAGCCGCAGACCTGGGATATACCGGAGGAGGAACTACTCTGGCGCGTTAACCAAATTCCAGAGGTTAAAGCTGCCGGTACAGTCACCGTAGATACGCAGACGACGCGTCCACAAGTCAACAGGCCGGGGTATGAGGGCCAGCAAACGCCCCTTGCAGTCGTTTCAGAGGCAGGTTTGAAAGCACGAGGTGCGCACATTGTCGAAGGGCACTTTTCGGAGCCTGCCCGAGAGCGCCCCGGTGAGCCTACCGTCTATCTGGGCGTTGCCCTCGCGAAGGAGCTGGGGGTCAGTACTGAGCCCGGGCGGAACATAATTGAGGTCAACGGAATGCGAGCCTATGTGCTCGGCATTATCCGTGACGGCGGCAAAAACGCTGCACTCAGTAGCGCTCTTATTCTGCCGACCACCTCCACTTTCTTGCCGCAAGCCCACACCCTGCAACGTGGTATGGACGTCATCGTGAATCCAGGAAGCGCAGATACGGTCGCGGAACAGCTCAAGCAGGTGCTCGATCCGCAACGCACCCCCGTTGATACAAACATTGAGATTCCACCTTCACCGGTGACTCTTCGTGCTTCCTTGACGAAGGACAGTCGAGCTCTTACGACCATCATCCTGGTGGTTCTTATCGTCTCGACAAGCTTCGGCATTGTGATGACCATGCAGATTTCGGTCTGGGAACGCCGCCGGGAAATCGGCATCAACCGTGCATTAGGGCTGGGACGGCGAGATGTGGCAGTGAGCTTCCTGGCGGAGGCAGCCCTCCTCGGGGCCCTAGGCGCTCTTGGAGGCTTCATCCTCGGTGTCCTCGGTTCCTGGGTTGTGTGCCTTCTCAACGGATGGGCGCTATCTCTGCCACCCCTTATCCTAGGGATTCCTTTCCTCGGCTTGGCTGTGGGTATCGTGGCGGGTGCATTGCCCGCCTACGCGGCAACGAAGGTTCAGCCGCTTGAGCTCCTGCAATAACTGCCCAGCGCGAAAGGGCGGTGCCCCGGAAGAATGACCTTCCGGGGCACCGCCCTTTCGCTATCGCAAAGACTTATTCAGCCCGAAATATTGAGTTTAGAACTTCGTGCCGGTCAGACGCTCATACGCCTCAACGTAACGGGCGCGAGTCTTCTCCACAACCTCCTCAGGCAGGTGCGGCACGTTATCCGAACCGTCCCAGCCCGCCTCCGGGGAACGCAGCCAGTCACGCACATACTGCTTATCGAAGCTCGGCTGCGCACGGCCCGGCTCGTACTGGGTCGCATCCCAGAAACGCGAAGAGTCCGGGGTCAGCACCTCATCACCCAGGGTGATCTCGCCGCGGTACGAATCGGTACCGAACTCCATCTTGGTATCCGCCAGGATAATGCCCTGCTCGCGAGCAATCTTCTCCGCGGTGGTGTACAGGCTCAGGCTCAGCTCCTCCAGGCGCTCGCCCACCGGCTGACCCACCTCAGCGTACAGCTCCTCACGGGTCACCAGCTCATCATGCTCACCGACCTCGGCCTTACCGGTCGGAGTGAAAATCGGGGTGTCCAGGCGGGAACCATCCACCAGACCCGCAGGCAGCTTCACACCAGCAATCTCGCCGGTCTCGTTATACGCTGCCAAGCCCGAACCGGTCAGGTAACCGCGCACAATGCACTCCACCGGGAACATGTTCAGCGAACGGCAAATCATCGCGCGACCAGCCACAACATCCGGAACGTCGGTGGACAGCACATGGTTCGGAACCTGCTTAAGCTGCTCAAACCACCACAGGGACATCTGAGTCAGAATCTTGCCCTTATCCGGGATTTCGGTGGGCAGAATACGGTCAAACGCGCTAATACGGTCCGAGGCAACAACCATGACCGAACCGGCACGCAGCTCAGCGTCATCATTGACAGTCAAGCCGGTAGCGTCAAAACGTTCCTCATTCGGAACATACAGGTCGCGGACCTTACCGGAATAAATGTGAGTCCAGCCCGGGATTTCCAGGGGGTTAGAACGAGAAGTCATGAGAATTTCTCCTGATGAGGTGGTGTGATGTGGATGCAAAAAGTCTGTGTAATTACAATACCGCGACAGGCACGGCTCCCGATAGTGCCAAGCAGTCATCAATACGGCACAATCTCGAGGCAAAGAAGCGACCGGCTCCCCCACCCTCAAGCGGGGAAGCCGGTCACACTAAGGTTTTAGCCGCGCGGGGCGGGAATCTGGATGCGGTTCTCCACAGCCTTCAGCGCAATGTCCTTACGGTACTGCGCGCCAGCCCAGGAGATAGCGCGAACACCCTCGTAGGCGGCGTTGCGGGCGGCAGCCAGGTCGTCACCGAGAGCAACAACAGCCAGCACACGACCGCCAGCAGTCAGCACGCCCTCCTCGGATGCGACAGTGCCCGCGTGAATCACGTGCACGCCCTCCAGCGCGTTCGCCTCGTCCAGACCGGAGATGACGTCACCCTTGCGGGGAGTGTCCGGGTAGTTCTCGGCAGCCATGACCACGTCCACTGCGGTGCGGGGATCCCAATCCAGCTCGGCGCCCTCAGAAATTTCACCGCGAGCAGCCGCACGCAGCAGCTGACCCAGCGGGGTGCGCAGACGCGCCAGAACCGCCTGGGTTTCCGGGTCGCCAAAGCGGGCGTTGAACTCGATAACGCGCACGCCGCGGCTGGTCACCGCCAGGCCGCAGAAGAGTACGCCCACGAACGGGGTGCCGCGCTCAGCCATACGAGCCACGGTCGGGCGTGCCACCTTCTCCACAACCTCCTGCACGAAGCCCTCGGGTAGCCAGGGAAGCGGGGTGTAGGCGCCCATACCGCCGGTGTTCGGGCCCTCATCGTTGTCGAAAATGCGCTTGAAGTCCTGCGCCGGGGACAGCGGCAGAACGTTCTTACCGTCAGAAATGACGAAGAGGGACACCTCGGGGCCGTCCAGGAACTCTTCGATAACCACGGTGCCGCCAGCGTTGAAGCAAGCCTGAGCGTGCTCCAGTGCCGCGGTGCGGTCCTCAGTCACCACAACGCCCTTACCGGCAGCCAGGCCGTCGTCCTTCACCACGTAGGGTGCACCGAACTCATCCAGCGCCGCCTGCGCTTCATCGGCGTTCGTTGCCACGTAGGCGCGGGCAGTCGGGACGGAAGCCTCTTCCATGACCTGCTTAGCGAAAGCCTTGGAACCTTCCAGCTGTGCGGCAGCTGCGGAGGGGCCGAAAACGTCAAAACCCGCCTCACGCAGTGCATCGGAGACACCTGCGACCAGGGGCGCCTCCGGGCCAATAACGACCAGGTCGGCGTTCAGTTCGCGTGCCAGGGCGGTTGCCTGGGCGGGGTCATTCGCATCAATTGCGTGGACGGGAACATCCTGGGCAATACCGGCGTTGCCGGGGGCGCTGTGCACCTCAGTTACCTCAGGGTCGCGCAGAAGCGCTCGAATAATTGCGTGTTCGCGGCCGCCGGGGCCCAGTACCAAAACCTTCATGCTATTTAGGGTACCCGGTATCACACTAAAAATGTGAGCTGAGCGCACTAAAAATGCGGCTCTTCTCATGTAGCGGCACATTCAAAAGAATGCACGTTCGAGAAGAGCCGCACGGCCCGGTAACCGAAGCTACCGAATCAAGCTAAACCTTAGATGAGGGCGGTAATAGCAGCCAGGCCACCGAAGACAATACCGGGAGCGTTCGCGATGATAATCGGGACGTCCTTCTTGGGGCGCCACAGACCGTACAGAACCCACAGGGTGCAGTTCACAGCAGCAACCAGAGGCTGAATCCAGTCACCCTTATGACCGCTCAGGTTACCGATAATCTGCGGGAAGTAGAACACGTACATGAGCACTGCGGTCACAGAAGCAACGCGAGCCAGGATGGGGAAGAACTTTGCGTGGAATTCAGATTCTGCGCTCAAACCGCCCTTGGGGGAGGTGTTCTGTGCGGAGGTGTTTGCGGAGGTGTTGTTCTGCTCTGCCATGGATGTACTCCTTTACGTAATTGTGCGCACCGCATTAGCCACCTAGAAAAGTGGCGGAACGTAACGGTGCAAAATCCCTGTAAACCCCACGTTCTAAATCCTATGCTTCGTACCGGCATATTCACCTTAAAGGTGAGGTCTAGGGTGGGTGGCAAACGAGCGTGCGAGGGCTCAGCGTACCGTTCAGGGGTGGGTAAGTGGAGAAAAAGCTCATGTGCCGCTGCCTTGGTCTTCGCCATATATTTGGGCGGTGACGTCTATACGTCGGTCGGTCCTATGCGGTGCGTAGGATTGATGTGGAGGCTATCTGTAGTAGGTAATCGTGCGGGCTGTGCCTCGCTCACGATACTTGCCTCAGCGCCACCTTTGAAGGTGTTCTGCGCGATGAGCACCCCACCATTATAAAAATGAGTTACTCATAAAATCAACCTTTTGAGGGATATACGTTTCCTCACGTTCCTTATCAGTCGCATATAAAACTTTCGTTTTCAGCTACCTCCACCGCACAAATAGGGCGAGGCGATGCACCCCGTTTAAACTAGAAGAATGACCAACAGCACCACCCCACAGGCCACCACTCACACCAGCCACCAGAGCAGCGCCTTCGACGTAGAACTCGCGCAGCTCACCCGCAACAACCTTGTTGAGGCACGCCACCGCGGCCGCCTCATCCTACTGGGCCCCAACGGCGATGTGCAGCTTGCCCTCGGCGATATTCACGAGCCCTTCTACCTGCGCTCCGCAGCCAAGCCCCTGCAGGCCATCGGATCGATGAAGGCGGGCGCACCCCTACGCGGCTCCCAGGTCGCCATCGCCTGCGGTTCGCACCGCGGCACCTTCGAGCAGATGCGCGCCGTGCAGGACGTACTCACCCAGGGCAGCACCGAAACCAACCCGCTCACCCCGGCAAACCTGGCGCTCAAGCCCACGCTCCCCTCCGATCAGCAGGCACGCCAGGCAATGACCCAGGCGAACCTCGCCGCTACCGCCCTGGCGCACCCCTGCTCCGGCAAGCACGCTGCATTCCTGTGGGCGTGCACCGCCAAGCTTGAGCGCGGCGACCTCGAAGAGGGCTCGCAGAACTGGACCCTGCACAACTACCTCGACCCCGCACACCCGCTGCAGCAGGTCATTACCGAAGAAATTGAGGCGTTCACCGGCGAGCCGGTAGCCGCCATCGGCGTTGACGGCTGCGGCGCCCCCGTGCACGCCGTCTCCCTGCTGGGTGCCGCACGCGCCTACTCGACCCTCGGCTCGGCAATCCGCAACCTCGGGGCGGATGCGCGCGCCTCCACGGTCGCCACCGCCATGGTGGATTACCCCGAGCTGATTCAGGCGCCCGGCTCCCCCGACACCTTGCTCAGCGAAGAACTGGACGCAATCGTCAAGGGCGGCGCGGAAGGCGTGCTCTGCATTGGTCTGCGTTCGGGCGCGTCCGTGGTGGTGAAGATGAGCGACGGTTCGCACCGCGCCATGTACGCCGTGGCTCTGCGTGCTCTCGTTGCCGGTGGCTACCTGAGCGCCGAGGAATACGAGCGCCTACTCGCGCTGGTGGTCCGCCCGGTGACCGGCGGCTACGTGGATGGCAAGCCGGTTGTGGTGGGTGAGCTGCGCGTACATGAGGAGCTTTTCACCCGCGAAGATCTGGCTCCCGGCGACCCCGAAGAGAACGCCCAGGAAGAGGACTAGTCGTGGCGATTCGGCGTAAAACCTCCGAAGCAGACGGCATGGCGGCAGTACGCGAAGTACGTGCCTTCTTTGAGACGCAACATACGGCAGCCGGCGAGCCTGCAGATTCGCATGCCCGAGGCGAGTACCTGCTGAACAGCGCCGAGGTGGAGCAGGCGTTTGCCGCGCTCCCCCGCTCGGTGCGCGCTACCTTTGTGCGCTTCACCCTTGAAGAGCTGGCGACCCTCGCTCCTGGCAATAGCGTGGAGGTGCGTGTACCCCCGCTGGGCGTGACCCAGTGCGTGGCGGGTCCTCGCCATACGCGCGGTACCCCGCCGTCCGTGGTGGAGGCGCGCCCGCTCGTGTGGGCGGCGCTGGTGCTGGGTGCGTGTTCGTGGGAGCAGGCGGTGGCTGCCGGTGCGCTGGATGCCTCGGGCGAGCGCAGTGACCTTTCGGGCTTGTTGCCGCTCTTCTAGAATTTGCTACGAGACCGCAGGCCCACGCAATTTCGTGATTTAGCGTGTTCGTTGCCTGTTCTAGTCGTCCATCCTGAGGTATTTAGCGTATCCTTCACCACAGCGTCTCTGAAACCCGGTACACTTTTAAGGGTCTGGTGTATGCTATGGCACACGCAGGCAGGTGTGAGTGCGGCAACACGCCCCAATCTTGCGCCTGCACAGACGCATCCGCAGTCCCAACGTCGAAAAGAAGTGAATTGATTCGCCCCGACGGAAAACTCACTCACGACCTCGATCCGATTGACCACGGCCCCAAGGACGCCTGCGGCGTCTTCGGCGTCTGGGCTCCCGGCGAGGACGTGGCAAAGCTAACCTACTACGGCCTGTACGCACTCCAGCACCGCGGCCAGGAATCAGCAGGTATCGCAACCAGTAACGGCAAACGTATCCACGTGTACAAAGATATGGGACTCGTCTCCCAGGTCTTTGACGAAGCCACCCTCAGCTCCATGCCCGGCGACCACGCTATCGGCCACGCCCGATACTCCACCACCGGCGCATCCCACTGGGCTAACGCACAGCCCACCCTCGGTACCACCCCGCACGGCACGCTCTGCCTGGCGCACAACGGTAACCTCACCAACTCGGCTGATCTCTACGACCGTGTGCTCGAAAAGAACGGCGGCAAGCCGCCCAAGCACGGCGAACTCGCCCAGGGCAACACCACCGACACCGCACTCGTCACCGCCCTGCTGGCGGAGCACGATTTCGATTCCCTCGAAGAAGCAGCGCTCGACCTACTGCCGACCCTGCGCGGTGCTTTCTGCCTCACCTTCATGGATGAGAACACCCTCTACGCTGCACGCGACCCGCAGGGCGTTCGCCCCCTCGTACTCGGTCGCCTGGAGCGCGGCTGGGTTGTCGCATCCGAAACCGCGGCACTTGATATTGTCGGCGCGTCCTTCGTGCGTGAAGTTGAGCCCGGCGAATTCCTCACCATCGACGAGAACGGCCTGCGTTCCCAGCGCTTCGCAGAAGCTAAGCCCGCAGGTTGCGTCTTCGAGTACGTTTACCTCGCTCGCCCGGACACCACCATCTCCGGCCGTAGCGTCTACGAATCCCGCGTGGAAATGGGCCGTCAGCTCGCTCGTGAGCACGCCGTCGAAGCTGACCTGGTCATGCCCACCCCCGAATCCGGTGTTCCCGCCGCTATCGGTTACGCCGAAGAGTCCGGTATTCCTTACGGTAACGGCCTGGTTAAGAACGCTTACGTGGGTCGAACCTTCATTCAGCCTTCGCAGACGATTCGCCAGCTCGGTATCCGTCTGAAGCTGAACCCGCTCAAGTCCGTGGTTGCGGGCAAGCGCCTCGTCGTCATTGACGACTCCATCGTTCGCGGTAACACCCAGCGCGCCCTCGTGCGTATGCTCCGCGAAGCCGGCGCTAAGGAAGTGCACGTGCGCATCTCCTCCCCGCCCGTGAAGTGGCCCTGCTTCTACGGTATTGACTTCGCCTCCCGCGCGGAGCTGATCGCTAACGGTCTGTCCGTGGATGAAATCGCCTCCTCCCTGGGCGCCGATTCGCTCGGCTTCATCTCCCAGGAAGGCATGATGGCAGCCACCGAGCAGCCCGCTGAAAACATGTGCACCGCATGCTTCACCGGCGAGTACCCGATTGAGCTGCCCAGCGAGGAACGACGCGGCAAGTCCCTCTTCGACTCCGAGGAGAAGGGCAAGGGCGGCCCCCTCGCCGGTAAGGCTGCTGAGGTGACCGTGGAACGTCCCGTCCCTTCCAAGCCCGAGCACGCCGAGGCTGTCTCCATTGAAACCCGCGAAGGAACCGAAACTCTCGAAACGAAGTTCGACCCCTCCGCAGTACAGGTTGCCGCAGACGACGCCGGCATGGGCATGTGCAACCCCGGCCCCGACGCCGACCTCGAGGCACTGCTCACCGAGCAGGACCGCACCCCCGCAAACTCCTCCGCTACCACTACCCCGAAGGAATCCTAATGAGCGAGAACACCACCACCGTAACCTACGCAAGCGCAGGTGTTGACGTAGAGGCTGGCGATCGCGCCGTTGAGCTGATGAAGGGCGCTATCAAGGCGACCCACAACTCCTCCGTCGTTGGTGGCGTGGGCGGCTTCGCGGGCCTGTACGACGTCTCCGAGCTCGTCAAGTACCGCAAGCCCTACCTGGCTACCTCCACCGACGGTGTGGGCACCAAGGTCGCTATCGCGCAGGCACTGGATATTCACGACACCATCGGTTACGACCTGGTTGGCATGGTCGTGGACGACATCGTCGTGTGCGGTGCGAAGCCGCTGTTCATGACCGACTACATTGCCACCGGCAAGGTCGTTCCCGAACGTATCGCTGACATTGTGCGCGGTATCGCCGGCGCATGTGCGCAGGCTGGCACCGCCCTGGTTGGCGGCGAAACCGCCGAGCACCCCGGCCTGCTCGCAGAAAACGAGTACGACGTTGCGGGCGCAGCAACCGGCCTGGTCGAGGCAGATGAGCTGCTCGGCCCCGAGCGCGTGCGTGAAGGCGACGTGCTGATTGCTATGGCTTCCTCCGGTATTCACTCCAACGGCTACTCCCTGGTCCGCAAGGTCCTGAACGTTGCCGGCTGGGGCCTGGAGCGTCAGGTGGACGAGCTGGGCCGCACCATCGGTGAAGAGCTGCTCGAACCCACCCGCGTGTACGCGGCAGACTGCCTGGATTTGGCGGCAGCATTCCCCGTCAACGGCGAAGACGGCACCACCGGTAGCGGTGTGCGCGGCTTCTCCCACGTGACCGGCGGCGGCCTGGCCGCTAACCTGGCTCGCGTTCTGCCCCAGGGCCTGGAGGGCCGCGTGGACCGCTCCACCTGGCAGATTCCCGCGATCTTCTCCCTGATCGGTTCGCTGGGCAACGTGCCCCTGGCCGACCTGGAGCGCACCTTGAACCTGGGCGTGGGCATGATTGCTATCGTTGACCCCTCCGTGGCTGAGGCTGCTACCAAGCGCCTGAACGACCGCGGTATCCCCTCCTGGATTATGGGTGACGTTGTTGCCGCTGGCGAGCCCGAGGCTAACAACCCCGATTACGTTCAGGGCGCTAAGGGCGTGGACGGCGGCGCGGTTCGCCTGCTGGGCTCCTACGCTTCCTAAGGACGCTTTCTTCGGTAGACAGCGAGCGCCGGTTATCTGGTGCTGATGATTCTAAAGACCGGGGCGGTCACCCATGCGGTGGCCGCCCCGGTCTTTTGTGTGTCTGCCGGCAGGGTGCGCTGTCAGTACTGCCAGCTATGAGTGCCACCAGGTTTTTATTTATTTTCACGCGTATTTCGGTTGGTTTTTATCTTTTACTATCAACCACATTTTTAATGCATTTCAGTGCTTACACCACAGTGTTAAAACATCTACTTATCACCCCACTTTCCAAGGGCACCACGTAGCTCACCTCGCATACCTAAACATTCAAGTTTCACTTACATAAACCCTTAATGATTAGGCACTATTCAGCCTGTATGGGTTGATTTTTCGCATATTAACCCAAGAAAACTGCTTTAAAAATCCCTAAAGCTCACCCTGAAGTGATACCTTAGAAATGTACGTTGCACACCGTCCAAAATGAGTTCTTCCGGGACGAAAAAGGGTCAAATAAACGCTATTCCCTCACCCCATTCATTACTTCAGCGCGCCCAAAAACAGGCCCCTTTTGCCGCCCAGTAAAAACTCCATACGCACCTTGTGCACCTACAGACGGAGACAGCAGTACACATCACGCAGTCCGTATACCACCTACATCAGGAGAACCAGATGAGGCTTCCATACATCGGCGCATGCCGCGCTGAAACACCTCCTCGCACCTGCACCGATAACCGTCGCCGCACGCGCCCCGCACACGCAGCCATGAGCCTGCTCACCGCCGGCGCACTCCTCTTCGGAGGCGACCTGCCCGCCGTCCTCGCGCAGGCACCCAGCGACGAAGCCATCCTGGCAGCAGCCCAGGCGGCACCCCAGATCGAAGGGCCCGTCAGCCCCCTCAATCTGATGCGCAATGGCGCAGCACGCCCTAACACCCCCACCGCGCCTGCTCCAGGTACGCTCCCCCAGCAGAAGTTCGACCGATTCATCGTCACCTACACCGACGAAGCCAAGCAGCGTAAGCAGCAGAACGAAGGCAATCGGGATGCAATCCAAGACATTGCTAATGACGTTAAAGACACCGTTGATGTTGCCAGTGAATCTCTGAACATCGATACCCAAACCCTGCGCAGTACCTCCACCAATGACGCCGTCATCCAGACCTCCAAAACCCTCAACAAAAATGAGGCGCAGGAGTTCATGGCGAAGGTCGCCTCCGACCCGGACGTAGCTTCCGTCGAACCCGACTACATCAACTACCCCGCCGCAGAAGGCGACATCACCTTCCAGTACAACGACCCGCAGTACAGCAAGCAGTGGAACCTCACCAACCCCACCACCGGCGTTCAGAACACCGGTAACGCACGCCTGCGCCGCGGCGCATACGTGAAGGTCGCCGTACTCGATACCGGCTACGTACCGCACCCCGACCTGGTCACCGGCATGGCGAACGGCTACGACTTCGTCAGCGACCCCCTCAGTGCCCGCGACGGCGACGGCCGCGACCCCAACCCCAAGGATGAAGGCGACTACGCGCCCTACAACCTCTGCAAGGATCAGGCGAACGCCCACATCTCCACCTGGCACGGCACCAGCGTTGCCGGCATTATCGGCGCCCGCGGCAACAACGGCATGGGCATGGTTGGTACCGCCGACCTCGCCCGCGTGCAGCCCGTGCGCGTGCTGGGCCGATGCGGTGGCCGCACCTCCGACATTGCCGACGCCATCATATGGGCAGCCGGCGGACACGTTGACGGCGTACCGGATAACACCTACCCCGCCAAGATCATCAACATGTCCATCGGCACTGTGACCCGCTGCCCCGCCGCTTACCAGCGCGCGATCGACATTGCCCGCTCCAAGGGCGCACTCGTGGTCGCCGCGGCTGGTAACGGCAACACGGAAGCCTCCAAGTACGCGCCCGCCAACTGCATGGGCGTCATCACGGTTGGCGCAACCACCAAGGCTGGCACGCGAGCGTCATTCTCAAACTACGGCACGAGGGTTAACATCTCGGCGCCGGGTGAGGACATTCTCACCCTGTCCATGAAAAGCCTCAACCGCCCGGATTACACTAAGTTCAGCTACGACTACGAGAGCGGCACTTCCATGGCGGCACCTCATGTCTCCGCTCTGCTGGCGCAGCAGCTGGTCAACGGCACCTCCATGACCACCAAGCAGGTCGAGGAGGCGTTTACTCTCACGGGGACGAACCGCATCAAGTGCGATAAGTACTTCTGTGGACGAGGCATTATCAACAGCTTCAAACTGGCTAAACAAGCTGGAAACCTGGACGCGAATGGTAAGGTGACCTTCCTGCGGCCGCGCAAGGTCATTTCTAAGGGTCTGAGCGCCGGAGCGTCTAACACCAAGATTGCGGACGACACCGGGGCCGTAGCCACCACCGAGGAAAACCGCACCGATGCCCACAGCCAGATTCCTGACGACCGGATTCCCGGCGCCCCCGCCACGGAAATCCCCGAAGATGCCCAGGTCTATGACCTGAACGGTGACGCCGAACCCATCACACAGGACGAGCCGCTGGTCACCAACCCCGCGCAGAAGCCCCGCGAGGTCAATGAACAATAAGCTATCCGCTACGGACGCCACACCGGGCCCAGCCGACAGCGCATAGCGAAGCCCCCGATGAAAGAAATCATCGGGGGCTTTTCACGTCTACAACGAGGTTCGGCTAGTGGAGATAACTAGCGGTGGTTACCGCTCGCGAAGCCCAGGTAGCCATTATTCGGGTAACCGCTGCTCGGGTAGGTGTTCGCAGAAGCACCGTACCAGGAGCGGTAACGCGGAGTGTGACCGTAACGCGGACGCGACGGGTAGGAGGGGCGGGTCACCGGGCGGGACGGGCGAGTCACCGGGCGGGACGGGCGAGTGACCGGTCGGCTAGCCTTAGGTGCCGGAGTTACCTTAGGCGCGGGGGCCTGCTGACGCTTGGCGTCCTCTTCAGCCTTCTTGCGGGCTGCCTCTTCAGCTGCCTTCTTACGTGCGGCCTCCTCCTCAGCCTTCTTGCGTGCCGCCTCAGCCGCAGCAGCATCAGCAGCCTCACGGTCGGAGCGGACCTGCTGAACCGCACGCGCCGCATTCACAATGCCGGAACCGCACGCGGACTGGTCGCACTCAACGCCCTGAGAGGTGGACTGCAGAACCTTCTTCGCCTGAGCGTAGGTCAGCTTCGGGTCGACCGCCTTCATGAGCGCCACAATACCGGCAACATGCGGTGCCGCCATGGAAGTGCCCTGGTACTCGGCGTAGTCAGCCTTACCGGGAGCGGTCTTACCGGCGTTCAGGGTGGAGAGAATACCGCCACCCCAGTAGCGGCGGTCGCCACCGGGTGCGCTCACATCCACGCGGGAGCCGTAGTTGGAGAAGTAAGAGCGCTTGCCGTTCTTATCGGTCGCACCAACGTTGATGACGTCCTCACAGTTGCCGGGGCTAGACTTCGAGGCATCAAAGTTGTTGTTACCCGCTGCGACAACCACGATGGAGCCGCGCTTATTCGCCTGAGCAATCGCCTGGCGGTACGGGGTGGTGCAGGTACCCTCGCTACCGATGGACATGTTAATGACCTGGGCGGGGTTCTGGTTTGCCGGAACGCCGCGCACGCTACCACCGGCAGCCCAAATAATGCCGTCGGTGATGTCCGAATCGAAGCCGCCGCAGGCGCCCAGAACGCGCACGGGCACGATCTTCGCCTCGGGTGCCACACCGGCGATGCCCTCGTTGTTGTTTGCGATAGCGGCGATAGTGCCCGCCACATGGGTGCCGTGCCAGTCGGAGGCGGTCGCCTTCGAACCGGTGAAGCACTGGTTATCTACGGTCCAGTTACCGGCATCGGTCGGGTCGGAGTCGCGGCCGTCGCCGTCATTGGAGAACGCCGACTCGGCAATGAAGTCGTAGCCGGGCAGCACGTTAGCGTCCAGGTCCGGGTGGGCGGTAATGCCGGAGTCTAGCACCGCCACGGTCACACCCTTGCCGCGGGTGGTGCCCCACGCCTCCAGCGCGGAGACGCCCTTCTCACCGGTGAGGGACCACATGCGGTTCATCTTCGGGTCGTTGATCTTGACGGTTTCTGCGGTGCTATCCACGGTGGCGTAGCGGCGCATATCGGGCGAGACGGAGGCGACCTTGGAGTTCGCACTCAGGGCGTCCATGTACTGCTGCGCCTGGGCGGGGGTGAGCTCCGCGGAGGTGGTGACCACGCTGGCATCCAGCGCGGTGGAGCGGACGTAGCTGGTCTTAATGTTCAGTAGCTCGTCGATGCTCTGCACCTCGGAGGTGATGCCCGCGTAGAGTGCGTCGGCCCAGGTTGCCTGCTGGGTGCCGGCGGCTGCGGACCAGTCGATCTGGTCTGCGGTGGCATCGGTGGAGGCGGCGTTCTTCGCCTCATCGGTGTAGGTGATGATGAAGCGGTTGTACGCCACGGGCGCGGCCTGCGCGGTATTGGAGATCTGGGCGGTGTTAGAAGCCTGTGCCGCCGCAGATGCCTTGGGCTGGGTGGCCTGCGCGGTGGGTGCCGCCACGGCGGGGATCACGCTTGCCGAGAGCAGGCAGGTTGCGGTGACGAAGCTCAGCAGGGAACGCTGTGAGGAGCGTGCCTGCGAGGGGCGAGCAATGCGAAGCATGGACGTCCTTGAGGTGAGTGGTACCGGGTGCGCACGGTGCGGCGTAGCGTTGCCGACTCGCGTTGAGGGCGTGCGCTCGGTACGAGTGAATACGGAAGAGTGAGGTGTTGGTGCATTGTGTGGGCTGTGATTTGGTTTCACAATGTGCATGCACGGGTACGCACCGTGAGATACTCTAGCACCCTTTTTGGGTTACTTTATGAATAAAATAACCTTTGTGATGCAGATCATTTTATGCAAAGATGAGCAAAATTTAAATCTTCACTTTAAGGCGCCAGAATACCTCGACTAGGCATTTCTTTATCTGCATTTACATGAAGGAAAAATCTCATTATTTACGCCACACTATCGAGCTTTAGCCGCTATATACCTGGAAAAAGGTGCTAGGATAGCGATATCTCACCACATAAACTACTTCCGAAGAACTCCCGCACGGGGGTTTTAGAGAAAAATACACATCAATGCAGTGATGTGCATTTTCTTTTTCTATTCGCTCCTCACAAGCAAATACACAAAAGAATGCAGATATTTTCTCGAAGGTGCATTTATGTGGGTGAATAACCAACCCACTTGCCGCTTCCGGCACTCACATACGCAAAGGACCCCGATGTCTTTTACCACTCACCCCTCAGCACGCGGCATCGCACGCACCGCACTGAGCCTGGGTACTGCAGCAACACTCGTCGCAACCCTGGGCGCACCCGCATCCTTCGCGGCACCCGCAAAGGCTAACAGCGACGAACGTGCCAAGGCGCACACCACCATCTCCTCCCTCAGCTTCAAGCAGCAGAAGGCAGGCTTCAACCGCTTCGTTATCACCTACACCGATAGCGCACTAAACGCGGGCGGCGTCAACTGGGCAAGCCCCGCAGGCACCCAGGTCGCCACCTGGAGCGACTCCCTCTACCAGGGCCTCACCTCCGAGGTGAAGAGCGTCGACGACCTCTTCAAAATCAAAACCAACTACGTGCGCACCACCGCCCAGAAGGCAACCGTGGTGACCGTCTCCTCCAAGCTCACCGCAGAGCAGGCGGAGAAGTACATGGCAACCCTGAGCTCCAACCCCTCCGTCGCATCGGTTGAGCCCGACCTGCTGCGCCGCTCCACCGCGCGCACTCGTACCGCCACCACCTCCAAGGTGGCTCAGGTAGCTCAGACCTCTCAGGCGTCGAACCAGGTTGTAGCACCGAACGACACCCTCTACCCGCAGCAGTGGAACCTGCACGGCACCAGGGGCCTGGCCGCACCCGAGGCGTGGAAGACCACCCAGGGCGCTGGCGTGACCGTTGCTGTGATTGACTCCGGCATCGTCAAGCACCCCGACCTGGACGCGAATGTTCTGCCCGGCTACGACTTCATCACCGAGCCCTCCATCGCCCGTGACGGTAACGGCCGCGACTCCGACCCGACCGACCAGGGCAACTGGGAAGAAGCGGGCGTCTGCGGTGCTGACTCCGAGGCAAGCGAGTCGAACTGGCACGGCACCCACGTTGCCGGTTCCATCGCCGCAATTATGAACAATAAGCGCGGTATCGTCGGCGTGGCGCCCTCCACCAAGATCCTGCCCGTGCGTGCTCTGGGCATGTGCGGCGGCTACGACTCCGACATTGCGGATGCAATGGTCTGGGCAGCTGGCGGCACCGTTGAGGGTGTTCCCGCGAACTCCAACCCCGCCAAGATCATTAACCTCTCCCTCGGCGGCGAGGGCACCTGCCCCGCAACCTATTCCAAGGCTATTGCTGAGGTGAACAAGCGCGGCGCGATTCTCGTCGTTGCAGCTGGTAACGACGGTCAGGACACCTCCAAGGTCGCTCCGGCTAACTGCGGCGGCTCGATCGTGGTGGGCGCTACCGACCAGGAGGGTAAGCGTAGCGACTTCTCCAACTACGGCAAGCTCGTTGATGTGAGCGCCCCCGGTAGCGGCATCATGTCCACCGTGGATCTGGGTACCACCGTGTCCACCGGCGCAGGCTACACCGAGTACGACGGCACCTCCATGGCGGCACCCCAGGTTGCCGGCGTGATTGCGCTGATGAAGTCCGTGGATCCCTCGCTGAACGCTGAGCGTGCAAAGCAGATTCTGAAGCAGAGCTCCAAGCCGCTCACCTGCGATGTGAACGCTTGCGGCTCCGGCATTGTGAACGCGGCGAGCGCACTGGCTGCTCTGCAGGGCAAGAAGGACCCGAACCCTGCTGCGAAGCCCTGGCCGAAGCGTGCACCCAAGCACCCGACCCGTGCGGCACGTGTTGGTTACGTGACCAACCCGGCTGTTAACCACAACCCGCCGTTCCTGATTACTGCTCACGGCCTGATTCCCGGCCAGTAATCGGTGCGTTATCCTTTGGGAGCCGGTGAGCCAATAGGTTTCTGAAGGCAGATATGTACAAAAAGCCCCCGTTGAGTTTTTCTCAGCGGGGGCTTTTCGTGAACAGAATGCTACCGCTTGTGGGGCGACAGCTTGCATCTCCCACCCACCCTCACGACTGACGGGTGGGAGAAGTTTTGTAGGTAGCCCCTAGCGAACTAGCCACTAGCGAACTGGCCGCCAGGGTAGGTGAACTAGGGGCGTACCTGGGAGGCGCGCACGCCGGTACGGATACCGGCAGCCTCCATGCGAGCGGACTCGTAGCTCACCGCACGCAAACCCGAGGGTGCGTGAGTTGCCACTGTCTTCTCTCGCGTATTTTCCTGCCACCGAGTGGGTAGAAAAACCCAGCGGCGCTGGACCGCGAAGCTGATCGGGATCAGAATCAGTTCGGTCAGGATCTTGGCGACCAGCAGGGATGCGCCCAGGCCGGTCAAAGCTTCCATCAGAGCCGCGTTAGCTGCGAGGATGCCCACCGCCAGCACGGTGTAACGTACCAGCGAGGAGGATGCGGAGGGGCGTGCACCTCCGTCGTGCATGAGCATTCGGTTGACAGTGAAGTTCGTCAGCGCCGAAATGATGCGGGCACCGACCACGGCCGCCAGTAACGGAACGCCCATGCCCACCAGGACGAACAGGGCGATAGCATCCACGAGGAAGCCTGTCAGGAAAGACGAAGCCAGGAAGGCAAGCAGTGGTGCGTAAATCAGCGCCGAGTCCTGCAGCGGCCTAAAGTGGCTGGTCGGGTTGCCGGGCTCGTAGACCTTCACGATGGGTACCTGCACCAGCTCCACGTCTGCACGGATTGCGCGCAGCAGCATGGAGAACTCGTACTCGTACTTATCGCCGGGGATCTGCAGCAGCCAGTCCAGGATTTGCGGGGTGAAGCCGCGCAGACCGGTCTGGGTGTCTGCCACGCGGGCACCGGTCGCCAGGGCGAAGAAGCCTACGGTTGCGCTATTGCCAATCTTGGAACGTAGCGGCACCCTGGTGCCTTCTTCGCCGGCGTTCGGGTCGGGCTTGGTACGCACGCCGAGGATAACGCTCTTCTGCCCTGCTGCTGCCGCGGTTTCGGTGCGCACACCCACACGGAAGATGTCCCGAGGTAGGTGCTGGCCGTCCGCGTCGGCGGTGACGATGACCTCGCCGGGGCGGTTTGCTTTCGCCCAGGCGATGCCGGTGCGCAGTGCCGCACCCTTGCCCTTGTTGGCGGGGTGGGTCTGCACGGTTACGCCGTCGATACGCAGTTCGGTAAAGATCGGTGCGTAGGTGCTGCCGGATCCGTCGTCAATAACGAGGATTTCGGCGCTAGGGTCCTGTTTGCGCAGGGCCCGGGCAAGGCGGACCAGCGATTGGTCCGGCTTGTAGGCGGGTATCAGGATAATCACGATGCGCTCCCTGCAATGTAGAGGATGTCGCTGGTGCCACGTTCCTTGGTGCCACCCTGCGGGCGGTTGACCAGCTGATTGTTGAAGACCATGGCGGAGGAGCCACCACCGTCCAGGTTGTAGGCGCTGACGCAGCCGAGGTCCTTGAACATCTGGGCGAACTCGGGCATGGTCACGCCGCGCGAGTAGTTGGTGGAGCGGCCGTCGACCACGATGAAGACCAGGTGGTTGGTGCCGAGCACGCCCACGCCGGTTCGCGGCTGGTTGCCCTGGATGGAGTGGTTACCGAAGTTGGTATCCACCTCGACGCTGTCGATGCCGTCGACGACTGCGGAGTCCTTGACCAGTGCCGGGCCGAAGGAGAGGGTGTTCCACACGCCCTCGCTGACGAGGGTCTGGGCATTGGTGGCGGTTTCGTCGTAGAGCTTGACGGAGCCGTCGCGGTAGAATGCGAGACCCTCGCGAGCGCCGGAGTCACGGTAGACAACACCGTTTCGGATCACGATGCCGGTGGTACGGAAGCCGTAGTAGTCACCGTTGATTGCCCAGATGCCGTTGTGTTCGGAGGCAATGTTCGAGGGGGTGTCGATGATGTTCTGGCCGAACTTGTTGTTGGCGAAGGCGCTTCGCAGCAGGGTTGCGTTATCGAGCTTGATGTCTGCTACGAAGGAGACGACCGCATCCGAGCCGCTGCCGGTGGTGTTGGAGGTGATGGTGATCGAGCCTTCGTTAGCGGTGAGGCTCTGGCCGTTGACCTTCACGCCGGTCAGTTCGGTGGGGTCCGCGGTGGCGGAGCCGGAGGCGCTTGCGTTTGCCTGGGCTGCTGCCGCCTCGTAGGCGGTGGTGTCTTCGATTTCGGTGTGCTCTGCCAGGTAGCGGTTGTAGGCCCAGCCTGCGCCGCCTCCGACTACTGCGAGTGCGCCGATGCCGCCGCCGATGAAGATTCGACGGGTGAGCTTCTTCTTGGCTAGCTTCTGCTCTGCGGCGGTTTGCGCTGCGTTAGCTTGTTCTGCTGCGGTCTGGGTGGCCTGGTCAATGTTCTGAGTCATGTTCTGTTCGTTGTTCATGTCTCTAGAATGCTGGTCTATTCTCTGTACCAGGCATGACTAAGCTGTGCAGAAGCTATGTATGCTTATTCATTTCAAACTTTTTTATTACTGACTATGCTCTATTACCAGATATAGATATGCATACATATGTATAAACATGTGTATTGGCTTTGTGCTCCGCACAGTTACAACCACCATGGGCTACCCGTCCTCGCGCATCCACCCGAGTGCATCCGCCCGGGTGCATCCGCACAAACCGCGGGCACGAAAAAACCGGCTGAGCACCCCGTGCGGGGCCTCAAGCCGGTTCATCATCTGTCGAATACGATCGGTCGATATGCACCGAATCATTCCGCGTATTCTTTATGCCTCATCCTCGTAGGACGCGTACTTTTCTGCGTATGCCGAGTAGTCGTCCTCGTCGTCATAGCGACGGCGGGACGAATCGGAGGACTTCGTATTCTTCGCGCTGCTGAGCTCGCGCTCGAGTGCGCTGTAGTCGGTCTCGGGGCTGAAGTACTTCATCTCCCGAGCCTGCCTTGTTGCTTTAGCCTTCTGACGGCCGCGCCCCATGGCGTGACCCCCTCTTTCATCCTGTCCGAGGCGAACAACACGCGCGGCGCATCGCTCTCGGATCGTTCAACAGTCTTTACTACACTATAGAGTACCCTGTTTCAGCCCTGAATGTCTCGCTGAACGTCACCTATTTTGCGTATCAGAGCACTTCTTCGCACCGGAACAACCGTTTTATTTTGCACCCGCGGCGAGCGCAGCGTAGCCTCCGCCTCACAGTGAGCGCCCAAAGCCCGCTCTTTGCCCGCACACCAGATACCACAGAGCCCCGCACCGGACGTATCGCTACATCCGTTGCGGGGCGTGTGTCTCTGCCTCCGGCTCACTCACAAGACCGGGTTCAGAGAGGGTACCGTGCCGGTCATGACATCCAGCACGGGGCTTGAGGGGCGCTCCTTCCGCTTAGCTTGCGGTAAAGGAGCGCTAGCTTGCGGTGAAAGAGCCCAGCGAGGTGGCGTTAGACGCCAGGGTGGTGCTGGAGGCATCCACGCTATCGGTGGTGGTGTACACGGTGTAGCTCTCGCCCTTGGTGATCTTGGAGCTGGAGACCAGGATCAGCGCGGTGTTGGAGTTAGTCACCTTGTAGTTCGCCACCACGTTACCGGAGGAGTCTGCCACCTGTACGGTGGTGCCTGCGCTCAGGTTCGATACGTTGCTGATCTTCACGTAGCCGCTGGTGGAGTTGGTCGAGGGCGCCTCGAACATGTCACCGGAGTTACCCGCGGTCACGGTCGCGCCGTTGAGCAGCAGGTCGCCGTTGGTGTCTAGGGAGGTGTTACCGCCGGTGAAGGGACCGTTCACAATCAGGGTGCCGCCCGAGAGGGTTGCCGTGCCGTTAGAGTCGATGCCGTCGCCGTTCGCGTTCACGGTGACGGTACCGCCGGTGATGTTGATGGTTGCGTCGACCACCTCGAAGGTGCCGCCGCCACCGCGCATGCCGCCGCCCATGCCACCGCCAGCCGGGGGCTGGCCCGTGGTACCGGAACCCATGGTACCGGAGGGAGCCTGACCGCCCTGTGCAGCATTACCCTGTGCAGCTTGCTTGCTCTGGGCGGTCTGCGTAGTGGAGGTCGAAGCCGACTCGGTGCTGGTCGAGTCGCTGCTGGTCGAGGTGGTGCTGTACGAGGCGTTGATACCGTCATCGGAGCTGGTCACGTTCACGGTACCGTCCAGGATGTTGATGTACTGCGCCTCAATACCCTCGTTCGACTGGGTAATGTTCAGGGTACCGCCGGAGATTTCAAGAACGCGCTCAGCCTTGAAACCGTCATCACCTGCGGAGATGTTCACGGTACCGCCGCTCAGGCGTACCCAGCCGCGGTTGCCGTCGGTGTCATTGGTTGCCTTGATACCGTCTTGGCTTGCGGTCACGGTGACGGTACCATCCAGGATATCGACGTAGTCCTTACCCTTGATGCCGGTGTTTGCCGCGCTCACTTCCAGGGTGCCGGAGGCAATCACCAGGCCGTCAGAGGTGTGGACGCCCTCTTCGTACTTACCTTCGACCTTCAGGGTGCCTTCGCCCGCCAGGGTCAGGTCACTCTTGGAGTAGATGGCTGCGTCGGGGCTGCCGCTGGCGGTATCCGAGTAGGAGGAGCCGTCAGAGACGGTGTTGGTGGTACCCGAGGCGGTGTAGATAACGACCTCGTCCGCCTCAACCACGTTGATTGCCGCGCCGGTGGAGTTGGTGATGGTCGCGTTGTTCAGGATCAGGCGGACCATGTCGCCGCTGGTAGCCTCAACCTTGATCTGGCCCTCGTAGGTGCCGGTGAGCTTGTAGTTGCCCGCCTTGGTGATGGTGATGACGCCGTCGCTGACGGTCACGCCGTCGGTCGCGGTCGGGTTCGAAAGATTGATAGTAACTTCGCTGGAGGAGTCCCAGGTGACGTCTTTCGCGGAGTAGTGGGTGTCCTCTGCGAGCTTCGCGCCGCTCTTCACGTCGGTGGAGAAGGAGTCTGCCACCTTCGAGGTGGTGTCCGAAGTGCTCGACGAGGAGGTGCTGGTCGCGCTAGTGGCAGTAGCGCTGGTATTCGAGGTCGAGGTTGCCGAGCAGCCGGTCAACGCCAAGGCTGCCAGGAGGGTAATGGAGGTTGCGCTCTTAATCATATTGCTCTTTTTCACGGGTTTTCCTTTGTGTTTGGGGTGACTACTCGCGTAGAGCCAGCGCCACAGGGGTAAGACGTATGTGAAATGTGAATATGGGTGAGAGCCGTTATTGCCTGTGTGGGGCGAATAAAGCCGGTATGGTGTTCGGTTCGGGGGTTTATAGATGAGGGGCTGGGGTGCGGGCAAGGTAGGTGCGCTACCCTACCCGCGCATCCCCAATTGCCGTTTTAGGCGGCTGCGAAACGCTCGGTCAGCAGCTTCTGGTAATCCTCTTCGGTCATGTCGTCCACGTTGAGGCGGGTGCCGTTGACCGGTTCCAGGTGCATCCAGTTCTTCAGGGTTTCTTCCCACTTGTTGCTTGCCAGCTGCGGGTTCAGCGCCGCCATACCGGTTGCAAACTTGGAAATCTTCGCGGGGGTGATGCCCGCATCCCAGAGGTGCTGGTCTGCCACGGAGGGCTCCACGCCGGACTTGGTTTCGATGATGACCGCGTTCGGCAGGCCGTAGGTGGTGCCAACCAGGTTGCCGTGGAAGTTACGGTAGTTCACGCCCGCCATGAGGATGTTCTCGGACATGGGGGTCCAGGTCAGGTTGGTGTCTACCGTCATGCGAGAGGCGACCGGGTTCTTCTCGCTCTGCGGCAGGAAGACCGTGGTGCGGCGGTAGCCGGTGGTCAGAACCGCCTCCAGCTTCTCGACCGGGCCCGCGAGGATATCGCCGAGTGCTTCGGTGATGTACTCGTGACCTTCCGCGGTCAGCTGGTCGCGCGTCTCGAAGGTGTACGGGATACGCTTCTTGACGGTCATATCCTGCTCACCGTCGGTCTTGACCTCCAGGAAGGTCAGCTCCGAGTCCAGGTAGCTACGGGTACGAATCTTGAAGGTATCGTCGCAACTGTAGGCTGCCGAGTGGTAGCTCTGCATCTGCGGGGTGTCGAAGTAGACCGAGTCGTAGGCGAAGTCGCGCTGACCTTTGATTTCCATGACGGAGGCGTCTGCGTCGAGCGTGGAGAGTACCTTGGCGGCGGTTTCTGCGTCGACAATGTACTTGCGGTCCACGCGGGTCTGCATGGCGGCCTTCTCGTTCATGGCTTCGAGGCTGATGCTCTTCCACTCTGCGGGGATGATGTTTGCGGCTGCGTTAGTCATGGGTCTTCGTCCTTCTGGGGTGCCGCCCGGCGCGTATTGGGCTGTGCGCCGGGGCGGCGTGTCGTGGGTATCGGAGATGTTTGTGCGGTTGGAGTGAATCGGAGGCTTAGATACCGGTTGGTCTTACTTGCCTACCGGGGTGGAAACCGGGCTAGAAACCGGCGTGCGCTGGAGCGGAATCATCCGGGTGTCCAGCGTGGCGTGCGCCTCGGCGGTAGGTGCTACCGGCTGGCGGGTTGCACTAATCTGTGACGCTGCCGCCTCCACTGCCGCGGGGGTGCCACCCTCGGGGGTTTCCTTGGGCTGGTAGGTGACGGTGGCGCGGGTCAGGTTGTTCACCATGTCCAGCTCGGTAATCTTCGCCGAGGTGACGGTGTAACCCAGGTGCTTGCTCAGGTAGCTCTTAAGTTCTTCCTCGTCGCTGATTGCACGATCGGCGGTAACGGTCTGGGTCAGTTCCTTAGAGGTCGGGACGCTACGCGAGTCAAGGATCGCGATCAGGGCGACCAGGGTAGCCATAAGGCCGAAGGCGATGTACGCCGGGCTGATATTCACACCCGCGATCATGCCGACCGAGAGAGCCACGAAGTAGTAGCCCACCTCGCGTTGGCTCAGGGCGGTGGAACGCAATCGGATAATCGACAGGACACCGAAGAGGCCCATACCCATGGCGGATGCGTTCGATCCGGCGGATACCAGCGCCACCGAGACGGTGAAGATGCCGGCGTTGATGACCGCGTAGGAAATCATCAGTTCGCGGTTGCGGTGCCGCACCATGTAGAGGGTGCAGAGAACTGCGATGGCTATCGCATCGGCAAGCGCCATGATGAGGATGTTCATTGGGTTCTCCAGATGTCGTGTCGTGATATCCGCTGTGCTCTTCGCTGTCTGTTCTTCAGCTCGGTGCTGTGCGTTTTTCGTTTTCTGCTTGGTATCTAGATTCCCGGTTGAAGCTGTGTTTGCCCTGTGTCACTCTTAACTTAGAGTTAAGTGTTCACCATCTCGCATAAAATAACTTGTCAAGGGCTCACGTGCAGGTAATTTTTTCCTTTTTCGTACACTGCTCCATCTGTCCTCCGCAGCCTGCAAAGGCACAAAAAATGGGCTCCCTCCGATATGGAGGGAGCCCATAAAAGTAGCTAAAAACTTAGCGACTAGGCGTTATTATGCCTTCTTGCGCATGCGGGTTGCCACGATGGTCGCGACACCAGCGCCCAGAGCAATCAGACCCAGGCCAGTAGCGGTCATCGCGTCGGATGCACCGGTCTTAGCCAGGGAAGAAGAGCTCTTGGAGGATGCGTTAGTAGCATTCTCGTAGTCAACCGGCCATTCGCAACCGATGCCGTCGTGGTCAGCATCGAACTTCTCGCGGAAGTCAGGGTGGTCCTTGCGAATCGGTGCCAGGCCTGCAGCCTCAACGTCGGCGCAGTTCTGGAAGCGGTGGCTCTCGGTAGCGTTATCAGAGTTCTGGCTAGAGGAAAGGCGGGTAACAGAGGTCTGACCGCCAGAGTTCTGACCACCATTGTTCTGGTCATCTACAGAGTTGGAGTTCTCGTAGTCAGCGGGCTGCTCACAACCAACGCCGTCACCGTCAGCGTCGAACTTCTCGCGGAAGTCCGGGTGATTCTTGCTAATCGGTGCCAGACCTGCGGCCTCAACGGCGGCACAGTTCTGGAAGCGGTGGCTCTCTGCAGGCTGGGGAGCCGCGTTCTCGTCAGCAGGCTTAGAGGATTCCTCAGCAGGTGCGGAAGTCTCTTCAGCAGGCTTGGGAGCCTCAGTGGTCGGATCCTGGGTGGGAGCCGGGGTCGAGTCCTCGGAGGGAGCCGGGGTCGGATCCTGAGTGGGTTCCGGAGTCGGGGCCTGGGTGGGCTCGGGAGCGGGCTGCTCTGCAACCTTAATGGTCACGGTAGCTGCCTTACCGCCACGGGGAACGTCGCCGTCCTTCAGGGAGCCGGACAGCAGGTAAATGTCAACGGAAACGCTGCCGTGCAGCTCTTCCTGCCAGGGGATGGTAACGGAGAAGTTGCCATCGCTATCAGCGTGGATTTCCAGGTAGTCCTGGCCGTTAATCTTAACTGCACCCTTGTTCAGCTTCAGTGCCAGAACGGAACCGGAGGTACCGTCAGCGGTCTTGAAGCCCTCGCCGCCAATGTTCAGGCCCTGGCCCTCAACCCATACGTCGGGGGCAATGAACTGTGCAGAGTCTGCGTAGGTGTGGACAACCTGAGGCGCACCTTCAACAGCGAAGGTTGCGGGGACGGAAGTAGCAACGAGGCCACAGCCGATGAGTGCGGTGGCGCCGATGCGTGCGATGTTGTTTCGAATGTTCATGCCCCCCATTCTAACGAGCGAAGCTTGGGATACCGGCTCCCAAGACGCTAATTTGCCATGACCTGACTCACAAATAGGGGTTTTCTTGAAGGTTTCTTGAAGGCGTGGTTGAACTATATAAGCCTTTTACACCGCCGTGCACCCCTAAAGCCTCAACTTCACGTTGAAGAAACTAACAAGTACATACCCCACCCCATCGGCACGACCCAACAGCAAAAACCACCCCGTTAAACGCGAAAATCCCCTCCACCCAAACGCTCAAAAGCATTCAGGGGAAGGGACCCCTCACGCACACCGCACCGGGCGGCGGCACTAGTTTTAGGAGTTCTTGCGGTTGCGCACAGCAGACACGCCAGCAACACCCAGGCCCAGAGCTACCAGGCCCATACCAGCAATGGTGAAGGCATTGGAAGCACCGGTGTTCGCAAGGGAGGAGCGCTGAGCGCGGCTCGAAGTGTAGTTGCTCGAAGAGGAGGAGCCGCTACCCAGGTTGTCCAGACCGCCGGAGTTGCGGGAAGAAGAACCCGAAGAAGTATTGGAGGAGGAACCGTCGGTCACCTCGCTATTGATGACCTCGCAGCCCCAATCATTCTTGTCGTTGTCGAACTTCTGGCGGAAGTCCGGGTGGCTCTTATGGATGGGTGCCAGGCCAGCGGCGGCAACCTCTGCACAGTTCGCGAAGCGAGTGCTCTCAGCCGAAGCGGTCACCTGCTCGGTAGCGGAGGCGGAATCACCCAGCTGATCCTTCGCGTTGTTCGCAACGGATGCATTCTGATCAGCAGCAGCCGAAGCAGATGCCGAAGCGGAGGGGGTAGCCACCACAGAAGCGGAAGCCGATGCGGTAGCCGAGGGGCTCACCGACGCGGTGGCGGAGGCCTTCTCATCGGCACGGTTCTTAATCTCAGCATCCACGGAGGCAATAACCTCATCAGCGGCAGTAGCCGAAGCAGTCGCCGAAGCCGAGGGGGTAGCAGATGCGGAAGGCGCCACAGAAGCAGAGGAGGTAGCAGTAGCGGAGGGGGTAGCCACCACGGAAGCGGTTGCCGAAGCAGAAGCACTCGCAGAAGCGGTAGCGGAGGGGGTTGCTTCCTGAACGGAACGAGCCTGAACCTTCACGGTGGCTGCCTTGCCGCCGCGAGCGGTGTCGTTGTCCTTCAGGGAACCGGAGAGCAGGTAGACGTCCACGGAGATACGCTCGTCCAGGTCATCCTGCCAGGGAATGGAAACGGAGAAGTTGCCCTTCTCATCAGCCTGAACTTCCAGGTAGTCCTTGCCGTCAATCTTGACGGAGCCCTTGTTCAGCTTGATAGCGATGATGGAACCGGAGGTGCCGTCCTGGGTCAGGAAGCCTTCGCCGGTAACCTTCAAGGTTTCGCCCTTGTACCAGACCTCAGAAATGTGAGAGGTTGCCTTGTCGGAGTAGACGTGGGTAACGGACTCTTCACCGTTCTGAGCGAAAGTTGCGGGGATTGCGGTGACCACCAGACCGCAACCAATCAGGGCGGTGGCACCGAAGCGAGTGATAGTGTGTCGAATGTCCATCCCATCATTTTATCCCCGCCTGGTGGGTGTACCCGCCTGTCCAGGGGCTATTTGCAATGACTTGCAACACAAAATAGCACTTTCGTGCACTTAATCTTGGGTCGGTGCACGCGCGGTAAAATTCGCCGGAGAAACAGCATTCACTGAAGAAACAGCGTTCACCGGAGAAACACCGCCGCCTAGACCTGTGTAACGGCCTCGGCAGCCTTAAACGTCAACCTCATCGAGCATGAGTTCCAGCGCCTCACCCACGCCGGTGCGCCACAGGTAGGTTGCCTTCGCATCCGCACGCCCCGGGCCGCCGTTAATGACGGCGACCGGCTTGCCGGCGCGCAGAGCCTCCAGCACAATCTTGTAGCTGCTCATAACCGCCACCGAGGAGCCCACCACCAGCAGCGCCGAACATTCAGCGAGCATGGCGTCCTTGCGTGCCTTACGTTCGGCGGGCACGGATTCGCCAAAGTACACCACATCCGGCTTGAGGCGGGTCGAACCGCACCCCAGGCAGGGCACCATCTGAAAATCGCGGATATAGTGCTCGTCCAGCTCCACGTCACCGTCAGGGTTCACGCGCAGCTCTTCGTCTTCTAGGCGCGCCAGGTAGCCGGGGTTTGCCGCGTCCAGGCGCGTATCCAGGCTTTCGCGGTTCTCGTCCTGCCCGCAGTCCAGGCACACAATACGGGAGAGGTCGCCGTGCAGCGCCAGCAGATTAGAGCTTCCAGCGCGGGCGTGCAGCCCATCCACGTTCTGCGTAATCACGCCGCTCACGGCACCCAGCTGCTCCAGTTCGGCGAGCGCATAGTGGGCGCGGTTCGGTTCGGCGCGGCGCATGCGGCGCCAACCCACGTAGGAGCGCGCCCAGTAGCGTTGGCGGGCTATGTCATCGTAACGGAATTCCTGGTAGGTCATGGGGCGGTGGTCGTGCAGGGATCCGCCGGGTCCGCGATAGTCGGGGATGCCGGATTCGGTGCTCACGCCCGCGCCGGTGAGCACGAGGACCTTACCCGCCTTGAGTAGCTCGGCAATACCCACGGAGGCGTATTCTTCGTCGTGCGGGGTAGCGTTCTCAGAGACAACGCGCTGAATCGAGCGGATTGCGGCACGGTGCACGGAGGCGATTTCTTCGCGCTGCTCACCGGCGGCGGCAAAGTTCTGGTGATCAGTCCAGCGGTCCATTCTTCTCCTCAATGCTCTGTGCATCAATACTCTGTGTACTCGTGCGGTTCAGCGCGGTTCTAACGCGTTAAACGGCTGTGGGGCACCCCCTTTCGAGGGTACCCCACAGCCTATTTCTTATGGTTTCGAACGGGCAAACTCAGCCACAGGCTAAGTCCGCCTAGCTCGTCAGAATTACTCAGCTAACAACCGGGTCAGCCGAGCTAGCCGGTTGAGTTTAGTTCTCAGCCTTCTGCTCACGCTCGGAGGTCACCGACAGGCCATCGCTGGCAACGTCCGGGTTCACATCCACGGTCACGGTGTCGCCATCGTGGATAGCGCCGGAGAGGATGCCACGAGCCAGACGGTCACCAATCTCGCGCTGAACCAGGCGACGCAGCGGGCGGGCACCGAATGCCGGGTCGTAGCCGGTCTTACCCAGCCACTCCAGAGCAGCGGGGGTGACGTTCAGGGTGAGGCGGCGGCCTTCCAGACGCTTAGCCATGCTCTTGACCTGCAGGCCTACAATCTGGCCCAGGTTCTCAGCCGACAGGGGCTCGAACATGATGATGTCGTCCAGTCGGTTGAGGAATTCGGGGCGGAATGCCTGGTGCACAACCTCCATAGCCTTCTCGGAGCGCTCCTCGAAGGGCAGGTCCTGGTTGACCAGGTACTGCGAACCGAGGTTCGAGGTCAGGATCAGGATGACGTTGCGGAAGTCCACGGTGCGACCCTGGCCGTCGGTCAGGCGGCCGTCATCGAGCACCTGCAGCAGGATGTCGAAGACCTCGGGGTGTGCCTTCTCAACCTCGTCGAGCAGGACCACCGAGTAGGGGCGACGGCGTACAGCCTCGGTCAGCTGACCGCCCTCTTCGTGACCAACGTATCCGGGAGGGGCACCGACCAGGCGAGAAACGGTGTGCTTCTCGGAGTACTCACTCATGTCGATGCGTACCAGGGCACGCTCGTCATCGAACTGGAACTCAGCCAGTGCCTTAGCCAGCTCGGTCTTACCAACACCAGTCGGACCAAGGAACAGGAAGGAACCAATCGGACGATTCGGGTCGGAGATGCCGGCGCGGGCACGGCGCACAGCGTCAGAGACAGCCACAACGGCAGCTTCCTGGCCAATCAGGCGGGCACCGATGCGCTTCTCCATTTCGAGCAGCTTCTCGGATTCGCCCTGCATCATGCGACCTGCAGGAATACCGGTCCAGGAGGAGATAACCTCGGCAATATCGTCCGCGGTGACCTCTTCGGAGACCATGGACTCGTTCTTGGCGTTGTCCTCGGCGCGCTGTGCTTCTTCCAGCTCAGCCTGCTTTGCGGGAATTTCGCCGTAGAGCAGGCGGGATGCCTCAGCGAGGTTACCTTCACGCTGTGCGACCTCTGCGCGGGAACGCAGCTCGTCAATCTGGGTCTTGATGTCACCCACGCGGTTCAGGTTTGCCTTCTCGGCTTCCCAACGGGCGTTGAGGGCGTCAAGCTGTTCCTTCTTGTCTGCCATGTCCTTGCGCAGCGCTTCCAGACGCTCCACGGATGCGGGGTCGGTTTCACCGGCAAGTGCCAGTTCCTCCATAGTGAGGCGGTCCACAGCGCGGCGCAGCTGGTCGATTTCCTCCGGTGCGGAGTCAATTTCCATGCGCAGGCGGGATGCTGCCTCATCAATCAGGTCAATTGCCTTGTCCGGCAGCTGACGGGAGGGGATGTAGCGGTTAGACAGGGCTGCTGCTGCGACCAGTGCGGAGTCAGCGATCTGCACCTTGTGGTGTGCCTCGTAGCGTTCCTTCAGACCGCGCAGAATACCGATGGTGTCATCTACGCTGGGCTCGCCCACGTACACCTGCTGGAAGCGGCGCTCCAGGGCGGGGTCCTTCTCGATGTTCTCGCGGTACT
>ERZ772770.35-NODE-35-length-30238-cov-4.56413_pt1 | contig 30238 bp, 46 predicted proteins | sample MGYA00511361_ERZ772770 | MGnify/ENA primary metagenome ERZ772770 (study PRJEB29015, sample SAMEA2738026) | human oral metagenome | biome: human oral; feature: human-associated habitat; material: saliva | place: China | collected 2251 ... | reverse complement strand
AAATAATCCCAAAAATCCTATTGATGATGGAGCCGGTGGGAGTTCTTAAAACCCTATTAGACCAGCTTGTATAAGGATTGTTGTATCCTTTATTGTATCCCTATCGCTTTTTTAGACTAGTTTTATTTTCAAACTATTATACCATGAGAATTTTTTTCAGACAAATAAAAACCATTATTTTCACAGTCACGCACCTTCTCTCTCTACCTCATACATCCTTACCGAATGCAGCACGAGATCACGATACTTCCAAGTCGATACTAGGTACTCAATAACCTCTTGGTCATCTATCTTGCATTCCATAAGTAATAACAGCTTGACAGCGTACTCATTTTTCAAAATTGGGACCTGGTAAGTTACAGCTATCCAATGCTCAAAACCTAAATCAGTCTGCTCTATGCTTGCAATTTTAATCTTCAAAATGTTCATGTTTTCTTCCTCCTACTTATCTATTCGTAAAAAAGAAAAAACAGTTAAAAAATCACTGCTTTATTTATATCCATATTCAATTTCAGCTTCACGGCGCATTTTCGTAGCCTCTTCAAGAGATGAGGTGCTGCCTAAATACTTTGGTTTCTTATCAACGTTGATGAATACTTGATATCTCTTCTTTCGCTTATTAAAATAGACGCCTCGAACACCAGTGCTACTCCTAACAGTTGGTTTCGTAGATTTTCGACTCCCAGGATCTCGAATAGAATCCATATAGCCCTTAGATGCTCCACGTCTGCATCCACAAGAGGTCTGATGGCCGATAAGATTATTATTCAGAATCACGCTCTGACCACAATGCTTACAGATACAATTCCACCATACGCGCTGATTCTTAGAGTATGCTCTGTCAATAATCTTGAAGTTATCCGTTTCGGTTCCTGACAGGTCTTTGAATCGTTCACGCTTCTTCTCGTCATTAAGGCACCCACAAGATTTGGTTAGACCATTCTTCAATCTATATCCGAGAGCATGATATAGATTGCCACAATCGCATTGACAGAGCCATTTGATATCTCCTTTAGAAGACCTCGTCCCGTCATCTTCTATGACGACGAGACGATTGAATCTCTGCCCAATTATATTCTCCCTCATCGGATATTCTCCAAGTTCTTCTCAATCCATTCAAGTCGATTTTGACGTCCTGCAGGAATTGGTCTTGGATCACGAGAATAGTTCTTGAATCGCATTTGAAGCATGTATGAACCATTTCCTAAATCGCTACTCTCCAAGGCTACTCTCAAATAAGCGCTAGAAATCCAGTTTCCACCTGCAGTCATCATTTGACCAGCACCACCGATAATGTCTTCATGGCTATTCTCAATCCATTTAATAAGTTGTTGCTTCTTGAATTGGTCATAGTAAGCGTAGAATGTCATATTCATTTTAAGTGAATTATTTAGATAGTAACTATTTTGAGCCTTGCCAATCATAGCCAATTCAAAGTCTTCAAATAAGCGATCAAGCATAGCATTCACTCGTGCAGCGCCCATCTTCTCAATAGATGTCTCGCCACTCTTGAATCTCTGCCAGTTGGCATCAGTGAACTTGATACCTGGTAGCTTATAGAAGTCATTTTCAAATCGATAATATCGTCCTACATATTCCAAAATTAGGTCTTTGATGTCGTTGTTAATTTCCATTTTATTTTTCTCCTTTAATTTTAAATTAAGCAAGTACGCTTTTTGGGTACCATTTAGTAGATGTTCCGTAAGGTGTTACGATTTCAAGTTTAACAGCCTTCTCAGTTTCTTCAAGCAATTCATTGATGCTAATCGCACTAACAGACATGAAGGCCAAATCCTTCTTATTGCGTCCGTAAAATTCCTTTTCAGCGAACCATTTCTTAACACCTTGGAATTTCACGTTTGAAGAATGGAAGAAATAGAAATCATCAGCCATATTTTGACGTTTAACTACTTTCCAAGCCAATTTCAAGGCTTCTGAGAATGTTACATCGTTCTTTTCGTTTTTGAAGATTTTCCATGCCAATGTCATAACTTGTGATTTCATTTTTATTTCTCCTTTATTTATCTTACAAGTATATTATATATTATGTAAGATAGTTTGTCAACAATAAACGCAAAGAAATTTAAACTTTTTTAATTCAGAAAGTACTTTCAGAGCAAACAAAAAAACCGCAAGCCTGAGCCTGCGGTTTTAGTGTAATCTATTTTGAAAGTCCTTTCTGTTTTATTTATTTTTCTTCTTTTGGTTTGTCAACGACAGTCACAAGGCCATCTGGTTCTGTTTTGAATGCTGGATCTGTGTGTAATTCACCGTTCGCCTTCAAGTAATACCAGCCGTCGCCTGATTTGACGAATTGTTTAGATAACATGTAGCCGTCTTTTTCTTCCATGAAATACCAGGTTTCACGATATTTAACCCAGCCAGTAGCCATGCGGCCATCTGATTTGAAGAAATACCAGCGATGGTTGAGGAACATCCAGCCTGTGACCATTGCGCCACGTTTGTCAAGATAAAACCAATCTTTACCATCATTAAACCAACGATTGATTAGACAATATCCACGTTCATTGAAGTAGAACCACTCTCCCTTGATTTGCTTCCAAGTTTTCGTAGGATAAGAGCCGTCTGACTCCTCCCACCACCAACCAGAAGCATTTTGGCGCCATCCAGCTTCAGACAGACCGCCCTCAATATCTTTCTTGAATTGCTCACGACTGATACCCCACTTAGCTAAGTAAGGATATGGATCTACATGGTCGCTTGAGTTTCGCGGCTGGTTGTATGTACAATACTGATGTGTCTTAATTCCGGCCAAGCTGTCAGAATCCAGCGTTTTCGGAATCCCTGCTTCATCAGCAAGGTTTCGCAAAAGCTCAACATAGAGTTTATAATCACGCATAAACTCTTCTTTTGTTTCATGACTTTCAATCAGCTCAACTTGGCCGTAACCCTCTACGTTCCAGCCACCACCTACATCGTATGCCCCCATGTCTGTGTACCAGGTCTGCATCACACGGCCGTTACCGACGACATGTGAGAAAAATCCTGAATCAACTGGGCGGCGCATGTGGTAGTCTGCTTCATTTTGAGCTGTTGAGTTAGGATTACCAGTTGAATGAGCGTGAATCTGACGATAGGGTTGTTCTCCGACCTGTGGCAAATCAGTTCTTAGTCTACTTGTATCAATATCCATGATTACTGTCCTTTCCAAGCTTCATTCATCTGCTTAACCGCTGACTCTACGAATGTGTCTAAATCCTTGTCAGTCATGCTGATGTTATATTTGGTCAGTTCAGCACGGATTTTAGTTCGTGCTTGTTCGAGCTTCTCCTCGCCCTTATAGCCAGTTTCTGCAGCCACTTGCTCAACAGCATTTACTGCATTCTTGGCCAAGATTTCAACGATTTTGATGGTCTTTTCTCCGCCTTTTTGTACCAGGTAGTCTTTGACCGCTTTGACTGCGATGCCTGCCAAAATGACTAGGATGCTGATTGCTCCATTAAGTAAAATTTCGTTAATCTGTTGCATTTATATTTTCCTCCACAATTTCCAATTCCAGAAATTTTTCATACAGTACCTTGATGGCTCCATTTCCACCAAGCTCGACGTAACTTTCATAAAGACGAGACAATTCCTCAATCTCATGCTGATTGGTATTGCCTCGTCTAATTGCTTTTTTTAGGTTTTCTTGCAATCGAAAACGTTGTAATCTTTGAAGACCTTTTCCAATAACGCTCAACCCTTTGCTATTATCTTTGCCAATGCTCTCAACATTCGAGACGGTCTTTTCAATGGCACTAATCTTGTCAGATAAGAGACCGATTTGTTTGTCAGTCTCTTTTGTATTCTGCGTGCTTTTGAAAGAAAAATAGCTAGGAATAATCACGATTAGAATTGGACTCAATTTATCCAAAAATGCTAGTAATTCCAATCAGACCACTTCCAATCTACTGTGCAGGAACTCGAGTGGTTCCAAGATCACTTTCGTTTTTCTGGCCTTCCCACTTCCAGATTGCAAGAATACCATTTTGAGATGGTCCACCTTCAAGCTGCTTGAGAGATTCGCCTTTGTAGGTGAAAGCCTGATTTGTCTGAATCAAGACACGCTTGCCCTCGCCGTTTAATTCGACATGTTCAGGATTTTCAATCACAAACATGTCACCTGGTTGATAGGCTTTGCCTTCCTCTGCAAGTGGGAAGAGCTCGACAAGTTCCTTGTAGGTTGTTCCGTAGGCGATTTTCTCACCCATAATGGAATCTTGAGCCATGACTCGTACTACTTTGTCGATTTTATTTGCAAGCGCAGAAAGTCGGTCCTGTTCACTCTTATTGTGCGCAATCTGTTGCTCAGCTTGTTCAAGCTGCGTTTGCGTTTTGACAATTGCTGCTCCTGGATCCAATTCAGATTTCACAATATCCAATACTGCTTGAATAAGCACGTCTTCTTGGTCTTGTGTACGGTCACCAGCCAATTCCCGCTGATTAGTGCTATAGCGATTCCCGTCTTGCAAACGGATTTCTACAACGGTTGTAACTTTGTCTCCAAAACCACGAAGATATGGTTTGGTCGCTAGTTCATAATTACTAATTGCCATTTGTCATTTTTCCTTTCACTTCTTCAAACTTAGCTTTCAGCTTTTCATCCGATTCGATGACCTGCTTCATTTGTTCGAGCTCCATGGCGGTTACTGTGTAGAGGGCTTCTAGCGTAGCTGATTGAGTAGCCTCTTTGCCGACCCTTTCACCAAGCGAATTAATCGCTAGAGTGCTGATTTGTTTGTCTTGTTCGTTCATGCTGTTTTCTCCAATTTCTGTATTTTTTGATTGAGTTCTTGAATGGCCTTGATAAGATAAGGCACGAGTTCAAATGTGCGATATGAGTATGCTCCATCAGGATTTTCATAAAATGCTTCAGGGACGTACTTCTGAACATCCTGCGCCATGATACCGCAAGCGATATCTTCTATTTTTCCATCGTATTCTTTGCGATAAGAGTACGTTTTGAGTTGCTCGATAATATCAAGACCCGAGACCTGGCTATCTTGGATATTGTGCTTGTAGCGACGGTCTGAGATTTCCTTATTCATTGTGATCCAGTCGTAGGTTCCAGAAGCATTATAAAGATAGAGATATCCATTTGAGTGAGTAATTTTTTTGTAGTATGGCGAATGTATCCAGTATCCTCCAACTTTTATACTATTTTTTTCTCTGATATAGTAAAGAATTTCACCTGTTACTTCCAAATTTCCATGAATCACAGGTGCGTCCCAAAAATGAGCCGATTGGTAGCAGTTCATTTCTCCGTTTTGCTTGACAAACCAAGATCTAATCCCAGGTTTATTCCAATCGTTGCCCCAATTGACCCAAAGAGCTGTTTGAAATCCTTTCCCACCGCCATTGCTCATACCCACTTCAAATTGATTCTGACCTGTTAACCAATAGGCTTCGGGATCCTTATCATGCGTACCAATTTGGAATCCACCAATACGGCCTTTGTACCCCTCAAGTAATGTTGCAGATACTACTACTGACCGAAGCTTGTTGATAAATGCCTCTTTAGCAGCAAGCGTGTCCGTGAAGATATCGCTTGAAACGAACATCCGAGCCATGGCTGAGTCCATAATCAACTTATCTGCTGTGATAGTTTTAGAACCAATAATTTCAGCGTTCAGCTTGGCAAAATTACCCTCACCAACGAACAAGCGTTTGAAATATCCATCAATCGCTGTTAATTCGTCAAGCAAGGTCTTGCCTTTCAAACGGATTTTCTCTGCTTCAATCAAAATTTGATTGTTAGTCGCATTGATTTGAGAAACGATTAAGCCTGCGCTTGTCAGGTTTTGAATTGCCCATGAGCCAGCATGTTGACTCTGAACCGTGCGAATCGCTTCGTCCGTATCTTCAGGAGCTTCTGAAAATGGAGTTGACACTGTTCCAATTTCAACTTTTGGAAACGCAATCCAAACAGTCGCAGCGGTAAATACATGCATGATTACTTCATTACTTGCATTTGAATTCTCGCTTTTCGTTAGCTGAATATCATAAAATTTCCAATCGGTGGTCAACGAGACACCTTCAACGGTGTTTCGATATCCTGCCCTTGCTTGAAAATTCGTGTTATTGACAGTAGATTTCGCCCAAAAACTGAAGCGCACAGATTTATTGCGCATTTCATCTGCTGTATTCAAGCGCATATCTCCGCCAGTTCTAAAAGTAACTTTCTGATTGTTCGGCCTCCCATTGAACGTCGATACAATTTTCAACGTATTAGCTCCTCTGAATTTCGTATTTGCGTCTATACTCAAAACAAGCTGTCCTTGCGTTTGCTCAACACTGTCAGCTACATGATAGGTTGAATAACGTTGATGAAGATCACGCTTAAATAACGAATTAAGAAATAGATTTCGTCCACCAGCCGAAGCTTTTGCGACCTCAACTTGAAATAGTTGATTAGTCAAAGCCATCCGAGCAACCTTATCAGCAATATCCGACTCGCCACGACCGATAATACGCTCATAGAGCCTACTAGTCTCTTGTACTCGCTGAAAGTCAATTAGATTAGCTTTGCCAGCAAGTTGAGAAGATAAGCTTGTGAATCGTCCGTCTACTGATTGCTTGTACTCAGCGAATTTTGAATCCATCTGCTGTTTTGCTTGATCGCTGATTCGCTTAGCCTCTTGAGCAAGAGATGAGCTCGCACCAGCGTTTCGCAAGGCCTCGTCGGCCTTTTGTTTGATTTCGTTCAAACCAGTGCTGTCAAAGCCTCTAAATCGTTGGTCAATGACATCAGACAGTTGACGCTTGACTTCCTCGGCTTTCGCTTTGGCCAGTTCGACTTGGTCATTAAAGTCGTTCTTGATTTTCTCGACTTTCTTGTCAAAACCTTTGTCAGCTTCTTCAATTTGGTTTTGAATTTGCTTCTCAAATTCACTAAATTGCTCAATTTTTTTGGTAATTGTACCTGCATATGAATACTGCGCATCATTTCCAGCTTTACTATCCGCGCTGATACGACCACGCAGACCACCCTTAAAAGTGAATGATTGACTTAAGATTGGCGACTTGAATGTCTCACCCTTGTTCGTCTTGATGGTTACCCACTGACCAACATCTAGCAGTAAATGGCCTTGGTAATTCAAATTGAACGGATAATAGCGGATATCCTTGATTTTGTGATAGAGATTATCCAAAATCGATTGATACATAAATAGATTATCCAATTCCAATGATCGACCAGTACGCATACCAACTGTGAGTGTCTCTTTATCTTTCTTGCAAGTTATCCCAGCTATCTGATACTGAACTTCACTTTTGCTCAAACCGTGCATGAAGTAGCTATCTGCTGTAATCGTGATGCCTGAGTCGGTCAATTCTTTGATTTCAAGTTTGCCCTCTCGATTGAAAAAACAAGACATCCCGAGCATTTGAGTGGCTAAACTCAAGACGTCTCTGAATGTCATTTTTTTCTCTTTGTGCATCTTTTCGATTACATAATTCATGGATGTAATATCCATGTTTTCGTTCGCAAGTTCGATACCCGTTTTCAGACATATCTCTTTGATGACTTGTCTAATTTCAGCAGGATAGGCAAGTGATGTGATATGTTCACGATTGAGTTTAAACATCCCATCCATCAAATCAAGCGTAGTCGTGTTACGATTGCGGTCAATTTCAATGTCATTGATAAAGTATTCACCCATCTTCACCCATTCGTAGGTTCCATCTACCAAAAGACCGATTTCAGGATAAACCTTATCTAGTTTATTGAAAGTGGTAATGATGCTTGTGAACGTGATTTTACCACTGCCAGCACACGTTCCACCGGGCTTGTAGGTATCACCTTTAATATAGCCATAATCAAAATGCGCTTCTTTGATATCGCTTGACTGATACTGCCCTACTCTGATAGCGAGAGTACGGTTTTTAGCGAACATCGCTTCATCAAATTTCTGTCTTCTGAATATATCCATGTTCTAACCTACCTTTCTACCAGATTAAATTTAGCGCCAGACCATGGCTTGAACTTATCAGTAAATGAGTAACTTGGAGCTGTTCTGTCTCCGACGTAAAACGTCTTAGTGGTTTGTCCTAACATCGGGTCAGGATAAGATACCGTAAAAAATTCAGGCGATACAGCATTTAAAAGCTGACTCATTTCTCCTTTAGTCAGCATTCCCCACTCACAATCTAATTTTCGTTTAGTTGTGATACGGTCACGAACCATGTCTCCATTAGCATTTCGACCAGTTTCTCCATCGATATCTTGGATACCGACCTGAAAAGATTTGGGAGGCTTAACAGCCACCCCATTGATAATTAAGTGTGCCATTTTACCTCCCTCTAAATATTAAGCAAGATCTGTCCTGCACGTTCTTGTTCTCGATTGATTTCTTGGATGGCTACACGACCAAATTCATGTCCGCCAATCATGATGACGATGTCACCGCTACCACTGAAACCTCCAGACTGTGGTAAGCCACCGCCCAAGGCATTGACTACAGCACCACCTACGATACGACCCATAGTCTGCAAGAATCCAGTATTTTCAAGCGGCATTACAACCTCTTTACCGGCCTCACCAATCATGGCTACTGTCGGACTATCGACGATACCACCACGAGCCAATCGAGGGAGACTTACATAGCCAACGCTTCCAAGAGAAACGCCCGGAATCTTGTTAATTAAACCGATAACACCATTGATCATTCCGATAAAGCCATTGACTACATTTTCAATCGTGCCAAGAACCGCATTAACTGCGCTCTTGAATGCTCCACCTACTGCGCTGCCGACCATTTGACCAGCATTAACGAAGATGTTCTTGACCGTTGTCCAAACACCAGAGAAGAAACTTCCAATCGTGCTAAAAGCGTTCTTGACCGCTTCAAATGCAGTCTTGAAAATATTTCCGAACCACGTAGCGACGTTAGCAAGCGCAGTCGTCACATCGTTCCAACGTTCACCAAACCAAGTTCCGATTGAAGAGAATACGTTCGTTAGAGCATTCCAAGCCTTTTGAAACATATCCCCAAACCACTTAGCTACGTCAGCTAAAACAGTTGTGATATCATTCCAGCGCTCTGCGAACCATTCTCCAAGCGGAGTGAATATCGCTACAATACCATCCCAAATTGCTTGGAATATTGCCACAATCGTATCCCAGATAACTTTCAAAACTGCTACTGTTAAATCTAACAAAGCCGTGAGGAGTGTTGATAAGATGTTCATGATGGCATCGCCCGTTTCGGTGAAACCATCAAAAATCTTACTCATATCACTTGTGAGAATGCCAGTGATGATGTCATATACACCCTTAACAAAGTCCGCTATGCCACCCAAGATATCAGCAACCGTATTGAATAAGATGCGGAAGACTTCTCCAATGTATTCAAGAGTTGGAGCAAAAGTTCTCGTCAATTCCTCAACGATAAAGCCAATTACTGGTGCAACGTAAGCAGTAATGACTTGTGACATTTCTTGGAAACTTGCGACCATGTCCAAAATCTTTTGAATAAATGGTGAAATATGCTTGCCAATTGTGTCCGAAAAACCTTGACCGAGTTTCTTGATAACCGGTTGGATATGATTATTCCAGCCTTTTACAAACAAGCTGATAATGCCTGATATAGCTTTAGTTGATGACTCAATCGTCGGACGAATGTATTGGTCATACACACGACTAATTGAATCAGACATATCATTGATTGCTTGTTCTGCACTCTCGAAAATCGGAGCAATGTCTGACAAGGTATTTGATAGCGCCTCAGCTACGCCAGGCATATTCTCTGTAATTATTCGCTCAAGACCTTTAAGTAGGTCACCGCCGAGTTTGAAGCTGATTTCTCTAATGCTTGAATCAATAGCGAAAAATGAAGATACAAGCGCACTACCGATACGAACAGCGCCCGTTGATGTAATGACATTGTAGAAGCCGTCTGCGAATGCCTGAGCGATATTTCCAGCTGAGGCAAAGATATTACCCGTATTTTCAAACTGAGCTACTAGAGAACGAATAATACGCTCTTTTTGGCGCCCTAGACCATTTGCTATGCTTTCAGCAAGGAAGACACCAATGCCAACTCCAATTGTCCCAATAGAACCCGCAATCTGCCCTAGAGAGTATGCTATCTTCCCAACCATGCCATTAAAGGCATTGACTACCCGTGGGTCAGTAGCGATTTCTTCAAGAGTCTTTCTGATTCGACCGATAGCATTCGTGATACGTTCGAGACCTTCGGCTCTGAATGCAGCAGAAAACCCTTTGCTAAAGAGGTCTGTTAGTCCTTTCAGCTTACCTCCAAGGCCGTCAAAAATGCTCTTGAATTGGTTATCCATGTCAGTCAAGGCTACTTCTGGCAAGATGTCTTTAAAAGGTCCGCTTCCGCCTTTTCCTTTCTTACCTTTGCCTTTACCACCGCCACCGCCAGACCCGCCAGAGCCTCCGTCGTCAGAATCATCTTTCTTGTTTAATATCGTGATTTCGTCAAATCCAGCTAAACCAAGCAATTCTTTGACTGCTTTTTTAGCATTTTTAGCAGAGTCTCCGAGATTGTCAGCTAGGCCACCCGAAGCATCGTCAGCATCGCCCATAGCATCTGCGAGGTCTCCTGCGCCTCCTGCTGCATCTTGTAAGGCTCCGTTCATGTCGCTGACCGCACTAGCAACACCGTCCTTAACAGTGGCTTTTTTGTTGAACATCAATGCGATAAACTCAGCGAGTTTAGCTGTCACGTTCTTTAAGACCATAGCGAATGAGTTCAAGACTGGCATGATAGCGTTGATAATTGGCAAGAATGCGTTACCGATGTTAAGAGCTGAGTCTTTCAGTAACGATTTGAACAGACTGATACTACCATTGACTGATTGTGACAAGGTCGTGCCATACTTAGCAGTCGCTTGCTCCAGGATAGCCATAAGGCGGATTTGTTGCTGGGTCTGATAGTCGAGTTGGTCCCAACTTTGGCCATTTGCAAAACGTTTAAACGCTTCAGTCGATTGAATCATGGCCACATTAACGTTGATTCCTAGATCCTCAATACTTTCCGTATTACCTAGCAAACCAGAGCGAATCCGCTCCATAACATCGGTAATGCTACGACCTGAACCTTCAGCTACGACTGCCGATGTCTGAAGCATCTTAGCAGTGTAGGCGCTCAGTTTGTTCGAGTCTTTGATAAAGCCAGAAAATAAGTTTGAATATACCGCCCCATATTTTGTCGCCTCACCAACACCCATGTTCATAGCATTTGCATTGTCATTTACCCATTTTAAGAATGTCTGTGAGCTCTCGCCCATTTGACGCTTGATTTGGTTAATTGATGCTGTGACTTCAAGAGCCATTTGAGTTGAGTACATGCCGACATCTAACAATTTCTTGCCAAGATACGCAAAACCTGCGAATTTGGCTAATTTGCCAAATACACCTAGCATTGAGCCAGACTGTGCCTTGATTTTGTTGGTTGAGTTTTGTACTTTGTTAGAGGCATCTTTGACCTTATTCTCGACTTCTTTCATCTTGTTCTTGAAAGGTGCGATTTCAGCATCAATCATAACCTTAAGCTCATCAAGTGTAACTCCCATCTATTCTCCTTTCATTTTCAATTTTCGATTATGACTTTCAGCAAACATGCGCATGCGTTCCTGGTGCAATTTCAACTCTTGAGCCAATCTTGCTTGTTCGACCTGTTCTCGCTCTTTCTCAAAAAGTTCAGGAGCGTAATCCCATACTTCAAGCGGTTTGGCATCTTTTGAAAGCAACAAGGACACATTATTTGCTATCATCTGCGAAAGTCTGTAAGATTCAATGATTTTTTCTTTTTGTTTTTGGATATTGACACGATTATAGCTTTCAATCATTTCTCTGATTTCAAGTACCGTTAAATCCCAAAAATCGAGAGGCTTCCCCCCAATGTCCAAAAACATCGGATAAAGCCCCTCAACCATTTCTTTTACTGATAATATAGCAGTCGATTCTACTCGACTACTTCCATTTTCGCTTTGGATTTCTTGGGAGCTTTCTTGTTTGCTTTCTCCCGTGGCATAAAACCCGATACTTGAAGCATCGGCAAGATGATGTCTGCCATGAATGCAGCCTGGTCTCCGCCGTTATCGACATAATCATCGTATAGGTCAGATACATCTTCAAATGATAGTCCATGCTCGAACTTTTGAAGTGCTCCATGAGTCAACAGCAACATGACTTTTAGAGGTGGCAAAGCAAAAGCTTCGCCCTCAGCTGGCATGAAGACCTTGAGCAAGTTTGCTCCGATTTTTTCTTCGACTTTTGTCGCTTGCAAAGATGTGAGACGGAGCTTCAATTCCTTATCCTCACTGACTTTCCAAGTTGCGTATGGTAAAGCCATCTATTAACCTCCAATTCCATCAACGAATGTCAATTCAGACTGCAATGCGATCTTAAGAGTAAACTCAATAACAGAGTTCACTCCGCCACCGCCCAATTTAACGGACACTTGACCCTCAAATGTGACCTTGGTACCATCTGGGTAGGTTTGCTCGAAAAAGAGTTTTTTCTTGCTGTCTGCTGCCTTACGCAAGACACGATAAGGAGCGTTTTCGCTTGAGTTATCATAAGCGAATTTGTACTCAAGTTCCCCAGCATCACCAATACCAAATTCATATTTTTTAACCTTGTCTGCAAGAGTCGTATTCTCAACTTTTTCAGGTTCAATACCAAATTCAGGTACTTCTTTAAGACCTGCAAGATTTTGATAATCGCCTTTAGTTTCGCTAAAAGCAAGCTTAATTCCGTTTGCTAACATGTATTAATTCTCCATTCTGTATTGATAAACAAGCTGTGTTTTTGGGTCGATAACACCCTCAAATCTCATGACTTTATGTCTCAGATGCGACGGATCAGGCATATCTTGTGACTCGGTCCGTTGTAAACCAGACATAGCGAAAATCTCATTGATTTTAATTGACAAATCAGTTGTGCTTTCATTGTCAAAAATGTCAACTTTATAACGAACGTATGACTTTTGCTCTTTGTCATCGAACCAATCGCCCGGCTTGTTCTGCTCTTCCAAAAAAATAACGACTGGGAAAGTCTCCCAATCGCTTGGATAAGTATCGGTCACATTATCTGCGACCTTTTGCAATTCTTTGTAAATTAAGGGTTTAATATTAATCATTTTATCTGTTCTCTTATCTTTCTGCTGACGTATTTTGAAACACTTCTAGATACACGGTCATGGTTATCTTTCAAAGCAGGATACAAGTAAGGTTGCGCAGGTTGACCATACATCTTATAAAACTCCCCTCTTTTCGCAAAGTGGTAAGGTCCTACGTTGATTTGATCTTCATGCACGTACCACGGACTAGACCGATAAGACACGCTTACTTCTGGAGATATACCAGAATGATTCTCTTGTCCTTTCGGACCAGTTCCAAGTTCGACGTAGGCGCCATGGTCTGAGTTTGTAAAGACTTCGCTCGATATCTTGTTGCCGTTTACTTTCAGCCTAACTCTTATGCTATTTCTCAACTCACCCTCGTTCGCTGACGCTCTGAGTTTAGCATCTGCTTGTACAACTGTTTTAGCAGCATGCAAGACCGCTTGTCCTACTATCTCGTTGCTCTTTGCACCGTATAACTTACGGCATTTAGCGATTAAGCTATCTGCTCCGATTAAATCTGACACGTTCCAACTCCAATACTTGATGATGACTGTATACTTTTTTTGAGATAACCCGATGCGTGACCTCTGACTTGCTATCGATACAGACACCGTCTTTCACGTTGATGTCTGCACTCTTGCTCGCATTCGCGTTCAGAATATCGTTGACTCGGTCACCGTAAATCTCAGATTGCAATTTGCTAGTCGCTGGCCACAACTCAAGTCGTACTTCTTCAACCTCGTCCGCATATCCCTCTTTAGCGACTCCCTCATTCGTCACGATTTTCTTGAACCGCTTGAGGTTATAAGGTTTCAGTCTATTCTTTTTCAAAAACATGACCTGCCACCCTCGCTAACCGATGCATCCGAATACGCTGTAAAAGGCCCGTAGACAAGCCTGACTCTCCGTAGGTAACAGAGATACCACCCTCACTCCTAGATTGCTCTCCTTCGCTTCCTGAGCGGTTGTAGAGCTCGATTACAAGTTCAGGTAGTAGCCTGTCGAGTGCTGGAGTCAGCTTCTCTCGGTTAGTTTCAGATAAAACGATATTCTCAGCCCTTAAAAGCAAGGACGAGAGGACCGTTTCGTCACTCTCGCCCGTTAATTGTTTTAGTTTTTCAAGTTCCATAAGACCTCCTAGTCAAAAGGAGTCGTCTCGTCTCCTTGTGTTTCGATTTCGTCAATGATCTCGACAATGTCTGCGATATCGACTGAGAACTCACTCTTGAGATTGTGTGACAATTCGTTGAATCGCTCGTCTGTCATCTCAAAGACATCATTCTCATGTCGTCTCACTTTCGCTTGCCAGTCATTGAAAGCTTGTTTTACTCTGACTTTCATAGCTCAGACCTTATTTCTTGACTTTCCAGTTAGCTGAGTCAGAATCTGGTGCGTTGGTTGAGCTAGTGATTTCTTTGATTGCAACGTAGACTTTGTCCTCATGCGTTACTGTGTCGCCTTCTTTGTAGGCTTTTCCAGTCTTCCATTTTTTAGCACGGTTCACTGTCTTACCTTGAGCTGATTCCTTAGCAGCTGGCTTGGTATCTGCAATTGTGATGATGTATTTTTGGAAATGTTCAAGAACATACGCTCCAGTGTAGAGCAATTGTTCTACCAATTCACCAAAGCGCCCAGGTACATTGTCATTGTACTTAGTGTTGTCGATTTGAATTGGTGATGTAACGACACCAGGAGCAGCAGCAAGGGCATTTACATTTGGCAAGAACTTAGAAGGTACTTTGTAGACTGTGTAGTCGTCCAATTCACCAACATATCCTTTTCCAAGAACTTTCTTGTCTGCGTCACCTTGTGGCAAGCGTATGATTTCAGATTTGATAGCCTTGTAGAAGCTTGGTGTGACAAAGAGCAAGCGTTCTTTAGTGATTCCAAGTTCATCCAATTTCTCAGAAACATCAAGAACCGCATTGTAAGCGTTGTTTGCGCCTTTATCTTTGCCCATAACCACGTTATCGCTTACGTTTCCAAGCGCTGCACCAAAACGTAGTTCATCAAGATATGGAGCGACTACTTTAGCAGCTTGACGAGCAATCACATACTCAATATTTACTTGACCGTTTGAGTCACGTTCGTCCAACTGGTCAACGAAACGGCCCCAATATTTTTCTTCTTCAAGGGTGTATACCTTTTCTTCTGTTTCAACATTGTCAAATTTATTCACTTGGTTACGTTTGTAGTCTTTCAACTCAGTTGTGTCACCAGTTGCGACCGTGAAAGAGCGGCCGTTTAGAGTTACTGCTTCTCTTGGTGTCAAGAGTGGCGTTGCGTATGAATTAACCGCAAGGACATCCTCAATAATTCCAAGGTGTCGCTTGCGTGATTCTGCTGTGTTTAATGCTTCAAATGCCATTTATTTTTACCTCATTTTTTTATTTTTAGTGCAAAAAGTCTTTTTTCCATTTTTCTACAACTTCTTGCTGATTTGTTGGCGCAGTTTTAATAGGTGCGCTACCCTTCATGCGGTCGGATACACCTTTCTGGACTGCATCCTCCCACGTTTTCTGAATGCTTGCGACTGATTCAGTCACAGCTTCAGCGTTTGACAAATCAACCACGGATACTAATTCAACTGGTAAGCCACGTTCGCTTAGCATTGCCTTAGCTTCTGCGGTCAATTCCTTGCGAGCAATAGCTTGTTCACGATTGGCTAGTTCTTGCTCACGCTGATCCAACTGATATTTCTGTTTCTCATCAGCATTCATCTTAGCAAGTTTCTTAGCTTCGTTTTCCTTGGCTTCTTGCTCAGATTTCCACTTAGCAAACTTCTTATCGATGATAGCATCGACCTCTGCGTCTGTGTACTTCTTCTCGTCTTGCGGTTGTGGTGTAGGTTCTGCAGGTACCTTTTGTTCTTCAACCGTTTCGACTTCGACTGTTTGTGTTTCTTCGTTCATTGCGAACCTCCTATTTTTAAAGTCGTCCCCGACTGTATAATTCCATGGCTTTTAGTGTCATCAATGCTCGGACAATATAAAAACCGTACGGGATTCCATACGGCTAGATTTTATAGTTTAATTTCTTCGATTTTTGCACGCTGTTCTAGAATTTTTAAATAATTCCACATAGTCGAACGCTGATCTTTTAACAAATCAATAGGACATTTCGGTTCAAACTCTAGTTGCCCTTCTTCGTATTGACCAATCATCATGACTAACTTTTGGAATCGTTCTCTCAATTCATAGTATTCTTTTTTAAAGCGTTCTTTCCAAGGTTCCATTTTTCCTGTTCCTTTCGTTTTTAAGTTTCTATAAGGATAACTTCACAAGCTATTACAGAAATTCTTTTCACTTCAAAATCACAATCAAGGAAATCACTCGGATAACCTCCGTCTAAATCCTTATTATTGTGACATACTGAAATACACTCTTGTTCATCTATCACTTTACAAAGTTCTTTAACTTTCATTTTTAAGCTCCTCACTTAAACTAATCTGCTTATAGCAGTCTATTCCTGCCAGTCAAGATGTTGGATCACCTCCTAAATAGCATCTAAAATATTCAGATACTCCAGTTCTTCGTATGTCTCCGCGAAAATATCTGGCTTGCATGGATAAAATTCACCTTGCACACCTTTGATAATGTAGTCACCTTCTGTTGCAATCATCAATCCTTCAAGTGTTTCTATCTTTAGAACTGGATTATCCAAATCAGAATAATCTACACGAACTGGATCCAATCCTAACTCTGACAATTTCAAAATTGATTCTTCCGTATCTACGAACTGAACCGCCTCAATGACTACTGGTTTCTTTCTGTATTTCATTTTCTCAATCCTTTCTGAGCACGAAAAAAGCACTTAGATTTCTCTAGGTACTTTGATAATCATTAGTTATTTTTTTACCCAAAACCGTGTGAAAATTTATCTGGCAATTTTTTTCCAAGCTTGATACTTTTAGTTAAAGTATCTTTTAAAAACGAAGCAAACTCTTCCAAATCATCGCCTTTATAGCTATAATTTAAGGTGTTTTTGTCTACTGTAGCAACGCCTTGACATTCCCCACTTACCGCAGAGTATCGTCTTAAAACAGCGTTATCTTCAATCTTACGCATAGTAATAATTTGTTTATCAATCTTCGCCATTTTCACTTGCCTCCTGGTAATTAAATTTTATGTTAGCTTTTTTATGAGCTTCATCATAATCCATTTTTTTATGGTTCATGTAGTACGACTCAAGACTCTCGTGTTGTAGCATTATTATATCACTCTCTTTTGGGTCGCCCATGTATAATCTTTGAAAACTTTGAGCCATATCATAATGTGGATAAAAGTTCATCATTCTTTCTTCAAAGGCTTCATAATCCCACAATAAATACTTATTGTCTAGGATGTGTTCTAATGCTTTTGACACTGTAGAATATGGTAGTTTACTGCTTTTTGCCATTTTTTCCACAACGTCTGCTCTGTCCGAATTTCTCAGCTGATTGTAGTATCTTACTGCAAAGTCATTCTTTTGCTTCTCTACGTCTCCACGAGCAGCGCTTATTGAACCACTAGAAACCTTAGGAGTTGACTTATCCATACCTTCATTATAACTCTTTGTCCTGTCTTTTGCAACGTATTTGTCATACCACTCTTTATAACTCATATCAGCAGGTACATACTCAACCTTTCCTGTTTCAGGATTTCTAGCCCTACGCTCTAATTTGCTATAATCTGCATCTTCATCATAAGCGATAGTCGTAGACCTGCACCACGGATGTAGAGGTGGATAGTTCACACCAGGAACAGCCTTGTCCGTATCATAAACCTTGTTGTCGTGTTCTTGACAAATGTGCGACGTGCGCCTATCCAATACAGCCACAAAGCGGTACTTTGTAATTTCAGCATCTTCATAGCTGAGTAGTTCCATCTGATTATGAAAAAAGGCTGATTCTGTCCGAACCAAGCGCCTAGCATTATTTCGGCCAACATAAAATCGTTCTGCGATTGCTTGAGCAGTGTCTCGTGTACTTCGGCCAGTCATGAGGCTTACCAAAAGCTCGTCTTTCACGCTTGAAGCGAGCGCCCCAGTATTTGACCATACTCTATCCGAATAAGCCTCTCCCGTCCATTTTAGTCCCCTCAACCGCTTGATTTCTGTTTCAGGTAAGTCAGAGAAGCTATAAGCGAGTCCTGTTTGCTGCTGTAGGTCAAAAGTAGCCTTGTAGTAGCTATCTTTCATGAGGTCGCTGTAAAAGGCATCTGAGCCTGTCTTCTCTGAATGGTAGATAGACTCACGCATACGGTCTAGGTCATCGTTTAGACGCTCTAGACGCTTCATGCGATAGGCATAAGCTGGACTGTCCAAATCTGCAAGCAATCGTTGAATATTCGGGTCATTCGGTCTCGCTTCAAGCACCTTACGAAGTTCGTTTAGATCCTTCTGGTCCTTCATATTTTTTAAGACTTGTCTAGCGTCACGCTCGCTCAATCCATAATCACGTTGGAACTTGTCAAAGACTTTGTTGATTTGCTTGTCTAGATAGTCTTTAGATTGCTTATAAATCTCGTCGAACTTGTCCGCTTGTTTTTCAGCCTTATCCATCTGCTCATAGATGAGATTAGCCTTCCTCTTGATCCAGTAGTCCTTGTTCTTCATCTGCTACCTCATCGTCTGGCTTTGTGTTAACCTGATTAAAGAATGGCACACGTTCCTTGTTCTTTTCTTTCTCTTCCTCGAGTTCTTCCAATTCAGCGTCAGGATCTTCAACGAAGGGCAAGAGTGAAATGAGTTGACGAAGTGAGACCTTGCCTTCCAAGTTATTGATAATCTGTGACAATTCGAGCAAATTTTTAGGAAGCCCACGGCTAAACTGAGGCACGATTGAATGTGCTTCAAGAGCAATCTGCTGCATGCCTAAATAATGGGCGAAGATAGCAATACGTTGTCTAAGACCTCGCTTGTAGTTCGCTTCCTTGGTCTTAGTAATCATTTCAAGACCCAGTAGCTTGAATTCCATGGCTACGCCCGAGCTATTGCCTGCGAAGTTCTCATCTGTCAAATTCGGCACATGACTGAATGTGTAGATGTCTTCTTTCAAAGCCTTGCGCAAGATTTCAGTAGCGTTCTCGTCCAAGGTGTTCTTCAAAAACTCAGCCCTTGCGCCATCTCCTTGTAGTTCCAAAAGTCCTTCTTCAGAAAGAATTTTCATGGCCTCTTTTGCATCTTCTGGATTGTCAGCTAACTGCGCACCATACAGTACAAGAATAGACTCGACTGCTTGTTCTTTGTCATTTACACGATTGCCCATCAACGAATTGTAAGCATCAATCAAGCTAATCTGTTGCTCATAATCACCAATCGCAAAGTGATTATTGCGATATTCAATGATTGGGATTTGCCCAAGATTATGTTCTTCTACTTTCTCATTCTGCGTCGTTCCTATGCTCGAATCTCGTAGCACGATGTGATAGTGCAAGTTCTGAGTAAAGACCTCGGCTTGATACTTAGTAGCATCTTTCGTATCGTCTTTAATCTCGTAGTAATAGACTGCAAACAAGGCCTTACGTTCGATGCTATCATCGTAAACAATGAATACATTCTCAGGATCTACGCTAGTCGAATCAAGCTCAGTCAGCCCCTCTTTAGCATAGATGTACTCGTAAGCACGTCCATAGATGGCCATGTTCAGAGCGTTCTGCGCATCTACCTGGTCAATCTCTGCACCATCAAAAGCTACAAGCAATGGCTCGAGGTCGCTACCGGCCGTGTTGTTATACTTGATAGGATTGCCCATGAAATAACCCGTGGACGTGTCTGCGATATCCTTGGTATGATTGGCTACTGTTTTAAAGTTTGGAGCGTTCTTATTTCGTCGCTCATGCTTCAAAATAGCATGTTCGCCCATATAGTATTTCTTCAAATCTCGCAAGCGACTGCATTCTTGTGTGTGTTTGCGAATCAGCTTGTAAATCAATTCCTTGCTTAAAGCTGTTTCATCATATCCATCCCGTGGATAAGTTAAAATCTGATACATTTAATTCCTTTCTATAATCCGTATTGAGAACGTCTGCGGACAGTTGCTTTCGGCTGAGAATGTTGTGAGTAAATCGCATAACGCACAGCATCCAGTACGTCATCATTCTCTTTTACTGGCTCACCCATCTTTTCGTTCCAGATATACTGATAGACCTCATCTTTGAACTTGCTGACCTTATCTGAAACAACAAAAAAACGCCCAGTTTTCATTAGCTTGGCGACTTCTTCAATACCCGACAAGACTGCTTTGTTAGCATTAAACGTCTTTAATTGCTCTCTTTGAAATCTGGCAACGTGTTCAGGTCGTGCGCTATCTGCCCAAAATGTGATATTGCCATATCGTTCTTTGATATTCTTAGCGATATCTACCCAAAAATCTATCTCTTTGTACTGATGAGCGTGTTCCTCTAGCAGATAAACCGAACCATCTGAGGTTTCTCCAATAACAACAATAGAGCCAAAGTGTTCGTAACCCCAGTCAACACCAGCGTATATCTTCGTGATGTCTTCTGGTACTTCATTCACAAACATATTCTCGCTAAAATCACGATAGACGACGCCCTCGCCAGTCACCCAAAGACCAAGGATGTCTCGGTCATAGAAGACGCCTGCCGGTGTGGCTGATTTTATATTCTCACGGTATCTATCAGACATGAATGTATTATCATCTAGCTTGAAATGAAAGTCTATAATCATATCATCACCAGTATTTATATAATCTCGTCTGAGCCAGTGTGTTGGGATGTCTGGGTTACTATCCCAAACAATCCGTGCACCCTCTCCCGAACAACGTGAGATGATTTCTTTGAACACTTGTTCATTTGCCAATGATGCCTCGTTTATGTAGGCTCCAAAAGCAGTGAAACCACGGGCACGTTTTAGTCCTGAAATCGAACCAGTATATACTTGAATGATTTTGACTCCGCAGAGAGTGAAAGCTCCGTGTTTATCGTATTTTGGTTCGATACCAAACATATTATAGAGTTCTTGGATGATATTGTTTTGAATTGATGTCGAAGATGTCCCAGCCAAGATATACATTGGCTCGTCAATGTTCAACTTATCAGCTATTTCTCGAACTCGTGCAATCTCATTCCCGAAAACAACATTATTCAAAACAGTCTTACCTGAACGCTTTGCACCATGCAGACCACAAATAAAGAAATCATCGTTTAAAACTCGTCTAAGGACTTGTTCTTGTTTTGGCGTGAACTTACTTGTCATTAAAAGCACCTCTCAAAGCCTTAGCGAATTCAACAAGTTTATCATCGTGTTCATCATCCATGCCAATTTGAGATTTGAGTTTCTCGATTTCAAGTTCAAGTTTCTCAGCTTGTTTAGCAGTCGGATATCGTTTCAATATCTCGGCTATTGCTTTAATAACTGTGTTATTATCCGCCCTCTTTGTGACCCTATCCACCTCTCCAGTGACCGGGTTCATCATCAAGACTTCTTCAAGTCGCTTCCCTCTGGCGATATCTGAAAGAATCGAAAGGGCCTCTTTGGCACTCAAAATGTTCTCATCATGCATCTTTTCGGTTTCTGTTTGTATGAACGTTTTAATGCTTGCATTTTCTAGCAATTTACTAGCAGTTGTTTTAGCATATGCTTCACTGTACCCAGCGAATATTGCGGACTGAAAGACATTGCCTGTCCTCAAATACTCGCTCGCAAACATCTTTTGTCTTTGATTTAACCCAATGTCCATCACCTCCATTTTCTACAAAGCAAAAAGCCACACGATTGTGTGACTTTAAAATAAAACCTCTAAGGGAATCAAACCCTCTAGCTTATAACTTATCCGGAATATAATTAGCTATGCAATCATGCAAGGTCTAGTCGCTCCGCAACCATTTGTAAGTTCAAAAAAATAACGACATCAAGGATTGAACCCAAAAAAGACAAAGAGGAAATCACCAGCTTATCCCTGATGTCGTTACAAAATTCAAAGGAGTCATCAGTCCGCCTTACCTTACTTGCTGACAATATCATAATAGCACATTAAAACTATCATTTACTATCGTTACTATCAAACATTTTAGATAATTTGACCAAAGACTTATCTCTCGCTCGCTGGATAGTCGCTGGACTGCAATTCAATCGTCTTTCCACTTGAGACCAAGATAGACCATCTATGTAGAGCAAGCGCATTACGATGTTCTCAATCGGCTCCTCTAGCTCTTCAATCGCTCTGACAAGTTCCTCTTGCTCCTTGTACTCCCTCTCGATTTCTTGATATATTTCAGCTATGCGATCAATAGCCTTGATGTTCATTTCTTCGGTGCGATTATCATTGTTCTGAGATTTCGGCATACTGTCAAAAACCTGACCTTTCATGATACCAGACCTTAGATTGATGATTTCGCAATGTAAAGATTGTATTTTAACATTCTTAAATTTTAGTTTTTTAAGCTCTTTTTCAATAGTTCTTTGCACCCTATCACCCCTCCCCAATAAATACATTCAAAGGCAGATTGAAATAAGTCGCTACATCTTCAACATTATACATATCAGGAGCGGATTTTAAATTCTCCCAATTCGAGATTGTTGCAATTGAATAGCCTAACTTACTTCCTAACTCTTTCAAAGTAACCTTGTTATCAATCCTCTTTTGTTTTAGCATGAAAGCGAATAATTCACACTGTCTCTTTGTTAAAGGTTTTTCATAATCCATTCTCCATCTCCTAAGGAATTTTTTTCTGGTTTCATTATTCATCCCCTTCCTTGTTTTCTAAAACGGCATCCTGTATAAAAGTGTTACCAATTTCATAGTGCTTGTATTCATTAGCTGTCACTTCAAATGTTTCTTCAATTTGCTTATTATCTGCATATCCTGAAACGACCAGAATGTATTTTCTTTTAGTTCTGGTTGGCACCAGTACCGAACTTTTACCATTCATAACAGGTATGAACGTTGTGTGAGGTTCATCAATGTACTTATCTACTACTGTCCCACTCGAAATCTGGTGACATGCTACGAGGAAGGACGCGAGTAAAACAACACATAGGATTTTTAAATATCTCACTCCTTGACCTCCAAAAACTCTGGGTTCTCGTAGATGTTGCCTACAATTCTAGTTTTATATTTTTCAATAAAAACCATCAAATCCATAGTTACCGTAGTATTTGGAGTCCGACGGAGCTTCACACGATAAGCGCCTCTTTCATAAAATACGCTAGTTATGTATTTATTGCTCTTTAAGATATCCCCCTCAAATATTTCTTGACCATTTCTGTCAAAAAGGCCTGTTGACTGCATGAGGATTGCATTCCCAATTTCAACTTCAAACACTTCCGTCTCTACTGGAAAGCCATCTTCATAGTAAAGTTTTCTTAGCACAACAGTCTCATTTTCACAATCAATGCCTTTAAGGTCGTTCGCCATGGTATCAGCCTCTGAAATCCACGCTCTAAATTTAGGTCTCATAATCTCACCTCGTCTCCAATCCTTAAAGTTTTCGTAGCTTGTTTGAGTAACTACGAAAATGCCATAATTTTTAATAGTGATTGTGTAGAGTTTCCCAATCTTCTCCTTGTGGACGACTCTGCCTTTGATCTCTGCGCCTGCGTTATCCGCTTTATAGACAGTAATCGGGCGCTTTTCTTCTAGTTTTTTAATGTGGATACTCTGCCAGACATTCAATCCAGCAGACAATAATATCCATATTGCGATAAATCGTTTCAATTTTCATTCTCCTCCGCCTCGTAATGTAACCACACAAGACTTTCATACAAAGTTCTTGCTTTTATTTTAATGTTGTTCAATTCATAGGCGCTCAACGATTCAGATTGAGTTAATACCTTTACTTGTATTTCTGTGATTGCTAAGCCAATTTCTTTTGATTTTTCCATCACTCCACCTCTTTTTCTACAGTAATTGTAAATTCACGGTCATTTATGCTTAAAGGTAGAACTGCCCCTGTTTTTGAGTCGTTTTTTAGCAAATCAAATACAATTTCTAAAACTTGCTTACCTAAAATCAATTGTGTCTCTAAAATGTTTTGCTCATCCATCACTCTACCTCTCTTCCATGTTCTTTCAGCCACCTATCAAACCCATCAAAAACATTTTCATTTTCTTTGAGTTTGAAAATTCCACTGTATCTATCATCACAATACTCGCAATAATCGATATAGGTTCCACCGTAAAACGACATCACTCCACCTCCTCAATCTCAATACCCGGACAATCAAATACCCAGCCGAAGTTAGCTTCTTCTAGTTCTTTGCGGGTGTGATGTGTTTGATATAAAGTATTTTTGTCTTTGCTTGAAAATATCCAGTAGTTTTCGTTTCTGTTACGATTTAAAAAATTAAAATTAGTATCAATACCTTTCATCTTCACCAAATACCGCTTCTCTTCCTCGACCTCGTAGCCGAATTGGTGCATATTTACAAGGATTTGGATTGCTTTAGTGTTTATGTCATCAAACCAATCCTTAAAATCATTTTCTGCCTGTTGCTCAAACCTATATACATAATCAAAAATATTAAATTCTAGAGCATATTTGTGTTTTTCGTACCAATCAGCAACAAATTGCGGAATCACTGGTTTATTCAACTCACGTCGAATCTTATCAGCATCTTTCAGTTGCTGACCAACCCATTCTCCCTCAAATTTGCCTTGCTCGTAACCTTCTCGCCATTTTGCATTGCTGAAATCTTGTCCAAATTCACTCATGATAGCTTTTAGCCAAACCTCCCTATCATGCAGTGGCAATTTTCGCAATCGAGCTAGTATGTTCTTGACGTAGCGAGGAGCTTCGTCTGCGTGACCTGATTTTGGTTCGTCTAGTTGTTCGATTAGGGCAATTGCACTTTTGACCGGAATACCTTCAATTTCACTACCAAAAATGTTCAAATTGTAAATACCAATTTTTTTAAACTCTTTAATCAATTCCTGCTTATTCATCTTCCAACTCCTTCAACTGTGCTTTCATTTTCTTTAATTTTTTCTTCAGAAATTCACGATGAGCAGTACGACTTTGTGCAACTCGTTTATCGCATGGCTTCGAATACTCCTCGATTTCCTTCTCCGTCTGCTCGATTGAGTGTTTTAAACCGTCAATCATTATTTGTTTGTTGTATTTCATGGTTTATCCTGCCTGTTTCTCAAGCCAGTTAAAGAGTAGACTGAACTGCTCTGTCACTAGCTCATCATCATTGTATTGTTTGCAAACCTCTCCGATTGACGTCACCACCCAAAGCCAATAAGCGTCCGAGCCAAATCCGACCTCTTGACTCTTCTGATTGCTGCGCGCCATCCATTCAGGAATAACTCTGCTGAAGAAATCTATATAATTAATCTTCATGGCAATTCCTCAATCTTGATATAGATCCCGACTGTGTCTGCCCAGAACTTCTCGGCAATCTCACTGGCCACTTGGGCATCATCTTGCCAATAGCCAAGTTTCGTCATGCAGTCCTTGAGCAATTTCTGGAGATTGTCTGTATCCGGCTTTGTGGTCTTGTACTGGCCGTCGTAACTTTTCTTGATACGTGGAAAGCACCACTTGACTGTCAGCCGAACGGCTCCTTTAATTTTATTCGGAGGTACATGCTGTGCGAGCAAGCTCTCAAATTTTGCTCTAGCATTTTTCAGTTCCTCTGGTTCGTAAAAGATTGGCTTTCCAAATTGGACGTTTACCTTTTTTTGTTGATGAGTCGTTGTCGGAATTTTTTGCATCGGTAAAAAGAATTCAATAGACATTTTTATAAATGCACTCCTTTTCTTTTTTTATTTTCGCGCTTAGTCCTTGTCAGGGGACATGGTTACAGGGTTACAAGGGGCGGATGCATAGCCCCCTTGTTCCTGTTCATGTACCCATGGACCTTCAGGGACATTTCCCAAATATTCTTCTTTCGGAGAAAGAGAATATTCTGTCCCTCATTTTGTCCCTAAGGACATTTTCGATAAATAATCGACTTTGTCCCTCATTTTGTCCCTCAAATTGAACTTGTAGAGACAAGGACATTTTCGATATTTTGTCCCTTGTCCCTAAGGACATTTTCGATAAATAATCGACTTTGTCCCTCATTTTGTCCCTCAAATTGAACTTGTAGAGACAAGGACATTTTCGATATTTTGTCCCTTGTCCCTAAGGACATTTTCGATAGACATAATCGAATTTGTCCATCGACTTTGTCCTTGTCCCTCATTTTGTCCCTAGGGACAAACTCGATTGTTTTTTTGTCTCTGTCTTTGTCCCTAGGTGTCTGATTTTGCTATAATTTCTTTGTTTTTTACTTCAAAATTGCCATTGTTTTTTATCCATCTACGGACTGTTTTTTCACTTACTGGCTTTTCCTCGGTTGAAAAATATCCAATTAAATCATCAATAGTAACTGGACTAATCCCGTCGGCTAGAGTTGAAATTGCAGTTTCTATTTTTTCAGAGCGTTTATCAGAGCGTTCTTTTTTTGAACTTTTTTTATCGAAGTTCTTTTTCCAAGGCGAGTTGTTCCCATTCACATCTTCACCCAATTGTATATCTGCCAACACACCCGATTCATCAAGCGTGTGTACTGGATAGCTAAACCACATGTTCACTGGCTTGAATTTGGCAAACTCTCGAAGCGTGCCCTCGACACGCCATGCGGTCGCTATCTGGATCTTGTTACGGACTTCTTCGAGCTTGTCCACGAATGGAGCCCGAGCCATGACATCTGGAATGCCTTTCTCGAAGTATGTCCGCATTTGTGCAGGGCTTAAGAGGTCATCTAAACCGACATTTTGCTGGTAATAGGCATTATTTCGCTCTTGCAAGGCCTGTTTATACACTTCGCACGCTGCTTGATTCAGTCTTTGAGTAAGCAATTCTTCTGATACTTCCAGCTCGACCAAATCGATAAGTGCGTCAGGATCCCGAGCGAATACACCCGAACCACTAGCACGGTCCATGGACTTCTTGCCACCTTGCGAACCCTTTGAGTGGTGGTGACAGTAGATAACACTAGAACCTAACTCTGTGGCCACTTTATCAAATTGATTCGTAAAATGTGCCATCTGGTCCGCACTGTTCTCGTCACCGGTCAATACCTTATAGATCGGGTCGATGATGACTGCGATATAATTCTTCTTCAAAGCTCGACGTATGAGCTTAGGCGCTAGCTTGTCCATTGGTACGGTCTTTCCACGCAGATTCCAGATATCAATGTTACTGATGTTCTGTGGTGCCAGCCCCATAGCCTGATAGACATCACGGAAGCGATGCAGGGCAGACGGACGGTCTAGCTCCAGATTGACATACAAGACACGTCCCTGAGTACAATCCCAGCCTAGCCACTTCTTGCCCTCTGCAATCGCTATCGACATCTCAATCAAAGCGAATGACTTACCAGCCTTGGACGGACCAGCAATCAGCATCTTGTGGCCTTGACGAAGGACGCCTTTTATCAACTCAGGAGCTAACTCTGGCAAGTTATCCCAACTGTCGGCCAATCCTTCAGGATCAGGCAGATCATCGTTCAAGTCTTCAATGTACTGATACCATTCGTCCCAATCGGCCTTACCAATGTTGGTATCTACTAAGAATTGCTTCTGGCCATTTCGGATAAAACCCGGCATACGCGAAAGTCTACTTGGATTTTTATTTTGAGTATCAACTATGATTCCGTTCTTCTGACAGATTTTATAAAGATAATCAACCCGGTTACGGTATTCTTCGTAGTTCTTAGCATCTACTTTGACGATAGCATGTAGCGACTTATTCCCGCTGTGAACTAAGGCTGCAATCGGCAACTCCAACTCTTTATAAATGGCGTTTTGCTTGTCAATCGGCATGCTGTCGGATTCGACCAAGGCATATCTGAAATCTGTCACGTTTTCATTTTTAGCACCTTTTCCATCCATGGGATTGAATCGCACCCATGCGCCAGCTTCTTCGTGATAGTCACCCAGGACTGCGCCGATGTCGCCATTACATTTGCTAAGAGCTTCAATCAATTGTCCAGCAGTACGGTCATAAGCTCCCTTTGTCGGCAGCCATTTGATAATCTCGCCTGTTTCATCGTCGGTCTTGGGGTAGCACTTGGTCACATAACCTACATTTTCACCAGCTTCAAAAAGTGTTTCAAGGTATTTGATGATTTCCTGTACCGGATTCCAAATTGTCGGCTCATGGATTTCTTTACCTTCAATCCAGTCTTTATCAATGACACGATAATCACGGTCTATTGTATCGGTCCATCCTAACTCATGCGCATTCTCGCTATCATAGCTAGACTGCGACACCCAGCCGTTTTCTTTTGCAAGTTGGGTAATAGTCGCACCCGTCACGATAGTTCCTGCTTCTTCGTTGAAAGTGTCCCATTTCTTGAAGCACTCGAATTTCTTGTATCGGCTATCATTTTGTGACCAGTTATCCCAGTCAGATGCCGTGTAGCCTTCGTGTTTAAGGGCCATACCGACCGACAACCACCCGTCATATGAGAGGCTAGCTGGGTCAATATAATTTAATAATGGTAGTAAATCAAATTTTTCTTCTGACATTTTTTTCCTTTGCTTTGTCTCTTCTTGGTCTTCTATTATTTGCTTGAGTTTTAGCATCCACCCATCTACAATTAGATGGTTCATAATTGCCGTTAACATCTATACGATCAATAGACAAGTTATCAGCGTATCCATTAGACAACGCCCAATCATGAAATGAAGTATAATTATTTAGCCATTCGTCACATATTTTTATACCGCGCCCACCGTAGTTACTATAAGCAACACATTCGGGATTGTAACAGCGTTTTTTCATACCATGAAAAATTTTAAAGATTCTAGTTTTAGAAAGTCCGTGGGTTGTATGATTCCCCTCTTTTCTAGCTTCTTTTTCAAAACATCCGCAAGATGTTATCTTCCCATATCGTAGATGATCACTGCGAATATATTTTTTATTACCACAATCACATTTGCATAGCCAATAAATATATCTTTTTCGGCGTTCAAAACTATTTAATACCAATAATCGTCCAAATCTTATATTAGCTAAATCAATTATTTTTCCCATACTTACACGCTCCTGTTCTGACTTCCTCTCTCACGATTGCACCATGTTCCTCAGTCAAGCTGTTTAAACGATGTCTAATTAGATTAAGCAATGCCCAATGCGAGCTATGCTGTGTGATTAAATCTAAATACGTCTCTGGTTTATCGAGGTCAGGAGCAACCGATAACCATTCATGTAGAATATCTAATGAATCTTGTATTTCACTAACATAAGCAACCAATTCTTCGTAACTGTTTAAAATATTTCTTTGAGCCATAATAAAAACACTCCTTGTGTATGTTGAAAAGAAGTGTTTCGCATGATATAATATTTCATGCGGAAACACTTTCTGCAGCGATAGGGTAAAGCTGATGTTTGGCGACAGGGGCTTTATCCTATTTTTTATGCTCAGACTGTAAAAGTTTTATACCTCTAATAATAACATCTGTCTTGTTAGTGTTGAGTTTATCAGCTAACGCCTGTAACTCTTCTGCTTCAGATTTAGTCAATCTAATTTCAAGACGAACATTTTTAGGATTGGAACTTTTAGGCCTTCCTGTTCGTGGGCTCATTCAATCACCTCTTTTCTGCCCGTACGATAAATTATATAACTGTACGGGCAATTAGTCAAGTGTTTTTATTAAATTTTCAAAGAACTTTTTTTAATTTGGCACATATTCTTTAGGATTAACATTTTGCGGAACTCTCCAACCATTAGCTGCTATGCGATTAATCATATTTTTAGCTTCTTCGAACGGCCACATTCCTACGTCTCTAAAACCATATCTTTCTAATAACCTTATTTGTTTAGGCGTGGTTAATCCTTCTTTTTGTCTTTTCTGAAGCCTATCTAGTAGCTTGCTAGCTTTTCCGAAATTACCGATTTCATCAGTGTGAATGCCAAATTTTTCTAATGTACTAAGCTGGTTAGCTGTTGGAGGTTCCATTTCTATTCCAAATGATGGCACGTAATTCGACAAGTCCTCAGCATGGATAGACATTTCAAATTGCAATGGATCCACTAATTTGCGTTTACGCTTACGCATTTCTTCCAATTGTTTGGCCAAAGCTTCCTCACGTTGAGCGACTACGTCTTCTGCAGCCTTGACTTCCATATCTTCAAGGTCAAGCATTACACCAGTTTGCTCTTCCATGTTCTCGACCATTTTCTGAGCGACTTCTGGAGTCT
>ERZ772770.33-NODE-33-length-31108-cov-3.48575_pt1 | contig 31108 bp, 34 predicted proteins | sample MGYA00511361_ERZ772770 | MGnify/ENA primary metagenome ERZ772770 (study PRJEB29015, sample SAMEA2738026) | human oral metagenome | biome: human oral; feature: human-associated habitat; material: saliva | place: China | collected 2251 ... | reverse complement strand
TCTCGCATACTCATTGTTTTTAACGGTTGTTTGTCAGTTGACAACATGGAGACTACACACTTCTTTTTTGGATAGCCATTAGAATCAATGTCATCTTGCAAACTACGTGTAAATCCCTTGTCTAAGAATTTCTTAACCGCTAATACCATGTCTGACATAGGAAAGAAACTCTCTTGAAGAATGTCACCGACAATTTCTTCGTTAAGTGTATTTTCGTTTATTTTAATAATTCTTTTGCTCATTAGTGTTAATGTGTCGTGTCATATATAAATATACTATTAACCAAAAACATACACATATATTATACTACTTTTATAGCTAATTACAAACTAATTAATTCATCATAAGTGAATGTGTGGCCTTGTTCTACCTCATTTTCAATTAGATAATCCACAATATTATCTTCAATTTTTCTCTGCACTTCATTTACAATTGGGCGTGCGCCAAACTCTTTTTTAGCTATAATATTTTCATATACGTGGTCTATCATCTTTGTTTTTAGAATGTCCTCATCAAGATGATAACCCAACTTTTCAACCTTTTTATTTATTTTACCAATTTCTAAAGATATTATTGATTTTAGATTATCATTATTTAACTTATTAAAATAAACAATTTTTTGTATTCTATTTAAAAATTCAGGTTTAAATTTTCGTTTTAATTCTTTTTCAATAATGCTCTGTGATAAATCATAAGCGTCATTACTAAACCCAATAGTTTTGCCTCTATTTGCAGCCTCAGCAACACCGACATTACTTGTCATTATTATGATTACATCTTTAAGGCTATACTCTTCTCCATGGTTGGAGGTAAATCTACCCTCGTCAAACATTTGTAAGAAAATGTTATGAACTTCTTCATTGCTTTTCTCAAATTCATCGAGTAATAACACAAAACGTTTCTTTTGCTTTAGTGCTTTAAGTAAGAATGTTTCATCATCATATCCCACATAACCTGGGTTACTTCCGTTAATTTTATTAACACTTGTTTTATCTGAGTACTCACTCATATCCATTCTCACAAAATATTTTTCATCACCGAATACTTCTTTGGCTAATTCTTTGGCAAGAAGTGTTTTACCCGTTCCTGTGCTGCCTAAGAACATTAAAACAGCAGGGCGTTCATTTTCACCTAAACCAATTCTTTGACGTTTTACGGCTCTACAAACCTCATCTACGGCTTCATCTTGTCCAATTACACGTTCCTTAATCTTATCACTTAAACCTTTAAGGCGAATTTTTTCATTCTGTGTCAATTCTTCCAAAGGTAAGTCTATCTCCTTAGCCAAAATTGAACATACATCATTTTTGGTGATTTCAGTTGCTTTCTTAGATAAAATTTCTTCCTTTTCTATGATTGAAATTTGTGATTTAAGAGAAATTTGTTTTTTAGTTAAATCGTCAATTCTATCATATTCCTTATGTGTTGAAGAATTTTTGATTAATTCAATCTTATCTATAACGTCTGACAATTCTTCTTTAAGATTTTTAAGATTAGTTGGTTCTTCAATGTTCATATTTATTTTTGCGCCAACCATATCCAATAAATCTAATGCTGAATCAGGAAGCGAACGATTGTTCATGTATTTCTTGCATAATTCAACACAAGTCTTTATTGCATCATCAGTATATTTAACGTCGTGATATGTTTCATATGAATATTTGGATTCTGTTAGGATATTCACACATTCATTGATTGTTGGTTCTTCTATTGTTACACAATTGAAATATTTACCTAATTGTGATTTCTTCTGTATATTTGAGAACATTTTAGGTGTCATTGTGCAAATAAGTTGAATAGATGGTTCTATTAATAATACACTTAATAAATTTTCAATGTCAGTCTCAGCATATTTTATGTTTCCGTTCAATAGAAGGTGTAGATTATCAATAAAAAAAATGTAATTACCATTTTCTTTTGCTTCATTTACAATTGAATAAAATTTCTGTTCAAACGCACCCTTAAACGGAGTACCGACCACTAATTTTGAGAAATCAAATTCAACAAGAATCTTATTGTGAAAATTTGAATTACATTGTTTGTTGTTAATTAAATTGGCGATATTATATGCGGTTGCAGTCTTTCCAACCCCATACTTTCCACAAATGGCAACATTATTTCTGTCTTTCTTAGATAGAATTGTAAAAATTTCATCATAATATTTTTCATAACCTATAACGTTTGAAACTTTTCCCATTGTGGATAAACGAGAAATATTCACAAGGGAATGTCCAATTTCATTATCTTCGTTAAATGTAGTGCGATTAGTCGTCTTGTTTAAGTTTGATGAACTAAGTTCATTTTTTTTCTTCTTTTTTTCTTCTTTTTTTGGTGTTTCAATTGTATGACTTTTCACACTATTTACAAGTTGAACAACTGTTATTGCAAAATCTCTAAATATTTTTGAAATTTCTTCGTGTTTTTTAATAATCGATAAAAGCAGAATAGAAGATGTTATTTCTTTTATACCTATCTGTTTACAAATTATTTCACAATCTTCAAAATATTTGTCGAAAATAGAATAAGGTGGTATGTTTTTTTCACCATTAATGTTAAATGTGATTTGTGTGCTGAACAATTCTTTCATATCATCTAAAGTTGAATCTACAACAATTGATGAAAGAGAATGGTATGCTAAAGAATCCTTATTTTTAAGGATTGATAATATAAAAACATATTCATTAACTAATGCGTTTGGATATTCTTTACAAATGTTTTCTTTTATATATTCAAAGACTGAAATTATTTCTTTACTTAAAGTACCTTCCTTCATTTTACTAATTAATAATTGATTAATTATAGCTCTTAAAAGTTTTCTTATCAACATTTGGTCTTACGTTATATTTGAAGTATAATATCATTGATAAAAATAATTCAATATGAAAATATATTCTAAATACGAAAACTCACAAGAGTTCTGTTGGTATGATTCTTCCAACATACTTTTTAGTAAATGTTATGATAACCCTGGTAATTTAAAGGTTGTTAAACTTATTTTTAAGAATGGTCGCACTTATCTTTACAAGGATATTGAGGCAAATGATTATGTGGCATTCCGAGATTCAGAATCTAATGGTAGTGCGTTTACAAAACATATCAAAAAATACGCAGCAACACGAATACAAGATACTGATTTGGATAAGTTGAATGAAATGAAAGAGCGATTTATGAATGAAAATCAGGAAATTCAAGAAGCAAAGATGTCTGAACTTGGATATGTTATTGAATACTGCGACAAGACGGGTGAATTTGCCCTTAAAATTGGTTCTAAGACGCTTTATACAGCTATTGAAGGTAATGTGTCAATTATCAATTTGTTTAAGTCTATGGGCATTAATTGCACCTTAAAATCAGTTGATGAAATTGAAAACATGACAGATGAAGACGAAGATAAAATTAATGTTGATTAATTAAAATGGGTGGAAAGAAATTAAATGTAAAAGTAGAAATTGTAAATGGTTGGGAGTGGGCTAAAAGAGCAGCCTTAAAAACTATGGGTCTTAAACCTAAGAATCCACAACCTACAAATAGTTGGAAAGCAAAAATGCTTCTTGCTGAACATTCTCCAATTCGAAATGTGCAATATTATATTTCATTTACCAATATTCGTCAGTGGGTAACGGTGCATTTGGTAAGACATTGGCTTGGTTTTATTCCATTTGTACATTCTCAGCGTGAGGATAGGCGAGTATTGGATTGTTCAAGAGATGAATTACCACAAGGTTCACTGAATGACATGGATGTAATGGCAAACGCACAATCACTTATTAATGTTAGTCAAAAACGTTTGTGTAATCTTGCATCTAAGGAGACACGAGAAGCGTGGAAGGCCGTTCAAGAAGCTGTACGTGATGTTGATCCTGTAATGGCTGATAAAATGGTACCTACTTGTGTCTATCGTGGATTCTGTCCTGAATTGGAATGCTGTGGGTTCTGTTATACAAAGAAATATGAAGAGGATTTGAAGAAATATAGAAATACTGATTATGGAGATTAAAGATTATGATCTTGGCTTTACGCCGAGTATTTATCAAGAGAAAATATTTGATTTCATCTTACATGGTAATGGTAATGCAGTAATATCAGCAAAGGCAGGTAGTGGTAAAACTTCTACCTGCGTTTCTGCTATTAAACTAATAAAGCCTAAGAATAAGATAATGTTTCTTGCGTTTAATAAGAGTATTGCCGAGGAACTTACAGAAAAACTTAAAGACTATAATAATGTTGATGTAAGAACTTCACATAGCCTTGGTTATGCAATCATACGTGATAATGTTGAAGGTGAAATAGAATTGGATGAATACAAGTATAGAACATATCTTAAAACTCACATTGATGAGTTAACAACCATTAGTGATAAGAAATTTACACATGGTCAATTATCTGAATATATTGAAAGTATTTCATCACTTATTAACTTCTCTCGTTTTAACCTTGCTCAAACTCCTGATGAAGTTAGACAAATATCAGTAAAGTATGATATTCCTGTTCACCATGATGAGTGTGATGTTGTTATTAAAATGCTTGAATGGGGCAAAACTGAATTAAGTAAGATTGATTATACTGATATGGTTTGGCTACCTGTAGAATTGTCATTAAATGCTAAAAAATTCCAAAAAGATTTTATCTTTATTGATGAGTGTCAAGACCAATCTCTTATGTCCATTCAATTATTTCTGAAATGCTTTAAAAGAGGGACAAGATTTATTGCCGTTGGTGATGAAAAACAATGTCAACCCGAAGGCACAAAAATATTATTAAGTGATGGGTCTGAGAAAAACATTGAAAACTTAATCATTGGTGATAAGGTTGTAAGTTATAATATTGGTGATGAACATATGTGTAGTGATGAAGTTACGGCAATAGAGTCTCATTTTGCAAACAATATTATAAGAATTAAGACACAAAATGGTTTGGAAAGTGAATATACTCCTGAACATATATGCTATTCTCGTTTTAATGTAAATAAATGTGTTGGAAAGTCTGCACTATGCATTATGGCGAACGAACAGAATGATTATTATATTGGTGTTAAATGTTTGTGTGACGAAAAATGTGGAATAGAATTTTCGTTATATAAACGCATGATAGATGAAAAATGTAATAGGGCTTGGGTTCTTAACATATATGATGACTTACTTGATGCACTTTGTGATGAAGTTCGATATAGTATGAAATATAAAATGCCACAATTGTTGATGAGAAATGATGATAAGGATGATAATTGGCTTGATTCTATATTTTTTCAAGAACGACTTGGTGATTTGACGGATCGTGTCACAAAGCTATTAAATGAATTTCATCGTGATATAAATTATCCATTTCAAGAAATAAATAATAAAACTTGTTTTACTTCCAATTACTATCTTTCAGAAATTAGAGCTTGTAATCTAATTCCAAACTATATGGAAGTTGGTATTTTTAATGTGGAAGATACACATAATAAATCAGAATGTAATTTAGAATATGATATAATCAAAGATATTGAATATGATAATTCAAAAATGGTCTATTCAATTAATGTTAATGGAAATCACAATTATGTTGCAGATAAAATTTTGACACATAATTGTATAAATGCTTTTGCAGGAAGTTCTGATGAGGCTTTTCAGTTTATGTTAGAATATCCTAAAACAACATTATTTGATTTACCTATTTGCTATCGTTGTCCTAAGAAAATTGTTGAACTTGCCCAAACGCTTGTTCCTGAAATCCAATATAATGAATCTGCGGATGATGGTGAGATTATTAATGTTTGTCGAACCCATATTCTAAAAAGTGGTGATATGGTGTTGTGTCGTTCAAAAGCACCACTCTTAAATGTTTATAATAAATTATTAAGAAGAGGGGTTCAATGTTATGTTAAGGGTAGAGAAATTGGTACAAACCTTAAAAAAATGTTAGATGACATTGATATTGAGGTTCTTAATGCGAACTTAAAAGAGGATGGTGTATTTGTTAGGCTGTATGATAAACTATTTGAAACACGTAATAAGTTGATGGAAACTATCGGTTTAGATTATCAAGATGCGACTTTATCAGCTTATATTACTGAAAAATATGATATGATATGTGCTTTAAATATTCTTGCAGAACGTTATACAACTAAGACTGAATTGTTAAATCATATTGATAATATATTTGATGATAATCGAGATGGTGTTATTCTATCAACAATTCATAAATCAAAAGGCCTTGAAGCTGACAATGTTTATATTCTATGTAATTCATCAATGCCTTCGAGTCTTGCAAAGAAAGATTGGGAGAAAAAAAGTGAACAGAATCTAATTTACGTTGCATACACACGAGCAAAGAAAAAACTTGGTTTTATATCTGAAGAAGAAGTTAGGCCATTTGGTGTTTCTAAAGGTGTTGATAAAGTATTAGATGAGTTGGGCTTGGTTGAAAATTTGGTATGCCGTGTTTTAGGTAAGACACCAATTGAACATAAAGAATCTGTCGATGTTGCTCGTTTTAATTTAAGTCAAGGTATAACAGATATTAAAGATGAACATGAGAATGATAATCGTAAGATAATTGAAAATCTACCTAACGATGATGATAATGATGATTTGTTATCTGAATTAGATGATTTATTAGGTGTATTATAATGAAAAAAAAAAATAACCACAAACCAAAATGGAATGTGGTTTTTTTTTTATTTATAGATAATCACTTGGACTAACTCTACGTGGCTCTGTTTCATTTTTATTGACATTGGTAGCACCATTAGATTCAACAGTTTTTTCATTAGTTGGTATCACATCACCACTATTTTCACCCTTTTCTTTTTCAGGTTTAGAAACATTGGCCTCTTCATGAGATTCGGTTGTTTCATTGTTTGTTGATGTTGTGTTTCCACTATTTTCGTGTGTATCTGCAGGTTTACTATTAGGTGGGGTTAATGTACCACCGTTTTCACTCGTGTCTTTTTCTGTATTAGAAGATTTGCCATCTGTTGAGGTTGATGCGTCACTGTTTTCTTTTTCTGTGACTTTATTCTCCTTATTATTTTTTTCAGATTCTGATGGAGTTTTATCGGTTGTTTCTTTTCCTACTTCATGTGTTTTATTATCTGTTGGTTTTTCGTCACAACAATTGTCTTTATTATCAGCAGATTTTCCACCGCCTAATGGTAAGAAAGGAATTGGCTCAAATGGTGTAAACCCTGTTATAAATGCTCTATTTGGAGAAACGCCAAAGACTTCACTAAAGAAACTATCTCGCGAAGTTTTGTTATTTATTGTATCTAATGGTTTACTATATGTCGCTTTACCTCTCTGTGCAATTGTTTCGAACGAACGTTCTTCTTTGAAGCCCCAAGAGAATGGATTTCCTACGTTTGCCATAATTATTTTAATTATCGTTTATTTGTTCATTAAGGTCAAAGAATGTTTCATCAATGTGTGTATTAATTTCTTCTTTGGCCTCAGTTATTTTATTAATAACTTCGCATTTTGCCTTACATACATCTTCTTTAGTTGCAAGATTGCAAAGACATGGTTTTGCATCTTCAATTGCCTCAATGATGTCAGACTTTGCATCTTGTATTTTTTCATCAACAGCGTTAGGAATGTTATTAACAGCCTTTGTTAGGTTATCAAGGCTTTCGTCTATTTCCGAAATATCGACATCAACATCAACGTGGATATTTGCGAATTTCTCATCAAAATACTTTTTTGCTTGCAAGCCTTGAGAAATTAAGTATCCATCTTCAAGATAGTTATAAATTCTAATATCGTCAGTCATTTTAAATAATATGATTTTCAATGTTATTTATAATAAATATCTTGTGACCAATAATAATTTGGATTACGAAGAAAAAAGTAGTATGATATAACTATTTATTTGGAGTTGAATCTCATAATGAGGAAGCTACGGTTGAAAAAGTCATGGTTTAATTGTCAAAATAATGGGCATAAGGATAACGCTGATTTCAACGCAGCGAAAAATATAAGGAATAGAGTGCTTGTAACCGTGTTACGAAAATCACTCTTAAAACAACTTGATAATGGTGCTTTTGAGCCTAATAAATTTAAATGTTAGAAGGTGAAAGAAGTATTGTTATCGTTTCGAAGAAGCCTACCAAAAGTAGGTTGTGAATATATAGAAAGTGGTTTGGCTACTTTTGACTATATTTAATTCTTCGAAGTTGAATTTGTATAATAAAATTGTTCATATAAAAAGAAATCACTAAAAAGATTTGGAAATTATTCTTATTTGTAGTATAATTAAATTGATCATTTAAAAACGATATAAGAATAATAATTTTAAAAGTTTAAAAACATGAAAAAAATTTTGTTTGCCGCATTTGCGGTAGTTGCTGTAGGTTTCGCTTCTTGCGGAAATCAGGTTAAGTCAGATGTTACTAATGATTCAACCGATGTTGATACGGTTTTTGTTGACTCACTAAACGTAGATTCTATGGTTGTTAAGTAATTAAACTGATTTTAAATTACCACTTTGTGGTGTTAGCATATGTGCTGATACATATGTGGCTTTTTATGAATAAAGTAGTTTTACGATAAAAGGAGGGTGATAGTACCCTCCTTTTTGCTTTATTGTAAATATTCACCTTTTAAATCTAATTGTTCAAGTTTTTGTTTTTTCTTAGACTTTTGTTTCTTCATGCGTTGTTTTTTAATAACATCGTTAAATGTCTCATCAAAGTTTCCTGTTAGACGTGACCAAATAAATTTGAATAATACTTTAACCATTCCAACTTCATCGATGTCAATTCCTTTACTTTCACCAAATTTATTCAATAGAGACATTACTTCTAACCCATAAATGATTGCCATTATAACTATAACGAGTGATGGCATGCCAAATGCACTACTAAGTGAAACGCTTAAAAAAATCCAACTAATATAGTTAAATATTTTTTGGATTGTCATTTTAATTGATTCATGTAGTTTAACAGGTGTCTCTGTAATGTTATTTTTATATTGGAATAGTGCTTTTTTTCTTGTATAGTATAAATCTAAAATTATTAGAGGTATACCAACATAGCAAAATGGCAACATTTCAATTAGTATTTTTGATAAGTGTGCACTTACAGCAGGGGCTATTGTCACAGCAGCCCCTTGTGAAATGAGACTCGTTGTATCTAAATTGGTTGTGTTCATATTCGTAGTTTTTATTATAATAAATATTTTGGAAAAGGAAAAAAAACTTAGTATAATGAACAAGTAATATTACTTTATATGCTAAAAATTATTTTGAAAAATATGGAAAATAGAAAAGATTTATTGAAAGAATACTTTACAAGTGTTCAAGATGAAGAAGTAAAAAAGTTTATGGAACAGTGCATTGAAACAATACCTGAATATTGGTTTCATGTTGGTGCTTCAAGTACAGGAAAATATCATCCTGATTATGCTTGTGGTGAAGGTGGGCTGATGAGACATACAATTGCTTTGTTGCGATTTTTTGACCGCTTAATGAGGAATGATATTTATGGTAATGAATTTACTGAGCGTGAAAAAGATTTATTGCGTGTTGCATGCCTTATGCACGATTCTCGTAAAAGTGGTAAACAAGAGGAATATGAGGCTAATAAGTACACAAAACATGACCATCCAATCCTTGCGGCTGATGTTATTCGTTCTATTGAAACATCATATGTAACTGATGATGAGAAAGAGCTTATTGCCAATGCAATTGAATCACATATGGGGCAGTGGAACACAAATAAAAATAGTTCTGTTGTACTACCAACTCCTGATAATAAGTACCAAAAGATTGTTCACCTTTGTGATTATCTTGCAGCACAGAAAGGTGTTGAAGTGCAATTTGATGGATTTACACCTGAACCTCGTGTGGTGAATACAAAAACATGTACGGTTGAAACATATGTTTTTCCATTTGGAAAATATAAAGGAATGAAACTTACAGAAGTTAATGAACGTTATCCTGACTATATTGATTGGGCGAAGAAAAACATTGACCATGAACCATTAATGAGTTTACTAAAACAAATTTAATAAAAAAAATAAAGGCAATGATAATTTAAAATTTTTATCATTGCCTTGTTATTATCTTCTTCCTTCAACGATTATTAAACCTTCGTTATTGTAGTTTGTAAATACTCTAACACTACGTTGATTATACAAATTAGTTGGTGTTGTTACACGATAATTTTGTGTGTGTTGTCTATAGTAACTCCAAGGTTCATCTCTTCTATAATTGTTATTGTTGTAGTTGTAACGGTCTCTATATAGCCATCTGTCTCTTTCATAATAGAAATATCTATTTGGCGTCCACACTTCCCAATTAGGGAAAACAACACGAACATATCTATCGGCGTAACGATAATAGTATCTGCCATCATTAACATATAAAGAATTTAAAAATAATGTTGTTGGTCTTGTATAATAAACATAACAAACATCATTTACGATAACGATATTATTGTCATTATAATAAGGTTGGTAAATGTCATCGAATGCTTGAAGGTCAATACAAGATGTGAATCCAAATAAAATTGTTAGACAAACAATAAAAAACTCTATATACTTTTTCATATTTAAATATTTTTATATCTTATTATTAAGATAATTAGTTGGAAAATTTTCTTTTTCGTAGTATTTTAGATGTGATGGTGTAAATGCCACAATTGAATAAGTTATAGTAATAAAAAAATTAAAGATTATGGGTTTTAAAGATTTGTTTATTAAGTCAGATGACACACCTCAGTCAACAGTTGTTCAACGGGCAGAAACAACGGATGATGTTCAAACTAAGTCATTGGAAAGTTCAACAGTTGTGAATAGCAATTCACAAACGGTTAATGTTAGTCAACCACAACAAACTACAAGTGCTCCATGTTCAATTAGTGCTGATGAAGCAATTATTAATAAGATATGGGAAAAGATTCTTGCGGAAAATCGACCTGGACCTGATTATCTTGAATTGAAAAATAATGTGGTTGCGCTTGATGACCTTCCTATTAGTGATGAACAAAAACTTATTTCAGCATTTAAAATTTTGAAAAAAAGTTATCCTAATTTCAAAAAGGAAGATATTATTGAGGCTATTGATTTCTATATTAATGTTGTTAATAATGAGAAGGAAAACGGTTTAAATGAGTTTAACAATTTGCTTGACTCTAACGTTAATAATGTTGAAGATGAAATCAAGGAAATGCAATTGAAGTCAGAAGAGTTGAAACAACAATATGACGAATTGCAAACTAAGATTGGTGAGAAAACAATTGAATTAACCAAAGCTAAAAGTGATTTGGACGTGAAACATAAAACTTTTATTGGTAGTATTGAGGCTGTTATGAAAGTTCTTAATAGTGATAAAGAGAAAATGAATAGTATTAATTTTTAAATTAAAGAAAAATGGAAAATGGTTTGGTAACAACAAACAAAAATGGTGGGCTTACGGAACTTTGGAATCGTCCAGGTGGTACGTTCGCAAAAATTACAGGTGGTCTTGCTCTCCTTGGTGGTGGTTATGCGTTTATGAAGTATATTCTACCATTCTTGGTTGTGGCAACGGGAAATATGTTACTTCTTTCAGTTGAATTAGTTGCATTAGCTGCAATTCTTTTCGCAGTAACATCAAAAACATTTTTGCGTGGCGTAAGCCTTGCTTGGCTTCAAATTATGCGTAAGTTCTATGGTCTTATCGTTAATATTGACCCAATTGCTATTTTACAGAATGGTATTAATGAAATGGTCAATAAACTTGAAGTTGTAAATGAGAATGTAACTAAGTTGGAATCTGTTCTCGTATCAATGCGTAAGAAATATAAGGAATATAAACTTACATTTGAAAATAACGTACGTAAACGAGATGTTCTTCAAAAAAAGATGAGTGAAATTGTTGATTCTACTGATGTCCTTAAATATAAGGCACAATTACAATTGATTAACAATGAGATTACTCGTGGTAATGAACAAATTCGTTCTCAAAGTGAACGAATCATTACAAGTGAAAAGTACCTTGATATTATGAAGAAATTGCAGGTTGCTGCTGATTTTAAGGTAAAGGATGCTCAGAATGAACTTTCATACCGTAAAGATGAATATGAGCAAGCTAAAGCCCAACAAAAGGCTGTATCTTCAATCACATCTATTCTTAAAGGTAGCTTAACATCTTCAATGGAAGAGGAATTGGCAATGGAGAAAGTTTCAAATACAATCAATACGAGTATTGCTGAAATTAATCGACTTATTGATGGTTCTAATGACATTCTTGTTAATTTTGAACTTAATAATGACATTAATTCTGCAAAGGCAGATGACATTGTACGAATGTTTGATTCAAATGGGTTCTCAATCTTTGAGGGTGAAAAAGAGCCATCAGCAATTCCGTTTAATCGGAACAATAGTGATTTCATCGGCTTGTACAATAAAGAAGGTGACAAAGAATATGTTGAAGCTGTGGAACGGCCATCTATTAAGAGTAACTATTTTTAAGATTAAAAATTTTGGTTTTTGTTGATGCAAAAAGTATAATGTAAATGAAGATGATTATTAAAAACAAGTTTAACAATTAAAATTTTAACAGTATGAATTTTTTTAGTAAGTTGACCACTTTTGGTCGAATTTGTGTAATTCTCCTTGTTGTCGCAATTATTGGTGTTAGTGCGATGTTCTTGAGTAAAAATGCTAATATCAAACTTCCCTCTTTTAACAGTGGGGTTGTTGATGATGGTGACTACGATGCAGTACTCCTTGTTGACACCTATACAGGATGGAGTCCTATTGTTTGGGGTAATGGTGGTAAGGATGGTTCTTCTGAGTCTGAGTTCTATAAACGATTTGGTGTTAAGTTAAAGATTGTTCAGATGGATGATTTTGATGGTGCAACATCATATTGGAAGGAACATGAAAACGCACTTCGTTTTTGTACATTGGACAGTTATCCTGTTGAGGCTTCAAGTTCAGGTACTATGACAGATGCACGTTATTTTATGATTCATAACTTTTCAGCAGGTGCAGATGTGATTGTTGCAACAAAAAATATTAAAACGGTTGCAGACCTCAAAGGAAAAAAGATTGTTTGTTCTGTTGGTACGGCTTCTCACTCTTTGTTGTTGAATACACTTGATGCTGCAGGTCTTACGGGTAAAGATGTTCAAATTATTACCACAGGTTATGGTTCAGATGTTGCTACTGCGTTTAAGGCAGGAACGGCCGATGCTGCTGTTGTGTTCTGTCCTGATGATGATGCTTGTATTAAGGATGGCCCTGCAGGAACTCATGTACTTGTATCAACCAAGCAAACTAACACACTTGTAACTGATGGATTCCTTGCCCATTCAGGTTGGCTTGATAAGAATTCTGAAAAGGCACAAAAGATTGCTGAGGCTTTGCTGTGGGCAAATTCTGAAATGTCAAAGAGTGACAAATATAAAGAGGCTTGTAAATCTTTCTCTGATGAGTTTGATGTACCCCTTGATGATGTATTGACTGTTGGTGAAAAAATTAACTTTGCAACGCTTGCTGATAATGTGAATTGGTTTGGGTTGAATACTGATTATAAGGGAATTACAGGTGAAACACTTTATACAAAGATGAGTCAAGTTTATGGTTCACTTGGTCTTGCAAAGTCTACACTGCCTTGGCGTAAGATTTCAGAAACGTCTGTTGTTGAGGGTCTTATGTAGGAAAATCATCTTGATAATAATCAAGCTGCCAATGGTACAAAGGAAAAAAAGTTCACTGCTCCTACTGAAAAGGTTACATCTGCTGAGTCGTTCTCAGATAAGCAAGTAGTTATTGAGTTTCCTGTAAATGGATTCAATCTCGATTCAGATGCGGAAACAATTGTTGATCGTGAGTTTCTTTCAATTATTAAACAATTCAATAATACTTACGTCCGTATTGAAGGTAATACTGATAATACAGGTGATTATCATCATAATGTTGAGCTTTCCAAGAAACGTGCTCAGTCAGTTGCTAATTATCTTGTAAAAAATGGAGTTGATGTAAATCGTATCATTGTGGTTGGTAATGGGCCTGCTCACGCAGTTCAAGATGGCGTTAAGGGTTCTAATAAGAATTATCGAACAACATCAATGCAATTAGTACAGCAGTAGAAAAAAAACAATATTATTTAACTTCGATTATTAACAATTATAAAGTTAAACAAAAAAATAAAAATAAATATGGTAACTTTTAATAGTCATTGGCTTGTTCGTACTGACGATGGAAAAATTAAGGTTTTTACTGATGAGCCAAAAAAGAACGAAAATAATGAATGGTTTTGTGAATACGACGGTGAAAATGAATATGGAATGTATCTGCGTGGTTATGAAGATGAATATGATAATGTTAAAAAGGAGAATAGTCCGGTAGAAGTACATTTTATCACACCATCACAATTCATGTTTTATTCTGATATGTATTAAAATTATAAAGTTGTTCTAAATTCTAAAATATATTGATATGAAAAAAATTATTTTTAGTTTTATTGCCGTTTTTCTTTCGGTAATTTCAGTAAACGCACAATCGGTTGAATTTCATCAATCTTATGGTTCTGATAACCGTAATGCGCCTTACACGGCAACACGTGTAATTGTATCTCACTTTTTTACAAGTAAAGATGAAAAGATGAATCTTTTTACTTGGAACTCGTTTGACCGTAATGCGACGAACACATTGTTGTATACTGAGCATAAATTGGGTAACACAAATTTTTATTTCCACCCTGAAGTTCGTTTTGATTATTGGTATGGGTCTAATAATAGTAATTCGTTTGATTTTAAACCAATGGTAGGTTTTTCTTATCTTCTTGCTAAGAATGGGCTTTCAATTTATCTAACCCCTAAGATTATGATGACCTATGACAATGTTAATAAGTGGACTGACCCAAATTTTCAGTTCTCAATCAACACAAGTTATGAGAATGACAAGTTTTATTATGAGGGTTATGTAGATGCTTCTTGGTATCATTCTGTGAATAGTGAACATGACAATGGAAAGGTTGATTTGTTTTATGAGCAAAAAGCTTATTACAAACTGACCGATAAGTTACAGATTGGTGGATGTGTTGTGTCTTCTGTCGGAAATCTTGGCTCTACAAATACAGATTGTTTTATTCAACCATATTTCTCAATGAAAGTAAATCTTTAAATGAAGATGCTAATGAGATTTTTACAATTCAATGGTGAAATTTCGCATAAAGAAAGTAAAATCATTGGTTTAGTTGGTGTGGTTATACTTTTTTTATTATGGTGTTTTGTTACATATTCCGGGACTTTTATAAGTCCTGGAATTTTGCCATCACCATTTAGTGTTATTAAGTCAATACCCATATTGTTCTCAACTTATAATTTGCTTGGTAATATACTATATACTGTTCAGCTGAACCTTGTTGGATATTTTATTGCACTTGTATTTGCAATACCAATTGGTTTTTTGATTGGTATTATTCCTTTATTTAATGCGTTATTCAGACGTTATTTTGAGGGGATACGTTATCTTCCTCTCCCAACGGTGTCAGGTATTTTTATTTCTATTTTTGGTCTTGGTTTTTCAATGAAAGCAAGTTTTTTGGCTTTTGGTATTTTCATATTTGCTCTTCCAAGCATTGTTGGGAAAATATTGGATTTACAAGATGAAACTAATGTTAAAGACAATGTCTACATACAGACCGCTAAAACTATTGGTATGAACAATTGGCAAATGCTACGATACGTTTATATACCTTATGTACTTGAAAAGGTTTATGACGATATTAGAAGCCTTGTCGCAATATCTTATACATATGTAGTAATTGCTGAGAGCCTTAATAAAGTTGGTGGTATTGGTGCAATGATTGGAACATTTACACGACAAAGTAGAACGCCTGAGATTTATGCACTTCTTTTTGTTATTGTTTTAATTGGAATTTTACAAGATTATCTTTTTAAGAAGATGAAACCTGTATTGTTCCCTCACACTAAAAAATAATATTATGCGAAATGTTTTTATGAAACCTTTGGCAGGGAATAATAGCCATATTTTAATGCCTAACAAAATTGAAAATGGTGTAAAAGATGAAAATAAACATTATGTTCTAAATATTGAAAATCTATCACACACCTTTGATAAAGGTACTGAACATGAATATAAGATTTTCGATAATTTTTCATTGAAAGTAGAAGATAAAGTTGGGGAAAGTGAAATTATTTCAATTATGGGTGGCTCGGGTTGTGGTAAATCTTGTTTACTTAGAATTGCCGCAGGACTAATGAAACCTCAGTTTGGAACAATTCGCATCAATGGTCAGACAATTGATGAATATAAGTCAGTTCCAATGGTGTTCCAATCTTATAGTTCATATGAATGGATGACGGTGCTTGAAAATGTTGCTTTGCCTCTTATCATTAAAGGCCTTTCTAAAAAAGAAGCAAATGAAAAGGCTATGGAAATGATTAAACTTGTTGGTCTTGAACAACATGTAACAAAATATGCAAAGAGTTCTGTATTGTCAGGTGGTCAATTACAACGTGTATCAATTGCACGTTGCCTTGCAAGTGGAAGCAAGGTGTTTTTCCTTGATGAGGCCACGGGAGCACTTGATATTAAAATGAAACGTGAAATACAAGACTTAATTCTTAATATTTGTCATAATAATGGTTTTGAAAGAACAATTATTAATGTTACTCATAGTGTTGAGGAAGCACTATACATAAGTGACAAAATATTTGTACTTGCACCAAATCCTTGCCGTATTGTTGATGAACTTGATATTGATTATGGTTCTCAGCGAGGGCGATGGATTTTTGAAAGTGAAAAATATAAAGAATATTCAAAACATCTAAATAAGTTATTAGATGATACTTGCAAATAATTTATAATATTTTAAGAATGGTAATGTTAGACGGAAAACAAGTTGCATTAACTCTAAGAGAAACACTAAAAAAACAAATAGAAAAGGAAGGCAAACCACACACACTTACAATTATAGTTGGTGATGATAAGGCTTCAGAAACTTATGTTAAGATGAAACATAAAGCCTGTGAGGAATGTGGAATTGAAAATGATATTGCAAATTTTGGTAATGATGCAACCACAGAAGAATTAGTTCGTTTTTGTGAATCTGTTAATCAAATGGAAAATATTGATGGGTATTTTATTCAACTACCACTACCAAAACATATTAACACAGAGAAAGTATTATCAACAATAAGTGTTGAAAAAGATATTGATTGCCTTAACCCAATGAGTCTTGGTAAACTTGCAAGTGGTAGTAAAGACTGTTTTGTTCCTGCTACCGTAAGTGGTATTTATGAACTGTTAAAGTGGTATAATATTGAAACCGAAGGGAAAAATATTGTTGTTATTGGTAGAAGTAATATTGTTGGGCTTCCGACAGCCTTAGTAATGGGTTTAAAGAATCGAGGGAATGCAAATGTAACATTACTTCATAGTGCAACAAAATATGAAGATTTGGTAAAATATACTCGAAATGCAGATATTATTATATCTTCAATCGGAAAACCAAATTTTATTACCGAAGATATGGTTTCTGATGGTGTTGTTATTGTTGATGTAAGTACAGTACCAATTCCTGACAAAAGTAAAAAAAGTGGGTATAGAATGGTTGGTGATGTTGATTTTGATAATGTTTCAAAAAAGTGTTCATATATAACACCTGTACCGGGTGGATGTGGTCCAATGACTATTGCAATGCTTTTATATAATGCAAAAATTGCTTATGATAAACGTAAGGCTTTGAATCTTATTAAATAATATAAAAAGGGAGTAGAACGTTCTACTCCCTTTAAATGTTTATGTAAATTATCATTAAGGTTTTTTCGCAAGTTTTGCCTTTAATTCATCAAGTTCTTTTGTAAGCTCTGCAACCTTCAAACATAATAGCGAGATATAATCGACTGATTTTTTACCATCACTATTTTCTTGAACAAGGTTATTAAGCCCTAACTCTTCTAATTCTTGGGCAATTACACCATATTTCTTTGTTTTAGAATCATCTGCAATGTAATTGAACTCCTTGAAATCAACATTTGCTACCTTATCTGTGTCAGTAACAGAAGTAATATTTTCCTTCAATGAACGGTCTGATGATTCATAGAATGCAGATGCAGTAACTCTACCACTAAACGTTGGGGCATCAACGACACTAACTCGTCCATTATTAACTGCAATATTTGAACCTGCGGTCACGTTTGCATTTGTTCCTGGGTCACCCTTGAAGTCTGCTTGTGCCAACATCCATGGTGTGGCGTGGGCAGATTCTTCAAGTTTTGGACAAGCAAAATAAACCGTCCCACCTTCTTCATGTTTACTTCTACTCCAACTGCGTAAATAGATAGTTGTCTTACCACTTTGATTTGGAGTAAATGTTATGGCGTAACGTTTCCATCCTTGAGCAGTGTTATTATTTAAGGTTGATTTTTGTAGTTCTTCCAACTTTTGGTGTGTTCCATCGATTGGCCAACTAATCATCCACCCGGCATTATCACCTTTTGCATATACTGAAAGAGTGTAGGTAACACCTTTAGTAAGTTCTATTTCTTGAAAAATACTTCCATAACATTGTTTGTCTTCGGTGGCTGTACTCCTTTTAAAAGATGTACAAGATATTACTTTTGCTCCCGTATGTGGTGCTACAATTGCCGGTTCATGAGCTATGATAGCCTCAAGTTCTATCTGTGATTTCCATATAGCTCCATTATTTTCACTTTCTGATACGGCCACTTTATTTGTGGCAAAATCAGAACCTTTAAGCAAGTTTGGCATTGGGGTCATACCATCAGCACCATTTTTACCGCTAACACCATTTTCTCCACGTTCGCCCTTTGCACCGTCTTGTCCTCTTTGACCAACAGGGCCTTGTTCACCTTTAATTTTAGCCCACTTGTAAGCGCTTGGGCTGTTTGAGTCGGTCGAATTGAAGTCTACATATTGTCCAAGATAATCACCAACGGTATTTCCATTATTTGTCGTAAAGGAACGTCCACCATCATTAGAATATTTTATGTGAACATATGATGTACTACCGTTAACACCATTATCACCCTTAGGACCTCTTTCACCTTGTTGTCCTTGTGGACCAATTGGGCCAACATCGCCTCTATCACCTTTTACACCTTGTGGGCCAGGTAAACCATTATCACCCTTAGGACCTCTTTCTCCGGGGATACCTTGTTGTCCTGCTGGACCTGTTTCGCCTCTATCACCTTTTGGCCCTCTAATTTCACCACCATCAGTAAATCCTGTTCCATTATGAATCATAATGTGTCCATTAGTATCAAGGTAAGCGTCACCGACTTTGGTACATTGAGCTTTTGATGCTTTTAACGAAATACCTGTGCCGTCTTTACCGGGGTCACCTTGACGACCTTGTGGGCCAATTGGGCCTTGTGGGCCTGGGTCACCCTTTGGTCCTCTTTCACCTTGACGACCTTGTGGACCAATTGGACCAACATCACCTCTATCACCTTTTGCACCTGCATCACCCTTAGGACCTCTTTCACCTTGTTGTCCTTGTGGACCAGGTAAACCATTGTCACCCTTTGGTCCTCTTTCACCAGGTAGACCTTGTTGCCCTGCTGGACCTGTTTCTCCTCTATCACCCTTAGGGCCTCTAATTTCACCACCATCGGTAAAACCGTTACCATTGTTAATCATAATGTGGCCGTTGGATTCAAGGTAAGCATCACCAATCTTTACGCATTCACCTCTTGTGGCTTTTAATGAAATACCTGTACCGTCTTTACCAGGCTCACCCTTTGGTCCTCTTTCACCTTGTTGTCCTTGTGGACCAGGTAAACCATTGTCACCCTTTGGTCCTCTTTCACCTTGTTGTCCTTGTGGACCAACTTGACCAGGAGTACCTTGGACACCTTGTAAACCCTGTGGTCCTCTTTCGCCTCTATCACCTTTTGGTCCTCTAATTTCACCGCCATCAGTAAATCCTGTTCCATTATGAATCATAATGTGGCCGTTTGTTTCAAGATAAGCGTCACCGACTTTGGTACATTCACCCCTTGATGCTTTTAATGAGATGCCTGTACCATCTTTACCTGGTTCACCTTTATCACCTTTCAAGCCTTGTGGTCCTTTAATGTTAACTGAGTTTGGGTTGTTTAGACCACCATCATTAGACCAAGATAGTGTACCATCAGATGATACAGAAGGAGTAAACGTAAAGCCATTTCTTCTTCTGCCTTCACCCCATTCTAATGCACTACCATCAGCTTTAACTTTAAGAACTTTATCGGCATCACCTGTGTTATAAGTTGGTAACACACTATTTCCAACTTTTTCAACAACCTTATTAATAATTGTTGAATCACTTGAGAATGGAACTACTTCATTAGCTGAGTTCTTAATTGAAATTGTTTCAGAGCCTTTAGCAAAGTTGATAGCAATCTCACCATGCATAAGTTGTCCTGCGTCGGGTAATTTACCCGGTTCGCTGCTCTTTTTATGAAGGACTGTAATTTTCTTATCTGCCATTCTTATAAAAATAAGTTTATTATTATATTCTTATATAAATAGTATGATTTATTTGAAATGAGTTGATACTTTCTATCGTTTTATTTGGAAATTATGATATTATGACGTATTATATTAGTATAAGGTTTATTGTGCATATGATAGATAATATATTTGACAAAGTAAAAGATTTTATTGATAATGCTGATAAAGAATTACCAATTATAATTCTTGATGAAGATAATAATGAATATGAACTTGGCTTCATTCCCGTGGAAAAAAGAAACGAGAATGGAGACCCACATTATCAAGTTAATATAATCAAAAAAAAAACTAATTAATAATTAAACAAAATATGGCAGACTTAAAATTTTTCTATGGTTGTATGGGTAGTGCAAAAACATTGCGCCTATTAACAACGGCTTATAACTTTGAAGAGAAAGGAATACCGTTTCTCGTTTATAAACCAAAACTTGATACAAGAGATGGGTTGAACATTATTAGGTCAAGGGCAGGGCTTGAACGTGACTGTGTAAGTGTTGATGGAAATTTTAATTTCCTAAATGAAGTAACAGACATCACAAAAGAATATCCTGCTAAATTTATTCTAATTGATGAAGCTCAATTCTTAACAACGGAACAAGTTGATCAATTATCACTTATTGTTGATAACCTTAATATAAACGTATTCTGTTATGGACTAAGAACTGACTTTAAAACAAATCTATTTGAAGGCTCAAGAAGATTATTTGAACTTGCAAATGACTTAGAGGAAATTCCATCAATGTGTGAGTGCGGAAAAAGAACACTTGTAAACGCAAGGTTTGATGAATTTGGAAATATTATCTTTGATGGGGAGCAAGTAAAAATTGGGGGCAATGAAAGCTATAAGTCTATATGTAGAAAATGTTATAATAATAGAAAGAATGACACAATATAAATGTGAAAGTTACATTATTAACTTGACATAAGATTTTCAGTTATAATCGAACGGACAACTTGCCTAATCTTATTTTCCAACATCTTTTGTTGTAGTGCGGCAGAACCTAATTCAGCCTCCATTTCAGGGATTCTTTTTGTATTTGCTGAATGAACAAAACATTTTGGAAGACATTGGTTTGTTTCTTGACAATATTTCTTTAACCACTGAATACAGGCCAAGCCATCAGGAAACGCCTCATAATGAGTCTTTGACCAACCTTTCGGAGTTAAATCACGATCAAAAGATATAAATTCAGGCAAACCATTAGATTGGATGTAATGTGAAAATTCATCAAGGTTTTTAACCCATTCAAATTTCACATTATACTTGTTAAAGATATTATTATCATAGAAGGTGCTATTCCTTAATCCTGCACTTGAGATTGGCTTATTCTTTGATTTCTGCTTCTCTATCTTAGCAAAATAATCGTAAGGCTCTCTTTTATCATCAAGCCAAAGTATTGTTAAATCGGTCATAAATTATTGATATGATTTGAAATTATATTTTTTATATTTGGAAATTCTTTGTAACTGTGGTATAATAGTAACGTAACAAAAATAATAATAAACATGAAAGAAAAGAAACACCCCATGATAAAATCTTATCAAGATTACTATAAGAAAACAAATAAAATGGAAGAGTATTTTAGAGAGTATATTTCTAAGGTCGTAAAAACTATGGGTGAGAAGATTGGAGATGATACATACTCACTAAAAGTAAAAGGTATCCAATTACTTAGTAAATCACCAAAATCAATCTGTACTGAAATTGAACTTCATAACGGAGTACTTTCACATAAAGACAAAGATGGCATGTATCTATATTGCGGAAATATTACCATCCCTGATTTGTGGCGATTTGTTGAAGAACTTAATGAACAAATTAAGGAGGAATTTTAAATAATTCCTCTTTTTTTTTGTTAATAATTAAACTTGTTGTCTCTTGGTCGATTAACGTTTAATTGACCGACATTCCAAGACTCACCCATCTTACCAAAGGTAATTGGAATAATATTTTCCATACCCAACTTTTGTAACCCCATACAAATATCAGATAAAGTACCACCACCTGATACATTATCATCAAAAATGACGACAATACCACCTTTTGTTTTTTCTACTTCTTTCTGTATCTCTTCTTGTGGAATATCTTTGTTTGGTTGGAATAAGTTTTTAAGACCCATTCTAATGTCATTTGCAATTGATTTAATTTGGAAATTGATGCTCTCCCATTCACATAGTGCACATTTGTTCTTAAAATTTAACCAACCACCGTATTGGGATACTTTTATAATATTATACAAGATTGTTGTTCTTTCATCAACAGAAGCCTTTTTGGTATACTTAATCCACTTAATAAGACTTCTCAATTGTAGAGAATGTTCTTTACCCTTTGCATCATAGTATACGAGATTCCTTAATTCTTCAATCTTATTACAATATGCTTGGTATTCATCTGATAATCTTTTTATTTTATTATCACCAAGCGTTGAAACAAATTGACGGTAAAAGTCCCTATTATTAAGGTTATCTGCCTTAAATTGTTTTAAACCAATTTTATATAACTCCGATATTAAAAACTTAGAATGAGTATTAATCTTATCAACAACCTGTGGTATATTTGCCTCTGCATATACCTTCAAACGATTTACCTCATTATTAACTGCATCTAGATGCGTGCCAAAATGTTTATAATTATCTCCTTGGAAACGCAATTCATTGTAGTATTCCTTATTTTTGTCAATGAACTCATCATCCATTTGTAAATTTATCGTATCCTTTTTTAAAAGGTCAGGATTAACAATCTGAACAGGCAAACCACAAATGTTACTCTTTGTGTGTAATAACGCATTTGCCATCTGACGATTAAATGATGAACTTGAAGGAACAGGATAAATGGACACTTTGTCAAATATAACGTCCTTGCTCCCTTGAGTGATTTCTTTAATCCTCCAATTAACAACGTTATTAACTTTCTTATTGAATTTAACCATAAATTTTAAAAATGCACGGTCATTCATATATAACTTGTACTCTTCACCATCTTTATTAAATTTCATTGTTGTTGAAGCGTTGTCCCATCTTCTTTTAAAAAAGTGCATCACCTCATTACCGTTAATGGATGTGATGTTGTATGAAACTATACCACCCTTTAATGGTACTTCATACGTATCATTGTTGTCAACATCCATCTTATCAGTCTTTAACATATCTTGGCTGTTCTTGTTACCACGGTTCCTTAATGGTGTACCATTATTGTTAAATTTGGTTTGGTTATAAACTAAATGTGCTGTCTTCTTATTATCATCAACATCATTTACAAACACATCTTCATTTAAACCCATCACATAATATCTATATTGATTCTCATTTATCTTGATAACCATAAAAACTGTTATAAAAAAATCTTAATTATAAATAGAACAAAATGGTTACTTAACTTAAGTTGAAAAATATTTTTTTAGTAATTATTTATAAAATAATAATATAAAATGATATATGACAAAACTTGTTATTAAAGAAAGTGAAATTCGTAATTTAGTGCGTACTGAGATAAATAGGATTATAAATGAAGGTGCATATAAGAAATATCACGTAAACATGGATTACCCACAATCCAAACCACACTTAACAGCTAAGAAACTTTCAAATGATGAATTGAAAGATAAGCTGACTAAATTGTGGATTAAATCAATTGAAGATAAAGAACCACCAAAAGACTTGCAAGAATTATTTGAGGGACTTGTATTAAGTGCAAAATATCGGAGAAATCCAAAATTGAAACAATTCTATAAAGATGTTAGTGTGGTAGACTTTGATTGGGAGAATTATGACGCTGTTGGAGATGTTAGAGATTATAAAGGTATCAAATATCTATTGTATAAAATTGGAGGAGATTGGGAACTGCCTGTGGCAGTGTTTGTGTATTTTGATGGTACCACAATAAGAGGATATGTTCCAATTCGTGGAAATGCAATTAACATAAAAGGTGGAAAGAAACATGATGAAAAAATCGCCTTCGGAAACAATGATGATGCAGATGCAGAATTTTGTAAATCAGAAGGCATAGAAGACTATATGAATGCGATAAATTATGTTGAATATAATGAAGATGTCGTTATTAAAGATTTCCATTCCGCATTGAAAGTTGTAAAGTAAAAATTATTGAGGCTTAATTTCCAGAAATAAAAAATTTTCTGGAATTTTTTTTTATATTAACCGTTGGAGAAAATAAAGGGGTGGGTTACTTGGAATCGGTGATGTGATGTAATAATAGGTTGAGGAGACTGAATGTAATTTAGAAGGGGTGTATTTTGGAAAGTGAAATTTTTTTATGGAAATTTTTTGAGAAATTGGGGTAGCCAACCGCGCCCATAGATATGGCCAAATGTAGGTGGGGGTATAAGTAAGGGGTTACGGGAGTGGGGGTGTATAGGGAGGGGTATCGGCAGGGGGTAAGTAGCCCTATGTATTTTTATACACACTCACACAAAAAAAGTGGCACTATCATTCTTCCGAACAATAGTGCCGAGTACTCGATTAGAGTAGTGTCCCCTTCATTGCTTTGTGATAGCAGCGTCGCGATAGATCAGCCGAGCCGTATCCGCCGGAGATTCGCTCGTGGGCTTTCTGTCCCTTTTCACTGAGAAGGTGTATTTCGAAATAGCTTGTGCCGTCGTGGTCGGTCGCTGTAACCTCAAGGTGGCCGTTTATTTGAGCAATTTTGAAGAACTCATATCCGCTGATAGTCTTCATAACTGCCGTTTCTAATCCGTTACATACGGTCGGCTCAATTTGGAAACGTCCGTTCCAACGGCCGATAGTTCCCGTTATAACGCACTCTACATCGTTGTACGGGCTTATTTCGAGGAGGTGTAGGAAGTCCTCCCACTCGAATTCGTGACACATAGAAATGTAGTCCCAAACATCTTCGTCGGTCACGTTGGTTGTGTCCTCGCCAAGGTCGCTGCGAAATTCGATGAAGTCCGCTTTATAAGCGTCGAAGTCCACGTTGTTGTTGTCGAAGTAGGTGAGATTGATAGTTACCATAACGCTGAGAATTTAGAGAGTTGGTTTTGAGGGCTACCCCTCGTTATTTGATAGCGCAAAGATACGAAATAATTTGGGTGGATGCAAGGAAAAACCGAAATTTAACATTTCAATAACATTTTGCTATTGCTCTCGGGCTTTGCCGTTTTATTTAGTGGCCGGCCTCGCCGATGCGTTTCGCTTGGGCTTTTCCACTTTTTTTGCCTTGTGGCGACTTTTGTGGTTGCTCTCGGGCTGTTCCCCATTTGCATGGTGCATGACGCTGACGGGCTTAAAAACGCGATTCGGGTAGAGCAAACTCTATACCCATCAGCATAACAATCGAAACGTGCTGAGCCAAGCGTTAACGTAATGTTAAAAACCTCCGAAAGCTTGCATTTCTCGATTTTATTTTGTACCTTTGCAATACCAAACAAAGGTGAGTCTCCGTTTGGTTGGTTTGGGTGAAACCAAAGAGTATAGTCTCCAACACGTCCTAAAAAAAATCGTTAATTTTTTTAACACAAACATTAACGGAGGTTAAAATCGGGAATTTGCTTGGTTATTCCGAAAACATTTCGTATCTTTGCACCATCAATCAACGGATAGCCCTCGCTTGTGGGGCGACCAACAACAAACCACCAAACAATTTCTCAACATTATGGCAACTCTCAACAACAACGAAGTGAACAACGTTATGAACGCAAACAACACAACCACGCTGCGCCCCACCACCAAGGAAGAGCTTCGCTCCATCATCGAGCAGGAACTTGAACGCCAAGGCCAAGATGCCGACTTAAATCATATTGATGTGTCGAAAATCACTGATATGTCTTCTTTGTTTTACTGGCTTGATGTTCGTAATATCAAAATCGACAAGTGGGACGTATCGAACGTGACTAATATGAAGGGTATGTTTTACGGCGCATATCACTTCAACGGAGACCCCTCCGCGTGGGACGTGTCAAACGTGACTGATATGAAGGGTATGTTTTACGGCGCATATCACTTCAACGGAGACCCCTCCGCGTGGGATGTGTCGAGCGTGACTGATATGAGTTATATGTTTTACAACGCAAAGGCTTTCAATCGCCCCCTATCCACGTGGAACACGTCGAACGTGACTAATATGAAGGGTATGTTTTACGGGGCAGAGTCCTTCAACGGAGACCCCTCCGCGTGGGACGTGTCGAGCGTGACTGATATGAGTTATATGTTTTACGATGCAACGTCGTTCAATCAGCCCCTATCCGCGTGGAACACGTCGAAAGTGACTGATATGAGTTATATGTTTTCCTATGCAGTGTCCTTCAACGGAGACCCCTCCGCGTGGGACGTGTCGAATGTCACGAATATGAAGTGTATGTTCCACAGCGCAAAGTCCTTCAACGGAGACCCCTCTGCGTGGGACGTGTCGAGCGTGAGGAACATGTGTCACATGTTTCACGGTGCAACGTCGTTCAATCAGCCCCTATCCGCGTGGAACACGTCGAAAGTGACTGATATGAGTTATATGTTTTCCTATGCAGTGTCCTTCAACGGAGACCCCTCTGCGTGGGATGTGTCGAGCGTTACGAACATGGAGTGTATGTTTTCCGATGCAGTGTCCTTCAACGGAGACCCCTCCGCGTGGGACGTGTCGAATGTCACGAATATGAAGTGTATGTTCCACAGCGCAAAGGCCTTCAATCGCCCTCTATCCACGTGGAACACGTCGAAAGTGACTGATATGAGTTATATGTTTTTCTATGCGGTGTCCTTCAACGGAGACCCCTCTGCGTGGGATGTGTCGAGCGTTACGAACATGGAGAAAATGTTTTCCTACACGTATTTATTTGATAAAAAATTGAGTCCGTTTAGAGTATAAGTACGCCCCATCACGCATGCGAGAATCGCCCCGAGTCGCAAGGCTTGGGGCATACTTTGTACTAATGAGTGAGCATTACTCAAATGAGTAGTTTGTTTTTCTATGAAATTATTAGTATTAACATACGCGTTAATGAAATGTTAAAATCGGGAGATTGCTTGCATATCTCAAAAACATTTCGTACCTTTGCATCATCAAACAAGGGAACAGCGTTACAAGGTAACAAGGAAATTCTTAAGTTACTTCCGTTTTCTGTGAGATAGTAATTAACTTGATAGTATAAACAAAGAAACAATACAAGGTATGGAAAAGTACGATTATTACAAGAGCGTAAAAGAGGACATTAAGCAACGTCTTAATGATTGGTTTGATTTCAATAGCATCGATGACTATTCAGACATTGATGAGGTAATCAATGCGGTGTATGATGACTTCTTCAACTCTGACTCTATCACGGGCAATGGCAGTGGCTCATATACGTTTAACTCTTGGAAAGCTGAAGAGAATCTTTGTCACAATATGGACTTGCTCAAAGAAGCCTTGGATGAGTTTGGCGGTGATTTCAAAGATTATATTGAAAGTGCTGAGAGTTGTGATGTTGTAATACGTTGCTACGTGTTTGGCCAATTGATTGGCGATGTGGTTAAAGAATTTGTCGAGGAAAAATTTCCCGACTTTGAATTTTGATGGTTGCCGTTTGGTTAATGGAATGTTAAAATCGTGGATTTGCTTGCATATATCAGATTTGTTTTGTACCTTTGCATCATCAAACAACGAGGAATAGCCCTCATATAATAAACAACTTAAAACAAAGTGTCCTATGAACTATTTTGAATTTATCGTAACTCTCAATGACGAAAAGCAATACACCTATGGTTGTGAGATTGCTCAAGACATTGAAACGCTTGATGAGCTTAAGCAAATGGCAATCGACGACTTTGAGGAAGAGGACGAAGAAGCTGCAAGCCTTATCGACAAATCGAACGTTTCTGTGGAAGTAAATGCAAATGGAGAACTTTACTCCTATCTTGCGGAATGTTTTACCGAAAGCACCGCAGATGACATTATTAACATCTTGTATCAACTAACAACGGATTTTTATGATGAATACCAAGTAATCGCTTATCTTGAGTGTTTTGGCCTTACAAATTTTGAGTTGCAAGATGTTACTGACAAAACGTTTGGTGGGCAGTATTTCTCGAGCAATGCTGACGCGGCAGAGTATTATCTGAATAATTACCGCGACGACATTCCCGAAGACATTAAAAACGTCATCGACTACGATTATGCATACACCTACCTTGGAATAAACGACGATTTATTCGAAAGCCGTGGGTACTATTTTTGGGCTTAAAATGATATAAGGTTGCTCTACATAAAAGTGGGGCAACCTTTTGTTTACCTAATAAAACACGAATATCCTCTCTCTCCTGCACGTTTGTCCATCGTATAGAGTAGTACACGACCACCACAAAGAAACGTGCTTACAACGTGAATAAACAGATGAAGGTCACAAAGACAAAATTCTAAATGTTAAATCCATATTTTTACTTGCATATCTCAAAAACATTTTGTATCTTTGCATCATCAAACAATGAGGGATATTCCTCAAAAGGTAAGTCTAACAAACGATAAAAGAATAAGAGACATGGAACAGTATGATTATTTCAAGAGTGTGAAAGAAGACATTCAAGAGAAACTTAATGATTGGTTTGATGACCATAACATTGAGGACTATTCATGCATTGATGACATTGTAAAAGATGTGCACGATGAGTTCTTCATTGATGATTCTATCACGGGCAACGCGAGCGGTTCATATACGTTTAATTCTTGGCAAGCTGAAGAGAACCTTTGCCATAACATGGACTTGCTTAAAGACGCGTTGAATGAGTTTGGTGGCGATTTGAATAACTATATTGATAGTGCTGAGTCTTGTGACGTTACGATACGTTGCTACGTGCTTGGGCAAGTCATTGATGAGGTTGTAGAAGACTTTGTAACTGAACGTTTTCCGTCATTCGAGTTCTAATGCTTGTGGGGTGGTTTAACCGCCACCCACACATTTTCTTTCGCTCTGAGCTGCGTTTAATCATCACGTAGGCCGTTGGCCTTATTCGCCGCGTGGAGACTGCTGATGGGCTTAAAAAGCACGTTTCTTCTATTGGTAAAAAGTATATATTATGGGCGTAACCAAAACAACAACCACTAAACAAATGAACAGCGAAATGAATGCAAACAACGCAACCACACTGCACCCAACCACGTGGGAAGAACTTCGTACCATCATCGAGTATGAACTTGAACGCCAAGGCCAAGATGCTGACTTGAATCATATCGATGTATCGGGTGTGACTGATATGTCCGATTTGTTTCGTGAACTTGATATTCGTCATATCAAAATCGATAAATGGGATGTGTCAAACGTGACGAATATGGAATCTATGTTTGAAGATGCCTATTTCTTTAATGCTGATTTATCGTCGTGGGATGTGTCGAATGTGCAAAACATGAAACGTATGTTTTATAGTGCAAGGTCATTCAATTGTGATATTTCCAATTGGAATGTATCAAGCGTTACAGATATGAGCTATATGTTTTACGATGCAAGGTCATTTAATTGTGGCCTTTCTAAATGGGCTTTGTCAAGCATACTTCATGCGGAATATATAACAGGTATGTTTACGGGTGCAACATCCTTCAAAGGTGACCCATCGGTATGGAATGTGCCGGAAATTATTCAATGGGCAACCCTCGAATTAAGTCGTCGAAAGATTGCTAATGTAGCTCTTACGGACTAAATTCCACATGCAGGCGAAAATTGCCCCGAGTCGAAAGGCTTGGGGCTTTCTGTGTTGATAGGTGCTTATTACTCAAATGAGTAGTTATTTTTATTTGATACACTTTGTTTTTATATGGTTTAGTAGTATAATGTAGTTATAATTCAAATAGAATAAAATTTTAATTTATGGAAAATATCAATAAAATTACACCAAAGACAAAAGAAGAACTTCGTGATATTATCGAGAGAGAACTCGCGACACAAGGCATGGACGCTGATTTGAATTTCATTGATACGTCACAGATTACTGACATGTCCTGCTTGTTTGCGAAACTTAATGTCGGTAACATTAAAATCGATAAGTGGGATGTGTCTAATGTTACCAACATGTGTATGATGTTTATATATTGTAAGTCCTTTAATTCTGACCTTTCTAATTGGAATGTCTCAAAGGTAACAAACATGTTTCTTATGTTTAGTTATGCTAAGTCATTTACATCTGATTTATCTAATTGGAATGTATCAAATGTGGCTGACACAACTTTGATGTTTTATCGTGCTGAAAGTTTTATTTCCAACCTTTCTAAGTGGAAAATTTCAGATGGCAATAATTTGAAGGAAATGTTTGAAGGTACTCCAATGGAACATGAAACAGAATTATACCCTAAATTCAAATAACCTTTTGTTGTTTATGTGGGAGTGTTAATGAAATGTTAAAATCGAGGAATCACTTGCATTTGGCGAAATAATGTCGTATCTTTGCATTGTCAAACAACGAGGGATATTCCTCACATAACAACAACAAACAAATAAGACAATGAACAAAGAAATTATTATCAATGTGACTAATAAGCGTGCATATTTTCCTGCAGCAGAAATCGCAAAAGACTTTGTTGAGTATCTTAAATCTAAGTTTCAAGCTACTCGATGTGTTGTTGATGATAACGAAGTGGCTCTTCTCGATTTGGTGGATGACTTTATCAAAATTGATTTGGTGGAAGATTTTATGAAACCAATTGCCGCCTATATCATTGATAAGGA